>Ga0105047_10017496_pt1 | contig 11170 bp, 8 predicted proteins | sample MAT04_FD_78384 | JGI IMG/M metagenome (GOLD analysis project Ga0105047, IMG submission 78384) | Freshwater microbial communities from Lake Fryxell liftoff mats and glacier meltwater in Antarctica - MAT-04 (megahit assembly) | ecosystem: Environmental > Aquatic > Freshwater > Ice > Liftoff...
AGTGCGGTAAAGACAAAGCCAAGCCGCCCGCCAATGCGGCGCTGCTGAATTCGTTGCCCAAAAGCGCCGCTTTGGCCATGCCGCACCAGCACATCAATGGCGTTCAGTTCAGGCATTTGTTCGATCGCGGCGAGCCAGTCGCGGTTGAACTGGGCGATTCCGCCCGCTCCGCCGAAACCATCGGTCAATAGCGCCAACACGCGCATTCACCGGCCTCCGAGGGTGGGCAAGCCCGCGTCATTAAGCAGCGCCACGCACAGCCGGCGCGACCAGTGCTGCCGCTTGAGTACCTCTGAAAATCGCGTGCGCACCGCCGCAAAGCGCTCGTGCTGATCGATCCAGCGGCCAACCGGCGTGCCGAAGCCGGTCTTGGGGCGGTCGGTGATCGCGCTCGGCAGGGCGCGCATGGGCGCCTGCGCCAGCAGCTGTTTGCCGGTGCCGAGCGGGGTTTGTTCGAGCAAAGGCGCGAGCGCCGCAAACAGATGGGTATCGACCAGCGGCACACGTACTTCCAAACCATGCGCCATGCTCGCCCAATCTGCATCGCGCAGCAGCTGGTGACGCATATACCATCCCGCTTCAAGCAGGGCGACTTTGCTTACGGCGCCCACTGGCGCATCAAGCGCATTGAGCCTGGTGAACAGATCAAGCCGCTCAAGCCCTTCACGGACCAAGTCAGGCGGCAGCAGTTGATCAAGCTCCCAGGGCATGAACAGCCCGCGTTTGAGTAGATAAAGCCCAGCCCATGAGCCACCGTATTCGAGCATGCCCGGCAGCTTGGGGTTGCGTGCTTTCCACAATGGCTTGCTCAGCGCGCGCGCAGTGCGCCCGAGCAGCGGCACGTGCGCGGGCAGCCACAGCGCGCGTCGCCAGCGCGGCAAATCCCGAAAACTCGGGTAACCGCCCAGCAACTCATCCCCGCCAAGGCCAGAGATGGCCACCTTGAGCCCGGCCGCGCGCGCCGCCTTTGATACCCACCAGGTATTGAATCCATCGATTGAGGGCTGGTCCATCGCCCCGAGCGCACTATCCAAATCTTCAGAGAAATGGCGCGCGCTGACCCGTTCGACGTGGTGTTCGAGGCCGTAGTGTTGGGCCACGGCCGCAGCCAACGGCTGCTCGTCTTCGCTTGAATCGCGAAACTCGTCGAACGACAGGGTGACCGCGCAGATGCGCGCTTGGGTCTGCTCGCGCATCAGGCCCGCGAGCGCGCCTGAATCGACGCCGGCCGACAAAAACACGCCGACCGGGACGTCGGCCACCAAGTGGTGCTTGACGCTGTCGGCGAACGCGGCGCGGCTGAAGCCCAAGATGTCTTGCGGCCGCGGCGCTTGGGCCTGCAATTGCGCCGCAAAGCTGAAATGCGGAACCGCCGCATGGGCGCCGATGCCGTCCACGCGCAGCGCGCATCCGGCCGGGACCGCCTGCACCGATCGGCGCCAAGTGAAGGGCTCGGGCACCGATCCAAACAGCGCAAAACCGACCGCCGCCGCGGGATCAATGGATAAGTCGATGGCGCAGGCTTCGAGCGCTTTGACCGAGGAGGCGAAACGCAGCGTCCAGCCGTCGTCGCTGTAGTACAGGGGCTTGATGCCGTAGGGGTCGCGCGCCAGCAGCATCTGCTTGCTCTCGCGGTTGTACAGCGCGAACGCGTACATGCCGCGCACCTCGTCGAGCGCGCGCACGCCTTTGCGCACCAGCAGCTCCAGCAACACTTCGGTATCAGACGATGTCTTGAGCGCAATGCCGTCGCGACGGAGGCCAACCGCGAGCGCCGCGTGGTTGTAGATCTCGCCGTTGAACACGATCACAAAGCCCCCGCACGCGCTAATCATCGGCTGCTTGGCGCGTTCGCTCAAATCGATGATGGCGAGGCGCCGATGGATCAGCCCGATGGCGCCCTCTGTCCACAGGCCGGCTCCATCGGGTCCGCGCGCGGCCAAGCGCGCGCTCAGGCGCGCAAGTTCGTCGCGATCCGGCGCGGGCGCGCTCACGTGGTAGGCAAAAATGCCGCCAATGCCGCACATGGCTAGAACTTGATCCTGCGCGCCCAATACATGGCTGGGCGTTCGATAAGCGCGTAAAACCCAATCGCGGCCAAGATGGATGCGGCGATCGCGAGCAGCGCAATCAGCGTCGACGAAAGAAACGACGGTGTGGAGACCTGCGCCATGCCGAATTCCACAACCCGATAGCCGATCGGCACGTGGAGCAGATAAAGCGAGTACGACACGAGACCAAGCCCGCTGAACAGAGCCAGCCAGCGCGGGCTCGCAACCAGCAGCCAAGCGGTCAACAGCGCCACCCCAACCGCGAGCGGGCGAAACCCAAACGCAAAATAGTGCGATGCGATGATCGCCAGCACGCACACGCAAAGCTGCCAGCGGCTCAGGCCTTTTTCCCGCCAGGCGAGCGCCACGATGCCGCTTAGAAACAGCGGCGCGTACTGAAAAGCCATGCTGTCGGGCGACCTCACCGCGGCCAGCAGCATCAGTGCGCCCAGCGCAAAGCGCCAGCGCCGATCGAGCGCCAGCGCCAAAGGCACCAAAACAGCAGCCAGGCCATAAAACTGGATTTCAACCGGAAGCGACCAGAACACCCCATTCCACCACGGTATTTTCAGGTTGCCGCATGCTTGGGTGAGGTGACACAGCCACACCGCCGGCCGGTCCGCGCCATAGTCGAGCGCGGTTCCGGCCAAGTACAGGCTCGCCACGCTCACCAGCACCGCCACCCAATACGGCGGCAGCAGCCGGATCAGCCTGCGCAGCATGAAGCGCAGCACCTGACGCCCGCTGAAGGTGGATTTGAGCAGCAGCGACGGGATGATGAATCCGGAGATCACAAAGAACACATCAACGCCCAGCGCGCCGTAAGACAGCCAGTTCACCACGCGCTGGTCGCCATAGGGATTCTGGGTCCCGATCAAGTGGTGGAGCACCACCGCCATAGCCGCGAGCCCGCGCAAGCCATCAAGGGTGTGATCACGCTCGCTGGTGGCATTTGGGCTCAAATTCGACCATCCACTTGCTCGGCGGTCAAGACGTATTTGGCGTCAAAAATCACCGCGCGTGCTTTGGCAAAGGCGCGAATGCCGCTGGCGCCGAGCGCAATGAATTCCCGATGCGCGACCGCAATGATGATGCAGTCGTAGCTCCTTTGCGGCGGCTCCGCGGTCAGGGTCAAACCATACTCATGCAGGCATTCGTCGGCGTTGGCGAAGGGGTCGTGCACATCAACCTGGGCGTGATAGCTCTTGAGCTCCCGCACGATGTCGATAACCCGGGTGTTGCGCAGATCCGGGCAGTTTTCCTTGAAGGTCAGACCGAGGATCAGCACCCGCGCGCCGACCACGTTGATTTGTTTGAGCGCCATCAGCTTGAGCACCTGCGCGCACAGATACGCGCTCATGCCTTCGTTGATGCGCCGCGCCGCGGTAATGATTTCTGGGTGATAGCCGGCTTGCTGGGCCTTGTGAATCAGGTAATAGGGATCGACCCCGATGCAGTGCCCGCCGACCAAGCCCGGACGAAAGCGCTGAAAGTTCCACTTGCTGCCGGCCGCATCGAGCACCGCTTGGGTGTCGAGCTGAAGGCGCTGGAACAGCATCGCGAATTCATTCATCAGCGCGATGTTGACGTCGCGCTGGGTGTTTTCGATCGCTTTGGCGGCTTCGGCAATGCGGATTCCAGGCGCCAAGTGGGTGCCGGCGCGAATGATCGTTCGATACAGGCCGTCGACCCGCAGCGCCGCCTCGGGCGTGGACCCGGAAGTGACCTTGACGATGTCGCTCAAGCGCCGCTCGCGATCACCCGGATTGATTCGCTCGGGCGAATAGCCCACGTGAAAATCACGATTGAACTGGAGCCCTGAACCCGCTTCGAGCAGCGGAACGCAAATTTCTTCGGTGCAGCCGGGATAAACCGTTGATTCGTAGATGACTAGGTCGCCGGGTTTAAGCGCTGCAGCCACCGTCTGCGAGGCGGATTTGAGCGGACGCAAATCGGGCATTTTGCGTTCATCGACCGGCGTCGGCACCGTCACGATAAAGACGTTGCAGGTTTTCAACTCCTGCGGATCGGCGCTTAAGCTAAGTAGGCGCAAATCCTCTTGGGCGAGATCAAGTTCGCCGGTCGCGTCGATGCCGGCGCGCAGCTGCGCTAGGCGCGAGGTTTGAATATCAAAGCCAAGCACCGGCCAATGGCGGGCAAAAGCGACCGCCAAGGGCAAACCTACATAGCCCAAACCAACAATGGCGATGCGCGGCGATTCAGGCTCGTTTTGGATGGGCATTGGCCTTGCGCCGGCGTCAGAGCGGAAAGCGCAGGCAGTGCCAGCGCCACGCGTCTTGGATGATTTGGCTTGGGCTTGAGCGGGTCGCGGCCCAGCCCAAATCTTGTCTCGCGCGTTCGGCTGTGCCCACGATTCGCGCCGGGTCGCCGGCGCGGCGCGGACCGAAGCGCACCGTCAACGGCTTGGCGCACACCGCTTCTGCGGCCGCAATGATTTGCTTGACCGAGGAGCCAACCCCGCCGCTTAAGTTGTACGCACCGGAGGCGCCGCCGTTGAGCAAATGCTTGAGCGCAAGCACGTGTGCGTCGGCCAGATCGCAGACGTGAACGTAATCGCGCACGCAGCTGCCGTCCTCGGTGTCCCAGTCATCGCCGTTGACGGTGATCGATGCGCTGCGGCCCATCGCCACGTCCAAAATGCGCGGAATCAGGTGCGGTTCTGGGTGATGCCATTCGCCAATCTCCGCATCCGGGTCGGCGCCGGCTGCATTGAAGTAGCGCAGCGCAATGTACGGCAGCGCGCGGCTTTCATGGCACTGCGCAAGCATGCGCTCGACCATGGCTTTCGATTCGCCGTAGGGGCTGATCGGTTTGATCGATTCGGACTCACTGACCGGGATGGTCAGCGGATTGCCATACACCGCGCAGGTGCTGGAAAAAACAATCGGCAGCGGCGCGCCGCGCAGGGCTTCGTGCAGCACTGAGGCTGATCCGGCGACGTTGTTTAAGTAGTAGCGCTCTGGATACTCGACCGATTCTTCAACGTAGGCAAAGGCCGCAAAATGGAGAATGCCAACCGGTTGCCAGGCGTCGATGATCGAACGGATGCGCTGGCCGTCCAGAATCGAGGCCTGCTCGAACGGGCCAAAACGGACCAGTTCGCGATGCCCGCGGCTTAAGTCATCAACAACGATCGGCTCGAAACCTGCGGCGGCGAGCGCCTTGGCGGTGTGGGAGCCAATGTATCCGGCGCCACCGGTCACCAGGACCCGTGCTTTCATCCGCTGCGGGCTCCGCCCTGCTTGAGCAAAGCGTCAAAGTACGCAATGGTTTTGTTTAGGCCCTCGCGCAGCGCCACCTTGGGTTCCCAGCCGAGTTTGGCCTTTGCCTGATCGATGTTGGGTCGGCGCTGGGTGGGGTCGTCTTGCGGCAAGGGCAAGAAGGTGAGCTTCGAGCGCGAACCGGTCAGTTCGATCACCATTTCCGCCAGTTCGCGAATCGTGAACTCGCCGGGATTGCCGGTGTTGATGGGTCCGGTGACGCTGTCATCTGAGGCCATCAGGCGCAGGAAGGCCTCAATCAGGTCATCAACGTAGCAGAACGATCGGGTTTGCTGGCCTTCACCGTAGATGGTGATCGGCTGGTTGCCGAGCGCCTGGACGATGAAATTGGAAACCACGCGGCCATCGTTGGGGTGCATCCGCGGGCCGTAGGTGTTGAAAATGCGGGCGACCTTGATACGCAGCTGGTGCTGCCGGTAGTAGTCGAAAAAAAGCGTTTCTGCACAGCGTTTGCCTTCGTCGTAGCACGAGCGCAGGCCAATCGGATTGACGTTGCCCCAATAGCCTTCCGTTTGCGGATGCACGCTTGGGTCGCCGTAAACCTCGCTGGTTGAGGCCTGCATGATCTTGGCCCCGACGCGTTTGGCCAAGCCCAGCATGTTGATCGCGCCGTGCACTGAGGTTTTGGTCGTTTGCACGGGGTCGTGCTGGTAGTGAACCGGCGATGCCGGGCACGCCAAGTTGAAGATCTCGTCGACTTCGACGTACAGCGGAAAAGTGACGTCGTGGCGCATCAGCTCGAAGCTTTTGTGCCCGATCAGATGCCGAATATTGTCCTTGGAGCCGGTAAAAAAGTTATCGACACACAGTACATCGGCGCCCGCTTCGATCAAGCGATCGCACAGATGCGAGCCGAGAAAGCCCGCGCCGCCGGTGACCAGTACACGCTTACGCGTCAAATCTCGCATTGCTTGATCCCCTAAAGCCGGCCAATGCCGTAGTAGGCGAGGCCTGCGCCTCGGACCACGTCGGGTTTGAAGATGTTGCGGCCGTCAAAAATAACGCCGTCTTTGAGCTCGGCTTTGAGGCGGCTCCAGTCTGGGGTCCAGAACTCTTTCCATTCGGTCACGATTAACAGGGCGTCGGACCCGCTGACGGCATCGAGCGCGCGCTCGCACAGCGTCACGCCGGCGACTTGAGAAAACAGGCGCGCGGCTTCGTGGCCAGCCTCCGGATCGTAGGCGCGGACGATAGCGCCAGCGTGCAGCAGGGCCTCAATGATCACCCGGCTCGGCGCTTCGCGCATATCGTCGGTGTTTGGCTTGAAGGCCAAGCCCCAAATCGCGAAGACCTTGCCTTTGAGCGCGCCCTGATAGTGCTGTTTGATCTTCTCGACCAGCGCGCTTTTTTGGTCGCGGTTGACCGCTTCGACGGCGCCAAGGATGCGCGCCTCATAGCCATGCTGCGCGGCGGTTTTCTCAAGCGCCTGCACGTCTTTGGGAAAACAGCTGCCGCCGTAGCCAATCCCGGGATAGATGAAGTGGTAGCCAATGCGCGGGTCCGAGCCAATGCCCAAGCGCACCGCTTCGACGTCGGCGCCCACGCGTTCGGCAATATTTGCAATTTCGTTCATAAAACTGATCTTGGTTGCGAGCATCGCGTTGGCCGCGTATTTGGTCAGCTCAGCCGAGCGCACATCCATTACCACCACGCGCTCGTGATTGCGATTGAGCGGCGCATAGAGCGCCTTCATGCGCGCGATCGACTCGGGGTTTTTGGAGCCGATCACGATGCGGTCGGGCTTCATGCAGTCGTCAATGGCTGCGCCTTCTTTGAGGAATTCCGGGTTGGAAACCACGTCAAAGGGAAGCTCAAGCGCACGCGCCTGCAGCGCCGCATCGATCTGCGCCGAAACCTTATCGGCGGTCCCGACTGGAACGGTTGATTTGTTGACAACGATCTTGGCTGCGGTCATGTGCTCGCCGATCGTTCGGGCGACCGCCAGCACGTATTTAAGGTCAGCCGAACCGTCTTCGTCTGGCGGTGTCCCGACCGCGATGAACTGGATCTCGCCAAACTGCACCGCGCTTTTGGCGTCGGTGGTGAACTTAAGACGCCCGGCTGCGGTGTTGGTGCGCACCAGTTCTTCAAGACCCGGCTCAAAGATCGGCATTTCGCCGCGGTTGAGCCCGTCAATCTTGGCGGCGTCCACATCCACACAGAGCACGTCGTTGCCCACATCGGCAAGGCAGGTTCCGGTAACTAGGCCGACGTAGCCCGTTCCAAATATGGTTATCTTCATGGTTGATCAGATCGGTCAAAAAAAGACGGCCCAAAATGGGCCGCAGAAAACGCCAAACGCGCACCCGTTAAGGCACGCGTGCGCGAAACTGATGCTAGTTCGGGCTGGCCGCTTCGCCGCCTGCTGGGTCTTCGATCGGATCGAGGATGACACCTTCGGTAAAGACATACGGTGGCTCGCCGGTCAACGTTGAGGCGGCGGCAGCGCAAGCGAGGCCAGATCCGGGTGCCTGATAGCGGCCCAGCATCTCGTCGCGATAGCTGCTCTGGTTGCCGACATGCACGTTGATTGAGGCTGCCACTGCGGTCGCCGCGCAACCGCAGTCTGGTGCGGCCAGATCACGTTTCACCACCACCGCGTCGGGGGCTGAGAAACCCAAGCCAGGCACGGTGTCGTCAACTTTTGTGAGCGCCACATCGGCCGCGGCAGAATTGCCAATTACCATCGCTTCGCCGGCCTTGATGGTGCCGTTTAAACGGACAATCTGGCCGGGGAGGTCGGCGCCGTCAAAATACACTTCGACCTGGTAGTTGCTGGCGGCAAGGTCGATATCGCTGCTGGTGCCGTTGAAGAGCTCCAGCATGCGATTGTTGCCGTCGCTTGAAATGTATTCGGAAATAATCAAGTCCTTGGTTCGATTGGCGTCATCTTGGGTCTGATCGTCGGAACAGCTAACCTTGTGGGTGCCAGTGCCGGTGATCGACGCGCCTTTTTCCCACTCGATAGCGGGGTCAAACGCGTCGCCGGTGTTGATGTCGCCTTGGCACACCTGAACTTGGCGGCGCAGGGCCGACTTTGTGGTCAGCGTTTCGCCCCAGGACGCGCCCGGCGATGTTCCGATCTGGCCGATGGAATCCACCACAGTCTTGCTGCGCTCTCCTGCACGAAGTGCCGCATCAACGATTTCTTTATCGCGGTCTGGCGCACCCTGAATGGCCGCTTCTACCGACATTGCGGTGCAGCCGCAGATGCGGTCCAGGCTTAACACTGTGCGTACCCCGTCTGCTCGCAGGCGTCGCTCAAGGCGCGAGCGCGGCCAAGATGTTGCCCCCGAGCAGCCGCACGCTTGCGAACCGCTGACCGCACCGACGATGTCGGCTGCACGATCCGGCGCGCTTTGGGCGCCTGCGCGCACCGCTTCGAAGCTGTTTTCGCAGCCGCCATAGACGCGGACCACGCTCTGGACGCTAGAAACCGGATCGGCACCGGCTGCAATCAGCTGTTTGACCGCTTCTGGCGCCGCAACCTGAGCGGCTTTTGCGTTTTGCGCAGTGGAGTAGGTGCTGCCTGTGGCGGCGAAGTCGGCTGCGATGTCGGCCATCGCGAGCGACGACGCGCCCAACAAAGACATCAATGCGATGAGTGCTTTCTTCATACTATCCTCACTGGCGGTTTCGCCAACCGGTGCAACTTAAAGGCCGCAAACTAAGGCGGTTATAGGCCCAATCATAGTGGATTCAACCTGACTGTGCCAAGCAAGCTTTGATGAAAATAACCGGCGACTCGGCTAATGAACCGCTGCGATTGACCGCTTGGTGCTGGTCTGAGCTACGCGCGCAAGCGCAACCGCTCGCTGATGCGCCGCCGGGCTGGCTTGCGTTTGCGCGCGAGCAGGGCGTGCTTGGCCTGCTTAGCGCGCGGCGAGCGGCTCTTGAGCCGGCAGCACGCGAACGGCTCGCTCAGCTGGCGATGGCCCATCTGGCCCGCGAGCAAGAGCTCAAGCGCGTAGCGGCATTGCTCGAAGCCGAAAACATCGAGCTGATTGCGTTCAAAGGCGCTGCGGTCAGTCAATGGCTGTACCACCCGGCCTATCTGCGCCCGCGCAGCGACAGCGATGTGTTGGTGCGCGCCGAGCTTGCGCCGCGGCTGCTCAGGGTGCTTGAAAAGCACGGGTTTGAGCGCATCTTGAGCGCCAATTCCGGCCTGGTGTTGGCCGAATGCAGCGCCGCTAGACTTGATGCTTATGGTGTGCGCCAGGTGCTGGACGTGCACTGGTGCGTGAATTCGCACCCGCGGCTTCGGCATCTGGTGGGTTTTGCTGAACTGCGTTCGCGCGCCACTGCATCGCCCTATGGCTCGGCGATCTGGCTGCCGGATCCGCTCGATCAACTGTTTCTGTCTGTTGTTCATCTGTATGGCCACCAGCGCGGTGAGCCAGCCAAACTGATCTGGTGGGTGGATATCGATCACATGTGGCGTCATTTTGACCAAACGCAGCGCGCCGCGTTCGTCGAGCAAGCGCTTCGCAAGGGGCTCGGCGCGCTCTCAGCAGCGGCGCTTGCTCACGTGGCGCAGCAACTGGACACGCCGGTTGCTGCGTCTGATTTGCAGCGTCTGAACGCAAACTTCAGCGCCGAACCATCCGCCAGATTGATGACCTATCGCGGCCGCCTGATCGAGCTGATCGATGATTTAGCGTCGCTGCCGGGCTGGGCTGCGCGTTTGGCCTGGCTTAAGGATCTGGCGCTGCCGCCGCGCGCTTATCTTGAGCAGCGCTATGGCGAAAAGGTGCCGGCGCTGCCCAAACTGCTGCTCGACCGCGCTCTTGGATTCTGGCGGCAGCGATGAGTGCTTTTGCGCTGATCCTGAACTTCGATGGCGCCCCGGTTGATCCGGCGCGCTTTGCGCGAATGTCGCGCTGGCTCAAGCGCCGCGCGCTTGAGGGCAGCAGCACGTTTGCGGCAGCCGGCTTCGCCGCGATGCGCGCGCACTTCGAGCCGGGACTTGAGTGCGCTGCCAGCGGCCTTGATGGCGACCAATCGCTTTTCTTCGACGGCTGGCTGGCCGAGCCGCTCCAGGGTTCAAGCGACCACGACAGCGTGCGCGCTGCGCTTAGCTTAAAAAATGGCGCGCGTGCGCTGCCCGGGTTGATTGGCAGTTTTGCGCTGGCGTTTATCGACCCGGCGCGGCAGCAGCTCTTGCTGGCGCGCGATGCGCTTGGCGTGCGCACGCTGTTTTATCGGTTCACCGGCAGCGGCGTGGAGGTGGCCTCCGAGCCGATGGCGCTGGTGGTCGCGGATCCGGCGCCACCAGCGCTCAATGAGTGCTTTATCGCGCATCAACTGGCGCTGCGTGCGGGCGTACCCAACCAGACCGGTTTTGCAGGGATTCATGAGCTGCCTCCGGGGCATTTCCTTACGCTCAGCCGGGATGGCCAAAGCGACCCGGTCCGATACTGGGCGCCGCCGACTGGATTGATGCACGGCCGCTCGCTGGATGACTATGCCGAAGGCTATCGCAGCCATTTGGCCCAAGCCGTGCACAGGGCGAGCGGCGGCATCGGCCGCTTCGCGCTCACCGTGAGCGGCGGGATGGATTCGGGCTCGGTGCTGCTGATGCTCAAAGCGCAGGGGCTAGCCCAGCGGCTCGCAACGACCATTACTTATGTGTTTTCTGAGCTCAGCGGCGCCGATGAGCGCGCATATTCGCTGGCCACGCGCGCGCAGTGCGCATCAAAAGCGCGTTTAATCGTCGCCGATACGCTGTGGCCGCTGCGCGCAGATCGCGATTTTCCGCTCAGCGCCAACGTGCCGATCTTCAACCCCTACGGCCTGATCAAGCGTGCGGTGAATCAG
>Ga0105047_10017499_pt1 | contig 11168 bp, 9 predicted proteins | sample MAT04_FD_78384 | JGI IMG/M metagenome (GOLD analysis project Ga0105047, IMG submission 78384) | Freshwater microbial communities from Lake Fryxell liftoff mats and glacier meltwater in Antarctica - MAT-04 (megahit assembly) | ecosystem: Environmental > Aquatic > Freshwater > Ice > Liftoff...
CGAACTGCCGGAACAGGTCTGCGCCGATCTGCGCTGCTTTCTGGCCGGTGACCGGGTGGCGCAGCGCTGAGCCGGCATCGGACGATCGCCTGCTGTCTTGCAGGCGGTCGTTCAGGCGGTCATGCAGGCGGTCATTCAGGGGGTCGTTCAGGGGGGCATTCAGGCGGTCATTCAGGCGCCACCACGTTGCCCCGTTCAAGCGCTCGGCTTCGGCCAGGCAGCTGCAGTGGCCACCGGCTCCAGGGTGAGCGCGGCATGGCCGATGCCCGAAAGCAGCGCGACATGAGCCGGCTTGCCAGCTGCTGTCGATGGCTGCATGAATGAGGCAACAACCGCCTTGACATGCGCCGACAGGATGGGACGCCGTCGTCTGCTGGCATTGGGCTGGCCCTGCTATGTCGGCTGAACCCCGCGCGCGACATCGCCCGCTGGCGGTGCCAGTGCGAGTGGCGGTGGCGGTGCCAGTGGCGGTGCCGGTGCCCGCACCCACTCTGTGCCAGCCAGCTCAGCCAAATCGAAGGCCTCCAGCCTGCCGTAGTGGTATTCGAAATCTTCTTGGTAGAACAGGCTCGCAATGCCGACGGCCAGACGTTGAGCTCCGTCGCTGATGGCCGGAATGTCACCAGAGACTGCACCGTGCGACAGCGTGGCGGGATAGTTGAAACAATGGATGCGGTCGAGGCCAGGGCACCCTCCGGGGGTCTTTTCGCCCAATTCAAAGATGGGGCCGAGGTCGGGAGAATCTGCCAACTCCTGGTCGTGCTGGCCGGCTGGCGGAGAGAAGCGGTCGCTCCATGCGCGCACATGCGGCGCGATCGACGCGTATTCGGGGCGCGCGTGCCAATCGATCATGAACCCCGTCGACACGATCAGGAAGTCCAGCACGAACTCGCCTTTGGGCGTAGTGACGCGCAAGTCAGAACCGTCCTGCCGCACGCCATCAACACGGCACCCGAAATTGAAGCGCACGTTGGGGTGCCGCGATACGCGCAGTGTGCTGCCGTGCGGCGGAGGGACGCTGGATGCGTTGATGTAGTGGCGCACGCGCCATTTGAGTTCGTCGGGAAGATCAAAGTGACCATGCGTCAGCCCGGGAACGCCGGCACCCTTCGCCTTGTTGATGCGCGGCAAATCATCGCGCCGGATCAGGAGGTCCACGCTCTGCGCCCCTGATTCGAGCGCTGTGGCTGCGCTGTCCATTGCCGACGAGCCAGCACCCACCACGCCGACACGCAGCCCGGCCAGCCGGCCATAGTCGATGACATCCGACGAATGGGCCCACTTTGAACGATCGAGCTGCCGCAGGAACCCGGGCAAGGCGGGCCCGCCCAGGCCGTCTCGCCCGGTTGCCAGCACCACGCGACGTGCCAAGACTTGGCTGTCGCCTTGGGGTGAACGCAGTGCAAGCAACACCATGCCATCGCCGCGCGGCACAACCGCCGTGACCGCCGTCTCGTTGCGCACGTCGACTGACAGCACCCGCCGATACCAGCGCAGATAGTCCATCCACTGGACGCGGGGAATCTTGTCGAGAGCCACCCAGGCGGGTGCGCCGAACTGGGCTTCGAACCAAGCCCGGAAGGTCAGGGCTGGAAGGCCCAGCGCTGGCCCGGTGAGCTCTTTGGGAGAGCGCAGGGTTTCCATGCGCGCGGTGGTCGCCCAAGGTCCTTCGAAATCGGCTGGCGCTCGGTCGAAGACAACGGCCCGAATGCCTTGTCGGCCAAGAGCCGCTGCTGCGGCGAGCCCAGCCTGGCCGCCGCCGATGATGGCGACGTCCAGCGTCGACAGGCCTTCGTGCAAAGGCCGCTGGGGCATCCAAGCTGCTGGAGGCCAGCCGAGCCATTCGCGGTCTTGTGCCAGACGCATTTCGAGTGTGGCCAACCCGCTGGGCCGTAGCGAAGGGGCAACAGGATTCTTGGTCATCGTGCAAGCCTCATAAGATCAGAAATTGAAACACATCATCCGACAGCTCTCTGATCCACGCTGATTGCAGCCAAGCCTTGCGCCGCACATGGGCCGCGCTGCAGCAGTGGGCGGTTTCAAGCCTGAAATGCGATGCTGGCATGCGAACTGCTTGACCTGACCTTGCCACCAGCGAACGTGCTGCTTTCGATGCCCTAGAACTCGGCAGTTCAAAATTTTTGCACCCCCGACACCACCCAGAGGTCCTCCATGAACGGTCTGTCCAAGCTCTTGTCTCTCGCAGCGCTGGCCTGGGGCTTTGCTGCACCCGCACTGGCGCAGACGCCGATCACCATCGGCTACCAATTGCCGCTGACCGGCACGCAATCGCAATACGGCGAGGTGTTCAGGAATTCGGCCGTGATGCAACTCGAGAAGTTGAACGCCGCCGGTGGCGTTGGTGGGCGAAAGGTGGAGATTCTCTTTGAGGACAGCAAGTCCGACCCGAAAGAAGCGGTGGCCATTGCCCGCAAGTTCGTCGACGACAAGCGCATCATCGCCGTGCTCGGCGACTTCGCCTCCGGCCCGTCGATGGCCGCCGGCGAGGTGTACGGCAAGGAAGGCATGGCGCAGTTGTCCCAGACGGCCTCGCACCCTGACTTCCTGAAGGTCTCGAACTGGCAGTTCCGCAACATCACGACGCAGGCCCAGGAAGGCCCCTTCAACGCGCGCTGGATGCACGGCGCCGGCATCAAGACGGTGGCGGTGATCGGTCTGCAGAACGACTGGGGCCTGTCGGCCACCGGTGAGTTCGCCAAAGAGTTCGAGAAGCTGGGCGGCAAGGTCGTGGCCACTGAGTTGTTCAATCCGGGCACCCGTGACTTCCGCGCGATCCTCACCAAGGTCTCGCAAAGGAAGCCCGAGGCGGTGTACCTGGCGATGTTCTACGAAGAGGGCGCGCTGATGCTGCAGCAGGCCCGGCAGCTGAGCCTGGCGGCCAGGATTCATTCGGCCTCGCCCTTCTACGCGCCCAAGCTGGTTGAGTTGGCCGGCCCGGCGGCCAACGGTGTGTTCATCTCGTCGACCTTCGTCGCAGAAAGCACGGCGCCGAACGTCAAGGCCTTCGTCGAGGAATACAAGAAGCGCTACGGCAGCGAGCCCAACCAGTTTGCGGCGCAGGCCTTCGACGCCGTGGGCATCATGTTCGAGGCGATCAAGCGCGCCGGGCCGAATGCCACGCGCGCCCAGATGCGCGACGCGCTCGCCGCCACTGCCGACTACCCGGGCGTCACCGGCACCACCACCTTCGACAAGCAGAGCCGCGAGCCGGCGAAGGTGCTGTCGCGCATGGAAATCCAGGCGGGCAAGTTCGTCGTTCTGCGCTGAGCGCGTTGAGAGATCAGGACGCGCCCGCAGCGGGCGGGTCTGCGGAGTTCTGCCCCATGGATGCCACGGTTTTTCTGCAGCAGCTTGTCAACGGGCTGTCGATCGGCCTGGTCTACGCACTGGTTGCCATCGGCTTCACACTGATCTTCGGTGTGCTGAACGTCGTCAACTTCGCGCATGGCGAGGTCTTCACGGTCGGCGCCTTTGGTGGCCTGCTCGTCATCACCATGCTGGCGCCGCCGCTGTGGGTGGTGCTGTTGCTGGTGCTGCTGATCGGCGGCTTCTCGGGCTTTGCGCTCGAGCGGCTGGCCTTCAGGCCGTTCCGGCGCTTCGCCGACGAGGCGTCGCTGAAGTCCAAAGCGATGCGCGAGGCCACGCTGCTGTCGTCGCTGGCGGTGTCGATCATCGTTCGCGAACTGCTCGAGCTGAAGTTCTCCGGCGAGATGCAGACCATCCCGCAATCCTTCCTGCTGCAGTCGCCGATCGCGCTGGGCCCGGTGTTGATCACCGACGGCAACCTGGTCATCTTCGGTAGCAGCGCGCTGATGCTGGGCGCGCTGCAGTACATCTTGTTCCGCACGCGCGTGGGCATGGCCATTCGCGCGGTGTCGAACAACGTGCTCGGCGCGCAGTTCGTCGGCATCGACACCAACCGCACGATCATCGCCACCTTTGTGGTGGGCTCGCTGATGGGTGGCATCGCCGGCATCATGGTTGGCCTCTATCAGGGAGCGATCTTTCCGCACATGGGGTTCGAGCCTGGCATCAAGGCCTTTGTGGCCATGGTCATGGGCGGGCTGTCGAGCCCGGGTGGCGCGGTCATCTGTGCACTGATCATCGGCGTGTCAGAGACCTTTGCCACGCAATTCGTGTCTGACGGCTGGAAGGCGCTGGTGTCTTACGGCTTCCTGCTGCTGACGCTGTGGTTCTTCCCCTCGGGCATCTTCGCCACACGCAAGGAAAAGATGTGATGGCGCGGCATCTCAACCGCTGGCTGATCCTGGCGCTGGTGGTGGTGCTGGTCGGGCTGTCGATGGCCAACAAGAGCTACCTGAACCAGGTCGCCATCACCACCATGATCTTCATCGTGCTGACAGCCAGCCTGAACTACGTGACCGGCACCGCCGGGCTGCTGTCGCTGGGCCACGCCGCGTTCTTTGGTGTGGGCGCTTATGCGGCCGCGCTGCTGTCCACCAAAGCTGGATGGTCCTTCTGGTTCACGCTGCCTGCGGCTGGCGTGATCACGGCCGCGATCGGCATTGTGGTCGCGCTGCCAACCATGCGGCTGGTGTCGATCTATTTCGCCGTTGCCACGCTGGGCATCGGCGAGATGCTCTACGTGACGATGCTCAATTGGGTGGGCTTGACGCGCGGGCCCATGGGCATCCGCTCGATCCCTGCCATCGAGCTGCCTGGCGCAAAGGCGCTGGGCTTGAGCAGCACCGAGGTCAGCATGCTGGCCGTCGCGCTGGTCATGCTGGCGTCGTTGTGGGCGATGCACCGGCTGAGCCACTCGTTCTACGGCAACAGCCTGCGCGCGCTGCGCGAAGACGACGCCTGCGCCGATGCGATGGGCATCGACATCGCGCGGCTGAAGCTCGAGGCCTTTGCGGTGTCCTGCTTTTTCGCCGGTATCGCGGGCGCGCTGTTCGCCCACACCACCGGCTACATCAGCCCCGAGAGCTTCCGCTTCGGCGAGTCGATCCTGGTGTTGTCGATGGCCGTCATCGGCGGCCTGGGCAGCTTGTATGGCTCGGTCATCGGCGCCGTGGTGCTGTCGGTGTTGCCCGAGGCACTGCGCGAGCTCGGCAGCTTCCGCATGATCGTCGTCGGCCTGGTGCTGTTTCTGTCGATCCTGTTCCTGCCGCGCGGGCTGCTTGGCGAAGTGTCTGCACTCGACCTGGTGCGGCGGCAGCTGCGCCGGGCCCCGGCTGCCGGCGGCCGCCGGAGGTGGTGAGCCATGGCCGCCACACTTGCCATGCCCTCTGCTTCCGCCGTCACTTCCGCCGCCACTTCCGCCGTCACTTCCGCCGCCACTTCCGCCGCCACTTCTCCCTTTACTTCCGCCACCCCGCTGCTGGTGCTTGACCAGGTGACGCGCCGCTTTGGCGGGCTGGTGGCGGTCGATTCGGTCAGCACCAGCGTTGGCGAAGGTGAACTGGTCGGGCTGATCGGACCCAACGGCGCCGGCAAGACGACGCTGTTCAACTGCATTTCCGGCGTCGTGCCACCGTCCAGTGGCCAGGTGCGCTGGCGCGGCCAACCGCTGGCCGGCATGAAGCCTTACCAGATCGCGCGTCTGGGCATTGGCCGCACCTTCCAGAACCTGCGCATCTTCCCGAACATGACGGTGTTCGACAACGTCTCGGTCGGCGCCATCGGCCGCGAACCGAACCGGCCCTGGTCGACATTTGCAGGCGGCCGTGCGGAGGCTGCGCGCATCTCGGCGGTGTCGGAGCAGGTACTTGAGCAAGTTGGCCTGGCAGCCGTTGCCGGCGAGCTGGCGGCCAACCTGTCTTACGGCAAACGCAAGATGCTCGAGATCGCACGCGCGCTGGCCGGGCGGCCGCAGTTGCTGATCCTGGACGAGCCGGCAGCCGGGCTGAACGACACCGAGACCGCCGAGCTGGCCGCATTCATCCGCCGCTTGCGCGCCGATGGCACCACGGTGCTGCTGGTCGAGCATGACATGGGCCTGGTGATGAGCATCTGCACGCGGGTGGTGGTACTCGCCTTTGGCCGCAAGATTGCCGACGATGTGCCCGAAGCGGTGAAGCGCAACCCGCAGGTGATCGAGGCCTACCTGGGCACCGAGGAAGACGCTTGACCGCCACCATGCTGGAGACCGATGCGCTGGCGGTGCGCATGGGCGTGCAGGACATCTTGCGCGGCGTGTCGATCCGTGTCCCGGTGGGCGGCGTGGTCTGCGTGCTCGGCGCCAACGGCGTGGGCAAGACATCGCTGATGCGCACCATCTCCGGCATCTACCAGCCCAGCGCGGGCCAGGTGCGCTTCGAGGGCCAGGTCATCAGCGGCCTGCCGACGCATGTGATCGTTGGCCGTGGCCTGGCGCAGGCGCCCGAGGGCCGGCAGATCTTCTCGAACATGAGCGTGCGCGAGAACCTGCTGCTTGGCGCCATCACGCAGACGGGCGCAGCAGCACGGCACATCGACGACACCCTGGCGGCGATGCTGCAGCGCTTCCCGATCCTGGCCGAGCGCATCGGCCAGCAGGCCGGCTCGCTGTCGGGCGGCGAGCAGCAGATGCTGTGCATCGCGCGCGCGCTGATGAGCCGGCCCAAGCTGCTGCTGCTCGACGAGCCTTCACTGGGCCTGGCGCCGAAGGTGGTGGCGCGCATCTTCCAGCTGATCGCCGAGATCCGCGCTGGCGGCACCTCGATCCTGATCGTCGAGCAGAACGTGCGCGCGGCATTGAAGGTGGCTGACCACGGTTACGTGATGGAAGGCGGCCGCGTCATCATCGAAGGGCCGGCTGCGATGCTGCGCGACGACCCGCGTATCCAGGCCGCCTACCTCGGCGGGCATGCTGGCTAAGCCCACAGCAGGAGCAACGACCATGTCAACGCCCCGCCGAGACCGCCGCGGCACCGCTGACTGCCAGCATTCCGGAGTGCCGCCACATCGCGGCGATGCTCGCCAAGAAGATGCTGCAGACCCTGAGCGCCGAGCTTGGCGAGGTGCGCGCGCGGGCGCTGCTGAAGACCGCTGTCACCGCGATGGCACACGAAGCCGGCAGCGGATTTGCAGCCACCAACCTGGCCGAGAAGGGTCGCGCGCCGACGCTGGCCGACTACGCCGAGATCCTGCCGCTGTGGCAGAAGGACGACGCGCTGCGCATTGATTTCATCGAGCGCAGCGCCGAGTGGTTGTCCCTCAACATCACGCGTTGCCGCTATGCCGAGACGCACCGCGAGCCGGGCGCCGACGGCGAATTGCCTGCCGTCGGAGCGCCGCCGGCCGCCGGCTGATCCTTCCGCGCCCATTGCCCCAGATGCTGGGCAGCGCCGCAAGTCCAGGCAACGATCGAATGCGATAGGGGCGGCCGCAAATGCCGTGACGCGGCCACAGTGGCGGTTGACAGCCTTTAGCGCCTGCGCTCCGCCCGGCTTCGAGCTGGCGGCTCAGGTCTGTACCCGTCTCGGCTGCATGCTGAACGGGGATCGGTTGCCACAGCGCTGCAGCGGTGTCGCCGGCACGCCTGGCGTCTTGTCCTACGAACCCTTGCGGCCATAGCCGTCGGCCACACCCTGCGCTCAGGCGTTGATCCTGGAGGCAGGCGAGAGCACGATGAGCCCGCGCCGCCAGCACGCGGAAACCCAAGCTCCAACCCACGCACAAGACCACGCACAAGACCACGACGGAGATATCCCATGTCACTGCATCGCCCGCTTTCCATCCTCACCCTGGCCCTGGCGGCCGCCATGCCGCTGGTGCTGCCTGCGCCCGTGCTGGCGCAATCCTGGTCGCAACAGGGCGGTCAGGACATCGCCACCTTCGGCGTGACGCAGATAGACCAGTTGCGCCCTGGCGAGGTACTGGCCTTCCGGCTGGACGGCACGCCCGATGCGCGCGTGCGCCTGCAGATCAGCGGCGCCACCACCTCGCTGCAGTTGAACGAGACCAGCCCCGGCCGCTATGAGGGCGAGTACACGATCCGACAGCGCGACAGGCTCAACGGCGCCAGCACGGTGACGGCCCGTCTGGAGAAGAACGGCCAGGCCACCACGGCCATGCTGGGACAGTCGTTGCTGATCGGTGGCAGCGTGGCGGCGGCCTCGCCGATCAGCAGTTTCCAGGTCAGTGCGCCGGCCCAGGTGCAGCCCGGTGACGAGCTGGTGTTCGCGCTGCAGGGCGCGCCAGGCGGCCAGGCAAGTGCCACGGTGCAGGGCATCGCCCGGCGCGTGCCGCTGGAAGAGGTGCGCCCTGGCATCTACGAGGCCACGTATGTGCTGCGCCGCAAGGACAAGCTGCGCGGCAACCTGGTGGCCGACGGCCGGCTGGTGGTCAACAACCGCGAGAGCACGCTGCGCTATGACGCGGGCCGGCAGGGTGGCATCGGCAGCAACCAGCCGGTGGCGGTTTGCGCCCAGTGTGGCTCGGTGACGGCGGTCAACCAGGTCACGGTCAAGGACGACCACCCCAACGTGCTGGGCACCATCGCCGGCGGTGTGCTGGGCGGCGTGCTGGGCAGCCAGGTGGGCGGCGGCAGCGGCCGCGACCTGGCCACCATCGCCGGCGCGGTGGGTGGCGCCTACGCCGGCAACCGCGTGGAGAACAACATGAACAAGAACAAGGTCTACCGCGTGACCATGCGGCTGGACAACGGCAGCACCCGCAGCTTCGACTACGCCGACGACCCGGGCCTGACAGCCGGTGCCCGGGTGAAGGTCGAGAACAACGCGCTGGTGCGACTTTGAGGCGGGTGGCGCCGGCACCGCCAGATCAGGGCGGTTCGTGGAGCAGTGTGCCAAGCTCCTGGGCCTGTTGCGGGTAGTCGGCCAGCATGAGAGCTGCAGCCGCAGCTGCAACCGCCACGGCCGCCGCAGCGTCCGGCGCCGCTGCACCCAGATGCAGCCGGGCACCCAGCGGCGCGGACACGCTGGTGCCCGACAGGCGCAAGGTCGTGCCGCTGCGGTTGCCGATGCCGATATGGCCATGGTGGTAGGTGCCGTGTTCCACCGTCACACCAAAGCTGGGGCCCTGCCGGGCACCGTCTCGGGTAGGGCCGGCGCCTCCGTAGGAAGCCGCCTGGCCGGGCTGCAGCTTCGAGTGCGGTCCGCAGTAGACGGTTTCCCGAGACACACTGGCCGTCGTGACCAGCATGCCTGACCGGTTTGGCAGGTCTGGCTGGCTGCCATGGGCATTGAGCGTGCCACTGCGGTCCTGCAGCTTGTCGTCACCGTTGCGGCGGGTGAACCAGGCCTGGCGACCGCGGCGCGGGGAGTTCATCGATGCCGTGCCGCGGCCGATGTAGGCATGGATCCCTGCCAACGACTGCGTGGACCGCAGCGTCAGCTTCCACTCCCCATGCGGCGCGGCGCGGCCGTGTCTGCCGTCGGCCTGTGTGGGCGACAAGCGCAGCACGATGACCGCCGCCTTGGTGCCCAGGGTCCGAGATTGCGCATCCATCACCACGCACAGTGCCGGTGAGATTGCGTCAGGCCAGGCGACTGCATCGCCCCAAGGGAGGTCGGGCAGGCTGTCCTGCCCCGGCGGCGTGATCTGCAACCTCAGGTTCTGAAACCCCTCGCTGCCAAAGGGCACCCACAGTTCCATCTGCGTCGGCGCCTCGCCTCCGGGCGGCAGCTGCCAATGCACTGTCGCCTGCCAGGGCAGCCCGTCTGCCGGTGGGGGGATGTCGTCAGCCAATAGCCGGTGTACACCTATGTCGCCACTGTTGCCCGCGATCACGCAGACCGACAGCGTGCTGCCGGCGTCGCCAGCCTCGGCGATCAAGGTTTGCACTGCCTGTCCGAACCAGCTGCTGTCATCGTGTGGCCCCAGCCAGGACTCGTAGCCGATGGACACCACGATGCGTTGGGCGCTGCGGTCGCGTCCGACCGCCAGCAGATAGCGCAGGGCGTCCAGCAAGTGATGCTCCATGGCCGGCGGGAACGGCACATCCAGCAGCCGTTGGGGCAGCTGCACGAAGGCGATGTCGGCATTGGCCGCCTCGTCGGTTGCGATCTGCAGTGGCGGCGCCCCGTCGCGGTTCGGCCGCGCGTTGAACTGGCGCCGCCCGGCCAGCAGGCCCAGGGCGTGGGCGCCATGCGATGTGCGGCCGAGCAGCGGGGCGGCGCCCGCCATCAGATAGCAGGCATGCTCGTCCACGCGGCAGGCTGCGTCGCTGGCACGTGCCATCAGGGTGTTCAGGTCACCGTCATGGAGTTCCGCGCCATAGCCCATGGTCGTCGTGGGCATGACGCCCAAGCCTCCGTCCTGGTTCCACAGTCGCACGACCCGCGTGCCCCCGCCGCCGGGCCGGCGCAGGTCGGCATGCGCAAACGGGCAACCGCTGTCGATCACCCCCAGCAGCAGTGGCGTGCCGGTGCCGGGTGTTGCCGTGGATGGTGGCAGTTCGGCCTGCGGCCAGGGCGTGGCGGCCTGGCTGCGCGGCCGCTGCGGCACCAGGCCTTCGGACAGTTGCACCCGCACCACATCGGGATGGATCAGCAGAGCGTTGAGCGCCACGCAATCGACCCGTGCCGTGAAAAAGCGGCCGGCCGGCGGATAGGCTGGCGGCACCACCATGCCGGGCAGCGCGGGCCGGCTGGCGCCCTCCACCAATTGCACCGACACGGAGACGGTCAGTGCCGCATCGGGCGGCGCCGCGACATGGTGGATGAACCGCGTGCCGTCGGCGATGCGCAGGCTCGGGTCGGCCCGGGCCTGCGCACCGGTGTCTAGCAGCCAGCCTGGCAGCGGTATCCAGTCAAGTGCCACGCCTGTCTCCCGAGTCGATGGCGCGGCGGCCGATGCCACGGCGCACCCCGGGCATGCGCCTGAAGCACCCGGCGGCCTGCAGCGGCACCCGGTACGGCATCAACGGCCCATCGCCTGTTTCAGCTCTTCGACGACCTCGGCCCACAACTCCTCCAGGATGGGCGACAGCGCAGCTGGCAGAGTCTGCTCTGCGAAGGCAAGCCGTGGCTGCGCTGCCATGGCATCGGCAAGCGGATTCTTCAGTTGCGCTTCATTCCAGGCTGCAGCGGGGAACACAGGATCGGCCAGACGCGAGATCTGCAGCTGCTGCAACCGGTCCAGCGCATACCGGCCCAGCACCGCACCCAGCACCGCACCACAGGCCAGATCGGTGGGGAAATGCACACCTGCCACGATGCGGTTTTCCGACATGCGGA
>Ga0105047_10017500_pt1 | contig 11168 bp, 12 predicted proteins | sample MAT04_FD_78384 | JGI IMG/M metagenome (GOLD analysis project Ga0105047, IMG submission 78384) | Freshwater microbial communities from Lake Fryxell liftoff mats and glacier meltwater in Antarctica - MAT-04 (megahit assembly) | ecosystem: Environmental > Aquatic > Freshwater > Ice > Liftoff...
CAGGGCGAAGGCAGCCTGTTGCCCGGCCTCGATCAGATCCCGGCGGGCCAGCGACGCCGGCGCGCCGATTTTTTCCTCGTCGCCGGTCAGCACGATGGTGATGTTGGCCTCTTCCAGCGTCCCCGCCGCCTGCATGGCGCGCAGGGCGGCGATGATGACCACTACACCGCCCTTGTCGTCGCCGACGCCGGGGCCGGTAGCGCGGGCTCCGTCGCGCTGGAAGCGCTGGAACGGGCTGTCGACCTCGAACACCGTGTCGAGGTGGCCGATCAGCAGGATGTTGCGTCCCCCGCCGTCATGGGTGGCGATCAGATGGCCGGCGCGGCCGGTCCCGGCCATGTTGACCCAGCGGACCTCGAAGCCCAGCGGCTCCAGCTCGGCCCGCACCCTCTCGCCGACGATGCGGACGCCGGACAGGTTCAGGGTGCCGCTGTTCTGGTTCACCAGGGTCTCGAGCAGGGCGATGTGACGATCGTGTTCGGCGACGACCGTCCGCATCATCGTCTGTTCGGCGGGGCTCGACTGGGCGACCGCGGCACCGGACACGGCCAGGAGCAGCAGGACGGCAAGGAACAGGCGCATCGGGGCTCTCGTTCGGGGCAAGGGGTCGGGACAGGGGAGCAAAGCGCGAGCGGCAGGTCCAGCGGTTTAGAACGCCGTTAACCGGTTCAGCGACACAGTCGCGCCAGCAAGTTTCGGGCCACACGCCCGCTGACGATTTGGGGCAGGGGAACAGGGTGCTCGGGCAAAGGCTGGAGATCAGGCAGGGCCAGGGGCTGGTCATCACGCCCCAGCTGCAGCAGGCGATCAAGCTGCTGCAACTGTCGAACCTCGAGCTGGACGCCTTCGTCGAGGCCGAGCTGGAGCGCAATCCACTGCTCCAGCGCGAGGACGCCGAACCGGGCGGCGAGGCTGACGCTCCGGCGGTCGAGAGCCATGACGCCGCCGAGATGAGCTTTGACGAGGGCCGGGTCCAGGACGCGGACCGGACGCTGGATGCTCGCTCGGACGACGTCTATGGCGACGCCAGCCCCGGCGAGCGCACCTCGGATCGGATGGAAGATGTCGGGACGGGCGAGGCCCAGGTCGGGCTCAACGACTGGTCCCGCGCCGGTTCGGGCGGCGGCCTGCCCGACGGCGAGGGCCGGGAACAGCCGGACACCCGCGACGCGACGCTGTGGGAACATCTCCAGGCCCAGGCGTCCCAGGCGGGCTTTTCGTCATCCGACCACGCCATCGCCCTGACCCTGATCGACGCGGTGGACGAGGGTGGCTATCTGCGCGGCGAACTGGCCGAGACCGCTGAGCGGCTGGGCGTGTCGCTGGAACGGATCGAGGCGGTACTGACTGTCTGCCAGGGCTTTGAGCCTACTGGAGTGATGGCGCGGTCGGTACCGGAGTGTCTGAAGCTGCAACTGGTCGAGCGCAACCGGTTCGATCCGGCCATGGGCTGCCTGCTCGACAACCTCGACCTGCTGGCCAAGCGCGATCTGACGGCGTTGAAAAAGGCCTGCGATGTCGACGCCGAGGACATGGCCGAGATGATCGCCGAGCTGAAGGCCCTGACGCCGCGCCCGGGCGCCGGCTTCGGCGGCGAGCCGGCCCAGACGGTGATCCCCGACGTGCACGTACGGGCCGATCCCGCGGGCGGCTGGAAGGTCGAGCTGAACTCGGACACCCTGCCGCGCCTGATCATGGACAAACGCTATCACGGCGTGGTGGCGGCGGGCTCGCGCTCGGACGTCGAGAAGACTTTCGTCGCCGACTGCGCCGCCCAGGCCAGCTGGCTGGTCAAGTCGCTGGACCAGAGGGCCAGGACCATACTGAAGGTATCGTCCGAGATCGTGCGCCAGCAGGACGCCTTCCTGGCGTTCGGGGTGGAGTTCCTGCGGCCGCTGAACCTGAAGACCGTGGCTGACGCGATCGGCATGCATGAATCGACGGTCAGCCGCGTGACCTCGAACAAATACGTCTCGACGCCGCGCGGGGTGTTCGAGCTGAAATTTTTCTTTACGGCGGCGATCCAGTCCTCCGACGGCGGCGCCACCCATTCGGCTGAGGCCGTGCGTCACCGGATCAAGGCGATGATCGACGGCGAGGGCCGCGACGGTGACGTCCTCAGCGACGACCGGATCGTGGAGATCCTCAACGAAGCCGGAATCGACATAGCCCGCCGCACTGTGGCAAAATATCGCGAGGCCCTGCGGATTCCGTCGTCGGTCGAGCGTCGGCGGATGTTGAAGGTCTCTTGAGCGAGGGCGCTAACGCTAGCCGCGCCACGGCTTGCTGCTTGAGCCGGGTTAAGGCGCTAACGCTTGCGACGCGGTGGCTCGCTGCTTGAGCGCGGATCGTGCGCGAAGCGCCCGGCCGCGTCGGATCGGGCCGTCCTGGAGAGCCGACGGCCGCAGCCCAACCAGGAGGACCTCCACCACATTTCGGTGATCGGCGTTGACACCTTTCGCGTTCGGTCGCGTTCTGTCGACATGCAAATCCAGGTCAGTGGCAAGCACGTAGATGTTGGCGACGCGTTAGGCTCGCGCATCTCCCAGGAACTCGAAGACGGGATCGGCAAATATTTCGAACGCGGGGCCCAGGACGCCGAGGTCGTGGTGTCCAAGGACGGCCACGGCTTCAAGGTGGATTGCTGGGTGCGGCTGGCGTCCGGAGAGGCCATCGTCACCAGCGGCCTGGGCGGCGACGCCCATGGGGCCTTCTCCGATTCGCTCGAAAAGCTTGAAAAGCGGGTCCGGCGTTACAAGCGCCGGCTCAAGAACCATAAGGCCGGCCCGCGCGGCCTGTCGCCCGAGAAGACCGAGAACGCGGCCCGCGACGTGGCCCGCAGCATGGTCCTGCGAAGCCCGGATTTGGTCGAGGATGAGGCCTTCGGCGATGCCGGCGCACTCGATGAGCCGCCCCCCGTCGGCATGGTCATCGCTGAGACCGAGGCCGAAATCCGCACCATCACGGTCGGCCGCGCGGTGCTGGAACTGGACATGACCGGCTACCCGGTGGTGCTGTTCCGCAACGCGGCGCACGGCGGCATATCGGTGGTCTACCGCCGGCCCGACGGCAATGTGGGCTGGATCGACCCGGAGAGAACCTCGAAATCGATCAATGGTCACGGTTCGGTAAACGGTAAGAGCGTATAGTCTTCCCCAATCGAGGCGGGTGGTCTAAACGGCCCCCGCCCATTCGGGATGTATGGGCAGAGTCGGGAACCTCTCATGAACATCGGTGATTTGCTGGCTGACGGCGGCGTCGTCCTGCGCAGCGGCGCGTCGTCGAAACGTCAGGCCCTGCACACGGTTGCCGAGGTCGCAGCCCAGGCGCTGGGCTTGCCGGAAAGCCGTATCATGGATGCCCTGCTGGAACGCGAGGCCTTGGGCTCGACCGGTCTCGGATCGGGGGTCGCCGTGCCGCACGCGCGGCTGGAAGGCATCGCGCGGGTGACGGCTGTGTTCGTGCGTCTGGACACGCCGGTCGCCTATGGGGCTGTCGACGATCGCCCGGTGGACCTGCTGTTCGCTCTGTTCGCGCCGCCGCGAGATGGGGCGGATCACCTGAGGGCGCTGGCGATGGTGTCACGCGCCCTGCGGTCGCCGGCCATGCGCGAGCAACTGCGTCAGGCCCGCACCACGGACGCGATCCGCGCCCTGTTCGTCAGGGACCAGGCACCGGCCACGGCGGCCTGACCACACGGCCATCAGTGGACCGACACGGGTTCCAGCTCGTGCGCCACAGCGGCGGCGAAGGCCGTTTCGCGGTCCAGCATGACAGCTAGGCGCTCGCCGTCGGCGGCGTGGACGGCGAACAGGATCGCCTCCGGATCGATCTTAAGCCCCTTCGACTGCTCCGGCACGACATCGGCCAGCACCTCGGAGGCGCGGATTTCGCGCACATAGACCAGGTCGGGCGCTCCCAGGCCTTTGAAATCTTCCTTGGTCATCATCATCGGCGTCATAGCGACCGCCTCCTTGTATTGAAAGAACGCCCGTCGTGGGCCTATGGGTCCGGCCCGACCGCGGCCGCCGGACAAACGCGGACTTTTCAGGCCGTCGTGATGGGAATGCGCCGGACCGTCGGCAGGTCTTCCGGTCGGCGCATGTCGACATGCAGCAGGCCATGTTCCAGCCGCGCCTCCTCGACCTCCAGCCCGTCCGCCAGGACGAAACTACGCACGAAGCCGCGACCGGCGATGCCCCGGTGCAGAAAAGCCTGGTCGGTGCTGTCTGAAGGCTCGCGCTTGCCGGCGATGGTCAGCTGGCGTCCTTCGATCGTCACGGCCAGATCCTCGGGCCCGAAGCCTGCGACGGCCAGAGTGATGCGCACGGCATGCTCGCCACGCTGTTCGACATTGTAGGGGGGATAGCTGTCGGCGGCGGCGCGGGCGGCACGGTCGATCATCGCCCGGGTGTGATCGAAGCCCAGCAGGAACGGGCTGTCGAACAATATGGTTCGCGTCGTCATCGTCTCATGCCCCCGAAGCAGGCTGTCGGCCGTCTGCGCCCCCCGTCATCGGCGAGGCGTCGACCGTGGTGCTCAGATGGGGCGATCCGTGGCCGAGATCAACAGTGTCCGGATGGGACGAAGGCCCCGCGGTCTCCCGCGGAGCCTTCGATGGTGGAGCTTAGCGGAGTCGAACCGCTGACCTCTTGCATGCCATGCAAGCGCTCTACCAGCTGAGCTAAAGCCCCGCACCTCAGGCGTTCCGGCCTTCGGTCGGATCGTCGCGGGGTCCCGGGAGGCCCTGCGGCGAGGCGGCGGAACCTATGTCAGCGCCTGATTGCGATCAAGCCCGGTTCAGCCATTTATTTTCGTCGTCCCCGGACCGGCGAAAACCGGTCCGGGGACGGTCCGAAAAACCTTACTCGTCTTCCTTGGGCGTGATGATTTCGTCCTCGAAACCGTCGTCGTCCTCGTCCTCGATGAAGGGGACGGAATCGTCGTCGTCATCGGCCAGAACGTCGTCGTCCTCGACCGCTTCGCCCATGCCGGACTCTTCGGTGGGATCGACCGGGGTCTCGTCGTCGTCGTCAGGGGTCAGGATCGGCTCATGGCCTTCCTCGTCGATCTCGGGCGTCGCGACGGTTTCTTCTTCCTCGTCCTCGTCGCCGTCGGCCTTCTTGTCCTTGACCTGATCCTCGTCGGTTTCATCGGCGGCATAGCCAGCCGGACGGCCACGACGGTTGCGCAGCTTCAGCGCCTCCTCCGGATCGAATTCGGTCGCGCATTTGGGGCAATGAGCCGGGCGGCGGCCCAGGTCATAGAATTTGGCCTGGCAGTTCGGGCAGACCTGCTTCTGGCCCAGTTCGGGTTTAGCCACGGTTGAAGACCTTTGGCGGGAGTGGGGAAATGGGGCGGCTCCCTTGCCACCCCCGGACGCCGCTGTCAAAAACCATCTCCGCGCAGGCTTCTCGACACTGGGCCCGCAGACCCGTCCCGGAGACCGCAGGGTGTCGATCGCCGACCATCTGACCGCCCGCCGCGGCGCATCGCTGAACGGTCTGGTGCGCGCGCCGGGCGACAAATCGATGTCGCACCGCGCCGTGATCCTGGGCGCGATGGCAACGGGCGTGACCGGGATCGAAGGCTTGCTGGAGAGCGAGGACGTGCTGGCGACGGCGCGGGCGGTCGAGGCATTCGGCGCGACGGTCGAGCGTTTGGGAGAGGGGCGCTGGCGGGTGACGGGGCGGGGCGGCTTCAACCAGCCCGCGACCGCTATCGACTGCGGCAACGCCGGCACGGGTGTACGGCTGCTCATGGGGGCGGCGGCGGGCTATGCCCTCACGACGACGTTTGACGGCGACGCGTCGCTGCGCAAACGGCCGATGAAGCGGGTGACGGGGCCGCTGGCCGACATGGGTGCGCGTTTCGACTGGCTTGCCGCCGAGGATCGCCTGCCGGTCCGGATCACGGGCGGGGGCCTGTCGGGGATCGATTATGTGCAGACGGTCGCCTCGGCCCAGATCAAGTCGGCGATCCTGCTGGCGGGGCTGAACGCGGACGGCGTGACCACGCTGACCGAGCCGGAGCCCAGCCGGGACCACACCGAGCGGATGCTGCGCGCCTTCGGCGTCGAGATCGGGGTCCTGCCGACGGGTACGGGCTGGCAGGTCAGCCTGAAGGGCGGACAGGCGCTGACCGGAATCGCCGTGACTGTGCCCGGCGATCCGTCCTCGGCGGCCTTCCCGCTGGCGGCCGGCCTGATTGTCCCCGGGTCCGAAGTCACCGTCGAAGGCGTGATGATGAATCGGCTGCGCACCGGCCTGTTCGAGACCTGGCGCGAGATGGAGGCGGATCTGACCGTCTCGAACCGCCGCATTGAGGGCGGCGAGGAGGTGGGCGACGTCACCGTGCGGCATTCCGCTCTGAAAGGCGTGATCGTGCCACCCGAACGCGCGGCCTCGATGATTGATGAATATCCGGTCCTCGCTGCCACCGCGGCCTTCGCCACGGGGGCGACGGTGATGCGCGGCATCGGCGAGATGCGGGTCAAGGAAAGCGACCGCATCGCCCTGATGGTGGCGGGCCTGAAAGCCTGCGGCGTCACGGTCGATGAGGAGCCGGAAGGTTTCACCGTCTCCGGCGGCCCCGTGCGCGGCGGCGCGACGGTCGTCACCCACGGCGATCATCGCATCGCCATGAGCCATCTGGTGCTGGGTCTGGCGGCAGACGAAGCGGTGACGGTCGACGAGCCCGGCATGATCGCCACCAGCTTTCCGGGCTTTATCGCGTTGATGAATGGCCTCGGTGCGGATATCGCAGCGTCCGAATGACCCGCCCCCTCATCATCGCCGTCGACGGTCCCGCCGCCTCGGGCAAGGGCACGATCGCGGCCCGTCTGGCGCGGACCTACGGTTTGCCGTTCCTCGATACCGGACTGCTGTATCGCGCCGTAGGGCTGGGTGTGCTGGACGCGGGCGGGTCGCTGGACGACGAAGCGGCGGCTGTGGGCGTGGCACGGGCCCTGAAATCGGAGTGCCTGTCGGACACCGGGCGGCTGACCAGCGGGGCGGCCGGCGAGGCGGCCAGCCGAACGGCCGGTTATCCCGGCGTGCGGGCGGCCCTGCTGGAATTCCAGAAAGCCTTCGCCGCCCAGCCGGGCGGGGCCGTGCTCGACGGGCGCGACATCGGTACCGTGATTGCCCCGGACGCACCGGCCAAGCTGTTCGTCACCGCGACGGCCGAGGTCCGTGCCCGGCGACGCTGGAAGCAACTGACCGGGCGCGGAGACTCCATCGCTTATGAGGATATGCTGGCCGACATCGTGCGCCGCGACGAGCGTGATGCGGGCCGGGGCGCCGCCCCGATGGTCCAGGCCGACGACGCCGTCTTGCTGGACACGACCGAAATGGATATAGAGGCGGCCTTCGATGCGGCCCGCCGTATCGTCGAGGCGGCGCGTGTCCGGAACGGTCTCCAGGGACCTTAAGGCAAATCCAGCGCGTCATCCTCGGCTTCCGCGGGCGTTCTGGCTCTGATTGGCCTCGCGTCCTGAGACCTGATCTGCCCTTTCACACTCACCTCGCGCGGGGCCGTTCGGTCGCGTGCCACAACCGTTAGAAACCTCTCAACTGCATGACCGATACCCAAAGCTTCTCCCCCTCGCGTGACGATTTCGCCGCGCTGCTCGACGAAACCCTTCAGGGTCGCGACCTCGGCGAGGGCCAGGTCGTCCACGGCCGCGTCGTCGGCATCGAAAAGGACATCCTGATCATCGACGTCGGTCTTAAGACCGAAGGCCGTATCCCGGCCCGCGAGTTCGGCATCGGTGAAGGCGCCGTCATCCCGAAGCTCGGCGACAATGTCGAAGTTTATCTTGAGCGCGTCGAGAACGCCTTGGGTGAAGCCGTCATCAGCCGCGACAAGGCGCGCCGCGAAGAAGCCTGGACCCGTCTGGAAGTCGTGTTTGCCGAGGGCGTGCCGGTCAACGGTGCCATCGTCGGCCGCGTCAAGGGCGGCTTCACTGTCGACCTCGGCGGTGCCTCGGCCTTCCTGCCGGGCTCACAGGTCGATATCCGCCCGGTGCGCGACGTCGGTCCGCTGATGGGCAAGGAACAGCCCTTCGCCATCCTGAAAATGGACCGTCCGCGCGGCAACATCGTCGTCTCGCGCCGCGCCATCCTGGAAGAGGCCCGCGCCGAGCAGCGCACCGAACTGGTCGGCCAGCTGCTGGAAGGCGAAGTCCGCGAAGGCGTGGTCAAGAACATCACCGACTACGGCGCGTTCGTGGACCTGGGCGGCATCGACGGCCTTCTGCACGTCACCGACATGTCGTGGAAACGCGTCTCGCACCCCTCGCAGGTCCTCGCCGTCGGCGACACCGTCAAGGTTCAGATCGTCAAGATCAACCCGGACACCCAGCGTATCAGCCTGGGCATGAAGCAGCTGCAGACCGATCCGTGGGACGGCGTGGAAGCCAAATACCCGGTCGGCGCCAAAATGACCGGCCGCATCACCAACATCACCGACTACGGCGCGTTTGTTGAGCTGGAGGCCGGCGTTGAAGGCCTGGTGCACGTCTCGGAAATGTCGTGGACCAAGAAGAACGTCCACCCCGGCAAGATCGTCTCGACCTCGCAGGAAGTCGACGTGGTCGTGCTGGACGTCGATGCTTCCAAGCGCCGCATCTCGCTGGGCCTCAAGCAGGCCCAGGACAATCCTTGGGATGCGTTCGTCGCCGCCAACCCGATCGGCGCGACGGTCGAGGGCGAGGTCAAGAACGCCACCGAGTTCGGCCTGTTCATCGGTCTGGACAACGACATCGACGGCATGGTGCACCTGTCCGACCTGGACCGGAACGTCTCGGGTGAAGAAGCCATCCAGCGCTATCGCAAGGGCGAAACAGTCAAGGCCAAGGTGCTGGACGTCGACGTCGAGAAGGAACGCGTCTCGCTGGGCATCAAGCAGCTGGGCGGCGATCCGATGGAAGGCGACACCTTCAAGAAGGGCCAACAGATCACCGTCACCGTGACGTCGATCGAGACCGGCGGCATCGAGGTCAAGTTCGGTGAAGACGACGCGCCGGCCACGGCCTTTGTGCGCAAATCGGACCTGTCGCGCGACCGCGCCGAGCAGCGCACCGAGCGCTATTCGGTCGGCGACCGCGTCGACGCCATGGTCACCGGCATCGACAAGGCCTCGCGCCGCGTCTCGGTGTCGATCAAGGCCTTGGAAATGAAGGATGAGGCCTCGGCTATCGAGCAGTTCGGGTCTTCGGACTCCGGCGCTTCTTTGGGCGACATCCTGGGCGCGGCCATGCGCGAGAAGGCCGCTTCGAAGGAATAGTCTCCTTTGTGATCTGGATACGGATCAGGCGGCGGGAGCGATCCCGCCGCCTTTTTCACGCGTGTGATGCCGGATTTATGAGCGTTAACCGACATTTCGTCGGGCAAACCGCATCTCGGGGCTGTTTCCCTCGACAGGGGAAGGCTAGGGTGGGGTTGCATCCCGTGCCCGGATGCACCCGTATGGGCCTTGTGAAGGCTGAACAGGGCGGGGGCCTGACCAATGATAAAGTCTGAGCTGATCGAAAAGCTCGCTGCCGAGAACACCCATCTGACCCATGCCGAGGTCGAGCGGGTGGTGAATATTGTGCTGGGCCAGATGGTCGAGTCGCTGGGCGTTGGCGGCCGCGTGGAGCTACGCGGCTTCGGTGCCTTCTCCGTTCGGGCGAGACCGGCTCGGGCCGGGCGCAATCCGCGCACCGGTGAAACCGTCGATGTGCCGGCCAAGGCCGTGCCCTTCTTCAAGAGCGGCAAGGAGCTGCGCGAGCGGCTGAACGCCGGCGACGCCTGACCGGGAGATCGGCGATGGGCCTGGTGACCGAATTCAAGGAATTCATCGCCCGGGGCAATGTCATCGACCTGGCGGTCGGGGTGATCATCGGCGCGTCATTCGGCAAGATCGTCACCAGCCTGGTCGAACAGGTGGTGATGCCGCCGATCGGCCTGCTGCTGGGCAAGGTCGATTTTTCCAGGCTGAAATGGGTGCTGGCCCCCGAGGACCTGTCTACCGGGGCGGTCGAAGAGGTGGCGATCCAGTACGGTGCCTTCATCAACACCCTGATCCAGTTCGCCATCGTGGCTTTTGTGGTGTTCCTGATGGTCAAGGCGATCAACAAGCTGCGTCGTGAGAAGGCTGCCGATCCTGAAGCCGCGCCCGCGCCGACGGCGACCGAGGCGCTGCTGGCCGAAATCCGCGACGAACTGAAGGCGCGTCCTCGGGTCTGATTGTTCCATCGGGATGGAGAACGGGATTCTCTGTTTGACTCTGGCGGGCACAGGAACAAATAGTGAACGTGTGGATTTCCGGACCCTCATGATCCCCTCGCCCCTGTCATCGCCCGACCTGTTTCCCCAGCGGCCCGCACCGCTGGAAGAGGCGTGCGCGGCGGGCCCCAGGGATGGGGCGGCTCTGATGCTGTTCGCCCTGTCCCGCCGGCTGGAGGGGGACGAGCGGCCCGTGCTGATGACGGCGACCCGGGCGTGGTTCAGCGAGCAGGGTCGGCCCCATGGTCCCGGCCTGCCGGGAATTCCGCTGATCCTGGCTCCCGTTGCGACGGCGGCCGAGGCGCTGTGGGCACTGGAACAGGCGTTGCGGTCCGGAGCCGTTTCGCTGGCGCTGGGCGCGGTGGATGAGGCGACCCTGACCCAGACGCGACGGCTGGATTTCGCGGCCAAACAGGGCGGGTGCGTGGGACTGATGTTGCCGCTCGGGCTGAACGGACTCAGCGCGGCGCGGCGGCGCTGGCGGATATCGACCCTGGCCAGCGCTCTCGATCCGGATGACGTGAAAGCGCCCGGCCCGGCACGGCTGGCCGCCGAACTGGTGCGCGGGCGCGGCGAACGGCCGGGGGCATGGATGCTGGAGCAGGATGATGAGACGCATCGTCTCCGTCTGGCTGATCGACTGGCCGATTTCGGTCTGGCGGCGATCGGCCATGCGGGCGCGCCGTCCGGCCTCGCCGCCTGACCCGGCCCTCGACTCCAGGACCCCGTTCGCCCTGATCCTGAAGAACAGTCGGGGCGCGGCGATCCTGCACGCCCTCAATCCAGCGGCGCGGGCGGCGGGTCTGCGGCGTGGACAGACCCAGGCCGACGCCCGGGCCATGATTCCGCACCTGATCTGCAAGCCTGCCGATGTTGAGGCGGACGCCCGCGCGCTGA
>Ga0105047_10017501_pt1 | contig 11168 bp, 14 predicted proteins | sample MAT04_FD_78384 | JGI IMG/M metagenome (GOLD analysis project Ga0105047, IMG submission 78384) | Freshwater microbial communities from Lake Fryxell liftoff mats and glacier meltwater in Antarctica - MAT-04 (megahit assembly) | ecosystem: Environmental > Aquatic > Freshwater > Ice > Liftoff...
CCTGGCTTGGATGGTGGCGGCCATCGCCTTGAGCCTGTGGCTGATGCAGCGCAGCGGCCGCGGCGCCGTGGCAGGCCTGGCATGACGGCCGCGTTGCAGACACCGCCGCAACCCCAGCCTGCCTTGCCACCAGGCGAAAACGAACTGGCCCGACCTGAGTCACCCAGCCACATCTTCCGTGTCTTCACGGGCTTGGCACTTCAAGGTTTTGGCGGCGTTCTGCCAGTCACTCAACGGGCCCTGGTGGAACAGCAACGCTGGCTGAGCCAGCAGCAATTTGTGGAACTGCTGGCCCTGGCGCAGGTCCTGCCGGGGCCCAACGTGGTGAACCTGTCGCTGATGATCGGAGACCGGTTTTTTGGCTGGCGCGGCGCCATCGCCGGCATGGCCGGCATGCTGCTGGCGCCGATGGTGGTGGTGTTGATCCTGGCGGTCCTGGCGGGGCGGTTTGACCAGGTGCCGGCAGTGGCGGGTGCCCTCCACGGCATGGGCGTGGTGGCAGCCGGCCTGGTGGCTTCCACCGCCTTGAAGCTGGCCCAGACCTTGCGGAACAACCCCTTGGGCTGGCCCCTGGCCGTGGCCTTTGGCGCAATGGCTGCCGTGGGCGTGGGGGTGTTGCGCTGGCCTTTGGTGGGCGTGGTGCTGGTGCTGGGCGTGGCCGCGGTGGCGCTGGCATGGCGGCGCATCGCACGGGCTGTGCACCATGAGTGAGTCGACGCAGGTGATGCTGAACGGTCTGTGGTGGGGTTCGCTCGGCCTGGGCTGGGCTGACGCTGGCGTGCTGTTTCTGCACTTTCTGTCGCTGTCACTGCTGTCGGTGGGCGGCGCGCTGACAACTGCGCCAGACATGCAGCGTTTCATCGTCGGCCAGCGCGGGTGGTTGACCGACACGCAGTTCACCGCGTCCGTCGCCCTGGCACATGCTGCGCCCGGGCCGAACGTGTTGTTCGTGAGCGTGATCGGTTGGAACGTGGCCGGCTTTGCCGGGGTGTTGGCGACCACGGTCGGCACACTGCTGCCGTCCAGCCTGTTGGCGCTCGGCGCCAGCCGCTTCGTCGCCAAAAACCAACAATCCCGCGGCCTGCAGGCATTCAACGCGGGGATGGCGCCGCTGACTCTGGGTCTGCTGCTGGCCACCGCCTGGGTGCTCTTTCAACCCAGTGTCAGCACCCATCCCTGGGCCAGCGGCGTGGCCGCGGTGGCCACGGTGGTGTTGATGCTGCGCACCAACATCAGCCCGCTGTGGCCAGTGGCCGCAGGGGCGTTGGCCGGTGCGATCGGCTTGTTCGGTTAAGTTTTCAACCCTTATGGGGTCTTCTTTGAAATCAATGGGTCGTCAGATGTTGTGGAGTTGGTTGTTGGTCCCGCTGGGCCTTTATGGGTTGTTGATTGCCGGGCTGTGGTGGCGGCAGGAAGCCCTGCTCTTTCTCCCCCAGCGTCTGGCCGCTGACCACCGCTTCAACCTGGGCCCCGACGTGGTTGAGACCTGGGTGGACGTGCCCGGCGCGCGGCTCCACGCGCTGCACCTGAAGCTGCCACAGCCGCGCGGTGTGGTGTTCTATCTGCACGGCAACGCCGGCAACCTGCAAAGCTGGTTCATCAACCCCGACTTCTACCGCCGCGCCAACATCGACTTGTTCATGATCGACTTTCGCGGCTATGGCAAAAGCACCGGCCGCATCCAGAGTCAGGCGCAGTTGCTGGACGACACGCGCGCGGCCTGGGCCAGCGTCCAGGCGCAGTACGCGGGGCAACGGCGTGTGATCTACGGGCGCTCGCTCGGCACCGGGCTGGCTGCCGTGTTGGCAGCCGAAATTCAACCCGAGCTGACGGTGTTGGTGTCACCCTACCAAAGCATGCTGGCCATGGCCAAACTGCACTACCCCTTTGTACCCAGCGCGGTCCTGCGCTACCCCTTGCGCACGGACGAGGTTATTGGCCGCATCAAAACACCGCTGTTGCTGGTGCATGGCGAAGTCGACGACTTGATCCCCGCGCAACACAGCGTTGCCTTGAAGGCCTTGGCGCCGCAGGCGGAATTGCTGTTGTTGCCCGGTGTCGGGCATGGCGACATTCAAGACTCGAAACGGTACCTTGACACCTTGGCCCGGGCTTACACCGCGCCCTGATGCAGCGGCCTGGCTCGCCAGAATCAACGCGTGCGCTGCCGTAACGCTTCGAACAAACAAACGCCCGCGGCCACCGACACGTTCAGGCTCTCCACCGCGCCGGCCATCGGAATACGCACCAGCAGGTCGCAGGTCTTGCGCGTCAACTGGCGCAGGCCCGAACCTTCGGCACCCAACACCAGGGCCAGGGGACCTGTGAGGTCGGCATCAAACAGCGTGACGTCGGCGTCGTCGCTGAAACCGATAACCCGCAAGTCGCGGTCTTTCAGTTCGCCCAAGGTGCGCGCCAGGTTGGTCACCATCAGGTAAGGCACGGTCTCGGCCGCGCCGCTGGCGACTTTGGCCACCGTGGCGTTCAGGCCCACGGCGTGGTCTTTGGGGGCGACCACGGCATTCGCACCCGCGCCATCGGCCACCCGCAGGCAGGCGCCCAGGTTGTGCGGGTCGGTCACGCCGTCCAGCACCAGCACCAGCGGTGGGCCGGCCACCGCGTCGAGCACCGCGTCCAGCGAATGGTGCTGCGGCAAGGGCGTCACGCGAGCGACCACGCCCTGGTGGCGCGGGCTGCCGGCCATGCGAATGAGGTGGTCGTCGGTGCTCTCGACGAGCTTGCTGCCGGCTTCCTGGACGCGGGCCACAAACTGACGCATGCGGGCGTCGCGACGGCTGGCGTCGATGTGGACTTCGACAACGGAAGCCGGCGCGGTCTTCAACCGAACGGTCACGGCGTGAAAACCGAACAGTACTTTTGTGCTCATTGCGCGATGCTATGTCGCAACGCGCTCAAACCCAGCTTGGGCGACGCCGTCATGCAAAGAACTCGCGCACGGCCAGCAGGCCCGCCAGCACACCCAAGATCACGGGTTGGTGCAGCATGTAAAAGCTCAGCGGCCACTGCCCCAGGCCCACCAGCAGCCGTGTGCCGTGCGGTGCCGCAGCGGTGCACCAGGGGCGGCGGTTCTTCAGCAACCACTGGCCTGCTGCCAGGCCCCAGCACATCACGCCCAACCATGGCAGCACGGGCACAAAGTCTTCGGTAGGCGGCTTGCTGGTGACCAAGCCCACCCAGTTGGTCCAGCGGCTGTCGAAGACCGGGTGCATCACGAACCGGGGCAGTGCGATGAGCAGCGCGCCCAGGAGCCACAACCACGCTCTCATTGGCGCGGCCAGCCGCGCCAGCACCAGCATCACGGCCAGGCCATGCAGCACGCCAAAGCTGATCCAGCTGCGCGGAAACATCACGGCCGAGGCCGCGCTCACAAACACTGCACAGCCCACCACCTGCGCCCAGCGCCGCCAGAAGCGGGGCCACGTCTGGCCGGCTTGCAAAGCCGCAGCCTGGCCCAGACCCGCGCAGAAAACGAACAGGCCGACGATGCACAGGCGTTGGTTGGTCCAGAACGGGTCGGCATAGAAATTCTGCCGGGGTGTGAGGAGCTGAAAGTGGTTCAGATCGAAACTCAGGTGGAACAACGCCATCCAGACGATCGCCAGGCCGCGCAGGGCGTCCAGGCGGTCAAAGCGCTCGGCGCTGTTTGCCGTGCTCACTCGGTTTTCTCGTAAACGTCGCTGAAGCCAGTGCCGTCCCAGGCGTACAGCAGGTAGGCTGCATGCAGACAGGCGCTGGCGCCTTTGGGCTTGAACAATCCCACACACTGGCCGAGCGGGCGGCGCACGCTGCGGTACGCCACACCGTCCGAACCCTCGGCGTGCAGGCGCCAGCCCAGCCGCTGGGAAGCGCCGTAGTCGCCGGGGTCGTAGACCGCATCAGCCACGGCGCTGGCCGGCCGCAGGTCGTGAAGCTTGGCATCAACAGCCACGCTGTACAGCCGCATCGGCAAGTGCATGGCACGCTGCTGTGTTGCCGCCAGAAACCGGGCGTGGTGGTAGCGCGTCTCGGCGATGGCCGTGGCGCGGTCACGCGCGGCATAGAACACGCCGTACTCGCCGCTGGAGAACCGGCTACCCAGGGTGTTGAGGTGGGTGAACGCCGCCATGATCGGCCCGCTGCCTGGGCCGAAAAGGCGCTGCTCGGGTGGCACGCGGGCGATCTGGCCCAGTTCGTCGCGCACCCTTTCGTTGGTCAAAGCTTCCAGCTGGTACAGCGCGTCAAAGTCGACAGCGTCGGCCACACGGTCGAACAGTGTCACCGACGGGTATCGAGTGGGTACGATGCGCTGCGCTTGTTGCCAGCGCACACGGCGTTGATTCAACGCCGGCGCCTGGCTGGCGCTCAAGCCCAACCGCCGCCGCGCACGCCGTCCAGGTAGCGGCGCACCAGGTTCAGGTCACTCATGTTGCCGGCCAGCATGCGCGCCAAGGCCGTGCCGCCACCGAACAGCGGCGCGGTGTTGGGCTGGCGCACCCAAGCGTCGGCCGCAACCGGGTCGGGCAGCAAGATCTGCAGGCTTTTGTAGATGCCCAAGAGGTTGGACAAGCGCTCCAGTGTGTCGCGCGACAGACTCGCGCGCTCAGGCAGCTTGCGCCACGCGAAGTAACTTGAACGCGGCGGCTCGCCAAGCAGCTTCAACTGCTCATCCACCGTCAAGTCCCAGGCTTGAGCAATACGCTCGAAAGCCCGCAGTCCAGCTGCGGCCAGGCTGACAACCGGCCAGGAAGGGTTGGCCTCGCCGACCCGTTGGGCGCTGAAGTTGGTCTCGGCAGAATATGCGGTTGTGGACACGGATCCCATCATAGTCCAGGAGCAGACTCCATTGCAAGCGTACGAGCTGAACGACCGAGCCGCGGCCGCCCGGCCCGAGGCTTCAAACCAAGCGTTGCAATTTCATGGCCACGCTCATGTCGCCGCTGACCTTTAACTTGCCCGTCATGAAACCCGTGGCAGGCTCGAGTTCACCCCTCAGCATCGAGCCGAGGTTCTCCAGCGTGATCGCCACGGTGCAGTCCGCCTCCTTGTCCTCGTTGCTGACGCTGTTGGGGACCGACTTGCCATCGATGAAAAACACACCGTCGGCGCCGCAATCGAACTTGAGCGTCGCGTTCAAGCCGCTGGCGTCGCCCACTTTTTCGCGCAGGGTTTGGGTGCAGGTGGCCATGTCCATGAGGGTTCCTTCCATGCTCAAAAAAAAGCACAGCGCCAGTCCCAGCGCTGCATCAAGGCCAGCATGCTAACGAACGTGGCGCCGACAAGGGAGTCGAGGATCACGCCCACGAGCACAAGGCAATGACTTGCGCTTCGCTCTGGCGGCACCATCTGACACCATCCGAAGAGTGGATCTGCTGGTCAACGCCCTGTGTCCACAAGCCCTTCTGTCCGCTCCATGCGCATACCCTTTTCAATACCGTTATTCACCGCCACGGCCGCCGGGCTGGTCACAGCCGCCGCTTTCCTGGTGTGGCCTGGCCTGGCCGAAAGCCAGGCAGCCAGCAAAGGCGATGCGACACCGCGCGCGGTCAGCCCACGCGGTGCGCTCGCGCCAGACGAGCAGGCCAACGTGGACATCTTCAGGCGCGCCAGTCCTTCGGTCGTGAACATCACCAGCCTGGGCGTGCAGCGCGACATGTTCAGCACCCGCGTGCAACAGGTGCCCCGCGGCACGGGCACTGGCTTTGTGTGGGACAGTGCCGGCCACATCGTCACCAATTTCCACGTCATCCAGGACGCCACCGCTGCCAAGGTGACGCTGGCTGACCAGAGCACCTACGACGCCAAAGTGGTGGGCGCTTTTCCTGACCGCGACCTGGCGGTGCTGCGCATCAATGCGCCCAAAGAAAAGTTGCCGCCGCTGGCCGTGGGCAGCAGCCGTGACCTGATGGTGGGGCAACGTGTTTACGCCATTGGCAATCCGTTTGGGCTGGACCAGTCCCTGACCAAGGGCATCGTGAGCGCGCTCAACCGCGAGATCGAGTCGTTCAACCAACGCACCATCCGTGGCGTGATCCAGACCGACGCAGCCATCAACCCCGGTAACAGCGGGGGGCCGTTGCTCGATTCGGCTGGCCGCTTGATCGGTGTCAACACCCAGATCGCCAGCCCCAGCGGGGCCAGTGCAGGCATCGGTTTTTCGATCCCGGTGGACGAAGTCAACCGCATCGTGCCGCGCTTGATTCGTGACGGGCGCTATGTTCGGCCAACACTGGGTGTGGCGGCTGCGCCGCGAGGGACAGGCCGGCAACTCAACCTGCCTGAGGGCGTGGTGTTGGTGGAAGTGGCACCTGGCAGCGCCGCCGCTCGGGCGGGCCTGGTGCCCTTCAGGCGCGGCAGCCGCGGCGAGATCGTGGCGGGCGACATCATCACCGCCGTGGGCGACGACACCGTGGCCGACCTGGACGACTTGCTCACCGTGCTTGAGCGCCGCCAACCCGGCGACAACGTGACCCTGAGCGTGTGGCGCAACGGCCAGGTTCGCAAACAGAACGTGGTGCTGGGCAGCAGCCAATGAAACCGATGAAACCGGTGACCCGGTCGATCATCATGGCGATGAAATGTTGCGCGGCCAAGCTCGACTCACAGCCTAACGCAGCCCTATCCGCAACCGCAACCGCAACCGCATCTCCCACTCCATGAACCGCCGTCACATCATGAGCCTGTTCTCACTCTTTGGCATCGGCAGTAAAGCCGCGCAGGCCGCGCAGGCCGCGCCGGCTGCCCCGGCGACCGGCGCCACGCCACCAGCAGCCAAACCCCCCGCAGCAGCCAGCGGCAGCGTCCGGATGAGCGACGCGCAGTGGCGCCAGCGCCTGTCGCCCGCGGCTTACCGCGTGTTGCGCCAGGAGGGCACCGAAGCCCCGGGCACGAGCGCGCTGAACAACGAGAAGCGTCGCGGCACCTATGTGTGTGCCGGCTGTGCACTGCCGCTGTTTTCATCTGACGCAAAGTACGAAAGTGGCACTGGCTGGCCCAGCTTCCACACACCCTTGCCCGGCGCAGTGGCCACGCGCACCGACTACAAGATGATCCTGCCGCGCACCGAATACCACTGCGCCCGCTGCGAAGGCCACCAGGGCCACGTCTTCAACGACGGCCCTCGCCCCAGCGGCAAGCGCTACTGCAACAACGGCGTGGCTTTGGCGTTTGAGGCGGCCAGCGCATGAAGGCCGCTCACCGCCGGGCGACAGCGCTGTTGTTTGTGTCCCTGATGATCGCGACGGCCGGGGCGCAGACACCTGCGCTACCGGCCACCAATGCCACTGCGACCGCCAAGGCGACCTTCGCCGGGGGCTGTTTCTGGTGTGTGGAATCAGACTTCGACAAGGTACCCGGCGTGCTGTCGACGACTTCAGGCTACATCGGCGGCACCGTGGCCAACCCGACGTACGAACAAGTGTCTGCCAAGTCCACAGGCCATGCCGAAGCGGTGGAGATCGTCTACGACCCGGCCAAAGTGAGCTACGAGCAACTGCTCGGCAAGTTCTGGCGCAGCATCGACCCGACCACACGCGATCGGCAGTTCTGCGACGCTGGCACGCCTTACCGCACGGCCATCTTCACGCATGGCACTGTGCAAGCAGCGGCTGCCCAGAGGTCGCTGGTTGAGCTTGAGAAGACCAAGCCCTTCAAGGAGCCCATCGTCACGCAGATCGTGCCGGCAAGCCCGTTCTACCGGGCCGAGGACTACCACCAGGACTACTACAAGAAGAACCCTGTGCGCTACAACTACTACCGGCTGTCTTGCGGGCGCGACGCGCGCCTCAGGGAACTGTGGGGCAAGCCGCCGGGCTGAACCCTGACCCGGCTTGGCGGGAAACCGCCTGGCTAACAAAAAAGGGGCCCTGGCATGCTGCGCACACCAGGGCCCTTTGGACTTTTTCAGTCAGTGGAAATGCGGCGTTATCTGCGTGGCCCGCGCGCGGCCCCGGGGACTGGCGGGCGGCCACCATCGCGCCGTGGGCCCTGGCTTTCACTGGCCCGGCCTTGCGAACCCGAGGCTGGCGTGCCGCTGCGCGAGGGCGCAGTCGGCGTGTGCGCTCGGCCACCACTGCCGCCGCCGCCTGGGCGACCGCCCCCGCCCCCTGGGCGACTGCCACCGCTACCGGGTCGACCCCCACGGCCACCGCCGCCGCCGCCACCGCCGCCGCCGTAACCGCCACCGCCGCCGCTGTTGCGCTTGGTGCCGCCCACACCAATCGTCATGCGGCCCAAGACGATGGGCTCGGCTCGCTCACCCGTGGGTGGCGCAAAACCCGGCACCACTTCGCTGGGAATCGAGCGCTTGATCAAGCGTTCGATGTCGCGCAGGAAGATCTCTTCGTCCAGACAGACCAGGCTCACCGCCTCACCGGTGGCGCCAGCGCGGCCGGTGCGGCCAATGCGGTGCACGTAGTCCTCGGGGATGTTGGGCAACTCAAAATTGACCACGTGCGGCAGCATGTCGATGTCGATGCCACGCGCGGCGATGTCGGTGGCCACCAGCACTTGCAGATCGTTGGTCTTGAAGTCGGCCAGCGCCTTGGTGCGCGCGCCCTGACTCTTGTTGCCATGGATCGCCATGGCGCTGATGCCTTGTTCGTTCAGATACTCGGTCAAGCGGTTGGCACCGTGTTTCATGCGGGTGAACACCAGGACTTGGTGCCAGTCGCCGCTCTTGATCAAGTGCGCCAGCAGTTCTTTCTTGCGCTCGCGACCGACTGGGTGAACCTTCTGCGCGACGGTATCGGCGGTGGCATTGCGCCTGGCCACTTCGATCAGGGCCGGCTGGTTCAACAGCTTGTCGGCCAGCGCCTTGATCTCATCGCTGAAGGTCGCGCTGAACAGCAGGCTTTGTTTCTTCGCCGGCAGGAAGGCCAGCACCTTCTTGATGTCGTGGATGAAACCCATGTCGAGCATGCGATCGGCTTCGTCGAGCACGAAGATTTCCACGTGGCTCAGGTCCAGGTTGCGCTGCTGGTGGTGGTCCAGCAAACGTCCCGGTGTGGCCACCAGGATGTCCACACCTTTGCGCAAACGGTCCAGTTGCGGCTGCATGCCGACACCACCAAACATCACCATGCTGGTCAGCGGCAGGTACTTGCCATAGGTGCGAACACTCTCCTCGACCTGCGCTGCGAGTTCACGCGTGGGTGTGAGGATCAAGGCACGGATGGCAATCCGGCCTTTGTAGTCTTTCTTCGATGGCACAGCCGCCAACCGGTGCAGCATGGGCAGCGTGAAACCTGCGGTTTTGCCGGTGCCGGTTTGTGCGCCGCCCATCAGGTCGCCGCCTTGCAGCACCACGGGGATGGCCTGGGCCTGGATGGGAGTGGGGGTGTCATAGCCCTGTTCGAGAACAGCGCGCAGGAGCGGCTCAGACAAGCCGAGTTCGGTAAATTGCATATTGGTCTTTGAGGCCCTGAGGTGAAGCTCATGCGGGCCGGGGTTCGCTGCCTGCTGTCACCCATTGCGGGTGCACCAGTCGGGTAGGCGCGAGAGGCGGAGAGATGTCGGAATCGACCGCGCCACGATGACTGGAAGCCGCGACGCAATGCCGGATTCTAACGAAGCTCGGTCCCAAGCTGTCCGAAGCTGTGGCGTTGTCAGTACCAGTCGTCCAAAGTCAGGCCGCTTACGCGACTGAATTCGCGGGTGTTGTGGGTGACCAGGATGCAGCCGTGGCGCCGGGCGGTGGCGGCGATGACCACATCGGCAGAACCGATTGACGTTCCAGCTGCCTCCAGTTCCAGCCGAATGCTTGCCGCATGATCGGCCGCTTCTGCGTCGAAGTCGATCACCGACACAGTACGCACGAAACGAGCCAAGGCCGCCACCGACTCGCGAGTGCCGCGCTTTCGCATGCCGTAGTTCAGTTCGTACACGACGAAGGAAGGCAACACCACGCGCTCGGGCGATGTCGACTGCAGGCGTCCAACGACTTCACCCTGCTGGCGCAGGTAATACGAAACGATGTTGGTGTCTAGAGCGAAGCGGGTCATGGCCCAGTCTTGTCAGACCGTGCGCTCAGCATCGGGGGGCTGTCCGGCTCGCAACTCATCGGCAAGCGGAAAGTCAGGGATCGAGCCCGCCATTTCAAGCACCTCAACCGGCCACTGCGCTGCCGTTGCCCGGCGGATCAGATCGGCCACAAACTGACTCTGCGAGACCTTGCGTTGCTCGGCTGCTTCGCGCAGACGAACCATCAAGGGGTCTTCAAGGTAAAGCGTGATCTGGGCCATGGCGGTGTTCCTTGAACGATCGAAGCTCCCAAGTATAGGTGCGCATATACGTGGGTGGGTGTCGGGGCGAATGGCGGCGGGGGCGCGGCCAGACACCGATAATGCGCGGTTTGCCAGTTGCAGCAGCGCTGCGGTGGCGTCTTCAGCTTCTTACCCAGCGAGCACCCTCCCATGGCGCAATACGTTTTTACGATGAACCGGGTCGGCAAGATCGTGCCGCCCAAGCGGCAGATCCTGAAGAACGTGTCGTTGTCGTTTTTCCCCGGCGCCAAGATCGGCGTGCTGGGCGTCAACGGTTCGGGCAAGAGCACGCTGCTGAAGATCATGGCGGGGCTGGACAAGGACATCGAAGGCGAAGCCGTGGCGATGCCCGGCTTGAATATCGGCTACCTGCCACAAGAGCCGCAGATGGACCCCAACCAAACCGTGCGCGAGGCGGTTGAACAAGGCATTGGCGGCGTGCTGGCGGCCAAGAAGCGCCTGGACGAGGTCTATGCCGAATACGCCGACGAGAACGCCGACTTTGACAAGCTGGCCGCCGAACAGGCTGAACTGGAAGCAGTGATTGCCGCGGCCGGCAGCGGCAACACCGACCTGCAACTCGAACTGGCCGCAGACGCCCTGCGGTTGCCACCTTGGGACGCCAACATCGGCGTGCTCTCAGGCGGCGAGAAGCGCCGCGTGGCGCTGTGCCGCCTGCTGCTGAGCAAGCCCGACATGCTGCTGCTGGACGAACCCACCAACCACTTGGACGCCGAGAGCGTGGAGTGGCTTGAACACTTTTTGCAGCGCTTCCCGGGCACGGTGGTGGCCATCACCCACGACCGCTACGTCCTGGACAACGCGGCCGAGTGGATTCTTGAACTCGACCGCGGCATGGGCATCCCCTGGAAGGGCAACTATTCCGACTGGCTGGAGCAGAAAGCAAAG
>Ga0105047_10017502_pt1 | contig 11167 bp, 9 predicted proteins | sample MAT04_FD_78384 | JGI IMG/M metagenome (GOLD analysis project Ga0105047, IMG submission 78384) | Freshwater microbial communities from Lake Fryxell liftoff mats and glacier meltwater in Antarctica - MAT-04 (megahit assembly) | ecosystem: Environmental > Aquatic > Freshwater > Ice > Liftoff...
CGGATGCCGGCACGCTCCTGCCGCACGTGACCCCCCTGATCGTGGCGAAGTTCCTGAGCAACCCCGGCGGGTTGGTCCAGTTCGGCAAGCCTCGGCAGGCAGCCGCGCGGGTCGGGGGGAAGGACGTCACCCTCCTGACCCCAGCCAGGAAGTCACCGGATGCCGGCCAGGCGTATGCCTACATCTATGCCCACGACGATGTGGTGTGGGTCATCATCGGGCTCGGGAGCGCCAAGGGCGCCGTGCCGAAGGACGCGATCCAGAAGCTCCCCTGACGCCGGAGTGCCAGGTGGTCGAGGGTGAAGGTGGGCTCCAGCCGATTCGCCGTGACGTGCCCGTGGCTAAGCTCCAGCCCTCACGGCACTGAGTAAAGGGCGGCGCGTCGGGGACGGGTTCCGTCGCCTGCCGGGCGGCTGAGGGTCGACCCGACGATGCAAGCGCGCTCGATCATGGCGCCGCCTGCCGAGTGCCGGACGCTGGCATGGAAAACCCTCTGGCGTGGCGACCCCGGACGGACTCGGGGTCACGGTCGGGCGTTCGCCCGCCTCGACAGGCCTGTCCACCGCGTGGGCCGGGTCGCGCGTGCAGTTCGCCCATGGGGCCCTGCTCGGGCGAGTCGATCCCTGGCCCGCCTAATCTGGTCGAGCGTTCTCGTTGGAAACCGCTGGCTCGACACTGGTACGCTCTCGTTCGCCCTCCGCGGTCGTGTCGTTGCCATGCCGATCCCGAGGACCTTCGGGAAATCGTCGGGTGTTACGTCGAGTCGACCACGACCGATGACCGTAGTATGGGCGACATCGTGTGGAAGCCCGTTGCGCGATCATTTTGCGGCGCGTGGATAGAGCGCCCCCGGACGGGTCCCAGCCTCCAACTCTCGCAGCAGGAACGGCCCGCCTACTACTCTCGCGAAAGGGTCGGTTGAGCGGGGAGTCAGCCGAGACCGACGCCGTGCATGGCATGCAGCGCCGCCTGGGGCGGGCGGGCACGGCGACACGTCGCATCCCTCACCTGGATGCGCTGCGGTGACCTGGCCGGCCAAGAACCTCCTCGGTCGTGGGCCCTGGCAGTAGAGACGGACCGAAGCGCCAGGGTCCTCGCCTCATCTCCCACCACTCGGGGGACACGACTTGCGCACGACCCATTCAGGCCGCGTTCAGGTCGGCCATGCAGGATCACGGGATGTATCGCCTGTGTGATGACGACATCGGGGCCAGGCTGCGGACTCACGCGGTCATTGCCTGCCGCGCGACCTTCATGGTCGGGCTCGCCCTATCGGCGGGCGCGACACCTCGGGTCCTTGCCCAGTCCGTGCCAGCACTGACTGGCCAGGCCTGCACTCCCGTGGGCGTGGTCTGGTCCCCGATACCGATCGCTCCTTCCCCGTCTGCCGCGTCTGCGGTCGCGAGCGCGGGACTGACGGGTGAACCACCTTCATCCACGGTCGGCCCGACCCCATCCGGGTCGCCAGGCGGCGGCCCCTCGCCAGCGATCACGCGGGCGCCCCGATTCAGGACCTACCGGGATGGCGCCCACAGGTTCTCCATCGAGTACATCGACGGGTGGCAACGGACTGATCTCGCGGATGGAGTCCGCTTCAGCGATGGCCGAGACTTCGAGGAAGTCCGCATCGCGCCCCTGCCTGCGGACTTGACGGGCTGCGTATTCGATGCAGAGCTGCCGCGTCTTCGGTCGAGCACGGGCGCTACCGGGGTGATCCAGGAAGAGATGATGATCCACGGCTTGCGGGTCATCCACCTTGCCTACCAGCAGTCCGCCCCTGCCGGCCCTGACAGCCCACCTGCGGGCACGACCGACCGGTACTACGTGCCTGGGTTGGTCGACCTCGCGATCGTGACGTGGTCCACCGGCGATGGCACCGGTGACGCGGAGTTCGCCCGTCGGATCGTCAGGAGCCTGTCGTGGCGCTGATGGCCCGGTACGCACGCATCGCGCACCGGGCATCGGACAGCTGGTCGAACCGACGGCGAGGAATGGATGGGCGACAGGGCCGGGCAGGCGGACTGGCCACGGCTGCGATCGTCCTTGGTGCCTTGCTCGCGGGTACGGGCCCTGGGAAGGCGGTGGGTGCGGAGCCATCCCCCGCGCTGGTTAGCGATGGGGCGTCGGCCAGACCGGGGCCCGCCCACGTGTTCGTGATCGTGATGGAGAACCACGGTTACGACGATCTGGTGGGGGCGGCCGCCGCACCGTGGATCAATGACGCCGTCGCGAGGTACGGGGTCGCGGACAGGTCCTACGCGGTCGCACATCCGAGCCAGCCCGACTACATCGCCCTCACCTCGGGCGGCACCCAGGGTGTCGTCGATGACCGCGATGTCGTCATCGACGTGCCGAACCTGGTGGACCAGCTCGAGAGCCAGAACCGGACCTGGACCGGCTACATGCAGTCCTTTGGCACCTGCTCGGGCGGCGTGCTGCGGACCTTCTGTGGCGGTCAGCTCTATGCCCGCAAGCATGACCCGTTCGTCTCATATCAGGACATCGCGTCGAACCCGGACCGGCTGGTCCGCATCGTCGACCTCTCGCAGCTGGACGCGGACCTGGCCTCCAGGTCGGTCGCCGACCTGGCTTGGATCACCCCCGACCTGTGTCACGACATGCACGGCATCTCGGGCAGGGAAGATGTCCCCTGCGCGGGTTTCGACGATGCGCAGCTCATCGCGGCGGGGGATGCCTTCCTCGAGGCAACCGTTCGCTCGATCATCGCCTCCTCCTCCTGGACACCCGGCTCGGTCCTCTTCGTCACGTGGGACGAGGCGGGCGGCCGGGACACGTCGGGGTGCTGTGGCTCGGAGCCTGCTGGTGGCCACATCCTCACGCTCGTGATCGGCTACGGCGGCGGATCGAGGCGCTCACAGGTGCCGTACGACCACTATTCGCTGCTGGCGACGATCGAAGGACTGCTCGGCCTGCCATGCCTGGGCCAGGCGTGCCTCGCCAAGCCGATGTGGGACCTGGTGGCCGTCCCGGATGCGCCCGGTTCCGTACTCAGATCGATCAGACCGGGCTCATGAGACCCGATGTCGCGAGGGAGAGGTGAGAGGATGTCGCGCATGATCGCCGGACGCCTTCCTCGAGCGACCGGCGACCAGAGTAAGGGCTGAGCAGCATGCGCATGCTCGTGGTGGAGGACGAAGTAGCGGTCGCGGACTCGATCCGGACCGCGCTCATCCGCGACGGCTGGGCGGTCGACGTGGTCCACGACGGACTTGAGGCGCTCGAATGGGCTGCGACGTACCCCTACGACCTGGTCGTCCTGGACCTCGTGCTCCCCGGCATGCACGGATTCGAGGTATGCCGGAAGCTCCGGGACAGCGGCGTCACGGCCGCAGTGCTCATGCTTACGGCGCTCGATGAGGTGGAGCAGCGGGTGGCCGGGCTGGATAGCGGCGCAGATGACTACCTGACCAAGCCGTTCTCCATGTCCGAGCTGATGGCGCGGACACGTGCCCTGCGGCGCCGTGCAGTCGGTGAGCGGCATCCCCTCATCCGCGTCGGCGACCTGGAGCTCGACCCAACGCGGCTGTCGGTGCTGCGCGGGGGCTCTCCGATCCGGGTCACCGCGCGGGAATACTCGCTGCTCGAATTCCTCGCTCGCCACCCTGACCAGGTGTTCTCCCAGGACCAGCTCATCGACAACGTCTGGGATGCCGACTATTCGGGTGGCTCGAACGTGGTCGAGGTGTTCATCCGGAGCCTCCGGAGGAAGGTCGACGACGGACGTCGGGACGGCCGGATCGAGACCATCCGGGGGGCCGGCTACCGGCTCCGTTCATGAGCCTGCTGACCCGCGCGCACCGGCGGTTGACCGCCACGTACGTGGTCCTGTTCGCCCTGGTCCTGGCCATCTTCTCCATCGCCTTCTTCGCGATCCTGGCCCTTGTGCTCCAGCCGGCGTTCGACATCGCCCCGGAGGTGGCCGAAGGGACGGCCGCGGAACTGGCCTACCGGCTCACCCTCGAGCGGGTCGCGGTCGCCCTTGCGGCGGCGGACGTTGCCGTGCTGCTCGTCGTCGGTGGGCTTGCCTGGTTCCTCGCGGCGCGGACCATGCGCCCCATAGCGGCCGCAGCAGAACGCCAGCGACGCTTCGTGAGCGACGCGTCCCACGAGCTGCGGAGTCCGCTGGCAGCGATCCGCGCCACGAGCGAGGCGGCGCTGGCACCCGAGGCAGGACTTGAGGAACGTACGGCCGCACTCTCGGTGGTCCTCGCCGAAAGCGAGCGCTTGAGCACGCTCAGCGCGGACCTGCTGACGCTGGCGCGTGGCGAGGAGCCCCTGGTGCCGGAGCGGGCCGAAACGATCGACCTCTCGGTCGCTGTCGCCGAGGCACTGGAGAACCGGCTCCGGGACCCAGCATTGCGGGGTCGACTCCACCAGGAACTCGCGCCGGACGTGGTCGTCATGGCCGACGCGGTCGATATCCGGCGCATCGTGGACAACCTCGTCGATAACGCATTCCGGTATGGGGACGTCCTGACGCAGGTCCACGTCCGGACATGGAACTCCGACCACGCGGCGGTCCTCGAGGTGAGCGACGACGGACCAGGCATCGCTGCCGCGGACCAGACCCGGATCTTCGATGCCTTCACGCGCGTCCGATCGGACTCGGGTGCACCCGACGGCAGTGGGCTCGGGCTCGCCATCGCCCGTGGTCTCGCGCGTCGCAGTCGCGGCGACGTGCGGATCGAGAGTCGACCTGGAGCAGGGGCGCGGTTCGAGGTGACGTTGCCTCGCGCCCGGTGATGCTGAAGGACGCTGGCCCGATTCACCGGAGGCTCAGGTAGGACCCGCACCTTGACGGTGATACCTGCCGAGCTGCAGGTCCGAACCTGGAGGACAGCATGTCCCGACCCCACCCTGTCAACATCCGCCCAGCTGCCCTGCTGGTCATCGCGGTGCTGAGCCTGACCGCCACCGCCGCGGCCGCACAGAGCCCACTGCCCAGCCTACCGGTCGCTACCGCGCCGAGTGCCGCGCCGACGACCGCGCCCGCCTGCCTCGCGTCGTCGCCGTCGTCGTCGCCCGCGGCATCCCTTGCCGTCACCGAGGGAGGGGCGCTGCCTGACGCATCGCCCATCCCGAGCCCGACGGGGGGCACGACGCCCGAGCCGGACACCGGCGCGGGCAGCGCCCACGGCGACGTACCGGACAACGCTGTGTTCCTGACCTACCAGCACCCGGAACCGGGCTTCTCGATCCAGTATGTCGAGGGGTGGCAGGTATCCGGAACAGCGGACGGCGTGATCGTCCGCGACAAGGACAGCAGCGAGACGGTCGTCATCGTGCCGCTCCCGTCCGACATCTCGGCGTGCGTGCTCGACGCGGAGCTGCCCGCGCTCGGTGCGCTCGACGGCTTCTCGCTCATCGGCAAGGACCGGGTCAGGATCAACGCGCAACGGATCATCCACCTTGCCTACCACGCGCCCGCGCCCGCCGATCCGGTCACCGGCAAGCGAGTGCCATCGACCGTGGACCGATACTACGTACCGGGTCCGGACCGGATGGCCATCGTCAGCCTGTCCACACCCGACGGCGTGGACAACGTGGATGCCTTCCGCCAGATGATCGAGAGCCTGACGTGGTCGTGAGCACGTTCGGGTTCGGCGGATCGAAGCTGGCCTATCACCTCACCAGCGTCATGCGCATCTATCGCGAGGTCGACGTCGAGACGATCGCCTTGCGGGGCGTCGACCTGGACATCGCACAGGGCACATGCGTGTCGCTGATGGGCCGGTCCGGCAGCGGCAAGAGCACCCTCCTCGGCTTGCTCGCAGGCATGGACCGGCCTTCCGCCGGCCGGGTCATGTACGGCGAGATCGACCTTGGCCGGGCACCCGAGCCGGCCCTGCAGCATGTCCGCGGGCGCGAGGTGGGCATCATGTTCCAGGCCGACAACCTGGCCCCGTTCCTGAGCGTCATCGAGAACATGAGCCTCGCCGCGGAGTTGGCCGGGCGCACCATGGAGGTCGGGCTCTCGGGTGCGATCCTGGACCGCGTCGGACTTGGCCGCCGTGGTGACCATCGACCAGGCCAGCTCTCGGGCGGTGAGCAGCAGCGGGCCGCCCTTGCGTGCCTCGTCGCGACCGAAGCCCCGATCCTGCTGATGGATGAGCCGACCGCGGAGCTCGACTCGCGAACGGCGGCCGGGGTCCTCGACCTCGTCCTCCAGCTCCAGCAGGAACACAGGCTCACCGTGGTCCTGGCCACACACGATCCGGTCGTCGCCGCGCGCGCGGAACGCGTCGTGACCCTCGCGAGTGGCACGATCACCGATGACCGGGGGACCTGAGATGGCGCCCGTGATCATGTGTGCCGGACTCACCCGCAGGTTCGTCAGCCCAGGTCTTGATCCGGTGTTCGCAGTGTCCGACGTGGAGCTCACCGTCGGTGCCGGGGAGTTTGTCGCGATCGAGGGGCCGTCAGGGTCAGGAAAGACGACCCTCCTTGGCCTGCTCGCCGGCCTCGAGCTCGCGGACTCGGGGAGCGTCTCGGTCCTCGGCCATGACCTGGCACGCCTGGACATGACCGAGCGGGCACGACTGCGCCGCTCGCGGATCGGCATCGTGTTGCAGACCTACGGCCTCATCGCGGCCCTGAGGGTGGCGGAGAACGTCGCCCTGCCCCTCGCCCTTGACGGCGTCGGGCTCCCGGAACGAACGGCCCGTGCGCAGGAAGCGCTCGACACCGTCGGGCTGGCACGGATGGCGGGATCGCGGATCGACGAGTTGTCCGGTGGCGAGCGGCAGCGCGTCGCGGTGGCGCGCGCCCTTGTCATCCGGCCGGCCGTGGTGTTCGCGGACGAGCCGGTCGGCAGCCTCGACGACGAGAACGCTCGCGGCGTCCTGGACCTTCTGGTCGACCTCAACGAGCGGACCGGGACTGCCGTAGTGCTCGTGACCCATGACCCAGCAAGTGCCGCCCGGGCAGGTCGTCACCTCCGCATGGCCGACGGCCAGCTCCTCGAAGGGACACACTCATGACCCTGTCCAGGCACGCGTTCCGGCTCGTCAGCAGGCGACCACGTCGGGCGATGGCCGCCGGTCTCGGGGCGGTCATCGCCGCGGCGCTCCTCGTCGCGATCATCCTCTTCAGCACGGCGTCCGGGGCGACGCTCACCCGTCGCGCCCTGTCGCCTGTGCCCGTCGATGCCCAGGTCGTCGTGCAGTCTGGTGATGCCGCTGTCGCGGGCGCCATCGCCGCTGCCGACGCCGCTGTCGCAGCTACCCTGCCCTTCGACTTGGTCCACTTCGACACTGCCAGGCTGGACAGCGGGGGCGCTGCCACGCAGACCTCGGCCGGCGTCCTCGTCGGCCTCCCGGACGGTTACACGTCCGCGACCGGGCTGTTCCCGGTCTCTGCCGGAACAGCGGTCCCAGGCCAGGTGACGATCAGCCGTGACCTGGCGACCAACCTCGGCGCCCGGCCGGGTGACTCGCTCACATTCGCCCTGCCGGGCGGCGGATCGATCACCCTGACCGTCTCAGGCATCGTGGACATCACGGGTGCCGACCAGGTCCTGGGCCCGGTCGACGCCGCGCACCGCGCGGCTGGCTTCAACCCGCCGGCGAATGTCGCAGCCATGGATCTCGCCTCCGTGCGAGCGATCGTCGAGTCCCGGATACCTTCGGGCACGATCGAGTCCGATGCCAGCGGCTCGACGCCGGGCGGGCCGGTGTCGACCGCCGAGACAGCTGTCCGCCAGGAATTCCATCTGCGCTACGACCACAGCCAGCTGCCCGGCGATCCCGTCGCCGCCCAGACCTGGCTCGACCAGGCGCGCCGGCGGATCGAACTGCAGGGCGCAGGGTCGTTCATCGTCGCCGACGACGCGTCGGCCTCACTGGCTCCCATCATCGGGGACCTCGCCTGGGGGCAGATCCTGTTCGTGTTCCTGGGGTTGCCGGGCATCGTCCTTGCATTCGTGCTGGCTCGTCTATCGAGCCAGTCCGGTGCCCAGGAACTGCGCCGCCACGTGTCACTGCTGCGCGCGCGCGGGGCATCCTCACGGCAGCTGGCCATGGTGCTGGTCGGCGCCGAGACGTTGACGGCGGCGCTGGGCGCCATGGTCGGTGCGGCGTGCGGCGTCGTCCTGGCGTTCGTCCTCTTCGGTGCCGAGCTGGCGGCGGCCGATCCCACGTCGCGGATCGCGACGGCCATCCTGCTGGTCGTGCCGCTCACCGCACTCCTGGCGGTCCTCGCGGCGGCCGGTTCCCTGCGGGCCCTGACCGCGTCGAGCCTCGCCTCCGGCCGGCAGGAGGTGCAGCGGGTCGGCAAGCCGACCTGGGAGCGGCTGTATCTCGACGTCATCGTCATCGGCGCAGCCATCGCCACCTACTTCGCCGTGAGTGCCGGCGGGGTACATCCCGCGGTGACATCGGAGGGCAATCCGACTGTCACCCTGGCGCTCAGCTCGTTCGTGGCGCCATTCCTGCTGTGGATCGGCGGTAGCCTCCTCCTACTCCGGATCGCATCGATGGGACTCCGTCGCAGCGACCGGCTCTCGGCTGGGCTCGGCCGACTGCTGGGCCCCGGCGGCGCCCTGGCCGCTCCATCGCTCGCCGCACGCGTGTCGGTCGCCTCGAGACTGCTCGTCCTGGTCGCACTGTCGCTGTCCTTCGCCATCAGCGTGTCGATGTTCGAGGCCACCTACCGCCAGCAGCAGCGGGTGGACGCGGAACTCACCCTCGGTGCCGACCTCAAGGCCACCCCCAACACCGCATCGGATGCGACGGCCGTGCAGGCCGTGGCGGACGCGGGTGCCAGCGCTGTCTCACCGTTCACCCAGAAGGTGGTCTATGTCGGCGCGGAGGCCCAGGACCTGCTCGCGATCGATGCCACCACCCTACCCACCGTGTCGCCGCTCGGCGACGGCTTCTTCGCGGGCAGCACCGCCGCCGACGCCATGGCCGCACTCCGGCGGACCCCGGACGGGGTGCTGGTGTCGTCCGAGACCGCCACCGACTACAGCATCGTGCCTGGCGACCATCTCAAGATCCGGGTGCCCGACAGGGACGGCACGCTCCGCGACGTCGAGTTCCAGATGGTCGGCATCGCCCTGGAATTCCCGACCGCCCCGAAGGATGCGTTCCTTGTGGCGAACCTCGAGTACGTGGCCGGGCAGGTTGGCGACCCACGCATCAGCTTCGTCCTTGCCCGCTCGGGTGGCGAGGGAGACACCGACGCCATTGCGCGTCGACTCGGTGCCAGCTGGCATGTCGACGGGCTCGCGTCCGTCACCTCCCGGCTGGCCAATGGCATCACGTCGGTGGACCTCGGGGCGCTCGTGACCATCGACATCCTGTTCGCGGTCCTCATCGCGTCCCTGGGTGCCGGGATCTTCGTCCTTGCCGGCGTCGCGGACCGCTCGCGGGAACTCGCTGCCCTCCAGGCGATCGGCGCCGAGCCGCGCCAGGTGCGCGCGATGCTCGCCGGCGAGGTCATGACCGTGGCGGTCGCTGGCGGTGTCGCCGGTGTCGCGACAGGAGCCCTCGTCGGCGTAACGCTGCTGACGATCCTGGCGGGCATCTTCGACCCACCCGCGGACGCCCCGGTGATGCCCTGGGGGATGGTCGGAGTGACCCTCGGCGCAACGGCCCTTGGCCTGTCGGTCGCCTTCCTCGTAGCGAGCCGGTACTCGACCCGGATGGTCATCCTGCGGGAGCTCCGGGAGCGCTGACCTCGCCTCGACGTAGTCGGGGGGCTGCATCCCCGCCCCATCACGGCGAGTACCGGCTCACGGGGCGGCCTCCGTGCCTGGAGGCGGGCTCGTCTCACAGGCGGGCGGGCCTCGTCCTGGATCGGGACCGACGGCCGCTCACGCAGCCTGCGTCATTCACGGGGCGTTCAGGTGATCCCACGAACGTCGGGCCTGCCCAAGCAGGCCATCGCGCACCGACTCACCGGTGGCGCCAACAGCGCACAGGAAAGGATCGAACATGGACATGTCGACCGATCAGGTCGTGAACACCCGACCCATCCCCATGGCTGCACACGGCAGCACCACGGCGTCTGCGAACAACCTGCTGCGCAAGGTTCCCGAGGTCGTGCTGTTCTTCTGGATCATCAAGATCCTGTGCACGACCGTTGGCGAGACCGCGGCCGACTTCCTCAATGACAACATGGGCTTGGGACTGACCGGCACGTCGCTGGTCATGGGTGCCCTGCTCATCGGCGCCCTGGTCCTCCAGTTCCGGTCACGCAGCTACACGCCCGTCCTGTACTGGCTGGTGGTGGTGTTGATGAGCGTGGTGGGCACTCTCATCACGGACAACATGGTCGAGAACTTCGGCATCAGCCTGGAGGCGTCGACCATCGGCTTCGCGGTCCTGCTGACCATCGCGTTCGTGCTCTGGTATGCCTCGGAGCGAACGCTCTCGATCCACTCCATCTACACCCACCGACGCGAGGCGTTCTATTGGACGGTCATCCTGCTGACCTTCGCCCTGGGTACGGCGGCCGGCGACCTGGTGGCCGAGCAGCTTGGCCTGGGCTACCTCGTCTCCGCGCTCTGGTTCGGAGCCGCGATCGTGGCCCTGTTCGCCGCGCACCGTTTCCTGGGCCTCGGCGCCATCGTGGCGTTCTGGACCGCGTACATCCTCACACGTCCCCTCGGCGCCTCGATCGGCGACTACATGTCGCAGTCGACCGATGACGGCGGCCTCGCGCTGGGCACCGTCGTCACCAGCTTCATCTTCCTTGGCGCCATCGTGCTGTGCGTGGTCTACCTCGTGCTGAGTCGCGCGGACGCGCCAAGGTCAGGTGTCGGCGATGTGACGATGGCGGACGACTGACGGGGTCCGGGCCTCGCCGGCGGCACGGCTGACCTGGGTGCGACCAGGCCGGGTGGTACCGCGATGGGACAGGGGGTGGAGCCCCGCCTGTCCCATCCACCCGCGTCGGGCTGGAGGCGGGCGATACTGACCTGGTCGCGGCGACCAACGTGGGGTCAATGTCGCTGGGTGGGCCGCCGTGGCTCTCGACGGTAGCCAGACCGCGCTCCTGTCGCGGTCATGCTGGCCGCGGCGGTCGAGAAGGTCGAGATGGTCGAGGCCATCGTCCTCGCCATCGGCATCACCCGTGGCTGGCGGTCGACGCTCGCCGGGGTGGCCGCCGCCCTCCTGATCCTGGCCGTGGTGACCGCCGTCTC
>Ga0105047_10017503_pt1 | contig 11167 bp, 9 predicted proteins | sample MAT04_FD_78384 | JGI IMG/M metagenome (GOLD analysis project Ga0105047, IMG submission 78384) | Freshwater microbial communities from Lake Fryxell liftoff mats and glacier meltwater in Antarctica - MAT-04 (megahit assembly) | ecosystem: Environmental > Aquatic > Freshwater > Ice > Liftoff...
AGAACTGCTGATCGACCGCATGGCGCCGCCGGTGCCGGTGGTCTGGCCGACGGACCGTTTGTTCATCGACGGCGCCAGCCTGCGCCCGAACCAAACGCTGCGCGTGGCCCCGGGCGAAGCCGTTGAAGTGGCCGTGCGCGCCACACCCGGCCAGCGTGTTCAAGCCCGGCTGCCCGGGCAGGACTGGGCCGACCTGGCGGAGGCCAGCCCCGGCCGCTACCGCGCCGCCTTGGTGGCCGCGCCAACCGCCAACGACACGGCACCCGCTGCGGTGCAGTTGCGAGCCACTGCCACCACCTTGCCCGCGGACACAGGCCCGCGCAGCCTGAGCGTGCAAACGCCGGGCGAGGTGGCGGTGTGGCCGCTGAACCCCGACCGGCTGTTCGTGGCCGGCGCGGACGGCGCTGACCTTCTGCACGGCCTGCACGAGGTGCGGCTGGGCGGCCCTTTCCTGGCCGAGCTGCCAGCCGGCACGCTGTTCAACGTCACCGGCCAGCAGGGCGAGCACCTGCGCGTGCAGCTCAGCCCCGCCACCAGCGCATGGGTGGCCGCACGCGCGCTCACACCCGCACCCGCTGGCACGGCCGCGCCGCGTGTCAGCTTCTCCAGCATCAGCGTCACCCCCAGTGCCGACGGCGACGTGCTGCAAGTGCCGCTGTCGGCTGCTGTGCCCTACAGCGTGAACGTGGTGGCCGACGCCAGCGGCCGCCACACCCTGGAAGTACGGCTGTACGGCGCGCACCACGCCACCACCTGGGTCAGCCACCGCGCTAACTTGGCTGTGGTGCGCGAGGCAACGATCGACCAGGCGGCGGCTGGCGAAGTGCTGCTGCGTGTGGGCTTGCGCAGCCCGCGCCTGTGGGGCTGGCGTGTGCAGCGCACGCCGGGCGCGCTTCGCATCACCCTGCGCCCTGCCCCTGTCCTGGCGAGCACGGGTTCGCCCTTGGCGGGACTGCACGTGGCGCTGGAACCCGGCCACGGCGGGCCCGACAACCTGGGCGCGGTGGGCGCCACCGGCGTGCCTGAAAAGGAGATCAACCGGCTCACTGCGCTGGCCTTGCAGCAAGAACTGCTAGCCGCTGGCGCACGCGTGACCGTGGTTCGCGAAGGTGACGACAACCCCGACCTGCGCGAACGTGCCCGCCGCGTGTTGGCGGCTGAGGCGCACATCTTCATCAGCGTGCATGCCAATGCCGCCGAAACGGCCCTGGGCTATTTCCGCGTGGCCGGCGCCAGCACGTTCTACAAACACGGCACCGGCCGCGACCTGGCCGCAGCGGTTCAGCAACAGGTGTTGAAAGCCACCGGCCTGGACGACTTTGGCCTGGTCGGCAACTTCAACTACACCCCCATGCGCCTGGTCACCTGGATGCCCGGCGTGCTGGTCGAACAAGCCTTTGTGTCGAACCCCAGCGACGAGGCCAGGCTGCTGGACCCGGCCTTTCGGGCGAGCATTGCGCAAGCCGTGCGGCGCGGTGTTGAGGACTTCTTGCGCGCGTATTGAAACGCCTTTTTGACGTTTGAGGTCACTTCGACGCCGGTGCCGCACCGGGCAAGGGCGTGGTCACCACGATCTTCATGGCGTCGATGCCGTTGAAGCCCTGCTTCAGCAACGCGTCGTAGAGGTTCTTCTTGAAGCTGGCGATGCGCGCAGCCGTTTCCGGTCTCGCTGCAACCGTGAGTTGCGCTTCGATCATCGCCTCGGTCATCGGCCCCATCACCGTCACCATGGTCCCCATGGTGGTCTGCATGGCTTGTTTCATCTGCTCGGCTACAGCCGGCGCAGGCGCGGCAGTCTGGGCTGGCGAAGGCAAGGTGGCCGAGGCCAACAAAGCTGCGGCCAGGGCGGTCTTGATGTTCATGGGCAGGGTCTCCGGATTCAGGGGTGGGATTGCGAGCGCAAAAGTGGATCAGACCACAGGCACTGGCGGCGGGTCGACCCGCAGAGAGGGTCGCAGAGAGGATCGCAGAGAAGGTCGCAAAGATGGTTTGCGAGCGGCGGCTGGGCGTGCATGCTGGGCGTGCATGCTGGGCGTAATCGGCGACGGCCTAGACTTCGCGGAACGCGCTACCCAGATCCTCCACCGCCGCAGACTGCCATGCCCGTCACACCCTGTTTCGAAGACGCGGGCGCTCCGGCCGAGAAGCGAGCGCTGTCCGCCGGGTCATGAAGCTCTTTCTGTCCTACCCCAGCGCCGAGCGGCCCACCGCCGAACGCCTGGCGCTGGCCCTGGAAGCCGAAGGCCACGAGGTCTTCTTCGACCGCCATGACCTGCCCGCCGGCGAGCCCTTCCATCAGCGGCTGCGCGAGGCAGTGGCAGCGGCCGATGCCTTTGTCTTTCTGATCACGCCGGCTGCGCTGGCCACGGGCAGCTACACCCTGGCCGAGCTGGAACTCGCCCAGCAACGCTGGCGGCGCCCGGGCGGGCATGTGCTGCCGGTGATGCTGCAGAGCGTGCCCGTGGCCTTGCTGCCGCCTTACCTGGCCGCTGTGACACTGCTGCAGCCGCAGGGCGAGGTGGTGGCCGAGACGGTGGCTGCCGTCGCACGCCTGACGCAGCCGGCCAGCAACCGGCGCCCGGCGGTGTGGGTCGGGGGGGCGGCGCTGCTCGTCGTCGCGCTGACAGCCGGCGCGTGGCAGTGGCAAGCGGCGGCACTGGCCGAAAAACAGGCCGCAAAACTGGCCGCAAAACTGGCAGAAAACCAGCGCGAAAACCAGCGCGAAGAACAGCGCAAAACACAGGCAGCGCGCGAGCAGGCCGTGACCGCGGCGGCGGCCACGGCCACACGCCTGTGCCAGGACGGCAGCCATGGGCCGGCGATGAGCCGATTCGCCGAACTCACCGCAGCGCCTGACGCACTGGCGTCGCTGCGTGGTGGCCACCAGGACTGCGCGATGCGCTGGGTGCGTGAGATTCGCGCGCAGTCAGGTGACGGCCGGCGCATCACCTTCGGCGAGCAGCTCGACATCGCCCAACCCGTGCTCCTGCGCGGGCTGGAGACGGCGCAGGGCGCGCGCGCCGCCGACCTGCGCGCGCACTTCGCCTGGGGCGAGCGGCTGCGCGGGCGCGAAGGCAGCGGCGGTAGCGACCCAGCACCGCACTGGCAACGCGCGCTGGCCGAAGACCCGGGCAACGTGTTCGCCCACGCCATGCTCGGCAATGCCCTGTTCAAGGCGCAGGCCGACGTGGCGCGCAAGCACTTCGCGCAGGCGGTCGTGGCCGGCCGCGAACGGGCATGGGTGCGCGTGATGCAGTTCGGCGCCGCGCTCGGCAGTGGCGATGCCGAGTCAGCTTATGCCGTGAGCGTGGCCGACGAGATGCGCCGCGGTGGCGAGCCGCTGTCGGCCAATCAGCAACGGCGCTTGAACAACCACGCCTTCGGCACGCGGCTGCTGAATGCCGAAGCCCGCGCCGCGTTGTTCGCCGAGCTGCCGGCCGACGCGTTGCTGGCCACGCACGAGGCGCTGGTAACGCCGCCCAGCGACGGCAGCACGGCCAGCGCCATCGACCGCTTCGGCCGGGCTCTGCTGCAGGCCCATGCTGGCCAGAACGAGCCGGCCCGCGCGACGCTGCTGGCCGTGCACCGCGAACTGACTCAGGCCCGGCAGGGCGGGCGACTGCTGGACGAGACGCGCCGCGCGCTGGCAGCCCTGGACGCGCCAAAGGCCATGCCGAAAAGCCGCTGAACGATGCTGAAGGTCCCCCTCTGGATGCGGCGCCGAGCGCGCCAACCGGCAACGCTGTCGACCTCAAGGTGGCCTTGGCACCCCGCCATTCAGACGACTTGCAGGCGCGCGCCACCCGCAGCCGTGGCCACCACGTCGCCGATCACCGCCGCCGCGCCAAAGCCGTGGCGGTGGAAGACGGCCAGGACGGCGTCCAACGCTGCTGGCTCGCACGACACGAGCAAGCCGCCGCTGGTCTGCGGGTCGGTCAACAACGCCTGGTCGACGGCTGCAAAGGCGGCGGGCAGGGCCACGTCGGCGCCATAACCGGCCCAGTTGCGGTCCGAGGCACCTGTGACAAAACCCCGCTCGGCCAAGCCGCGCACACCGGCCAGCAAAGGCACGGTGGCCCAGTTGATGCGCGCTGTGCAGCCCGCGCCGCGGGCCAGTTCCAGCGTGTGGCCAGCCAGGCCGAAGCCGGTGATGTCGGTCAGCGCATGCACGCCAGGCAGTGCCGCCAGGTCCGGGCCGGGGGTGTTGAGCTGGGTGGTGGTGGCGATCATCTGCGCATAGCCGGCTTGGCCGAGTTCGCCCTTCTTCAGCGCCGCGCTCATCACGCCCACACCGAGCGGTTTGCCCAGCACCAGCAGGTCGCCAGGGCGCGCATCGGCATTGCGCTTGACGCGCTTGGGGTGCACGAGGCCCAGGGCCACCAGGCCATAGATGGCCTCGACGCTGTCGATGGTGTGGCCGCCGGCAATGGGGATGCCGGCCGCGCGGCACACCGACGCGCCCCCTTCCAGCACGCGGCCGATGGTCTGTGTGGACAGCACGTTGATCGGCATCCCTACCAGCGCCAGCGCCATGATCGGCCGGCCGCCCATGGCATACACGTCACTGATGGCGTTGGTGGCAGCGATGCGGCCAAAGTCGAAAGGGTCATCGACGATGGGCATGAAGAAATCGGTGGTGGCGATCAGCGCCTGTTCGTCGTTGAGCTGGTACACAGCGGCGTCGTCAGCCGTTTCGATGCCGACCAGCAATTCCTTGGGGATGGGCATGCCCGCCGTGCCCTTGAGGATTTCGCTCAGCACGCCGGGCGCGATCTTGCAGCCGCAGCCGCCACCGTGGGACAAGGATGTCAGGCGCGGTTCGGCGATTTTTTCTGGTGCGTTCATGGTGATCTTTCAGGGTGGAGTGCGGCGCGGCCCGGCGCCATCAGGCCAGACCAGACAGCAGCGTCAACAAGGTCTGGCGTTCACGTTCGGGCGCGAAGAGCGCGGCTCGGGCATCACACAAAGCCCGCAGAGTGGGCAGCATAGTCTCAGTGTCTCGGGCCTGCTGCAGCAGGGCGGCCAATGCGCTGGCATCGCCCCAGTCGAACACGCCTGGGTAGTCGCGCCCCAACAGGCCCAGGTTGCCGTCGATGCGGCTGGTCAGCACGGGGGTGGCGCTGGTCAGGGCCTCGATCACCACGTGCGCGCCGCCTTCCATGCGGCTGGCGTGAACCAGCACGTGGGCAGCAGCAATGCGCGCCCGGGTGGTGGCATGCGGCAAACCGCCCAGCCAGCGGTATCGGGAACGTTGACGCGGCTGTTCTTGCATCAACGCGCGGGCCTGCTCGGCCAATGCGGGGTCGAGCCCGTCGCCGATGTGGTCCAGCAGGATGTCGCTTCGCCCGGCCAGCAGGCGCGCGGCTTCGAAGTAGGTCTGCGGTGACTTTTCCTCGCGCAGGTGGCCGACCATCAGTGCGCGCAGGTGCCGCCCGGTCTTGCGCTGCGGCTGGCGCGGCGGGCACGACTGCAGGCACACGAGAGCCTTGGGCCGCAGCGCCAGCGGCAGGCGCTCCACGCCCAGTTCGTTGAGCACGACCAGGCGGTCGGCGTCATGCAGCGACTGCTGGGCGCTGGCATCGCAGTCGATGTCGCGGTACAGGTCGGTGCCGGTCAGCACCAGCACCAAGGGCCGGCTGCTGTGCTGGCGCCAGGCTGCGACCGATGCCGCCGAACGGCGAGCGTGCAGCGCGATCATCAGGTCCTCATCGCCCTGCACCCAGCGTTCGCTCAAGCGAACTCGATAATTGCGACCCAGCATGCGCGCCCAGCGCTGCGCGGTCTGCCAGTTGCCGTTGTTGGCCTGGGCCAGGGCGGGTGTGACGATGACCAGTTTTTTCAACGGCATGGCACGAGATTACAGGCGATGAACGAGCCGTCCTTTCGCCACGCCGGCCCGGCTGCGCTCGCGCAGGCGCTGCAAGCCAGCCGCGTTGATACCCTGGCCACGCTGGCGGCTTTTGAAGCGGCGCTGCCCGATCTGACCGTGCCGCCCCACGCCGACCTGAACCCGCCGCGTTGGGAGCTGGGCCACATCCACTGGTTTGCACAGCACTGGCTGGCCCGCAACCCAGAGCGAGCACGCGGCCCCTGGGCCGACCCGTTGGCACCGCGCCGCGCCGCGCTGGCGCCGGACGACGACGCGCTGTTCGATTCCAGCCGCGTGCTGCACGACACACGCTGGCAGCTGACGCTGCCCCGGCTGGACGAGTTGCGCGCGATGCTGGCGCAAGGCCTGGACCGCACGCTTGCGCTGCTTCATGACACCGTGCCGGACCCTGTTTCGAGCGACGCCAGCCTGTACTTCCACCGCCTGGTGCTGGCACATGAGGACATGCACCACGAGGCCGCGCTGTACATGGCGCAGGCGCTGGGCGTTCCGGTGGCAGATGCCCGCTGGCAACCGCAGGCCTTGACCGCGTCGCGCGAGTTGATTGCGTTCGAAGCCGGAAGCTTTGACCTGGGCTGGACCGGACCCGGCTTCGCCTTCGACAACGAACTTGGCGCGCACCGTGTCGATTTGCCCGCGACCGCCATCGACAGCCGCGCATTGACCTGGGCCGAGTACCTGCCCTTCGTCGAGGCCGGCGGTCATGCGCCACCCCGCTACCTTCGGCTGCAGGGCGACCAGTGGCAGCAACAACGTGGCGGCCACTGGCAGCCGCTCGACACCCGCCTGCCGGCCTGCCACCTCAGCGCGTTGGAGGCCCAAGCCTGGTGCGCCTGGGCTGGCCGCCGCCTGCCCAGCGAGGCCGAATGGGAGCGCGCCGCCCTGCAGGCTGGTGATCGTTTTGCGTGGGGTGCCGTGTGGGAATGGACCGCCAGCGCCTTCGAGCCCTACCCCGGTTTCAAGCCCCATCCCTACCTGGACTACTCAATGCCGTGGTTTGGCAGCCGGCGCGTGCTGCGCGGCGCCAGCTTCGGCACGCAGCCGCGCATGCACGATGTTCGTTACCGAAATTTCTATCCTTCAGGCCGCAACGACATCTTTGCGGGCTTCAGGACCTGCACGATCTAGCTGCCGTGGCGGTGGGCATGGAGCCGCCGTGATGCGGATGAGCAGAAGATCGGTTCAAATCTTCGGCTGGTCACGTTGGCCACCCCCACCCCACCCCCACCCCCACCCCCACCCCCACTCCCTCACCCGCCCTGGAGACTTCCGCATGCTTCCTTCATTCAGCAACACCGTCCTGCGCTCGCTGGCCGGCCTTGGTTTGGCGGCTCTGGCGCTGGCCGCTCAGGCCCAACAGGTCTTGCGCGTCACGACGATCCCCGAAGAAGTTGCCACCGAGCAGGTGCGCAAGTTCACGCCCATCGCCACCTACCTGGAAAAAAAGCTGGGCATGAAGGTCGAGTTCACGCCCGTGAGCGACTACCCGGCCGCGGTGGAAGCGCTGGTCAACAAGAAGGTCGACCTGGTGTGGTTTGGCGGCTTCACCCACGTGCAGGCGCAGATCCGCTCGGGCGGCAAGATCGTGCCGATTGCGCAGCGCGAAGAAGACACCCGTTTCCAATCGGTGTTCATCGCCAAGACCGATTCCGGCATCAAGACGCTGGCCGACATGAAGGGCCGCCAAGTCTCCTTTGGCTCACCAAGCAGCACCAGCGGCCACCTGATGCCGCGCAGCTATTTGCTCACCGCCAGGATCGACCCCGAGAAGGACTTCAAGCGCATCGCTTATTCCGGCGCGCATGACGCCACCATCGCCTCTGTCGTCAGCGGCAAGGTCGACGCGGCGGCGCTGGACATCACCGTGTGGCGCAAGTTCGTGTCGGAGAACAGGGTCGACACCAAAGCCGTGGACGTGTTCTTCACCACGCCGACCTATTTCAACTACAACTGGTCGGTGCACGCCGACATGCCGGTGGACCTGCGCACCAAAATTCAAAAGGCCCTCCTGGACCTCGACCCGGCCACCCCGGAAGGCAAGGAAATCCTGGGCCTGAACCGCGCCACCCGCTACATCGCCACCTCGCCTGAGAACTACAAGGGCATTGAAGCCGCGGCGCGCAGCGCCGGGCTGCTGTAAGCACGCCGGCGTGCAGATCACGCTCAACGGCGTGGCCGCGCGCCACCCGGCGGCGCGGCCTGGAGCGGTGATGGCGCTGAAGCCGCTGACGCTGACGGTCGCTGCCGGCGAGCAGCTGGCAGTGATCGGCCCCTCTGGCGCGGGCAAGACGACGCTGCTGCAATTGCTGGCCTGCGCGCTGCCGCCAACGCAGGGCGAGTTCATGCTGGACGGTGCCCAGCCCTGGTCATTGCCGCGATCGCAGTTGCAGGCGCTGCGCGGGCAACTGTTCCTGGCCCCGCAGGTGCCGCCGCTGCCGCCACGCCAGCGTGTGGTCACGGCAGTGCTGGCCGGGCGTCTGCCCGCGATCGGTTTGTGGGCGAGCGTGCGCTCGCTGTTCTATCCCAGCGACATTCCGGCGGCGTTTGACGCGCTGGAACGGTTTGACCTGGCCGACAAACTCTTCGAACGCGTGGACCGCCTGTCCGGCGGCGAGCGCCAGCGTGTGGGCCTGGCGCGCGCGCTGCTGGCACCGGCCAAGCTGTGGCTGATCGACGAGCCGCTGTCGGCGCTGGACCCCACGCGCGCGCGCCAAGCCATCGCTGCGCTGGTCGAAGGCGCGCGCGAACGTGGCGTCACCCTGGTGGCCACCTTGCACCAGGTGGACGCGGCACTGGCCTCGTTCCCGCGCATCGTCGGGCTGCGCGAAGGCGCTTTGGCCTTCGACCTGCCGGCGGCGCAAGTCAGCCGCGAGCGGCTGGCGGCCCTGTATGCGCAGTTCGAGCATGAACTCCATGGCGCCCCTGCGCCAGAGGCCGCGCCCGCTGTCGCGCCACAGCCTGCGGTGATGCACTGCCGCTGAATACCCAAGATGACCGCCCGATGAATACCGCCACCCGCGCAGCAACGCTGCGCGACCCGGCCTGGGCCGGCCGCGTGTGGTGGTGCAGCGTTGCCCTGGTGCTGCTGTGGCCGCTGGCGGTGGCCACCGAGTTCAGACCGTGGGTGCTGTTCGAGCCCTCGAACATGAAGATCAGCGCCAGGTTCATCGCCAGCTTCTTCCCGCCGGTGCTGAACGGCGAGTTTCTGGCGCTGGTCGCACGCGAAGCCTGGCGCACGGTGGCCATCGCCACGGCCGGCCTGAGCCTGGCCCTGGTGCTGGCGATTCCGCTGACGCTGCTCTCCACCTCGGCGCTGTCGGTCTCGGCACTGTCCGGTCGCATGGCACCTGGCCCCTTCTGGTTTCGCCAAGTGCTGCGCTGGCTGTTGATCGTGCTGCGCAGCGTGCCCGAGCTGGTCTGGGCGCTCGTCTTTGTGCGTGTGGTCGGCCTGGGGCCCACCGCGGGCGTGCTGGCGATTGCGCTCACTTACGGCGGCATGTTGGGCAAGGTCTACGGCGAGATCCTGGAAAGCGGCGAAGCCCATCCGACTCAGACCCTGATGCGCAACGGCAGCGGCCGGCTGCAGGCGCTGTTCTACGGTCTGCTGCCGCAGAACGCGGCAGAACTCAGTTCCTACACCGTCTACCGCTGGGAATGCGCCATTCGCAGTTCGGTGGTGCTGGGCTTCGTCGGCGCGGGCGGCCTGGGTCAGCAGCTGGACAACTCGATGAAGATGTTCAACGGTGGCGAAGTGGCCACCATGCTGCTGGTCTTCATGGCGTTGGTGGCCTTGGCCGACCGTGTCAGCGCCAGCCTGCGCAAGGCTTTGGGTTGAGGCGCTGATACGCCAAGACGCTGAAACCGATGACACCCCAAGCCGCCAACAAGCCCTACAAGCTGCCGCCGCCGCTGTTCAGCGCGCGCTGCAGCGCCTGCTGGTTCACGGCCGCGGTGGTGCTGCTCGTCACCGCCAGTTTCTGGACGCTCAACCTGCAGTGGGCAGAGTTTTTTTCGCTGGATGCCGCACGCAGCATGGGCCGGTTTTTGGCGGAGTTCTTCCCGCCCGACCTGAGCCCGGCCTTCCTGAGCAGAGTCGGCTGGGCCACGCTCGAAACGCTGGCCATGTCGGCGCTGGGTACGCTGATGGCGGCTGTCGCGGGGCTGGCTTTGGCGCTGCCGGCCAGCCGACTGAACCCGGGGTCGCAGGCAGGCCCATCCGCCTGGGCCAGGGCACCCACCCGGCTGCTGCTCAACGCCCTGCGTTCGATTCCCGAACTGGTGTGGGCCGCGCTGCTGCTCATCTCGGCCGGCCTGGGCCCGATGGCCGGCACGCTGGCGCTGGCGCTGCACACCACGGGCGTGCTCGGCCGGCTGTTTGCCGAAAGTGTGGAGAACGCGCCCGCCGGCCCCGCCCAGGCGCTGCGCACCCAGGGCATCGGGCCGCTGCGGATCTTTCTCTACGCCACGCTGCCGCAGGTGCTGCCGCAGCTGCTGAGCTACACGCTCTACCGCTGGGAAAACAACATCCGCGCCGCCGCCGTGCTGGGCGTGGTGGGCGCGGGCGGTCTGGGTCAGTTGCTGTCGTTCCACATGGGGCTGTTCCACATGGGCAAGACCTGCACCATCCTGGGCGCGATGCTGCTGCTGGTGGCGCTGGTCGATGCGTTGAGCCATGGCGCGCGGCGCGTTCTGACGCGTTGAATCCGAGAGCCAGCGCAGCGCGATAACGTCCCTGGCCCCTTGGGCCTCTCCGGGTCTGCAAACCCAGCAACGGGGTTGGCGATTGGGGCCAGCAACCGGGCGACGGGCGGCCTTGTCACACGGGTTGCCAGGGCGAACCGGGCCAGAGCTGTTGCGCTGGGTGGCACGGGCAGCAGCACGGGCGTGCGGCTCCCCCGCTAACATGCCCGCAATGCCGCTACCGCTGACCCGCCGCTACTCGATTCCGCTTCGCAGTTCCGCACTCACCACCGCTGCACGGCTCCTGACGCTGGCCGTGGCCCTGCTGGCGGCAAACCAGGCCACTGCAGCGCCAGCGGCAGCGCCTCACAACACAGCCACCACCCAGGCGCTGGCGCCCAAGCCCACCACCGACGCCGCGCCCACAGGCGCAGGCCAGCGCATCTACGAACGCACGCGCGGCCGGCTGTTGCAGGTCAGGACGCTTTTGCAAACACAGGACAGCCAGTCCAGCGTGGGCTCGGGCTTCCTGGTCGAAGACGGCGGGCTGCTGGTGACGAATTACCACGTGGTCAGTCAGTTCGCTTTGCAGCCGGC
>Ga0105047_10017506_pt1 | contig 11163 bp, 12 predicted proteins | sample MAT04_FD_78384 | JGI IMG/M metagenome (GOLD analysis project Ga0105047, IMG submission 78384) | Freshwater microbial communities from Lake Fryxell liftoff mats and glacier meltwater in Antarctica - MAT-04 (megahit assembly) | ecosystem: Environmental > Aquatic > Freshwater > Ice > Liftoff...
AGGAGGAGGCCTGTACGCAGAAGCAATTGAGATTTTTGATCACGTTTTCCAGATTGACCTAAAAGATACTAGATCATTCGTTAAACTTGACGATACAAAGTTAAACTTAAATAAAAGCCAAATAAGTAAATAAGCAAAATTGCAAATGGAGCGCAGTGACATCCCGGTTTTCATCGGGAAGGCAAATGTAGCAAAGCGATATCCCGGTTTTTTATCGGAATAGGCAATGACAATCAACTAGTTACGACAAAAATAACCTCGATTAATTTTGCCCGCCTATTTATCGTACGCAACGTCAGTTATCGGCATTGGAATAGTACATTCTGGTACGGCTTTGGGCCGTCCGGCTGGAGCCACGATGGTAGCACCATGACCAGCGAGCAATGGCGGGCGGACGGAGCGGCAAAAAAATCCTTAATCCAGCGTCCAGTCAATGGGCGTTTGTCCTTGCCGTTCCAGTATTGCATTGGTTTTGGAAAAGTGTTTATTGCCCTGAAACGCGTCGCGGGCGAGTGGGGAAGGGTGCGCTGCTGCCAATACCGTATGTTTTTCGAGGTCAATCAGCCCTTTTTTGCCCTGCGCGAATTTGCCCCAGAGCAAAAACACCAGCCCGGTTTTCTGCTCGGACAACTGATGAATGACCGCGTCGGTGAAGGTTTGCCAGCCGATCTTTTGGTGGGAGGCGGCTTGCCGGGCCTCTACGGTCAGGATGGCATTGAGCAATAATACGCCCTGTTCGGCCCATTTGGTGAGGTCGCCGTGGGTGGGAATGGGTACGCCCACGTCGCTGTGCAGCTCCCGGTAGATGTTGGCCAGCGAAGGCGGAATGCGGACACCACGCGGCACTGAAAACGATAACCCCATCGCTTCGCCGGGATTGTGGTAGGGGTCTTGACCGATCAGCACCACTTTGACGGCATCAAAAGGAGTCTGGTTGAAAGCATTGAAAATCAAAGGCCCCGGTGGAAAAATGATCTTCCCGGCCTGCCGTTCCTGGACCAGAAAATCCTTGATGACCGCGAAATACGGCTTTTGAAACTCATCCGCCAGCACGGTTTTCCAGCGTTCTTCGATCTGGACGTTGGTTACTTTTTCGTTCATGGTCTTTATTTTCTATAATAAATTAGCCCGTGCTATGTTCAAAGTTTTGCTTGATTGTTGACCGGACGGGCAGAAAAAACAAAAACGCTGCCCGGTTCTTGGCGGCTTCCCGGCAAATAGGTACTTTTGCGCCGCTATTGATAAAAAGAGAACGCAAGGTCCCGTAGCTCAACGGATAGAGCAACAACCTTCTAAGTTGTAGGTTACTGGTTCGAGCCCAGTCGGGATCACTTTGCTAGATTATAACTGCTCCATAACGGCCCTGTTATCGGTTGTTGCGTGGGTTGGTTGCTGTTTTTGGGTGTCGTTTTTATGAGAAAGCCCCGCTTGGATACTTCCAGGCGGGGCTTTCTCCGAGGGGATCATGCAGCCCGCTTTCCGGCAGATTTGTATAATATTTTGTTAACATTCCGCTGCAATCCACCAGCCGACCTTACTTTTATGCGTTATCGCCTATAAAAAAGCACTTTCATGAAGTCAGTTATGTTATTTACCCTGTTTTTATTGGGTACCCAGTTTTCCAGTATGGCTCAAACGGAGCCTGTTACGACCGGCGGCCTCACCTGGTACACCGATCTGAACAAAGCCCGGGAGTTGTCCGATGCTAGTCATAAACCTATTTTCGGTTTTTTTACCGGCAGCGACTGGTGCGGATGGTGCCGTAAATTGCAGTCCGACGTTTTCTTGAAAAAAGCCTTTGTGGAATGGGCCCGGAAAAATGTAATCCTGCTGGAACTGGATTTCCCGCGCCGTAAAGAGCAACCCGCCGAACTGGTGCAGCAAAACCAGGCCCTTCAACAGGCCTTTGGTGTCAGGGGCTATCCGACCGTCTGGCTTTTTTACGTGACTCCCGACAGTACCAATCCCCAAAACTTTAGCCTGGCGGCACTGGGTTCGCTGGGCTATCCGCAGGGCATGGAAGTGGGTCAGGAAGAGGTGAAATTCCTGAGTGATGCGAACGCTATTTTGGCAAATGGTAAAAAGTAAATAGGTGTGGGCCAAACAGCAGGTCTGATTCATGCGGGTGGAGTTCGGCGGCATGGACAGCAGGCTGGGATCATAGCCAGTGCTTTTTCAGGTGAGTTGTTGGCGGTTTGAAAATACAAATTCGTCAAATGATTGAGGTTCGTGACCGGTCAGAATTTTTACCCATTTCGTCATTTCAGGTGTTTTCTGAAACCTGGGCAAGTAATGCAGCATAATCATGACGAGAATTAGCATGGTCGGCATATTCTCCTGACGTTTGGAGAAATAGAAGTGTAGCAAATTGGGTGAAAAATAATTTATTTTCTTGCCCAGTCCTTGGCTTAGTTGGTCAGCCATTTCCGTAAAAGTTAACGTTTCATTATTGGTCAATTCGCCTTGGTTATAACGCAGATTGTGAAAAAACCCCCTCCTTCGGCCAGATGGCCTATTCGCCTCTCCTGCGGCCCTGCTAAAAGCAGCAGCCGCACTTCTATGAGCACCAGATGGTGGCATGGCTGTCATACCGCCGCGTTTAGCGAGGGGCTGACAGTAGTGCAAAGTTAGCACCATTTATATTTACTTGATACCACAGACAATGGGTCTAAATATAAATTTGGCGGCACATAGAGATTATATTAAACCTCAACGGTCTTTCAATTTGCAAGGTCCACAAAAGTAATTTCCCACATATTTCAATCATTTGGAAGACTATTTGCAGGAGGGTTTGAGTTTACCCAACTTACTTTTTTCTGTTTGTTGAAATACAAGATAATAAAGCGCCCACCGTTTAATTCTCTTTCAACACAAAGTTTGTCAAGACAATAATAAAATGCATTCCATTTAGGTGAAAAAAACATTTTTGAGGGTGTCCCAAATAACTTTATAAGTAAATAAGCAAAATTGCAAATGGAGCAAAGCGACATCCCGGTTTTTATCGGGATAGGCAATGATAATCAGCCAGTTACGACAAAAATAACCTCGATTAATTTTGCCCGCCTACTTATAAAGCCAATATATCCGTATCTTTGACCTCTAAAATGGCATAAAATCATGAATACGTTACTCGAAATACCGCTTCGTGAGGCTTCTGTGGCTACCATTCAGGATTTGCAGGCCAAATACCCGGACGCTACGCTGCGGATCGAAGCGGAAAACAGCTTGCATAGCGGTGGGATGGATGAAGAACAGTTTTGGGCTATTATTGACCTGTTTAATTGGAAAAAGAGGGAAGATGATTATGCGATAATGGCCCCGGCCATCGCTGCTTTGAGCACTTTTCCTGCTGCGGATATTCATCGGTTTGAGGATATTCTCGCGGAGAAACTATCCGCTTTAGATGGTCGTCGCTTTGCCGAGAATGTGGGCAGTAATCGCTACACAGATGCCGACGGGGATTTCTCGGTGGACGATTTTCTTTATTCCCGCTGTGCGGTGGTTGCCAATGGCAAAGAATTTTTTGAAACGGTCTTGCAGGACCCCACTCGTATTCCCAAAGAATTTACGTTTGAATCGCTGCTGAATCTATCTGGTAAGGCTTGGGAAGCAAAAACCGGGCGTGCTGACTATAATTATCATGCCCCTATCAGTTATGAAACTTTTAGCAACCCGGAGGGCTGGCCGGGGATGATTACTTATCAAGAACGTATTTTCGGTCTATAATGAAACAGCACGGTAATTCCGGGCAGGATGGAAGCCAAGCGAATAGAAAACGAACATATTGCGGCCTACCGCGAGAAAAATGGGGCTAAACCGCGCGGCAATTTGTAGGGTTTTCTTTTTTCTCGCCGCGCTTTGGGGTTTTCACCAAGCGCAATCGCCAGTAAGAAACAAGAAAGAAGCACTCACTTCGCTATGCGCTTGGTGAAAACACCAAGCGCGGCTGGAAAAGGCTGATTTCCGCTTTTGTTATTGAAAATCAGCATAGTGATTATAGCCTTTTGAATATTTTCACTCCAAAACTGGTTGTCTGATCAATAGTGAATTCTGGTTCCGGGTTTCTATTCTTGTTCAAGGCCGCTTTGGCTCTTTTTACGCCTACGTTAAAAGTATTTACAAAGCCTAGTGTTTTAGCCGCTTCCGCAATAGAAGGGTTTCGATAGTCATTTTTATTCGGAAAATTCTCTGGTCGGGCATCTCCGTATAAACCGCCCGGATTGATAATTTCTAAGTGATCGCTAAACTCATAAAACTTAATAGGAGCATTAGATTGGTAGTCGCGGTGAATAATGGCATTATAAAGCAACTCTTCTATGGCAGAAGCAGGATAATTATGAACATATTCTTCTCCAAGACTATGCTGAACGGTTTTTACTATTTGTGAACGGATAAAATCTCTTATTACTTTAAATTGCGTAGTTAAGTCACCTTCAAAACGGTATTCAAAATCGAAGTCGCTGATTTCGTCATTTCCCCTAAATCGCACATACTGTATGTAAGCACCTGATAAATAATACCTCGGGTTTATACAAAACAATATAATTCCAGCATGGGTAGGGCAATTTTTAGGCAGGTCATAAAATTTCAGGGAAGAAAGTTGTTCTTTAATTTCCCGATGGTTCTCGGCTAATGTTTCTGAATCAATAGCATTGGGTAAATAAATTAATTTGAATAATACTATACTTAAATCATCTAATGTGCTACCCAGGCAAGGTAAAGTGTCAAAAGTCCTGGCAAAAGAAGACCGTTTTTCACTCAATCTGCGCTCTTCGGCTTCGGAAGCAACGTCACGCCTCGGTCCACTTCTTATCCAGACACGACCATTATAGCGAACTGGCGGTTGGAAAGAAGGCAATACTTCTGCTACCGCCACTTCTCCATCCGGGAAAACAAACCGTGCCACGCTGATCGAGGGTGGGGGGACAATTCGACCATCGGTACGAAAACCAAGTAAAGTCTGGAGCAATTGTTCTTCTACCTTTAGACCACTCCGGTTTCCATTGTCGTGTACGCCAACTATAATGTATCCGGGGAGGCGATGGTTGGACAGGTCATTGGAAAAAGCACAAATCGCTTCTCCAAATTTATCTGTTTTGTTAATGGAGATAGTTTTTTCGATTCGATCAGTTTCCATTCCCATTGACAAATGCTCCAACTCTGCTGGTGAGATCATGATTTTAATATTTTAAATACTTCCTGATTTAACTGGATGCTTGCCCCAAATGTACGACATATACGCTTGATGGCGTAATGCTCTGACCTTCACCGGAGGCTTTCTCCTGGCTAGCGGAGCCTAACAACGATAATGAACTTCACCAGTCTTTTCGCCCCTTGCCTTTTCGCCCCCTTGCTTTTTTTCTTCCATTTTCCCCAAAAACCCTACTTTTCCCGCGCATTTCACATCCAACCAACTCGCGCAATGTCCTTTCTGAACAACATCTTCCGTAAAAAAACCATTGAAGACGCCCTCGCCACCGCCGATGAGAATGCCATGCACGGCGGTGCCCACCTCACCAAAAACCTCCGCGTCATTGACCTGACGGCCCTGGGTATCGCGGCCATCATCGGGGCGGGGATTTTCAGTACCATCGGTACGGCCAGTTTTATGGGTGGCCCGGCGGTGGTGTTCCTGTTCATTTTTACGGCCATTGCCTGCGGATTTTCGGCACTGTGCTACGCGCAATTCGCCTCCACGCTGCCGGTGTCGGGCAGTGCCTACACCTATACGTACACCACTTTTGGGGAAATTCTGGCCTGGACGGTCGGCTGGAACCTGCTCTGGGAGTACGCCATCGGCAACGTCACGGTGGCCATTTCGTGGAGCGACTATTTCACCGGCCTGATGAAAGGCATCGGCCTGGCCATCCCCGAATGGCTGACGATGGATTTCGTGACTGCGGGCAAAGGGGCCAGCCCCGAGGCCATCGCCGCCTGGCAAAATGCGCCGCAGATCGGTGGCTTTCACCTGGTCTTCGATTTGCCCGCTCTGACGATCACTTTGCTGATTACCATTCTGGTCTATCGCGGTATTCAGGAGTCGAAAAATATCAGTAATGTGCTGGTTTTGTTCAAGTTAATCGTGATACTGGCGGTAATCGCCGTGGGTATTTTCTATGTGCAGCCGGGCAACTGGACGCCTTTTGCCCCCAACGGCGTACGCGGGGTGCTGGCCGGTATTTCGGCGGTATTCTTCGCCTACATCGGTTTTGATGCCATCAGCACCACCGCCGAAGAGTGCAAGAATCCGCAGAAGGATTTGCCGCGCGCCATGTTTTTGTCGCTGATTATTTGTACGATTTTATACGTCATCATCGCGCTGGTCCTGACCGGCATGGTGAAATACGACACACTGGCCGTCGGTGATCCGCTGGCCTTTGTGTTCAAACAGGTCAACCTCGATTTCTTTTCCGGGGTGGTCGCCTTGAGCGCGGTGGTGGCCACGGCGAGCGTGTTTCTCGTCTTCCAACTGGGCCAGCCGCGCATCTGGATGAGCATGAGCCGCGATGGGTTGTTGCCCAAAAAATTCTCCGAGATTCACCCGAAATTCAAAACTCCGGCCTTTTCCACCATTCTGGCGGGTTTTGTAGTCGCCATTCCAGCCTTATTCCTCAACCTCAACGAAGTCGCCGACCTCACCAGCCTCGGGACGCTGTTCGCCTTTGCCGTGGTCTGCGCGGGGGTGCTGAAAATGGACGCTACCGGCCAATCGGCGCAGGCTAAATTCAAAGTGACCTACCTCAACAGTCGCTATTGGCTGCCCGGTGTGCTGCTGGTGCTGTATGGCATTCTGCAAGTGGCCAACCCCGGTTTTGTCGCGCACCTGCTTGATTGCCCCGACGGCAATTGCACGAGTCAGATTCCGTATTTCCTGTTTCTCGGCGTATTTGCTATCGTAACGATTCTAGCGATTGTTTATAAATGGTCATTTATTCCGGTGGTCGGTTTAATACTCAATCTGTTTATGATGTCGCAGGTGATGTTCGTCAGTTGGGTGCGTTTTATGGTCTGGATGGTCATTGGCTTGATCGTCTATTTCGCTTACGGCTACGCCAATAGCAAATTGCGGGCAAAACACGCGGCCATAAATACACTATAAACTGCTTGAGGATACGAGGATTTGAGTATTCGATCAAACACTTGATAATCAGGTAATTAATCAAGTACTCAAATCTTAAAAAACTTGGATTATATTGTAATAACTACCTATGGACAAGAATTTCATCCTGACTTTATGTGGATTGCATAGCATAGTCCTGGCGATATTTCATGTCCTTTTTTGGCGTATTTTTCAATGGAAAAAGCAATTGCCACTATTAAATCCGGCTAATCGGGCCACTATGCAAATCCTGAATTTACGGTTGATTTACGGCTTCCTGTTTGTGGCTTTTTTCTTAATTCCTCAGCATTCTTAATCTCTACCAATCGTATGCAAAAAATCGTCGTCCTCACCGGCGCAGGCATCAGTGCCGAGAGCGGCATCAATACCTTTCGCGACAGCGACGGCCTGTGGGAAAACCACCGCATCGAAGACGTGGCCACTCCCGAAGGCTGGCGGCGCGACCCCATGCTGGTGCAGGAATTTTACAACCAACGCCGCCGTCGCCTGCATGAAGTAGTGCCCAATGCCGGTCACCTGGCCCTGGCCGAATTGGAACAAAAATTTGAGGTCCATATTGTTACCCAAAACGTGGACGACCTGCATGAACGCGCGGGTAGCAGCCACGTAATGCACCTGCATGGCGAGCTCCGCAAAGTCCGCTCCGACCGCCACGAACACCTCGTCTATAATTGGGACAAAGACCTGATCATGGGCGACTTATGCGAACGCGGTAGCCAGCTCCGTCCGCATATTGTCTGGTTTGGCGAAGCCGTGCCCATGCTCGAGCCCGCTGCTGAATTGGCTGGCGAAGCCGATATATTCATCATCGTCGGCACCTCGCTGCAGGTGTATCCTGCCGCCAGTTTGATGGTGTATGCGTCGCGGCACATTCCGTTCTACTACGTGGATCCGCGTCCGCAAGTCAACGCCGAACTGGCGCGAATGCCCAACCTGCAAGTGGTCGCCGAACCTGCCACCGTAGGGCTGCCCAAAGTCGTCGCCGAACTGATGGGCCGGGTCGCGGAAAAGTAAAATATTGCAATAGGCTGCCATCCCAAAAAAATGGCCTACTTTTGCCCGCCTTTTTTGAAAAGGAGGTAATTGTATTCATAATTCAATAAAAAACAACAAGCATGGCAACGACGGCAGACATCAAAAACGGCCTGTGCATCGAACTGAACAACGACATCCTGCGCGTAATTGATTTCCAGCGTTTTCAGGTCGGACGTGGCAGTGGTAAAGTATGGACGAAACTGAAGAGTTCGACCAGTGGCAAAGTGCTGGAACATACTTTCCAAAGTGGACACAATATCACCGAAGTACGCGTCGAACGGCGCAAATTCCAATATCTCTACCCCGAAGATGGTGGTTATGCGCTGATGAACCAGGAGACTTTCGACCAGATTTCCATCCCGGATGATATGGTGGAAAACGGCAAATTCCTGAAAGAAGGCGACGTGGTGGACGTGCTTTATCACTCCCAGAAAGAAACCTTGCTCTCGGTGGAGCTACCCCAGACGGTCGTGCTAAAGATTACCTACACCGAACCAGGCATGCGTGGCGACACCGCTACCAATACCCTGAAACCGGCTACGGTGGAGACGGGTGCCGAAGTGCGGGTGCCGCTGTTCTGCGAGGAAGGCGACCTTATTAAGATAGATACCGCCACCGGCTCGTACATGGAGCGGGTGAAGAAATAAAAAAGCAAAAGGCAATAAGGAACGCTAACAAAATAAAGTAACATCTTTGCTCGACAATATCTCGGTTTTTCTCGCTGCGCTTTGGTGCTTTCACCATAGCCGTCAGGTTAAGGAAATAAAATCAAGTGTATCAGGCAGTTATACTATTGGCTCTCCACTCATTGCAACCCCACCCCTAACCTCCCGATTTCTTCGGGACAGGTTTTCCCCCGCAAGGGAGGGGAATATAATCGTAGTGTTTTCTATTGATTGTCTGTACCTCGGGGATAGAATAAAATTTCGCTAAGATATTGCCAACTTTGCTGTAAGTTCTTGCCTTTTGCCCTTTGTTTTTATTTTTGTTGTTTGGGGGAGAAGGAAAAAAATTTCTACACGAAAAATTTTTTCTTTGCTCCCCTTCATCTTTTTTCGCACCTACAAAACAATGTCCCGCATGGATTTCAGCCAGATACAAGAACTTATCCGGATGGTGAGCAAGTACAAGCTCTCCGAGATTCGCCTGGAAGAAGGCGATTTCAAACTCGTCGTTCGCCACCAAAGCGGGCAGGAAGCCGCCGCACCAACGGCAGCGCAAACCCTGGCGGCACAAAATTTACCGCAGGCTCTGGCTTTTGCACCTGCCCCGCCTCCACCTCTGGTAGCCCAGCCGAAAGCCGGAGCTGCTCCGGCCAGCGACGAAAGTGCCCGCTACATAGCCATCAAATCACCGATGGTCGGCACCTTCTATCGCAGCGGCGGCCCCGATAAGCCCCCCTTCCTGAAAGTAGGCGATACGGTGCAAAAAGGTCAGACCGTGTGCATCATCGAAGCCATGAAGCTGTTCAACGAGATTGAAAGCGACCTGCAAGGCAAAGTCATGAAAATGCTGGTAGAAGATTCTACGCCCGTGGAATACGATCAGCCGCTTTTCCTCCTCGATCCTGCCTAAAGAAGTTGTAAGTTATAAATGACGAGTGATAAAAACGCTCGTGACTCATAACTTATAACTCATAACTCATAACTGTTTGAAAGGTGTTTAAGAAGATATTGATCGCGAATCGCGGGGAAATTGCCCTGCGCATTATTCGCACTTGCAAGGAAATGGGCATCAAAACGGTGGCCCTGTATTCCACGGCCGACCGCGATAGCCTGCACGTTCGTTTCGCCGATGAAGCAGTGTGCATCGGGCCGCCAGCCTCTGCGGAGAGCTATCTGAATGTGCCGCGCATCATGGCTGCCGTCGAGATCACCGACGCCGACGCCATTCATCCCGGCTATGGTTTTTTGTCCGAAAATGCCAACTTCGCCGAGGTATGCCAGGAATATGGGATTAAATTCATCGGCCCGACTCCCTTCCAGATTCGGGCAATGGGCGATAAAATAACCGCCAAAGAAACCATGCTCAAAGCCGGGGTGCCCTGTGTGCCCGGCTCGGAGGGTTTGTTGACAGACCTAAAAACTGGTCTAAAACTTGCTGCTGGCATTGGTTATCCCATCATTTTGAAAGCCACGGCGGGCGGTGGTGGCAAGGGAATGCGCATTGTGACCAAGCCCGAAGACTTTGAAAATCAATGGGAAATGGCCCGTCGGGAAGCCAAAGCCTCGTTTAGCAACGATGGCATTTACATGGAAAAATACATTGAGGAGCCCCGCCACATCGAAATACAAGTGGCCGGCGACCAGTTCGGCAAAGCCTGCCACTTATCCGAGCGCGACTGCTCCATCCAGCGCCGTCACCAGAAACTGGTGGAAGAAGCACCCTCGCCCTTTATGACCCCCGAACTGCGCGAAAAAATGGGGGAAGCAGCCATCAAAGCCTGTAATGCCATTAGTTACGAAGGCGTGGGTACGGTCGAATTTCTGGTGGATAAATACCGGAATTTCTACTTCATGGAAATGAATACCCGCATCCAGGTGGAGCATACCGTGACCGAGGAAGTCATTGATTTTGACCTGATTAAAGAGCAGATCAAGATCGCCGCCGGGCATCCTATTTCCGGTAAAAATTATTTCCCGGAGATGCACGCCATCGAGTGCCGCATCAATGCGGAAGACGTGTTCAACGACTTCCGGCCCAGTCCTGGCAAGATCACCTCTTTTCACTCGCCCAAAGGCCACGGCGTACGGGTGGATACCCATGTGTACGCGGGCTACACCATTCCGCCCTATTACGATTCCATGATCGCTAAGCTCATCGTGCGGGCCCGTACCCGCGACGAGGCCATCCTGAAAATGGAGCGTGCGCTGGACGAATTTATCGTGGAAGGCATCAAAACCACTGTTCCTTTCCATCAACGGCTGATGCGCAACAAGGATTTTCAGGAGGGTAATTTCACCACCAATTTCCTGAATATCTGGGATTTTAAGAGCGTGGTGCTTTGA
>Ga0105047_10017508_pt1 | contig 11163 bp, 11 predicted proteins | sample MAT04_FD_78384 | JGI IMG/M metagenome (GOLD analysis project Ga0105047, IMG submission 78384) | Freshwater microbial communities from Lake Fryxell liftoff mats and glacier meltwater in Antarctica - MAT-04 (megahit assembly) | ecosystem: Environmental > Aquatic > Freshwater > Ice > Liftoff...
CGCCGCGGCGGCCGCCGCGGCGGCCCAGGCCGCGTCCTCCTCCCAGCAGGCTCAATCCGCCCAATCCGCAGCGCAGGCGGCGCAGAGTCTTGCCTCCGCAGCGCAGGCCGCACGTTCTCAGATGAGCGGGAAACCTTCACCTCCCGGCCCTCCGGGCCCTCCGGGAATGCCCGGAATGCCGCAGCCTGGCGACCAACCTTCCATGGATCCCAGCCGCCCGCCTCTCCCGGATCCCGGTGTCCCGCCTGAGCTTGCCAAACTCGGCATCTCCGCCAGCGATTGGGAGAAAATCCAAGCCACCCTCACCTCCGACAAGGGCGGCGCTGGCATCGAAGGCGTCCCCGTAGAATACCGCGGCCTCGTGAAAGGCTATTTCCAATCCATGTCCCAGAAATAACCATGCTACGTTCCATCGCAACCAGTCTCCTGCTCATCTCTCCCCTCGCCGCCGTTGTCGAGGAGGTCGATCCCATTTTCGCCGAGTGGAAATCAAAAGTGGATCCGGCCATCGAATCCGGCCTTGAATACCTCGCCCGCGCCCAGAATGCCGACGGCTCCTTCCCCGCGAATTTCGGGGACTCCACCGGCATCCCCGCACTTGTCGGAATGGCGTTTCTGTCCAAAGGCCATCTGCCGACCGGCGAGGAATACGGCGTGACTATCAACCACTGCATCGACTTCGTTCTGAACAACCAGAAGGACAACGGCCTCATCGAAAAAGGCCACGCCGGCAGCGGCCCCATGTACGCCCACAACATCGCCACCCTGTTTCTCTCCGAGGTCAGCGGCCAGGTCGATCCCGCGCGGCAGGAAAAAATCGACAAGGTCCTGCCCAACGCGCTCAAGCTCATTCTCGAGGCCCAGGCCGTCCAGAAGAAGGACAATGACCAGGGCGGATGGCGCTACCATCCCGGCTCCAACGATAGCGATACCTCCTGCTCCGGCTGGGCCCTGATGGCCCTTCGCTCCGCGAAGCTCAACGGCGCCGCCGTCCCCGACGAGGCCATCCAGAAAGCGGTCGATTACCTCAAGCGCCACCAGAACAAGGAGAAAGGCTGCTTCGGCTACACCGATACGGAGCGCAACGCCGTCACCCTCACCGGTATGGGTCTGCTCTGTCTCGAGCTTTCCGGGCTGCATAACTCGCCCGAATCAATGAAGGCCGCGGAATACGTGATGAAGAGCTTCAGAACTCTTCCCGGACAGCAGCACGAGTATTACGGAAATTACTATAACGCCCAAGGCATGTTCCAGATCGGCGGCAACTACTGGTCCGAATACGCCAACTGGATGTACGAGTACTATCTCGAGAAACAATCCGGTGACGGCTCCTGGGACACCCGCGAGGCCGGCCCGATCTACGGCACCGCCGTTGTCGTCCTCGCCTTCTCCGTCCCCTACCGCCAGCTCCCCATCTACCAGCGGGATGAAACCGTGGACGAGGATTTTTAAGGAAACCCCGCGGGGAAGAAACACTGGGTGGGCATCCTCATCGTTCCCATTTTCACCGCACCTTTGAAGCTGATTGACAATCAAGGAGTGCGTAATATGATGGCCGCATCCTCCAGCCAATCAGTGCCACGGCACCCGGGAACGCTGTGGGCGAACCATTACCATCCATGCGCAAGCGAAGCTCCAGATTCAGACACCACACCCACCAGGTGAAGGTGCTGAAATCCGAAGTGATGTCGGCGAGGATCGCGTGGTACGGTTTCCTGGATTTCCTCAAACTGACCGTAAAAGTCGGGGTGGTGATCGGCCTTCTGCTTGCCGCGGCTTACGGAATCCGCCAGGCCATCGAGCACACGTTTCATCGGAATCCCGATTTCCGCCTCCAGGCGATCAATCTCACGCCCAACGACGTGCTGGATGAGACGGATCTCGTCGATCAGCTCGGAATCGATCTGACGGGAAACATCTTTGATTTCGATATCGATTTCCTGGAGCAGGAGCTGCTGCGCATTCCGGGGATCGCCACGGCGAAGGTGGAGCGGAACCTGCCCGGCACCCTGAACTTCCGCATCACGACTCGCAAGCCCGCCGCTTGGATCGCCTGCCCCGAGGAAAACTTCCCCACCAGCCGCCGCCAGCAGGCGCTTCTGGTGGATCACGATGGCTTCACCTACCCTTGCCCGCCACGTCAGGTGGATGGCGCGATGGATCTGCCCGTCATCGTTCTTGCACCAGCCTCGGACTCCCCCATCGTGCCAGGGAAGCCGTTGACCCATCCGCAATTCAAGCGCTGCCTGCATCTGCTCAGAACCATCGTCGCGAAATGTCCGGAGGAACTGGCCTCGGTCGATACCATCTCCCAGACGAACGATTGGTCGCTCGAACTCACGACAAAATCCGGCACGGTCGCGACTTTCGGACTGGGAAACCACGAACTCCAGCTCGCCCACCTTGGGCAGGCTCTTGATCACGCGCGGAAAAAAGGTTACCGGATCGCCACGATCAACTTGATCCCAAGGCGAAATGTCCCCATCACAGTCCGCGGAGACGACGAGCCTCCCCGCGCGATCCCGGTTTCCGAAGAATCATCCGAAGAGCCACCTCCGGAAACGCGGAAATCCCGCCGGTCGGACGACCTCCGCTCCCTATTGAACCGCAACTGAATCCCCATGGCACGCCGCACAAAAATTCACGTCGGGCTGGAAATCGGCACCAGCAAGACCTGTATCGTCGTCGGTGAGGTCAAGCCGGATGGCGCGGTGAAAATCCTCGGCATCGGCGTGACGAAATCCGTCGGCGTCCGCAAGGGAGAGATCGCCGATTTCCCCCAGGTCCGTGCTTGCGTGAAGGACGCGCTCGCCAAGGCCGAGGACGCGAGTGATGTGGAAATCGGATCGGTTTTCCTCGCGGTCACCGGCTCCCACCTTCAGGGCGTGAACAACCGCGGGACTTTCCGCCTGCCTGACAACCAGAAGAACATACTCGCCGAGCATCTCGAAGAAGCCTGCGACATGGCAAGGGACGTCCACTACCCGCAGGATCACGTCCCGCTCCACACGATCATCAGAAAATACCTGGTCGATGGCCTGGAGCAGACGGCCTCTCCCATCGGGCTTTTCGCGAAAACCGTGGAAGCGGATTTCCACATCGTCCACGGCATCGGCAACCGCATCCAGAACTCGATCAAGCTCGTCCGCGAATGCCCGCTGGAAGTGGACGACATCGTCTTCGCCCCCATCGCCACCGCCCAGATGGCGCTCGACCGGGAGCAACGCCTGCGCGGCGCCCTGCTGATCGACATCGGCGGCGGCACCACGGACTACGCGCTCTATCTCGACGGAGCCATCGCCGCCTCCGGCTGCATCCCTGTCGGAGGCGACCATGTCACCAACGACATCCATCTCGTCACCGGCCTGCCGTTTTCAAAAGCGGAAAAGCTCAAGATCCTGGAGGGCAACGCCTCCGCCGATCCATCCCTCTCCGTCGGCATCGCCAAGCTCACGGATGAGAACGGCTTCGCCGACGTGGAAGTGAAACGGGCGATCCTTAACGAGGTCATCCGCCAGCGCTTGGAGGAAACGCTCAGACTGGTCCGCGACCGGCTTCCGAAGGGAGGCGTGGAGGCCATCGGCTCCGGCATCTTCCTCACCGGTGGCACCAGCCTGACGAACGGCTTTTCCGAACTCGCGTTCGATGTCTTCGGTCGCGATATCTACCGCCCGGAATCCACGGAAAGCACCGACTCCGCCCACCCTTCCTTCAAGGATCCCCAGTTCGCCACCGCCATCGGCCTGATCCGCTACGCCCAGATTCTAGAAACTGAAAACTCCAGACCACCCGGATGCTTTGGTAGGCTGCTTAGATTGTTCTGGCCGTTCGGAGCGTGAAGCAGGCCCGTTATACGTTAAAAGTTATTAGTGAAACGTATGACCAAAGACAAATAACGAATAACCAATAACCAGTAACTCTTTAAAAACATGATCTCCTACTCACGCGACCCTCACGAAACCATCCCATCCTCCGCAGTCAAGATCGTCGGCCTCGGCGGCGCGGGCGCGAACATGCTTGAGCGCGTCGCTCTGGACAGCATTGAAGGCGCCGAATTGCTGGCGCTGAACACGGATATCCGAACGCTTGGATCATGCCTCGCGAAGGAAAAAATCCAGCTCGGTGTGAACCTCACGAAAGGCCTTGGCACCGGTGGTGATCCGGAACTCGGGCAGCAGGCGATGCTTGAGGCGGAATCCAAGGTTCGCGAAGCACTCAAGGGTCAGCAGATCGTCTTTCTCTGCACTGGCCTTGGGGGAGGCACCGGCTCGGGTGCGGCACCCATCATCGCCCGCATCGCACGTGAGGAAGGCGCGTTTGTCGTTGTTTTCGCGACCATGCCATTCTTCTTTGAGGGTCGCCGCCGCCGCGAACAGGCGGAGACCTCGCTCAACCAGCTCGCCGTCCTTTCCAACGCGCTCGTCACTTTTGACAACAACCGCATGGGCGAACTCGTTCTCGCCAAACAAGGCATTCACGAGGCCTTCTCCGCCGCGGACAAGATGATCTCGGAGTCGATCAAGGCGGTCATCCGCCTCGTCGTCCGCCCGGGTCTGATCAACGTTGGCCTCGATGACCTGATGTCCGCCCTGCGCACCACCCGCTCCCGCTGCCTCTTCGGCTCAGGCATCGCGGAAGGAAAGGACCGCGCCTCCAAAGCACTGCGCAACGCGCTTTCCAGCCCGCTGCTCGACCAGGGATCGCTGCTGAAAGACGCCCAGACTGTCCTTGTCCACCTCTCCGGCGGCGAGTCGCTGACACTTTTCGAGATCGAGCTGCTGATGCAGAACCTCCAGAAACATGTCCCGGAACATGCTCACGTCCTCTTCGGAGCCGCCATCGATCCGGGCATGGGCGACACCCTTTCAATCACTCTGATCAGCGCGCTTCCCGAAGATGCCCTGACCGGCGGCACCCGGGATTCCATCAGCCAGATTTCCAAGAGCATCGCCGATCTCGATTCGGAAAAGGAGGACGTCCCGGAAATCGAAAACCCTTTTAGCAAGATCGACAAGCCGCAACCACCGGCGGACGAGGAAGCGGTAGCGGAGGAATCCATTCCGGAGGCACCGGAACCCATCGAGGAGACCGATATTTTCGCTGAAGAGTCCGAGCCGAAACACAGCTCCTCGAGAAATCTGCCGGAACCGCGGGCAAAACTGAACCGAAGTATTGGCGGAGGTATTTCCAGCGCACCCCTGTTCGACACGGAGGCCGGGGAGGAACCGCAGCCCGCGCCCGAGCCGGTTCTGGAACAAGAGGAGTCGGAAGAGCGTCCCTTCGCGGAGCCGGAGCCGGTCAGAAAAAGAGAGGAAGCCAGCCCTGAGCCGGAACCGGAGGCCATGATTGAGGAGGAGGAACCGGTCATCACGGACGACGTTCCATCCAGATTCGCGGCGCGCCCCGAACTGAAGACACGCAGATCCGGGAAAAACATCTGGGGCAAAAGCGAAGTCAAGCCGGCGGACGAGGCCGGTGACGGTCCTTTCAAAGAAGATCTTCCGGATCCCCCTGCGCCCACGACCCAGCTCAAACTCGGCGCGAAGGCTCCGGGTTCGCAAAGCGAACTGGCCTTCGACAGCGCCCCGCGCGGTCGTTTTGAGGGAGAGAATCCCAATGTCTTCGATGGCGAGGATCTCGATCTCCCCCCGTTTCTAAGGAAGAAAAAATCCTGAGGCAGTCCGGGGCTGGAGATAGGGACGGCATGGACACCACCCCTTGGTATTGGAGAAAGTGCGGGTGCCGGGCGGAATCCTTCCCTGAAATCAGATCCTGCTCCAGACCGTGAGCATGGAACGGGTCCACTGGAATTTGCGGGAGCTTTCCCTGATGAGAAACGGCTCGTCCGCCTTCGACAGGAGCCTGAAGGCCCTACCGAGATGTTCTTCAAGCCATTGAAAGGTCTCTCCGGGCGGCCAGTTTCCGGGCGGGGTGAATTCCTCAAGCCAGGTGCATGGAGTCGCGAGCACGAGCTGCCCTCCCGGATTCACCAGAGCGGGCAGGCGGGAAAGAAGACGCTCCGGCTCGGGAAGGCGGCAGATGAGATTGGCCGCATGAACCCTGTCGAACGATCCGAGGTCCGCAGGCAGATCCATCGCGTCTCCTTGGAAAAAACTAACTTTTCCCGCTGCGATCCCCTGCGGCAGGCGGGCCGTGAGATCCGTTTTCAAGCGGCCTTCATCGAGCCGTGTGTAAGCGACGGAGTCACCGCCACGCAGGCGTTCGGCGGCGGCGATGAAGGCGTGGGAGAAATCCATGCCGGTCACATGATCGCAAGTACGAGACATCTCGTAGGTGGAGCGGCCGACCGCGCATCCGAGATCCAGGCCCCTTCCTCCGACTGGATTCGAGAAACGGGACGGTGTCCTGACCGGGAAGCCCAGCGCATCCCGCATCCCTTGGGGCCATGGGATTTCCGGTGGCAGGATCTCTCCCGGGCTGCCGTAGTGGAAGAGCAGGTATTCGGACAGGATGGAGGGTGTCTCGTAGATTCCGCTCACTGCCCTTTCTCCAGTTGTGCCGCTACCTCCCGTGCCTCACCGACCCTGGACATGCCAGCCTTGGCTTCCGCGAATGAAATCCTGCCGTCCTTGCCGGTGTCGTAGAAATCGATGATCTCCGCTTCGGTGAACTGGCTCAGGAGAGCCGATTCCTTGAGTTCGGATTTCTCCAGATGTCCGTTGCCGTTGTAATCCCAACGGTCGAATTTTTCCAATAGTCCCACCATCTGGCGCTGGATGGGGCCGGGGTTGGGAGCGCAGGACAACAGGCCGATTGAAACAGGGATCAGGATAGTTTTCATCTTCAGAAGAGACTGGAGCGTGCGCCGGATTTCGGCAAGGCTGTTGCGATGAGATTTCGAGTGATTGTAGCCGGCAAGCCCGCCCTGCCCTATGCCAAGTCGGCGGTGGAGGATTATCTGAAACGTCTCGGCAGGCACGGTGGCTACGAGCTGGTTTTCGTCAAGGCGGGCGACCGGGAAAGCGTTTCCTCCAGGCTGCTCGAGGCGTCGGAGGGCTGTCACCGCATCGCGCTCGACGAGCGGGGAGAGACTCCCACCACCCGCGATCTGGCCGCGAAGTTGGATGGCTTGGAAATGAGAGGCGAGATCAAGACTGTGGCCTTTCTGATCGGTGCGGCGGACGGTCATTCCGCCGCATTGAGAAAATCCTGTGAGCTGGTGCTATCGCTATCCAGCATGACCATCCAGCACGAGCTGGCGCTGGTCGTGCTGCTCGAGCAACTTTACCGCCTCGCCACCATCAAGGCCGGAAGTCCGTATCACAGGGACTAGCGACGATACTGGTTCTGCGGAAGGGCGCTGAACTGCCCACCACCTTGCCCCGGTTGGGGGACGTTCCACGGGATACGGCTGCTACTGGAAACCGGACCTACCGGCTTGGTGTGCTCCTCATCCGCGCATGATGAGAAAGCGGCTGCTGCGATGATCAACAAGAAGATGCGTTTCATGGGAAAATAGGATGGCTTTGTTTCCCGGATTCGCATGTCCTGCGGTCCGGGACTTGCCAAGTCAGTTACTGGCAGGTTTCGCGAGGATCACCTGGTCGCCTGGCTGGAGACGGACACCCGGCGCGAGGCTCTTGAGATCAATCTCCGCGATGGTTTGGGTCGGCTCGATGGCGGAAGGTTTGACTTTTCCGATCAGGCGACCGTCACGGGTGACGAGAAGCGTTGTCTGAGGAGTGAAACCGGAGTTCGATCCCGCACCGATGACAAGGAAGCCCCAGTCCTGGTTGACGGCGGTGACGCGGGCGGTCATCGCGTTGCGGGAGATGCGCTCGCTACGTGCGGTCTTGCGCTTGACCAGACTGTCCACGGCTTTCTCTTTGGTAGCGAGACTGGACTTGGCTCCTTCGATCAGGGTTTCAAGTTCCTCGACTTTGGTGCGCTTGGCTTTGATGTCCTCTTCGATCTCGACGATTTTGTCCGGCAGAGTATCGATATCCACGTCATCGCCACCGAGGCTGGCTATGATATCATTGACGTTCTTAAGGGTTTCGTTCAGTTGGACGAATTCGACCTCCTGCGCGGCGAGTTCGTCGTCCAGCTTGGCAACATCCTTATTGAGGGTCGCGGAATCGGAAGTCAGGGCGCTGACGCTCTGGGTGACGAGGGCGAGATTGTCCTTGGCGGTGGCGAGAATGGCTTTCTCCTCCAGGATCTTCGTATCGGCGGCATCCGCCTTGGCAGTCACCGCCTTATTCGTGGCGATGTCTTCGAGGCGCGCTTTCTGGACGGACTCGAATTTCTCGGACTCGGTCCAGGTAAAGAAAGCGGCTCCACCGCATACGAGAATGGCGAGTAATGGGAAGATGAATTTCATGGATTTTGGGAAAGGTTTTTTGGGAAAGGATTGGTCTTGGTTGGCGGCCTATTTCTTGGCCTTGGTGCCGGGAACCACTCTGTCGCCGACGCTCAGGGTGACGTCCTCGCCGATGGAATCGGGGACGATGCTTGCGGAAGCGCTGCTGCTTTCCACAGAGGTCACGAGCAGTTTGGCGATGGTTTCGCCATCACGGACAACGTCCAAGGTGGAGTTGGCGATCACGCCAGCGTTGTTGCCATCCTGGAGGGTGACGAAGCCCCATGTGGGGTAGATGTTGCGGATGCGTGTCTTGAGGCTTGGCAGTGATTCGCCCTTGCTAAACTTATCAAGCTCGTCCTTGCGGCGGGACTCCTCGGCCTGGGTCGCGGTGTTCTGCGCGGTGAGGTTGGCGAGCGTCGCTTCGTTGATGCTGATGGACTGGGTGAGTTCCTCAAGATCGGCACCCATGGATTTCATCTTTGCGGCGAGGTTTTGGAGATCCCCGATCTTCGCGGTTTTCTCGCGGATCTCATCGAGCTTGGTTTTGTTCGCGGTTATTGTCGAAGTCTTGGATTCGATATCGGCCTTGAGCTTGTCGTTGGCCTCCTTGAGCGCGGTTTCCTCCTCGGTCTTGGCGGCAGCCTCTTCGTTGATCCCGGCGGTTTCGACGGGTAGTTCCTTGAGGACTTCCTGCGCCGCTTTCAGCCTTGCCTGGCTGGTCACGAGATTTCCCGCTTCAGTGTTGCGGTTTGTGATCTCCGTCTCGAGGTGCGCATTGTTTTTCATCGCGACGAATGCTGCGACCGCGAGAACGATTGCTGTGAAGATTCCTAAAATATTGGCCATGGGGTTTTGTTGGAGCTTGGGATTCCGGGTGTGGGTGGGAGATTAGTGGGGTTTTTCCGGATGCGGCAATCCCAAAGTATCTCAAAGGGCTAAAAATTTCAAAATCATTTTCCCGGAGGAAGCTTGACTTTACAAACGCACGCTCCGCGCCAAGCGTCCCGGCCAAGAATGAAATCGATTTTCCGAGTTTTCTCCTACCTGAGGCGCTACCCGAAGCTGGCCGCCTTGCAGCTTTTCTGCGCCTTGGGGATGACCGCCGCGCTGTTCGTTTTCCCGTCAATCACAGGATACTCCGTAGATAAAATCCTACCGGATCCGGCCCGTCACGGGGAGTTTTTCTTTTGGGTGATGATGGCGCTGCTGGCCTTCGTAGTGCGCGAGGGACTGAACGGGGCGCGGATTTTCATCAACAACCATTTCGAGCAAAAGGTCATCTACGATATCCGCTCCGATCTTTATGAAAAAATCCAGCGGCTGCCGCTCAACTGGTTCGACACCCGCCGGACAGGCGACGTGATGACGCGTGTCGTGGAGGACGTGACGAACATGGAGCGGGTGCTGATCGATGGCATCGAGCAAGGGCTGATCGCCGTCCTGCAGGTGATAGGGATCGGCGTTTACCTGTTCATCCTCAATCCCGAGGTGGCAGGTTGGGCGACCCTGCCTGTGCCTTTGCTCGCCATCGGCGCGTGGCTGTATTCCACGCGTGGGCGCGACCGCTACCGCAACCAGCGCGACGCGACCTCCGATCTCAACGCCCTCCTCCACGACAACATCGCGGGCATACGCCAGATCAAAAGCTACGCCGCGGAATCCGTGGAGCACGCGCGTTTCAACTCTTCTTCCGAAACACTGCGGCAGGCGACGCTGCGGATGATGAAGTGGTGGGCGGTGTATTCTCCGAGCATGTCTTTCGTCCGTATGACGGGCTACGTGCTGGTGCTGGGTGTCGGCGGCAGCTCGGTGATCGAGGGATCGCTCACGGGGGGAGAGTTCGTCACCTACCTGCTTTTCCTCTCGCTCTTCTATGAGCCCATCGACCGGCTGAACTCTCTCAACCAGATGCTCCTGTCGGGACGCGCCGCAGCGGATCGTGTTTTCGAAATTCTCGACGCCGAGGAGGAGGCGAACGCGACGGATGGCGTAAGAATTCCGGGTCGGGTGAAGGGCAAGGTCGTTTTTGAAAAAGTCAGTTTCAGCTACCAGGATCAGCCGACTTTATACGAGGTGTCGCTTGCAGCGGAGCCGGGGCAGACTATCGCGCTGGTCGGTACGACTGGCGCGGGAAAGACGACGGTGCTGTCCCTGCTCGCACGGTTTTATGAAAAGGACTCCGGGAGCATTCTGTTAGACGGACACGAGATCGGCACGCTCAACAAGACCGCCCTCCGCAGCCAGCTCGCATATGTCACCCAGGAGGCGTTTCTCTTCAATGGCACGGTGCGTGAAAATCTCGAACTCGCGAAACGCGGTGCCAGCGAAGAGGAGATGTGGCGCGCGCTCTCCGCCGCGAATGGAGAGGCATTTGTCCGCGAGCTCGACAAGGGTCTCGATACCAACGTGGGTGAACGAGGGGTCAAACTTTCCGGAGGGGAAAAACAGCGCCTCTCCATCGCACGCGCCTTACTGAAAGACGCGCCCATCCTCCTTCTGGACGAAGCGACGGCATCCGTGGATTCGGAAACGGAAAGCCAGATCCAGGCAGCGCTCGACCATCTGATGGAAAACCGCACCGCCTTCGTCATCGCCCACCGGCTCTCCACAATCAGGAACGCGGACCTGATCTATGTGCTGGAAAAAGGTAGGGTCATCGAGCAAGGCACGCATGAGGAGCTGCTTGCAAACGGTGGAAAATACGCGGAACTCAGTGCGCGGTCTTTCCTTACGGAGCGCTGACTTCAGTCCAATGCCTTTAAGGATTCAGAATTGTTCGTATCCATACAGATTGGGCTGGCCCGGGCAGATCTTCGCTTCATGCTGGCGGAATGTCC
>Ga0105047_10017509_pt1 | contig 11163 bp, 9 predicted proteins | sample MAT04_FD_78384 | JGI IMG/M metagenome (GOLD analysis project Ga0105047, IMG submission 78384) | Freshwater microbial communities from Lake Fryxell liftoff mats and glacier meltwater in Antarctica - MAT-04 (megahit assembly) | ecosystem: Environmental > Aquatic > Freshwater > Ice > Liftoff...
CGCGCGCGCTGCAGCCCTACGCACAGGTGATCGCCGGCATCGACATCGAAGCCGAGCACCTTGTGATCGCCGCGCGTGCCGTGCCGGACGCTCACTTCAGCCTGGCCGCCTGTGAGCATTTGCCACACCCCGCCAACTGGTTCGACCTGGTGCTGAGCCATGAGGTGCTGGAGCACGTGCAAGACGACCGCCTGGCGGCCGCCGAGATCGTGCGTGTGCTCAAGCCGGGTGGGCGGGCGGTCATCTTTGTGCCCAACCGGCTCTATCCGTTTGAGACCCACGGCCACTATTGGCGCGGCCGTTACCATTTTGGCAACACACCGCTCATCAACTACCTGCCGGATAGTCTACGCGATCGGTTGGCGCCCCATGTGCGCGCGTACTCAAAGGCGCGCCTGCTCGACCTCTTTGTGGGCCAGCCCGTGCGCATCAAGCGGCATACGCAGGTCTTTCCCGGCTACGACAATATCGTGGCGCGTCGCCCCACGCTGGGCAAATGGATCCGCCGCCTCACCTACGGACTGGAGCAGACACCGTTCACCCTGTTTGGGCTGAGCCATCTGCTGGTGGTCGAGAAAGTCGAGACGGCGAAGGAGTAGGCGCTTTGTGAGCGATAGATGAATGCAGCGGGTAATGCGCCCGTCTCTTTTGGCCGTTTATGCAGGAAATGATACCCTAGGCAGCATGAATCGACTTGATCGACACGACTATATCTTGATGGCGCGCCGCAAGCGCCAGCGCGCCGCAGCCAACAAACCCCAAATTTGGAAGCACGTTGGCCAGACGTTGCTGGTGATCATACTGTTGACAGTTGTCGGTAGCGTTACCGTGACGGGTGCGGTGGCTGCCACCGTGCTCGGCGTCTACAACGAATATGCCGCCCAGTTGCCCGACGTCGCCGTCATTGAAAACAAACAAGATCAATTCCAAACTGTGCGCCTTTACGACCGCACAGGCAAAAATCTGTTATACGAAAGCGTCGACCCACGCCCCTTTGGCGGCGACCGCCGCTTTCTTTCCTTGGACAAGATGTCGCCCTGGGTGTGGAAGTCCGCCGTGGCCCTGGAAGATCGCAATTTCTGGGACAACCCTGGCGTCAACGTACGTGGCCTCTTCCGCGCCTTTGTGTCCAATCTGCAGGGCGGCGCCGTGCAGGGCGGTTCGTCAATCACCCAGCAGCTCATCAAAAATGTGGTGATCCCGGTTGAAGAACGGACGCAGCAAAGCTATGCCCGCAAGATCAAAGAAGTGATCTTAGCGATGGAGCTGACGCGCCGCTACCCGAAAGAAAAATTGCTCGAGTGGTACCTGAACTACAACTTTTATGGCAATTTGGCCTACGGTGTCGAAGCGGCAAGCCAGGTCTATTTTGGCAAGAGCGCCAAGGACTTGAGTCTGGCCGAGTCGACCATGTTGGCGGCAATCCCGCAGTTTCCGGCGCTCAACCCGATCGATAACCCGGAGGACGCCAAGAACCGCCAGCGCGTCACCTTGCAGTCGATGGTCACCTCCGGCGATATCACGCAAGCCGAAGCGGATGCCGCCTTTGCCGAGCAACTCAACCTGCGCAAATCGGTGGCTGAACGTTTCGACGTGATGACGGCGCCCCATTTCGCCCTCTATGCGCTTGACCAACTCAAACGGCAGTACAACACGGTGGACGATCCCTTCTATATTTGGAAAAAGGGGCTGACCGTTTACACGACGCTGGACGTTGACCTGCAAAAAAACGCTGAACAGGTGGCGCGCGAGCAAGTAAAGCTGCTGGGCGAACAGGGCAAAAACGCCAGCAACGCCAGCGTCGTCGCCCTCAAAAACGACACCGGCGAAATCATGGCCATGGTCGGGTCGCTCGACTACAACAACAATGATATCGACGGACAGGTCAACATCGCCACGGCCGAACGCCAGCCGGGTTCGAGTTTCAAGCCCTACGTCTATCTCACGGCGTTACAGCAGGGCATGACGCCGGCCACCATGATTCTCGACGTACCGACCGCCTTTCCACAGGCGGATGGCACCTACTACCGCCCGGAGAACTACGACCGCCAGTACCACGGGCCGGTCTCGCTGCGCAACGCATTGGCACGTTCGTATAATATTCCGGCAATCAAGGTCATGTACCAGGTAGGCGTGGCCAACGCCTTGCGCACCGCCCATCGCATGGGCATCAATGGCCTGAAACGTGGCCTGAACTTTTATGGCTTGAGCCTGGTCTTGGGCGGCGGCGAAGTGTCGCTGTTGGACCACACCTATGCCTACAGTGTACTGGCCAACAGCGGCAGCATGGTGGGGGAGCCGGCGCCTACCGAGGATCTCCAGACCGGTTTCCGCACGCTGAACCCGGTTTCGATCCTCCAGGTGCGCGATAGCGACGGCAACATCCTGAAGAAATATGAACAGCCGCAGGCCGAGCGCATTTTCAGCGCCGAAGTCGCCTATCTTATGCAAGACATCATGAGCGACGACGTCGCGCGTTCGCCGGCCTTTGGCTCCAACACGGCGTTGACGCTGCCCGACCGCAAAGTGGCCGCCAAGACGGGCACCACCAACGGCTTCAAAGACAACTACACCATGGGCTTCACGCCGCAATTGACGGTGGGTGTTTGGGTAGGCAACACCGACAACGAATCGATGGAGAACGTCACCGGCCTCTCCGGGGCGGCGCCCATCTGGAACGCCGTCATGCGCAAATTTCACGAGAATCTGCCGGCGACATGGTACGACCGGCCGCCCGGCATCGTAGACCGCGCCATCTGTCAGCCGAGTGGCTTGCTGCCCACGCCCGAATGCCAGGACCAGCGCACGGAGTTGTTTGTCGCCGGCACCGAGCCGACGATCTCCGACAACGTCTGGCAGGCGTTCGACATCGATCGCGAGAGCGGATTGTTGGCAGGTCCGACGACGCCGCCAGAGCGTATCGAAAAGCGCGTCTTCCAGATTCTCCCCCGAGAGGCGGCGGACTGGGTACGCGAAAGCGGGCTGGCCCAGCCGCCAACCGAGAAAAGCAGCGCCCGGCTTGAGGATTTTGACCCGGACAGCGCCATCATTTCGCCGACCGTGGGCAGCTATATTGGCGGGCAGTTGGATATCATCGGCAACGCGCGCGGGGGCCCCTTCAAACTGGAGATCGGCGCCGGCCCGGAACCTGCCGAGTGGACGTTGGTGGGCGCCGAGCGCGGCGACGAAGTGCAAAACGGTGTGTTGCAACGCCTGGACACCTATGCCCTGGCCGAAGGACCCTACACCATCCGCCTGACCGTCAATCGCGGCGACGGGCCAAAGGTGACCACCCTCCCGGTGACGATCGACAACACGCCGCCCACGATTGTGGTGACCGAGCCCAAAGCGGATCGGCTCTACGTGATGGAAGAAGACGAACAGATCAACGTCAACGCGCTGGCCAACGACAACATGACGGTTGGCCGCGTCGTCTTCACGATCGACGGCCAAGGCTTTGGCGAGAGCACCGTGTCACCCTATAACCAGCGCTGGGAAATCACGATGCGCGACATCAACTCAGCCGACGGTGGAGACCCCTGGCCGGCCTTCGCGAGCGATGATCCTGACATCCAACCCGGGCAAGTCGCGACTTACGGGGACGGCTTCCAAGCCGTCGTCACCAACGGTGGCGTCTACTTGGAAGGGCATGAGATCAAGGTCGTGGCCTACGACGCCGCCGGCAACAGTGTGGAGAGCAACCCAATTCGAGTGTACGTGAGACACGAAAAAAAGTGATCAGACCATGCCCATTATCCTAGTCACGAATGACGACGGCATCCATGCACCGGGGCTGTTGGCGCTCAAACAAGCGCTGGCGCAAATCGGCGAAGTCGTTGTCCTGGCACCCGAGCGCAACTGGAGTGCGGCGGGCCACGCCAAGACCATGCACAAGCCGCTGCGTCTGTCCAAAACGACGATGGCGGATGGCAGTGCCGCCTTCACCAGCAGTGGCAGCCCCACCGACTGTGTTGCGCTGGTGATGGGGGGCATGCTGGACATCATGCCGGATATTGTGGTCAGCGGCATCAACGCCGGCCACAACGTGGGCATCGACATTACCTACAGTGGGACGGTGGCCTGCGCCATGGAAGCGGTCATCAAGGGGGTGCCCGGCGTGGCGGTGAGCACCAGCTTTCCAGGTGACACCCAAGCAGACATCGACCAGGTGCGCCATATGGCGGCGGCTGTCGCACGCGACGTAACCCTGCGCGTATTGGAGCATGGCCTGCCGGAGCACACGTTGATCAACCTGAATGTGCCCGGCTTAGCGCCCGACCAGGTCAAGGGGATCCGCGTCACGCGCATGGGCGGTCGCCGCTACGACCCCAATGAAGTGGTGAAGCGCCACGATCCGTATGGGCAGCCCTATTACTGGTTGGGTGGATCACGCCCAATCGATGAAGACGACGAGGAAACGGATGTCGGCGCGATCAAACATGGCTTCATCAGTGTGACGCCCATCACGCTGGATATGACGCATTATGCCTTCCTCGATCGCGTACGCGATTGGGGCTTCAAGCCGGAGTATGGCGCCGATGGTCTTTAAGCCAAGCCCCTGCGCCACGCGCTGGGAAGGGATTGCCGCAAGCTTTTGGGTTTTTCTTCTCGATCTCCTGTTGATTGTGTGGGCGATACGCCGCCCCTCCGACACCCTCAAGTTTATCCTGATCGTGGTGGTCGTGGCCAGCGTCCCCGTGTTTGTGCATTTGCTCTATCGCACATGGGCCGCCTTTTCCCTCGAATACTGGGTTGACCGCAACGCCATCACCGTGCGTTGGGCGAACTATCGTCAAACCATTCCGTTGTCGTCGATCGCACGCATTGTCGAGGGGCGCGATCTGGCGATTGGCCCGCCCGGGATCCTGGAATGGCCGGCGCCCTATCTGCGCACCATCGTCGTGCCTGGCGGTCGACTCCACTTGTGTGCCACGCGGCCGACGAGCGAGTGTCTGCTGCTGGACACGCCCGCCGGCGTTTTCGCCTTGACGCCGGCCCAGCCGCAGGCGTTTCTCGATGGGGTGCAGGAGCGCTACAAAATGGGGCCGGCGTTGATTATGCAGCCGACACTTACGCGGCATTCCGGGTTGGATCGGATCCTGCCCGCCGACCGCTTGGGCGCTTGGCTGCTCGGTTTGGGTCTCTTGGGCGTGCTGATACTCTATGGGGTGTTGATGATCAGCTTCCCCGATTTGCCCGATGTTTTGACGGTTCGCTACAATAGCGCAGGGCTGCCCGAAGAGATCGGCCAGAAGGCGGCGCTCTTTCGTCTGCCTTTGATCGGCTTGCTGGCCTGGGGCATCAACGGCGTTGCCGGGTTGCTCCTACTGGCACGCCGCCAATTACTCGGCGCCTACATGCTCTGGGGCGGCGCGATTGTCGTGCAGATATTCTCGCTGCTGGCGCTGGTAAGTTTGATCACGTAGGTTGACAGGGACTATTTTTGTGACCGATTTCGCGCAGACGCCCTACCTTAGCATCGTCATTCCGGCCTACAATGAGGAGCGCCGTCTGCCACCGACGCTGGAAAAAATCGCCACCTTCCTCCACAGCCAGCCGTACCGGAGTGAAATCGTGGTGATTGAAAATGGCTCGACCGACGACACCGCCGGTGTTGCGCGACAGTTTGCACGTGAACGGGTGACGGCGAGCGACCCATTCCATATCGAGGTGCTGCACAGTGCGCCGGGCAAGGGCGCGGCGGTAAAAACGGGGATGTTGGCCGCGCATGGCGAATTCCTGTTTATTTGCGACGCCGATCTGGCCATGCCCATCGAGGAAATCGCAAAGTTCCTGCCCCCAACACTCAAACGGGGCAGTTTTGAGATTGCAATTGCCAGCCGCGAAACACCGGGCGCCATCCGCTACGACGAGCCCGGTTATCGGCATTTGATGGGTCGTGTCTTTAACTTCCTCGTGCGCAGACTGGCGGTGCCGGGAATCCAGGACACCCAATGCGGCTTCAAGATGTTCACGCGTGACGCCGCGCAGTTGGTCTTCCCGCTCCAGCGCCTGGACGGCTGGAGCTTCGATGTCGAAGTGCTCTACATTGCGCTGCAACATCACCTGCGGCTGGTCGAGATTCCCATCGATTGGTACTACCAAACCGACAGCCGGGTTCGCCCGCTGCAGGACACGCTCAACATGGTGCGCGAGCTGCTGAAAATCCGCCGCAATGGCCGGCGCGGCATCTATTCGACGCCGGCGCCGCAGCCCACGGGTGGTGAACTGCCGGCGGTGTAGGAGTGCGCGGGTGCGTGTCAGGATACTGCATTGACCGATAGCGGTTCTGATGGTATCGTACATGCTCTATGCAAAATGTACATTCTGTCCGTTCTGTTGAGCGAGGTGACATCATGGTGCAGCAAGTTGGCGTAACGGAGGCTCGCAGCAAGTTTGGCGAGCTGATCGATCTTGTTCGCTACCGTGGCGAACCCATTGTATTGGTGAAGAGTGGCAAGCCTGCGGCTGCCCTTGTGCCCTTTGCGTGGCTCGAGCGCTATCGGAAGGAGCGCGCCGCCGCTTTTGAGATAGTCGCTGTTGTGCGCTCACAAAATGAGGACATTCCAGAGGCAGAGCTTCAGGTGCTGATCGCCGAAAGTATCCAGGCAGTGCGTCAGCAAACGCGGTAAAAGGCAGTATGCGCGTCGTTCTGGACACGAATATCCTGGTTAGCGCTTTTATCTCAGCAAAAGGCGCCCCCGCACAAGTCTTTGACCTATGGCAAGCAGGGGAGTTGGAAATCGTCAGCGCGCAGGAAGCGCTCGACGAGCTTCAACGCGTGCTCACCTACCCGCGCATTCGGGAGCGGTTGCGCTTCAGCGATGAACAGATACAGCAGTGTCTCTTGCTGCTCAGGGAGTATGCGGTATACCTGGAAGACCTGCCGGTTGCTGCCGTCATTCCAGCCGACCCAGATGACGACATATTTCTGGCGCTGGCGCTCTTTAGTACCGCGCAGTACATCGTTTCTGGCGATGGTCACCTGCTGGATGTTGGCGTGTATCAGGACATCGCCATCGTCACCCCAGCAGCTTTTCTCACGAGCTTCACCGCACCAGTAAGCGAATAACAGGCTCGCCGCCAGGCAGCCGCGGCAATCTTTGAATGTTTGGCGGGCACGCGGGCGTGCCGCAGATTCGCACATGGGCTTGCGAACTATCCGATGACGATTGACAGGCTATTAGGCAGGAATTCGGCACGCACCCCGGGATTGCGCCGTCTATTTGCGCAAGTGCAACATTTGTGCTATATTTTTGGCCATGAAGAGGTGTACCACCTCTCTCTTCGAGCGGGGACAATGGCGTTCCCGCTTTTGTTTTGGCTTGTCAGCGTATAGGCGAACTGCCCAATGGCCGCACGTCGCCTTGGCTCGCAACACACCTTGAACAGCTTTGAAACTGGCTGTCCTATACTGTGAATGCGTTTGGCTTGCCTGCTTCAGCCGTCTGTCTGGTGAAACGACAGCCAGCCGGTGACAAGTTGCAAGAAAGATCGTGACGATCGTCCCTTTCGCGTTCACGTGAGTCCGCTATGATTGCTGCATAATAGAGTTATGAACGAGCGATTCTTTCGTAACCAGTCTATTGTCTTTACCCAATAGGAGGCCGAAAAGTGAAAGTTGTTGTTTTGGTCAAACAGACGCCCGATACAGCCGAACTACCTAAGGTGTCGGCTGACGACGTCCGCGCGGGAAAAGTGAAGGCCACCATGGTCATCAATCCGTGGGACGAATATGCTGCCGAAGAAGCGATCCTGCTCGGCGATCGATTTGACGCCGACTCGGTCGCCATCAGTATGGGGTCGCCGGAAGCGGTCGATGCCCTCAAACATGCCTTGGCGATGGGCGTCAAGGCAGCGGCGCTGGTCGACAGTACCGGCCTCACGGGTGGCGACCTTTTCACCACAGCCGAGGCATTGGCCGGCGCCGTCAAGGCGCAGGGCGGTGTGGACCTGGTGCTCACCGGCAAGCAGAGTGTTGACGACAACAGCGGCGCCGTTTTTGCCGGTGTTGCCAGCAAACTCGGTTGGCCGCTGGTCTCGGGCGTGTCCAAAATCGTGGATATCGCCGGCGGTCGCGCCACGGTGGAACGCCTGGTCGAAGGCGGTCAGGAGACGGTCAGCGTGCCGTTGCCCGCCGTGCTCAGCCTTGGCAAAGAAATCAACGACCCGCGCTATCCCAGCTTTATGGGGATCCGCAAGGCCAGCAAGGCGAATATCCCGTCGCTGGCGCCTGGCGTTGCCGCGGGCAGCGGCAAGACGCAATGGACCAACGTACGCAAGCCCGACGAACGCAAGGGCAAATGCGTGATGATTGACGGCGCCTCCGTCCAGGAGAAAGCCGCCAAGCTGGCCGACGCCCTGATTGCTGAGAAGGTCATCTAAGGAGAATGCACCATGTCTGTTTTGGTTTGGATCGAGCAGTCAAAGAGCGGACCGGTCGCTAGTTCCTGGGAAGTGCTGGGGCAAGGCCGGCTGCTGGCAAACGCGCTGGGCACAACACTGGTGGCCGCCGTGATCGGCGGCGATACGACCACGACCGCGGAAGCGGCACGCACTTATGGCCCGGACACCGTATTGACGTTGACCGGCCCAATGTTGGCCGATTATCGGCTGAGCGCCTATGCCGGCGCCCTGAAAAAGGCGATCGCCGAGACCGGCGCCACGGTCGTGCTGGCTGCGGCCACCACGCGGGGCCGTGAAGTCACCGCCACGGTCGCCTGTGACCTGGGCGCGGGGCTGGCCCCAGACGCCGTCGACCTGCGTGTCGATGGCGGCAAACTGGTCGCCGTGCGTTCTGTTTATTCCAATAACATTTTGACCGATATCACCTATAGCAGCCCGCTGCAGGTCGCCAGCGTACGCCCGCGTTCGTTCCCGATGCCGGAAGCCGCTGCCGCCGGCGGCGCGGTCAAGGCCGTCGACCCCGGCATCAGTGACGCTGACATCAAAGAGAAGGTGATCGAGGTCAAGTCCACCGATAGCGGCGAGATCAGCCTGACCGACGCCTCCAAGATCGTCTCCGGCGGCCGCGGTGTGGCGCAGGATCCCGCCAAGGGCTTCGCTCTGGTGACCGAACTTGCCGGCACGTTGGGCGCCGCCGTGGGTGCCAGCCGGGCCGCAGTCGATGCCGGCTACATTCCTTACAAGAACCAGGTCGGCCAGACCGGCAAGACCGTCAAGCCGGACTTGTACATCGCCGCCGGCATCAGCGGCGCCATCCAGCACCTGGCTGGCATGGGCGGCAGCAAGATCATTGTGGCGATCAACAAGGACGCCGAAGCGCCGATTTTCGAGAAGGCGACCTTTGGCATCGTCGGCGACCTCTACGAAGTGTTGCCGGCGTTGAGCGCGGAGTTCAAGAAGCGCTTGGGTAAGTGAGATCCCAGCCTTCGAATTGTTGGGCAGGTGCGGCGGTGACTTTGGTCACCGCCGCACTTTTTTTCACGGATCGGCTCCGTGGATTGGGTCCAAAATTCTGGGTCCACCATAAACATTGATTGAGGCCAGGCGCGCACCACACCGTTGTGGACAGAATCACACATCGAATCAATCTCGGAGAAAACGCATGAAAGCCATTGTCTACGAGAAGTACGGTTCACCCGATGTTCTTCATCTCAAAGAGGTGGAAAAACCTACCCCTACCGACGATGAAGTCCTGATCAAGGTTCATGCGGTATCCATCAATGGGTCAGATTGGGAAGGATTGATTGGTAAACCGCTGTACGCCCGTATGGGCGGGCTATTAAAACCAGGTCACCAGATACTCGGGTCGGATATCGCCGGGCGAGTGGAATCAGCCGGGAAAAACGCAGAATTCAAACCAGGCGATGCGGTTTTTGGGGAAATCCCAGGCTATCATGGCGGTTTTGCAGAGTATGTTTGCACGCGCGCAAGCACCATGGCACTGAAACCGGCCAGCCTGACATTCGAGGAAGCAGCAGCCATCCCACAAGCGGGCGTGATTGCCCTGCACGGGATTCGCGATCAAGGACATGTACAGCCGGGGCAAAAAGTCTTAATCAATGGTGCGGGTGGCAGTGGCGGTTCATTTGCCATCCAGCTCGCCAGCCTGTACGGGGCTGAAACGACCGGGGTGGATAACACAGGAAAGTTGGACTTCATGCGCTCGCTGGGCGCGGACCACGTCATTGATTACACCCGGGAAGACTTCACCAAAAGCGGAAAACAGTATGATCTGATTCTTGACCTGATCGCACATCGGTCGGTTTTCGCCTATCAGCGCGTACTACGCCCCAATGGAACTTATTTCTTCGTCGGAGGTTCCGTCGCCCTAATTTTCCAGATATTGCTCCTGGGACCCTGGATCAAAAGAGCCACGGCCAAAAACATACGAGTATTGGCGGTACCGCAAACCAGAGAAGATCTGATCTCGATCACGGAGCTTTGTGAAGCTGGCAAAGTTGTCCCTGTGATTGATAGACGGTATTCGTTCAGTGAAGTTCCAGAAGCGCTCCGCTATGTTGGGGAAGGGCGGGCCAAAGGCAAAGTAGTGATAACGTTGGAGAGTTCGTTCACGCAGCCTTGGCTTACTGGCCGCGCAGGCGGATAAACTCCGGCTGTGCCACCTGCATCCTTTGCGGAACCAGGTGGCTGCAGATAGACTCAAGGTCATCGGCGGCAAGGCGCCCGATGTTCAGCAGGGATTCGTTCATGGCCCCCGCACGGTGTGAGGAAAGAACGGCATGCTTGACGCCGCGAATCGGATGATCTTTGGGTAGCGGTTCCTGCGGGAAAACTTCGATACCGGCGCGGAAACGCCCTTGCGCCAGCAGGTCGGTCAGGGCATCAAAATCCACCACGTGTGACCGGCTGAGCAGCACGAAGACCGCATCGGGCCGGATCAGGCTGAGTTTTTCGCGGCTCAACAGCGCCTTGTTGGCGTCGGCCGGAACGGCCAGCACAAAGATGAAACGCGAAGTAGAGAGCAGCGTGTCGAGATCGACCGGCACGACCCCCTGGGTGCGCAGATACGCCGGGGTCAACCACGGATCATAGACCTGGATCGGACAGTCAAACGGCTTCAGCAGGGGGTGAAGCGCACGCGCCAGCCCGCCAAAACCGATGAACCCGACCGGCTTCCCGTACAGGGTGAACGTGTCCCCGATCTCAGTCGGGAACACGGTGTGGCTCCAATTCGGC
>Ga0105047_10017512_pt1 | contig 11162 bp, 7 predicted proteins | sample MAT04_FD_78384 | JGI IMG/M metagenome (GOLD analysis project Ga0105047, IMG submission 78384) | Freshwater microbial communities from Lake Fryxell liftoff mats and glacier meltwater in Antarctica - MAT-04 (megahit assembly) | ecosystem: Environmental > Aquatic > Freshwater > Ice > Liftoff...
CGCTGCAGGTGCTGGAGCAGGGCCGCGCGCTGTATCCGGTGAGCCTGCACGGGGTCGGTCTTTCGCTCGGTTCCGCTGCCGGGCTCGACCCCTGGCACCTCGAGCGCCTGCACCGGCTGGTGGAGCGCATCCAACCGACCCGCGTCAGCGACCACGCCAGTTTTGCGCGCGGCGTCTGGCGCAGCCCGGACGGCGAAGCCATGGTGCACGCGGCCGACCTGCTGCCGGTCCCCTTTTCCGACCAGGCCCTCGACGTGATGGTGGCCAATGTGCAGCGGGTGCAGGAAAAACTCGGGCGCTCGATCGCGGTCGAGAACCTGTCGGCCTACCTGCTGTGGGTGGGCGACACCATGGACGAAGCCACCTTCCTCACGACGCTGGCTCGGCGCACCGGCTGCAGCCTGCTGGTGGACGTGAACAACATCTATGTCAATGCGCTGAACCTGCGCCTGCAGGATGCCGGCATCGATGTGGTGCAGACCTGCCGCGACTGGCTCGACGCCATCGCGCCGCAGACCGTGGCCGAAATCCACCTGGCCGGCCACGCAGATTGCGGCGACATCGTGATCGACGACCACGGCAGCCAGGTATGCGATGACGTCTGGACGCTGTACCAGCATGCGATCCGTCGCTTCGGCCCCGTGCCCACGCTGATCGAGTGGGACACCGATATCCCGGGTCTCGACGTGCTGCTGGAGCAGGCCCGCCTCGCTGACTCGCGTGCGGACGGAGCACTGGCATGACGACGCTGGCCGACCAGCAGCAGGCCCTGCTGGACGCGCTTTTCAGCCGACCGGGCCCGCAGGACACCGCAGGCGAGGGGTCTGCGCCGTGGTTCCGTGGTCCCCGCGGCCTGCACGCCTACCGCAGCAATGGCCATGCCCAGGCCGAGCGCAGCCTGCTGGCCACCTACCCGGTGCTGGCGCAGTTGTTGGGGGACGAGAGTTTTCCGCTGCTGGCACGCGATTTCTGGCACAGCCATCCGCCGATGCTCGGCGACCTGGCGCAATGGGGGGACGCACTGGCGGCCTTCCTGGCGGCCAACGCGCAACTGCAGGACGAGCCCTACCTGGCCGACGTGGCCCGCGTCGAGTGGGCCTTGCACCGCTGTGCCAGTGCGCCCGACATCCCGCCCGATCCGGCCTCGTTCGCGCTGCTCGCCGGCACGGCGCCCGAAGCCCTGACCCTGCTTCTTGCCAGCGGCACGGCCGTCGTGGCAAGCTCCCATCCCGTGGCCAGTATCGTGGGGGCGCACCTCGGCCCGGACCCCACGCTGGAGGAGGCCGGACGCCGGCTGCGGGCCGGAATCGCCGAATCAGCGTGTGTATGGCGACACGGATTGCGCCCCCGGGTGGCGCGGTGCGAGGCGTCCGCATCGACACTCCTGCAGGCGCTGCTCGGTGGCGCATCGCTGGCGCAGGCACTGGACCAGTCCCCAGGCTTCGCCTTCGACCAATGGCTGCCGCAGGCCGTGCGGGACGGCCTGGTACTGGGAGCCAGGCTCACACCGGCGTGAAATAGCCGTCCACGTCCTGCAGCGTCAAACCGGCGTCCAGCAGCGCACCACGGGCCGCTTCGGCATGCAACTGCGCCACGGTCTTGTCGGGGGCCTTGCGGCTGGGGTGCTCGAAGGCGCCTGCGATGCAGGCCTTGCGCTGGATGCTCATGGTCGATGGAATTTGCCGCTACGATCGGGAGCGGGTGCGGGGTCACCGATGATCGGCCATGGCCCGCACGCGGCGCTGTCCTCGGCGTGACACGGGCGGGGCGACCCGACACCCCACAATCTTTTCCGGAAGTTGTATGGAACCACCGATCGACACCTGCGAGCATCCCCTGACGACAAGCCGCCGCTGGGTGCAAGGGCAGCCCGGGCAGTCCCGGTCGCCCGCCGTCCCCACCACCACACCCTGACTCCATGCCCGCCATCGACACCCGCATCAACCCCCAGAGCGAAGCCTTCGCCACCAACCGCGACCACATGCTGCGCACCCTGGCCGAGGTGCGCGCACTGGAACAGCGCACGCGCGAGCGCTCGGCCCAGTCCAAACCATTGTTCGACAAACGCGGCCAGTTGCTGCCGCGCGACCGCATCGCCCTGCTGCTCGACCCCGGCAGCGACTACCTGGAACTGTCCACCCTGGCCGGATTTGGCATGGACCACCCCGACCCGGCCAAATGCAACCCCGGCGCGGGCGTGATCACCGGCATCGGCCTGGTCGGCGGCACGCGCTGCATGGTGGTCGCCTCCGATGCCGGCATCGAAGCCGGCTCGATCCGCGCCATGGGCCTGGAGAAGATGCTGCGCGCCCAGCACCTGGCGCTGGAGAACCGGCTGCCCTTTGTGCACCTGGTGGAAAGCGCCGGAGCCAACCTGCTGCGTTACAAGGTGGACGGTTTCGTGCGCGGTGGCGCGATCTTCCGCAATCTGGCGCGCCTGTCCGCGGCCGGCCTGCCGGTGGTGACCGTGGTGCACGGCTCGTCCACGGCGGGCGGCGCCTACATGCCAGGGCTGTCCGACTACGTGATCATGGTGCGCGGCCGCGCGCGTGCCTTCCTGGCCGGGCCACCGCTGCTCAAGGCCGCCACCGGCGAGATCGCCACCGAGGAGGAACTCGGCGGCGCCGAGATGCACACCTCGGTGTCAGGCCTGGGCGAATACCTGGCCGAGGATGACGCCGACGGCGTGCGCCTGGCGCGCGAGGTGGTACAGCGCCTGCAATGGCAACGCCACCTGGCACCGGCGACACGCGCCGGCGCCGGCCTGCCGCCGCGCCTCGACGCGCAGGAGTTGCTGGGCATCCTGTCCGCCGACGGCCGCAAGCCCGCCGACATGCGCGAGGTGATCGCACGCATCGTGGACGACTCGGATTTCCTGGAGTTCAAGGCCCTGTATGGCCCTGCCACGGTCACCGGCCATGCGTCCATCCAGGGCCATCCGATCGGCATCGTCACCAACAACGGGCCGCTCGACCCGGACGGCGCCAACAAGGCCACCCATTTCATCCAGGCCTGCTGCCAGAGCGGCACGCCCCTGCTGTACCTGCAGAACACCACCGGTTATATGGTGGGCCAGGCCTACGAACGCGGCGGCATGATCAAACACGGCTCCAAGATGATCCAGGCCGTGGCCAACGCCACCGTGCCGCAACTCACCGTGATGTGCGGCGCATCGTACGGCGCGGGCAACTACGGCATGTGCGGGCGCGGTTACGAGCCGCGTTTCCTGTTTTCCTGGCCCAACACCCGTACGGCGGTGATGGGCGGCGAACAAGCCGCCACCACCATGCGCATCGTGGCCGAGGCGGGCGCCCGGCGCAAGGGCATCGCCATCGACGAAGCCGGCCTGGCCGCGCAGGAGAAAGCCATCATCGACACCTTCGAGCGCCAGCAAGGCGCGATCGCCACCTCGGCCCTGATGCTCGACGACGGCGTGATCGACCCGCGCGACACCCGCGCCGTGCTCGGCCTGTGCCTGACGCTGTGCGACGAGTCCGCACGGCGCGCGCTGCGGCCGATGCAATTCGGGGTGGCCCGGCCATGACACGCTTCTCTTGCGTGCTCATCGCCAACCGCGGCGAGATCGCCGTGCGTATTGCCCGCACCGCACACCGCCTGGGTTACCGCGTGGTGGCGGTCTACTCCGATGCCGACGCAAATGCCATGCATGTGCGCCAGGCCGACCAGGCCGTGCGCATCGGCGGGCCGGCGCCACGCGATTCCTACCTGAACATCCCCGCCCTGATCGCGGCCGCGCAGACCAGCGGCGCGCAGGCGGTGCACCCGGGTTACGGTTTCCTGGCCGAGAACGCGGATTTCGCGCAGGCCGTGGTGGAGGCCGGCCTGGTCTGGGTCGGCCCGCCCGCCGCCGCCATCCGCGCCATGGGCGACAAGGCACGCGCCAAGCAGCTGATGCAGGTGGCCGGGGTGCCGTGTATTCCGGGTTACGACGGCGACGACCAGTGCGACGCCACGCTGCGCAGCGAGGCCGCGCGCATCGGGTACCCGCTGATGGTCAAGGCCACGGCCGGTGGCGGGGGCCGCGGCATGCGCCTGGTCCTGGCCGAGGAGGGCCTGGACGCCGCACTGGCGAGCGCCCGTTCGGAGGCGCAGGCGGCCTTCGGTGCCTCGACGCTGTTGCTGGAGCGCGCCATCAAGCAGCCGCGCCATGTCGAGATCCAGGTGTTTGCCGACGCCCACGGCCATGTGGTGCACCTGGGCGAGCGCGATTGCTCGGTGCAACGCCGCCACCAGAAGGTGATCGAGGAGGCGCCCTCCCCCGCCCTGGCCGGTGCCGACGGGCAACGCCTGCGCCGGCGCATGGGCGAGATGGCGGTGGCGGCGGCGCGCGCCATCGATTACCGCGGCGCCGGCACCATCGAGTGCCTGCTCGACACGCAGGGGCATTTCTACTTCATGGAGATGAACACCCGGCTGCAGGTCGAGCACCCCGTCACCGAAGCGCTCACCGGTTACGACCTGGTGGAGTGGCAACTGCGCGTGGCGCAGGGTGAGCCGCTGCCGGAGACCTCGCAGGACACCATCCTGAACCGCTTCGAGTCGGGCGGCCATGCGATCGAGGTGCGGCTGTGCACCGAAGACCCCGCCCGGGGTTTCCTGCCCCAGAGCGGCACGCTGCTGGCCTGGGAGCCTGCCGATGCGCTGCGGGTCGACCACGCGCTGGAGGCGCCTTGCAGTATTCCACCGTATTACGACTCGATGGTGGCCAAGCTGATCGTCCATCGCACCCACCGCGCCGCCGCCTGCACGGCGCTGGGCGACGCACTGGCCGGCACGGTGGCGCTCGGCGTGCGCACCAACCAGGCCTTTCTGGCCGCCTGCCTGGCCCATCCGGACTTTGCCGCGGGACGAGCCAGCACCGCCTTCATCCCGGCCCACGGCGAGGAAATACTTGCCTCCATCCCGCCACTGCGCGCGGCATTGGCCGCCCTGGTCCTAGTTGCCACACGCGCACGGCGCCTGGGCCACGACCCCTGCCAGGTGGCACTGGCGCTGGCGTGGCCGGTACCGCTGCGTTTTGCGCTCGATGGTGTTGCCCACGAGGCCGGCCTGCAGGCACTGGGCGGCAACCGCTACCGGGTGACAAGCGCCGCGACGGCGGAAGACCTGACCCTCGACGCCTGCGACGCCGGCCGCGTGCGTATCAGCTCCGGCTGCGGACGCGAGACACTCGCCTTCGCCGTCGACCACGACCTGCTGTTCGTGCAACAGCGCGGGCGCCAGACCGTGCTGGAAGACCGCACGCTGGCCGGCGCTACGGCCCGCACCACGGCCAGCGCCGGCCTGGTGCGCGCCCCGATGGCCGGGCGCATCGCCGCGGTGCAGGTCCGCGTCGGCCAGGCCGTCGCCAAGGGCGATTCGCTGGTGGTGCTGGAGGCCATGAAGATGGAACACCCGGCATTCGCCCCGGTCGATGCCACCGTCAAACGCGTCTGCGTCGATGCGGGTGCGCAGGTGGCCGCCGGCACGCTGCTGATAGAACTCGAAAGAACACCATGACCACCATCAACTCCGTGACCGAACTCGATATCGACGGCGACATCGCCGTCCTCACGCTCGACTCGCCACCCGTCAATGCGCTGTCGGCCGACGTCCGCGACGGGCTGGCGCTCGGTGTGGCCCAGGCCGCTGCCAACCCGGCGGTGCGGGCGCTGGTGCTGATCTGTGCCGGCAAGACCTTCATCGCCGGCGCCGACATCGCCGCGTTCGGCAAACCCCCGAAGGGCGCCAACACACTGGAGACGCTGCGCTCCATCGAGTCGGCCCGCATGCCGGTGATCGCCGCGATCCATGGCACGGCGCTCGGCGGCGGCTTCGAAGTGGCGCTCGCCTGCCACTACCGGGTGGCGGTGCCCTCGGCCAAGTGCGGGCTGCCCGAGGTCAAGCTCGGGCTGCTGCCCGGCGCCGGCGGAACCCAGCGCCTGCCGCGCATCGTGGGCGTGGAGAACGCCCTGGAGATCATCACCTCGGGCCGGCAGATCGGCGCCCGGGCCTGCCTGGAGCAGGGCCTGGTCGACGCGCTGGTCGACGAGGGGCAGTTGCGCGAAGGCGCGCTGGCCTTTGCCCGCAAGGTGCTGGCCGAAAACCGGCCGCTGAAGAAGGTGCGCGACCTGGATGACAAACTCGCCGCGGCCCGCGCGCACCCCGAGATTTTCGCGAACTTCCGCAAGGCCAACGCCAAGAAGTTCCGCGGCTTCGAGGCCCCCGAGTCCATCATCCGCTGCCTCGAGGCCGCGGTGAAGCTGCCGTTCGATGAAGGCATGGCGATCGAGCGCAAGCTGTTCCTGGAACTGGTGGCCAGCAGCCAGTCGGCGGCGCAGCGTTACGTCTTCTTCGCCGAGCGCGCGGTGTGGAAACTGCCCGACGTGCCGGACAACACGCCGGTGCTGCCCGTCGCGCGGGTCGGCATCGTGGGTGCGGGAACGATGGGCGGTGGCATCGCGATGAACTTCCTGAACATCGGCCTGCCCGTCACCATCGTCGAGACCCGCCAGGAAGCGCTGGACCGCGGCGTGGCCACGATCCGGCGCAACTACGAGAACACCGCCAAACGCGGCCGCTTGACCCTGGCCGACGTCGACCAGCGCATGGCGCTGCTCACACCCACGCTGTCACTGGAAGCGCTGGCCGACAGCGACCTGGTGATCGAAGCCGTGTTCGAGGACATGGCGGTCAAGAAGGATCTGTTTGCTCGGCTCGACGCGATCGCCAGGCCGGGAGCGGTGCTGGCCACCAATACGTCGCGCCTGGACGTGAACGAGATCGCCGGTGCGACCCAACGTCCCGACTCGGTGATCGGCCTGCATTTCTTCTCGCCCGCCAACGTGATGCGCCTGCTCGAGGTGGTGCGCGGCGACAAGACCTCCAAGCCGGTGATCGCCACCTCGATGCAGCTGGCACGCAAGATCGGCAAGATCGCCGCGCTGGTGGGGGTGTGCCCGGGTTTTGTCGGCAACCGCATGCTGGCGCAACGCCAGCGCGAGGCGCAGCAACTGGTCCTGGAAGGTGCGATGCCCTGGGACGTGGACCGTGTCCTGGTCGACTTCGGTTTCCCGATGGGGCCGTTTGCGATGTCCGACCTGGCCGGGCTGGACCTCGGCTGGACCCGTGAGGCGTCGACCGGCCAGACCCTGCGCGAGATCCTGTGCGAGCTGGATCGCCGCGGTCAGAAGACGAGTGCCGGGTATTACGACTACGACGCGCAGCGCAACGCGACGCCCTCTCCGGTGGTGGAAAAGCTGATCCTCGAACTGGCCGCTCGCAAGGGCATCACCCGGCGCGCGGTGCCTGACACGGAGATCCTGGAGCGCTGCATCTACCCGATGATCAACGAGGGCGCAAAGATCCTCGAAGAAGGCAAGGCGATCCGCGCCTCCGACATCGACATCGTCTGGATCAACGGCTACGGCTGGCCGGCCTACCGCGGCGGCCCGATGTTCTACGGCGACAGCCTGGGCCTGGGCGCCGTGCGCGACAAGATGCGCGAATTCCATGCACGGCTGGGCGAGGATTTCCGGCCCTCACACTTGCTGGAGAAGCTGGCCGACGAAGGCCGGCGCTTCCAGGACCCTGCCTGACCCATCGCGTTCCGATCCTTCCTTCCAACCCGATCCAGAAAGAAGAAACTCCCATGCGACAGGCAGTCATCGTTTCCTATGCCCGCACCGGCCTGGCCAAGTCGATGCGCGGCGGCTTCAACAACACCCCGGCCATGACCATGCTGGGCCACGCCATCGAACACGCGGTGCAACGCGCCGGCGTGGACCCGGCCGAGGTCGAGGACGTCATCGCCGGCAGCGTGGCGGCGCACGGCAACGTGGCGCGGGCGGCGGCGCTGCTGGCCGGCCTGCCGGTCACCACCTCGGGTGTCTCGCTGCACCGTGCGTGCTCGTCCGGATTGAACGCGATTGCGAATGCGGCGCACCATATCGTGGAGGAAGGCGCCAGTGTGGTGGTGGGATGCGGCGTGGACTCCATCAGCCTCCAGGGCGGCGGCGGCGGCGGGCGCGACCCGCACCTGACCGAGCTATACCCGGATTTCTGGATGCCGATGATCGACACCGCCGACGTCGTGGCCCAGCGTTACGGCATCAGCCGCGAACAGCAGGACGCCTATTCGCTGGAGTCGCAGCGGCGCATGGCGGCGGCGCAACAGGCCGGCAGGTTCAAGGATGAGATCATCTCGGTGAAGACGCAGATGAAGCTGGTCGACAAGGCCACCCAGGCCGAATCGCTGGTCGACGCCGTGGTGGACCGCGACGAATGCAACCGCCCCGACACCACACTCGAAGGCCTGGCCAGGCTGGAGCCGGTGAAGGGGCTGGGCAAGTTCATCACCGCCGGCAATGCCAGCCAGTTGTCGGACGGCGCCGGGGCGGTCGTGCTGATGGAGGCGCGCGAGGCCGAGCGCCGCGGCCTGCAGCCGCTGGGCGCGTTCAAGGGCTGGGCCATGGCCGGTTGCCAGCCCGACGAGATGGGCATCGGGCCGGTGTTCGCCGTGCCGCGCCTGCTGGAGCGCCACGGGCTGAAGATCGACGACATCGACCTGTGGGAGCTCAACGAGGCGTTCGCCAGCCAGTGCCTGTATTGCCGTGACACCCTGGGCATCGACCCGGCGAAGTACAACGTCAACGGCGGCTCGATCGCGATTGGCCACCCGTTCGGCATGACCGGCACGCGGCTGGCGGGCCACGCCCTGCTGGAAGGCCGGCGGCGAAAGGCCAGGCACGTGGTGGTGTCGATGTGTGTCGGTGGCGGCATGGGTGCCGCGGGCCTGTTCGAAGTGTTCGCCTGACCCTGGCAAGGAATCTGCCACATGGCCTCCACCGCACCCCCGGGCACCCAGCCTTCGCCCAGCCTGATCGGCAATCTGCGCGCCGAACTGGTGCGGCACGCGCCATTTGCACAGATGCCGCCGGCGCACGTCGACCGCTTCCTGGCCGCCAGCGAGCAGGCCTATTACGCACCCGGCGAAACCGTGTTGTCGCCGGCCGATGGCCCGCCGACGCACCTGATCTGTATCCGCCAGGGCCATATCACGGGCCGGGTCGGGGCCGGGGGCGACGACCAGGCGACCGGCTTCGAATACGACGAGGGTGACATCTTCCCGGTCGGGGCGGTCATGGGCGCGCGTCCCGTGGCGGCCACCTACCAGGCCCACGAAGACGTGTTCTGCCTGCTGCTGCCGGTGCAGGAGGTCCGGGCGCTGGCCGCCATCAGCCCGGCGTTCTCGGATTTCCTGGGCCACCGGGCCCTGCGCTACCTGGAATTGTCGCGCCAGGCGATCCAGGCCAGTTATTCCTCGCAGGCGCAGGGCGAGCAGACACTCGAAACCCCGCTGGGCCAGCTGGCGCTCAAGGCCCCGGTGGCGGTCCCGCCGCAGACGCCCCTGTTCGAGGCGCTGACCACCATGCACGAACGCCACATCGGCTCGGTGATGGTCACCGACCCGCAGGGAGCGGCGGTGGGCATCCTGACGCGCCACGACATCCTGGCCCGCATCACGCTGGCACGGCTGGACCTCGCCACACCGATCGCGCAGGTGATGACCCACCCGCTGCAGACGCTGGACGTGCAGAGGACCGCCCAGGACGCCGCGCTGCTGATGTCGCGCCACGGCATCCGCCACGTGCCGGTCACACGCGACGGTGTGGTGGTGGGGCTGGTGTCGGAGCGGGATCTTTTCACGCTGCAGCGCCTGTCGATCAAGCACGTGAGTTCGGCCATCCGCGCCGCGCGCGACGTGCCGGCACTGGTCGCCGCGGCGGCGGACATCCGCCGTTTTGCGCGCACCCTGCTCGGCCAGGGGGTGGCCGCGCGGCAACTCACGCAGCTCATCAGCTACCTCAACGACGTGCTGACCGAACAGCTGCTGCACCTGCTGGCGCGGGAACACGGGCTGGACTTCAGCCGCGCCTGCTGGCTCGCCTTCGGCTCGGAAGGCCGCTCCGAACAGACCATTTCCACCGACCAGGACAACGGCCTGGTGTTCGAGAGCGACGACCCGGAGCGCGATCGGGCGCGCTGGCTGGCGTTCGCGCAGCAGGTCAACCAGGCGCTCGATGCCTGCGGATACCCGCTGTGCAAGGGGCAGGTGATGGCCGGCAATCCGCAATGCTGCCTGACGGTGCAGGAGTGGAGCCAGCGTTTCGGCGACTGGATGGAGCGTGGCGCGCCGGAAGACCTGCTCAAGGCCAGCATCTATTTCGACCTGCGCCCGCTGGTCGGCAAGGCCACGCTGGCGCAGGTGCTGAGCGACCTGGTGGCGCAGCGGGCCTCCGGGTTGCCGCGCTTCATCAAGCAGATGGCCGACAACGCCCTGCGCAGCCGCCCGCCGCTGAACTGGCTGGGCAGCGTGGAAACCCGCGACGTGGGAGGCCGCGCGATGATCGACCTCAAGCACAGCGGCACGGCGATCTTCGTCGATGTGGCGCGGCTCTATGCACTGGCGCAGGGTGTCACCCAGACCGGCACGCGCGAGCGCTTCGAGGCGCTGGGCCCGCTGCTCAAGGTGGCCCCCAACGAGAGCGAGGCCTGGGTGGCGGCATTCGAGTTCCTGCAGATGCTGCGCCTGCGGGTCCAGATGGGCCAGCCGGCTGCCGCGCCGGAACAGGCGAACCTCGTGGAGCTCGCTGCGCTCAACGACATCGACCGGCGCATGCTCAAGGAGAGTTTCCGGGTGGCGCGCCGCCTGCAGCAGAAGATGGAACTCGACTACCAGCGATGAGTTTCATCCAAGCCCTGATGCGACGCCTGCGTCCCGCGCGGGACATCGATGAATGCCGTTGGGTGGTGCTGGACGTCGAATCCAGCGGCCTGGACCCGAAACGCGACCGGCTGCTGGCGATTGCCGCGATCGCCGTGCACACCGACGGCAAGCAGGCCCGTATCTGCCTGGGCGACAGCTTCGAGGTGGTGCTGCGCCAGCAGGTGCAGGTGGCCGACAAAGGCAACATCCTGCTGCATGGCATCGGTGTGGGAGCGCAGCGCCACGGCGTGGCGCACGAGCTGGCGCTGGCCGAATTCGAGCGCTTCATCGGCGCGTCCCCGCTGATCGCCTTCCACGCCGCCTTCGACGAGATGCTGATCCTGCGCGCCTTCGATGCCGCGCTGGGCCGCCGGCCCGCCAACCCCTGGCTCGA
>Ga0105047_10017513_pt1 | contig 11161 bp, 8 predicted proteins | sample MAT04_FD_78384 | JGI IMG/M metagenome (GOLD analysis project Ga0105047, IMG submission 78384) | Freshwater microbial communities from Lake Fryxell liftoff mats and glacier meltwater in Antarctica - MAT-04 (megahit assembly) | ecosystem: Environmental > Aquatic > Freshwater > Ice > Liftoff...
CCCACTGTGACATGGCGATCCTGGCGAGCCTCTTCATAGGGCACTGGTAATTGAAGCGGAAGGTCTTTTGCATAGGCAAAACGGCCCCATACCAATTGCTTGAACACTGGCGCAGGAACCACAACGGGAGTTGCCACCACCGGCGCTGGTACGACAGGAATGACGGGGACGGTAGAAGCGCCTGAAGCATCAAGTTCACCAGCGCCCGCTACCCCAACGGGCACGACTGTCGCAACAGCTGGCAGAGTTGCTCCAGAACGGGTATTTTCGTTCCCCAGTTCTTGGCGGACTGCACGGCCCTTGACTTCATCAAGCTGGTCTTCGGTCCGGGCAACGGGGCTTCGGGAAAACTCATCCATCAGGCTGGCAGGCTTGGAAGACTCGATACTTTTGGCGCTGGCAGCGGCTATGCGAACGGCTTCGCCGGGGACAGCCGTTTTTGCCACGCTGATGCCAAAGACCTGTTCCATTTCGTCATTGGAAATGACGCGCCGCTCTATTTTTCCGGTGGCCAGCAACAGAAGGTAGCGGCTTGCATCATCTGCGGAAATGGTGGCAAGCGGAGCACACACCTGGCTCGACGCGCTGGACAGGGAGCAGCTATTGGAGGAGCCACCCGGAAGAATGACGATTTTTCCTTCTTGGACGAATGTTTCCAGTGTGTCGCCATAGGTTTTTGCCAAAAAATCCGTGCCTCGCACTCCAATAGCGGCAATAGGTGTGTTGAGCCGGTAGCGCTCGGGCTGCATTTGCGCCGCTTGGCCTGACATCTGGCGCATCGCACCGCGAACAAGTTCGAGGTTTATCTGGCTGTCGATGCCTGCAGGGTCAACTTGGTATTTGCGGATGATCAGCTCGGTATCAGCGCGTAACGAAACCCGGCCCTGGTCAATAAAAACAAGAATGACGACTGCATCCTTGCCGGTGACTACCCGGTCACCGTCGGCAAGCGTGGACCCCAGGCGCAACTGGTCCGTTTGACCAGCGGCGTTCACGCGTTTCGCGTCACCTACCGACAATGCCACTCGGGCGATGGAAACGGGCTCGGCATGAACCTCCGACAGGGATGAAAAAATAAAAAATGTTGCGACAATTACAATCCTTGACCATGTACACAACATTTTCAACCCCTGAAGTTTGGAACAGCTCGACTTTGGATTTTAGCGGTATGGTGGTCTGGAAAGCTATTTAAATGCCGGTATCAAGCCTGGCGCTAAAGAAATGCACACTGTTTGCAAACGCTCCGGACGCAGTGGTCGAGCAGGCATCGCTTGCCATGGACATTATCCATTTGAGGCGGCGCGAGGTGCTACAGGTGGGCGCGAGGACTTTTCGGGGTTTGGGCATTGTGCTTCAGGGCAGGCTGCAGGCCATCGACCACACGATTGACGGCCGCGAAGTGGCCCTGGCTTCAATCGAAGCAAATGAGGTTTTTGGACAGGCCAACCTGATTGCCGCACACCCCATTGACCTCACCTGGGTGGCGATGTCAGCCACCACGCTGGCCATCATGGCGCCGGAACCTGCAATTATTTTGTTAAAAAATGCAGACATGAGCTTTCGCATTGCGTCTGATCTGGCGCAACAGGTTTGTGAGTTTCTGAGTTGGCAAAAGATTCTTTCGGTACACCCGGTCAGTTCCCGCGTGTGTGCGTGGGTAGTGTGGAGTGCAGCTGGCAAGCTGAACCTGATGTTGCCAACCCATGCGGAACTAGCCTGGCGGCTCAACACGACGCGCGAATCCATCACGCGCGCGTTACAACGGCTACAGTCGGATGAAATCCTGCAGCGGGATGGTGACCGCTGGCTTATTGAAAAACCCTTGATCCTGAACGAACTGGCACGCGGTGAAGCCGGTAACAACGCATGAATTCATTTAGGCCTGAACACGATGCACACACCATCTGGAGCCTTGAGGCGCTGCGCGGGCTGGCCGCCTGGATGGTGGTCTATGCGCACTACGCGACATATGCAAATATTGACATCCCCTTGCTGCGTTTTGCCTATACAGGGGTGGACCTGTTTTTTGTCTTGAGCGGTTTTTTGTTCTCGCCGTATCTGCTGGGGCGCAAGCTGGTTCCGGTTGAGTTTGCAATTCGCCGCGCCTTCAGGATTTATCCTGCCTATCTGGCTGCGCTTGCACTGTATGTGGGGATAAAGGCGGCTTCCGGCCTGCCATTGCCTTATTTGTGGGAACACCTTGTGTTTGCCCATCTGCAGTCCCGTGAAATGACTTTTTTTTACAACCCGGCTTTTTGGAGCCTGCCTGCAGAAATCGAGTTTTACCTGTTTTTGCCGCTCATGGCCTGGCTGACGAGCGGCCGGCCTGCGCGTTTTGCCATTCTGCTTGGTGCAGCGCTTTGCATGCGGCTTGCATTGGCACACTTTGCCGACACCTCCTTGCAAAACACAGCCTACATTGCCATGCACCATTTGCCGGGAATGCTGGTGGAGTTTTTGCTGGGTGGCCTTGCATGGCAACTTTCGCAGAGATGGAAAAATGGAAAACTGCCATTTATTTTTCTTTGCCTGGGCATTGCTGGCTGGTTGTTGCTGGCTGATTTGTTCGCCCGGCTGGGTGATCAGGGACTCGATGCCACATGGTTTAGGAACCAGATCAGCTGGCTGGCGGCGCTCTCATTTGCGCTGATGCTGCCAGCGGTAGCAACACTGGCATCTAAAAAACCCCCTGAAATACTCATGCGCGTATCTGTATGGGCGGGCCGGCTAAGTTATGGCACGTATTTGCTGCATTTTGCAGCCGTGCAGCTTGTCAGGCAGCATGCGTCCTTCAGCCCATTGGCAGGTGTATTGACTGCAGCCGCCCTGACATTGACTTGCTCCTGGCTGCTTTACTGGTTTTGGGAAAATCCCTGGCGCGAATTTGGCCGGTCAGTGGCTTCGCGGGTTTCAGCCCGGCGAAGGCAGTTTCAGCAAGGCTTCACTGGTTGACCGCGGGCGGCAGGTGGTCAAAACACATCGGTGTCGCCCGGCTGAAACACGGGATCGGGCTCTTGCGCATGCCAATGGTTTACCAAAAATTCAATTGCAATGATTCCGTTGGCCTGCGTGGATAGGCTGCAGGCCCCAAGCCAGTGAACAATGGAAGTGACCGGCTGCGGCACTGCCTTGAGCCTTTGCCAGAGCAGATGGCATGCCGCATCAATGCCGATATGCGGCGGCAACAGGGAATCAACAATCACTTCATCGTGATTCGGCATGCTGGAAGTCACCAGCCATCCAATGTCTTTCCAGAAGCGTCTGGCTATCCACAATCTGTAGGAGCGTTCGGGATGGGCTGCATATCGCCATAGCAGATACGCGCCAGTACGGGCCAGCGCAGGCGTCTTTTGGCGACTGGCATGACGCGCCCAGATGGCGTCGAGTCGAGCGGGTTTCCAGTCAGCCGGAACGATGCTGGTCGCTTGAAACCCTGGGCCTTTGGCATCGCCTGGAACAAAACGGAAAGAATGAACCGGATACAGGCGCCGGTAAAAACCCATGCGCTCGCCTAGTTTGAATGGCCTCACACCCGGAAAGCCATAGGCAAATACTTCACCGGCACGCTCCCACAGAGCTTGCTGCAATGCCTTAGCCAGTTGGGGATAAACCCCGGAGGCTTCCAGACCGCCCCTGCCATGACGGATCACCATGACATCGCAAACTTGCGCAAAAACCAGGGCCTTGCCCTTAAATATGCCCGGAAACAAAAGGCACCCGATATGCCCGATCAACTCGCCTGCCTCAGTCCGCGCCACCAGGTTGATGCTGCCCAGGCGGGGACCTTGCGCATACTTCCAGTTCCATTGCCCGGCAGGGATCGGATGGTTGAACACCGACGAGAAAAGCACCCGGGCCTCGGTCGTTTCCTCATGGCTCAAGGCCGATATGTCGAACTTCATGAAGATGACTTGCCAAGCCAGCGGTTGAGAGCGCGCATCGGCGCGGTGAGTTTCCATGAACGGGAACGCTGGACAAGAACAATCTCTGCCTGCAAAAGCGACTTCTCGGCCTGCAGCCGGGAATTACTGGACTGTGCTTCAAGGCAGGCATCGTTTTTTGCCTGATGCAATTCGTTCAACGCGTCATGTTGCAACACCACTTTTTTATGGTGATCCTGAAGATTACCCAAGTTCACCATGAGTCTATGATTTTCCGCTGCAAGCATTAAATTGCTTGCTTTCAAGTCGTCGCGCTGATGTTTGATGGCAACGTTTTCTTCTTTTAAACAAGTGATGTCATTTTTTAGACCGTTCACTATTCCCGTCAGTTCAGTTGCCGTTTTCTTTTGTTCATCTTTTTCAGCCACTACCCTTTCAATAAAGGCCTGCTGCTTGTCCAGTTCAATGGCATGCCAGACCATCGTTTTTGAATTTTCAACAAGTGAACGGCTTTGCAAATAACGTTCGGTTAACAAAAGATGCCAGCGCAGCCAGTGGTTCTCATGCTCGGGGTCGCCAATCCGGGAAGCGCCATGATGCTGCCGATAGACAGCGGAGACGCCCGGACAATGCACAAACTCGCCAGCTTCAGCAAGGCGGCGCCAGAAATCCCAGTCTTCAAGAACCGGCAGGCTTTCATCAAACGACTGGCCCATCTGCCTGACACGGTCGAGTCTGAACACGACGGCATGTATTGGCAGAAAGTTAATGCCTCGCAGTCGATGCGGCGACCATGGCAAGTCATAAATTCGCAGACCGGTGCCGGCCTCGCCATCAACACGGACACCCGCGTAGGCTGCCATGGCTTGAGGGCTGCTGGCCAGCCCATTCACCAGCCGCTCGATATGGTGCGGGTCTATCAAGTCGTCGTCGTCAAGAAAGATGGCCATTTCTCCACGCGCCGCCTGCAGGGCCAGGTTGGCGGCATGGGAACGTCCGCAATTTGCTTTTCCGCCAGAACTTGATGGCACTTGCCCGTTTGAAGCCTGCAAGCTTACTTCTGCAGGCTCTATGAACTGCCAGGCCAAACGGTGCTGGGGATACTGCACGGGGCTGTGCGGCCGGCCGGTTGCATTCACCACCACCAATTCAATGTGCGGGTAAGTCTGCATGGCGACGCTGGCGATGGCTTCATTCAGCACAAAGCGGTCCATGCTGCGAACAAGGACGCTGACCAGGGGCAATTGTTGCGGACTGTTGGCCAGGTGCTGGCGAGACCGGATGGCTGGCCAGAAGGGCAAGGCAACCGACGCGCCCGATGCGCGCAGAATGGCGGCATCGACTTGGAAAAAGGCTTCGGCATGGGTGCATTCGGAACCGCGTCCGAAAGCACGCAAAACGGCAAAGGCCTGCGAATGAATCTTGTAAGGCTGTATGGCTTCCTGCGAGGTGAACTCATCCAGGGCCTGCCACTTGAGGCGGGCTACGCTGGTGATGTCAATAATGCTGTTGAGATGAAGAGGCGCGCCCACCTCATAAAACAGGATGGTTTGTGGAAATTGGCTCCGCTGCGCGGCTGCCAGGCCTGCCAATGCCACCGCTTGATGATCAGGATGCGGCTCAGACAAGGACGGCAGCAAGAGGTATTGCGGCTTATGCTGCTCAAGTGCATTTTCAAGAATTTTGATCAGCGGCTCTGCATAATCCATGCCTCTGTCGGGCAGCTGAAGGAATGCAGGTTCGGGCAGGCCCAGCACCTGGGCTGCACGCATTGACTCCTGCACCCTGCACTCGGCAAGATCAATGGACTCGGCGCCGGTCGCATTTTCTCCACCGCTGAGAATCAGCACATGTATGCGGCACGGGCTGGTCGCCAGCCGTGCAAGAAGGCCGCCGCTGCCCAGTATCTCGTCGTCGGGGTGTGGTGCAACGCACAGTACGCTCTTGATTTTATCCAGTTGCAGATTCTGAACAGGATAATAAACAGTTTCAGTTTGAATTGCGCGCATAAGATTGATAATCTGAACCTACAGTTTGGCCGTTCAAGACGAAAAGTTAAATGCCGGCCACTATAAAACCCGAAAAGATATATCCATGCAATATTAAATCAATTCGTCAGGCAGCGTTTTCATATAACAGCTTGCTGATTAATTAACCACGGCATCTGTTCAGGCGGCATGACTGTCCCAGTTTCCTTCGATCAGGAAAAACCCGGGCTCAACGCCTTCGTGGTGCAAATTGATGTGCGCCACCGGATCCATCCACTGATAAACATGCATGTTTCTTTCGCAGGTCAGATAAGCACCAACGCGATACCTGCCTTTATTCAGGGAAATATTCTTTATAGTCACCCTGGCAGTCCCGCTGCCAGCGGCATCCCTGGCAAAGGTAGTCTTGGCAGGAGCGGCAAAATTACTGGTGAGAATTCTTCCTGAATCGCTGGACAAGACAATTGCAGCGGAAGGTGCAGGCATGTGCGGATCGCTCAGAAAGTCGATTTCCATGGTCAAGGTTGATGTCAATGCGTCGCCAAACAATTCATCGCCTTCATGATCGTTCAGTTTGACGCGCACTGACTTGATCCGCGCAAAACCGTTGGCGCCTGGCGCTTCGGCGACACCCTCCACACTGCCGCTTCCAATAGCAGGCTTGGCATCACCATGGTCTTGCGGCGCAGCCAGTGGCGTATCGGCTGTGTGTGGAGCAGCGGTGGCGGGAGCCTCGGTCAGCCGGTCCAGAAATTCCTGGTATTTGCTCAATACGCCCGAAACCTTGCCGATTTCCTGGATTTTCCCTTTGTGAAGCCACAAGGCCCTGTCGCAGAAAACTTCGATATGAAAGAGAGTGTGCGAGCAAAACAGAACCGTTGCACCGCCTTCCTTGATTTGCATGATCCTGTCAAAGGATTTTCTTGCAAATGCACCATCACCCACGGACAGCGCTTCATCGACAATCAAAATATCGGGCTCGACGCTGGTGGCAATCGAAAAAGCAAGCCGGACGTACATGCCGCTTGAATAGGTCTTGACGGGCTGGTCAATATGCGCGCCTATGCCGGAAAACTCGATAATTCCATCGATTTTTTGATCAATTTCACGCTTCCCAAGCCCCAGCGTTGCCGCATTGAGATAAATGTTCTCCCTGCCGGTAAATTCGGTATTGAATCCCGACCCCAGCTCAAGCAGGGCGGCAATGCGGCCGCGTGACCTGACCTTGCCAGCCGTCGGCTGAATGGTTCCCGCAATAAGCTGCAGCAGTGTCGATTTGCCGGCGCCGTTGACGCCCACAATTCCAAACGCTTCGCCCTTGCCCAGCGAAAAGTCAATATTCGACAGTGCCTCGAATTCTGTGTAATAAGCCTTGCTCTGTCCGAAAAGGGCTTGCCACAACCTGTCGGAAGGCCGGGGAAAAAGGCGGAAGGTTTTACTGGCATTTTCCACCACGATGGGATAGTCAAATGACATCTGAGAATCCCCTGGAAATTCGAATGAACAACAGCCGGGCTGCAATGACGCCCACCAGTGAGACTGCCAAATTCACCAGAAATAAATAATGGTCGGGCAGCGTCCCGGCAATCAACAGCGAGCGAAATACCTCAACGCCCCAGGCCATTGGATTGAAATAAAAAACAAGCTTGATCGACTCTGGAATGGCAGACGCCGGGTAAAAAATGGGGGTCAAAAACATCAGCAGACTGATGACAGACGGCATGATTTGCCCGATGTCACGCAGGTACACGCCCAGCCCGGCCAACAGCCATGCACACGCCAGTCCATAGGCAAGAATGGGAATGAAATAAACCGGCAGCAGCAAGGCGTAGGGAGAAAATCCGTACATCAGCAGCATCACCAGCCAGAGCAGCACACTTCCAATCACCAAACCCACCATGGCGGCGCCCACCGTCACAACGGGCAGCAGCAGCAGCGGAAAACGAACCTTGGTCACCAGGTTCGGATGGGCCAGAACAGCCGTGGGCGAACGACTTAATATTTCGGCAAAAAAGTTGAAGACGATCATGCCCGCGAAGATATTCAGGCCATACATGACGGCGCCGCTGCTCCCCTCGACTCCGATGCCGGAGCCAGCCGAAGGCCAGCGCATGTTCATGAATTTATAAAATATGAGCGTGAAAACCAGTATCTGTATGACGGGCTGCAACACCGGCCATGCAATGCCCAGGAATGATCCCCGGTATCTGCCAACCAACTCGCGCCTGAGCCATTGCCAGTACAGGTAAATAAACGTTTTCATAACTTCAGTCAGTAAACAAGGCAAAACCCGGTACTTGGGCAGATCCGCTTCAGGTTTGACGGCTCACGGTTGGCAAACAGCTTGCCGCCTGCACGGCAATTCACGATCTTGAACACGCTCCCCCGCCAATCCGGTGCCGAAGTGTAATGCTGGTTTTTCGGTGCCTGGGTCGCGGTTTTATTACGCTTGCGCCGATGCAACCGGCGCAGCGCAGTCTCCAGGCCACCCACAGCCGCATCAATTACTGGCCCTCCCCGAATGGGCGTTGCGCCATGGCTTGGGTCGATTTGACCGGGGCAAGAAAATAATTTCATGCAAAAAAAATTCATATAGGAAAGGATACACTACGTTTCCTATATGAACCAGATGTTACGTATTCCTTTGAATGCTTCCCCAGCGCAGCTCGACAGCTTGCGTGCGCTGCAGGTTGCGTTCGGGCAGGTTTGCAATACGCTGGCGCCCCTGGTACAGGCCTCACGCTGCTGGAACCGGGTCACCCTGCACCATCTGGCTTACAAAAAATTGCGTGAAAAGTTTCCGGCAATGGGATCGCAGATGGTGTGCAACGCCATCTATTCCGTCTCGCGCACTAGCCGCCTGGTGTATCAGCACCCTGACAGCCCTTTCAATTTGAGCCGGCTGGGAGAAAAGGCCCTGCCGCTTTTGCGCTTCACCGACACCTGTCCGGTTTATTTCGACCGACACACGCTCAGCGTCAGAGACAGGCACCTGTCCATGTACACGCTTGACGGACGGATCCGCTTTCATCTGGCTTTGCAGCCCCAGGACGAGAAGAGCTTTCATGAGCAAAAGCTGCGCGAAATTGTCTTGTCCAGAACGCCTGCAAATAGCTTTGAGTTGTCGTTCTTCTTTTCAGAGCCTCCAGATGAGGAGGAAGTCCCGGCTTCCGAAGTGCTGGACGCTGGCGAAATTCCCGAATACGTGACGATTGACGAGACCCCATGACTACCCAAAAAACACCTTCCGAATTACGCCAGGCAGTGATGATGCTGCGGCCCTATTTTGTGCGCGCTGCCTGGTTCAGCGTGATTTCCTGTTTGTTGATACTGGCCCCTAGCGGCTACATGCTGGAGGTGTATGACCGGGTGGTGAACAGCCGCAACCACCTTACCCTGGCCATGCTGACGCTGGTGGTACTGGGTGCCTACATGGTCATGGAAGTGCTTGAATGGGCGCGCGCACAAATCATGCACGAGGCGGGCGAAAAGCTGGATGACCAGATGCGGGACCGGATTTTTTCAGCGATTTTTCAGGCAAATCTGAAAAAAATCCCTGGCGGCAGCCTTCAGCCCTTGAACGACTTCAGGACGCTGCGGGATTTTCTGGGGTCGCCGCCGCTGCTGGCCTTGATGGAAGCGCCGGTATCGCTGGTATTTCTGGCGCTGGTGTTTGCCATCAGTCCGGTCCTGGGATGGGCAGCCGTCGTGGGGTCGCTCCTGCAGGTATTCGTAGGCTGGCTCAATGAGCGAAGCACCCGGCCGCCCCTGGTGGAGGCCAACCGCAGCGCCATGGCCGCGCAACAGTATGCGGACGGCACCCTGCGCAATGCGCAGGTGATCGAGTCCATGGGCATGCTGCGCGACATTCACCAACGCTGGATGAGCAAGCAGCGCGAGTTTCTTGGCCTGCAGGCCACCGCCTCTGACCGGGCGGGCGGCTACCAGGCCCTGACCAAATTCCTGCAGACCACCATGGGCTCGCTGCTGCTGGGTCTTGGGGCTTGGCTGCTGTTGCGCAATCAGCTCAATGGCGGTGCCGGCATGATGCTGGTGGCGTCAATTTTGGGCGGCCGGGTGCTGGCGCCGCTAGTCCAGATCGTGACCCAGTGGCGGCTGGTGGTCAATGTCCGTGATTCCTGGCAACGCCTTGAAGGCTTGCTGGCCTTGATACCTGCCACCCCAAAGTCGATGCCGCTGCCAGCGCCAAAGGGCCTCCTGGTGGTGGAAAGCCTCATGGCCGGCCCGCCCGGAGGCAACGCGTCAATTGTCAAGAATGTGGCTTTTAACCTCAACCCTGGCGAAGTATTGGTCGTGGTGGGGCCCTCGGCTTCAGGCAAAACCACGCTGGCACGGTTGCTGGTCGGGTTATGGCCTGCGTCTGCCGGCAAGGTTCGACTGGACGGAGCCGATGCTTTCACCTGGAACAAAACGGAACTCGGTCCCTGCCTTGGTTACCTGCCACAAGGTGTTGAACTGCTGGACGGCACCCTGGCTGAAAATATTGCGCGCTTCGGTGAAGTCAGTACAGCCAAGGTGACAGCAGCGGCCAAGGCAGTGGGCCTGCACGACTTCATCATGAGCCTGCCCCAAGGCTACGAAAGCCCGGTCGGCCGCGATGGCGCCAGGCTGTCAGGCGGGCAGCGCCAGCGGGTTGCATTGGCCCGGGCCATCTACGGCGACCCGGTGCTGGTGGTTCTTGATGAACCCAACTCAAGCCTGGACGAGGCAGGCGATGCGGCATTGGCTGCCGCGATTATTCAGCTGAAAGCACGCGGCACGACGTTTGTGGTCATGACGCACCGCACCAGCGTTCTGGAAGTAGCCGACAAGTTGATGATTTTGCAAGACGGGGTGATGCAGGCCTTCGGTCCCCGCGATGAAGTGTTGGCAGCACTGAAAAAAGCCAATGAGCAGGCTGCACAGGCTACCAGGCAGCAACGCCCCAGCCCCGTGGCCGCCACCGCCTGAACCCAGATCGCGAACACACACACATTCCATGAAAAAAATCGCCTTCTTTAATCGCAGTGAATTGACAGCCACCCTGTGGGCATTCAGGCAGGAATTCCTGATCGTCGGCATTTTGAGCTTTCTAAGCAACCTGCTGATGCTGTCTCCAACCATTTACATGCTGCAGGTGTTTGACCGGGTAATGGTTAGCCAGAACGAACTCACGCTGATCGCGGTGTCGCTGATCACGCTGTTCCTGTTCGGCGTGATGGCCTGCTCCGAATGGCTGCGCTCCCGGGTGCTGGTCAAGGCCGGCATGCGCTTTGACGAGCAGCTCAGCAC
>Ga0105047_10017514_pt1 | contig 11161 bp, 5 predicted proteins | sample MAT04_FD_78384 | JGI IMG/M metagenome (GOLD analysis project Ga0105047, IMG submission 78384) | Freshwater microbial communities from Lake Fryxell liftoff mats and glacier meltwater in Antarctica - MAT-04 (megahit assembly) | ecosystem: Environmental > Aquatic > Freshwater > Ice > Liftoff...
ATATGTAAAACCAAATGTCAGGAGGTTTGGGGTGGGGCAAAATGAACAGAAAGTACGCAGTCATGCTTTCAATATGTAAAACCAAATGTCAGGAGGTTTGGGGTGGGGCAAAATGAACAGAAAAGCCCTCTTTCTAAAACGATCATCCACCTTTCTCACCCATAAATTCATCTTTTTAACCCCATCTCTCCATAAAAGCATTATTTTTAGAAAAAATTTAAGAAATGAGTACACTAGACTCCACATCCAAAATAAGACTTACACCATTTAGGAAAATCCTGTTCTCCTTTGTATTATTACTTTTTCCAATAATGATCATTGGTTTAACTGAAGCCGGACTTCGTATTGCAGATTACGGTAAGGATTTCAGCCTCTTTATTGATCATCCGGATCCTGATTTCAAAGAGTATAAAATTGAAAATCCGAAAATCGGAGCTAAATATTTCCAGCATCTTGAATACAACTCACCAACAAACGACATTCTACTCAAAGAAAAAAAGAAAAATAGTTTCAGGATCTTTGTCATGGGTAGTTCTTCTGTTGTGGGCTTTCCATACGAGCCTAATCTCATGTTTCCCAGAATTCTACAGAGCCGTTTGCAAATGGCATACCCCGATAAGCAAATTGAAGTATTTAACACGGCAATCACAGCCGTTAACAGTTATACACTTCTCGATTTTACTGATGATATCCTAAACGAAAAACCTGATGCCATTCTGATTTACGCAGGTCATAATGAATATTATGGCGCATTTGGTGTTGGCTCCAATGAAGGAATTGGCGAAAGCAGAAGTATTGTTTTGCTTCATCTGAAACTCATGGATTTTAGAATTTACCAGTTAATTCGCAATTCAATTACCGCACTTACAGGAAAGCTCAAACCCTCTGAAATAGGTAAAAATCCGAGTACACTCATGAGCAGGGTTGTGAAAAATGCTGAAATAGCTTATGGAAGTGCTGAGTTTACCTTAGGATTAAATCAGTATAAGGCAAATATGACTCATATTCTTGAAAAAGCAGCTAAAAAGAATGTGCCTGTTTTTATAGGTACATTGGTTAGTAATATTCAGGATATCAAGCCTTTCGGAACGATTAGTTCAAAAAGTGAAGGTAGTGCGGATGAATATTTTAGTCAAGCTGAATCTGCTTTTAACCAAGGTGATTTTAAAAGCGCAAAAGAATTGTATGTAAAGGCGAAGGATTTCGATTGTGTGAGGTTTCGCGCATCTTCCGATATTAATCTTGCCATTGAAACGATGGCTAAAGAAAATCATGCTATTCTGGTTCCAATCCTCAGGGAATTTGAGGAAAATTCTCCAAATACAATAATTGGAAATAATTTGCTTACCGAACATGTGCATCCCAACATTTCAGGCTATTTCCTGCTGGCTGATGGATTCTTCAACAGCATTGTTGAATCTCAGCTTATTAATAAGGAGACCGCTTTATTTTCTAATCCATCAAAGGCATTGTTCAGAAATTCTTATGGTTATACGGCTTTGGATAGTCTGCTTGGCTACCATAGAATTGAAAACCTTAAATATCATTGGCCATACAAAAAGGAAACAGAAGCCTATGCTGACTACCGTGTCATTTACAAGCCTAAAGACTTTATCGATTCACTTGCGTTTAAAGTTATGGTGAGTAAGGATTTAGCGGGATTGGATGCTCACCTCATACTGGCGAAAAAACACATCAGTCAATCCAAGCAAAATGAAGCATACCGGGAGTACAAAGCAATTATTCAATTGGCTCCTTATAATCCTGAATTATTGAGGGAAGCCGGAGGATTTTTCATTTCTGCAGGGGATCTTCCTCTTGCTTTACAGTGTTTTAATAACTCACTTAAATATCAGAATTCTTATTTTGCGAACTTCAGAGCAGGAGAAATCTGTTTAATTCAAAATAATAATGAACAGGCAGCCAGGTATTTTACTGAAGCCCTTACCACTGCTGATAAAGATTACCAGCTTAAGACTCTGAAAAAGTTATATATCGCTTATGCTTTTCAGGGGAAAAAAGCTGAAGCTAATCAGGTGTACCGATCGATTCTGAAGCTGGAACCAAATAGTATTGTTGATATTCCTGCCCGAAGCTATAATTTCAGTTTTTATATTCCCTGTATAATTTCAGATCGGGTGAAACAGGCAATAATCCTGCTTGAACAAAAGAAAACCGACGAAGCTCTGAAAGTACTTTTGGAATGTATGGAGATAACTGATTCTCCTCTGGTTTGTCGCATTTTAACTGACATCTACATCCAAAAACTACAGTTTGAAAATGCTTTTTTCTATTTGGGGAAAACCTTTCCATGGTTTAAATATGAACCTGCATGTCTTATTCAGATGTTCCGTTATAATCTTGCCGGAAACAGATACTCACAGGCTAAAGAATGTTTGTTCCAGTTAAAAGTAATTGACCCGCAAAATCAGGTAATTCCTGAGTTTGAGAGGTTTTTGAGGGGGAAGTAAAACATTAAAAAGGGTTATGCGGTCAAAGATTGTTGGCGGTTTTTAAAAAAAAGTAGTGAAGAGAAGCTGATTTTTAGGTTTTCGCCACATTAAACATGAGGGGTTTAAACCTCGGATGTTTAGTAGCCCAGACGCTGAGCCTGCCGAAGTCTAGACACTGAGCCTGTCGAAGTCTAGACACTGAGCCTGTCGAAGTGTGTTAATCAATCACCAAATCTCCTCAAAATTCTTTTTGGACATTTCACGATTAACATCAATGAAATAAGATTTATACTTTCCGGCGAGCATCAGAGGGTCTTTACTAAAGATTTTCGATAATAGGGAAATTGGAAACAGAATAAACAAAAACACTACTGTTAACAGGATATTTGGCACAATAAAGCTGAGAAGTTTTGCGAGCTTCATCCATGCCCACTCAATTTTCTTACTTAAAAAATCTGATAAAATCCCTGTAACTCCCACGATAAGAGAAGTATAGCCAGCCCACTTACAGCCTGCTATAAAAAACAGGATCAGAAATCCCATAGAAATGATAAGAATGGTGGACTTAGTTGTTTCGGTTTTCATATCTGATTTTCAACCTAAAAAAGTGTGTAAATGAATGGGGCAAGGGCGCTTCCACCCGTAAATACTACCAATAAGCCCAAGAGTAGTAACAATATTATTATTGGTAAAAGCCAGAATTTTTTTCTTTCTTTCATGAACATCCACAGATCTTTCAGGAATTCCATATTTTCAATAGTATCAAATTACAATAATTAAGTATTTAACAAACATAAGTAAAATTTTTATGGATGTCTTCCATAACTTTCTCATGTGGGATTCCTTTTCCTGCGTCTATTTCTTCGATTGCATCAAAAATCTAATTTACTATATAAAAACGATTTATTTTTCGCTTATGAATTCTGAAACTTCTAATCTTTTTTAAAATCAACCATCCATAGTTCCCTGTTTTCCCAATCCGGCTGATCGGTTTTCTTTAAAATAAAATTATTTATTACCAGATAATCCATCTCAGTGCGCATAAAACATCGGTATGCATCTTCCGGCGTACAAACTATAGGTTCGCCGCGAACATTAAAACTCGTGTTTACAATAATCCCGTAACCGGTTTTTTCCTTAAAAGCATGAATGAGTTCCCAATACCTTGGATTGGTCTCTTTATGGACAGTTTGAACCCGGGCTGAAAAATCCAAATGCGTAACCGATTGAATGTCACTTCTTTCGAAGTACAGTTTTTCCCATAAATCGAGATCATGGTAGTTGTTAGGCATGGGCTTCCTTCTGGCTTTTTGAACATCGGCAATTAAAAGCATGTAAGGGGATGAAGTGCTCAAATCGAAATACTCTTTAGTGTCTTCAATAAGCACAGAGGGAGCAAAGGGTCTGAAACCTTCCCTGTATTTGATTTTAATGTTAAGCTTTTTTTGCATTTCCGTATTTCGGGCATCTCCCAAAATACTTCGGTTTCCAAGTGCCCGAGGACCGAATTCCATGCGTCCCTGAAACCAGCCAATTACATCGCCTTTATCGAGTAAACCAGCCACATCCTTGCAGAGGATTGCGAAGTCATCAACTCTGTTAAAAACTGCTTTGTGTTTTCTAAATGACTGAATGGCCTCTTTGTCAGAATATTCGGGACCAAGAAAAGCTCCATGCATCGAATCACTTTCTTTGTTTCCATGACGTTCCTGGTCGAAATACATGTAATTAGCCATCAGCGCTGCGCCCAACGCTCCGCCGGAATCTCCCGCTGCAGGTTGAATGTAAATATTTTTGAAGATGTTTTCTTTCAATAGTTTCCCATTGGCAACACAATTCAAGGCAACACCACCGGCAAGACATAAGGATTCGGCTCCGGTTATGCGTTTAGCTTCCCTAGCCATTTTCAGCACGATTTCTTCGGTTACCTGTTGAATGGCAAAAGCCATATTGCAATGTTTTTGTTCGATCTTGCCTTCAGGTTTTATTGGAGGAAATCCGAATAGTTTTTCCCACTTTTTCTCGTGTACCATTTTCAGACCGCTGGCATAGTTGAAGTATTTCTGATTAAGCCATACCGAACCGTCATCCTTTACACTAACAAGATGTTCCTGAATAATCCCTATAAATTCTTTTGTTTGGGTTGATTTGGGATTTCCATACGGTGCAAGACCCATGAGCTTATATTCACCCGAATTTACCCGAAACCCCAAGTAATAGGTGAAAGCAGAATAGAGTAATCCTACAGAATGTGGAAACCTCATTTCTTTTAGCATGTGTATTTTGGATCCCTTCCCATGAGAAATAGAAGCTGTAGCCCATTCGCCAACTCCATCGATGGTTAAGATTGCTGCATCTTTATATGGAGAGGGATAGAAAGCGCTCGCCGCATGGGATAAATGATGCTCTGAAAAGAGAAGTTTGAGTTTTTTCTTATCGTAGGCTGAAACCTCATTAAGTCCTTCATACAGAAGCTTTTTCAAAAACATTTTTTCCTTAAGCCAAACCGGAATTGAGGTAAGAAACTGAAAAAGTCCTCTGGGCGCAAATGCGTAATAGGTTTCTAAAAGACGTTCAAATTTCAACAAGGGTTTATCGTAGAATACTACCGCATCAAGCTCATCAATGCTTAAGCCGGAATATTCGAGGCAATATTTTATAGCATTTACAGGGAAATCCGGTGTGTGTTTCTGTCGGGTGAAACGTTCTTCCTGGGCTGCCGCCACTATCTCTCCATCAATTAGCAATGCCGCTGCTGCATCGTGGTAAAAGGCTGAAATTCCCAGTATTCTCGTCATAATTTTAATTTGCGCAATGAGGTTTCAAATATACACTTGCAATATCCAATTTCAAAATCCAGAACTTTTTGAATTAAAAAGCCCCAGATTCACAGATAATATCCGTGAATCCGGGGCCTTCGAAATTATTGGGTTTTTTAGTTCAATTTGAATCCAATTACCATACCGCTAACTTCAGAAGGATTGAATGGACTCAGTGTTGCAATTCTTGATCCAACCTCGTTGTATTCTGTACCAGGCGATGTTTCTCCCTTTACAAAACCATACTGATTGAAATACCCCGGAGCACCTGTGTTTGAAAGATATCCATCAACCAACAGTGGATCAATTCCCGGCCATACTTGATTAATCTGATTGGTGAAGACATTCTTTATTGAATAATCAACCAAAAGTACATTGCGTCCTGATTCGTTCAAAGTTGAAGGGGGAAGACCAACTTCTGCAACGGCTACATCATTTGCTTCATCAGCACTTGCAACGAAAGCCCAGTTGAAACCAGCGTCGGCATTGAAAAATTTAGCATTTGGGTGGTTTGTGTTGCCATAAACATCAACCAAGTCGCCTTTTTTGCCTGCAAACATTTTAAGTGTACTTACGCTATAAGGGTTTACCAGTGGGTTTTCTAAAGGAAGTCCGGAAATGGAAACCAACATTTGCGCATCATATCCCTGGTCGCCGGCTTCACTGTATTCGATTCTGAATGTAGCTTCATCTGCCATTGCATTCTCAGTTCTGTCGATATTGTAAGGTTTCAGAATGGCTATTCCTTTTATGGGATTGGTGTTCCAGAAAATCTGCAATCCAAGTCCGCCGTCTTCATTTCCTTCTGATTCTGCATCAGTAATGTTCATCTGAAATTCCCATTCTACATCTTCAAAACTGGCACCTTCAATTACGTTTAGGTTCTTTGATCTGCCATCATCATCGGATTCATAGGTCATTGAAACCGGCTTATTAATATGATAATACCGAATCCCATTAATTATTCCTTCTATAATTTCACCAGCGCCGTCGCCCACAGCAATGAATGTACCCAGATGTTGGTAAATATCTGAACCTTGAATAGTGTCGTCGCTGGAATAGGCTTTTTTGGCAGCAGCCGACTGAGAAATTGCAGAGGGTACGGAAACGGAAAAACGTGCAGGTAAAATTTCATCCTTTCCGAATGGAACTACTTCATCCTTTTTACATGAGGTGAAAAAAAGTGCAAAACCAAGTGCGAAAACCGAAAGATTAAAAATTTGCTTTTTCATGACATTTGTTTTTAGTGATTATTATTGTTAAGATTTGAATTATCATTTTTCAAATACATAACTATCACACGGGAGTTCGAATTTACCCTATGGAAAAAGCAATTATTTTTGAATATTTGTTTCAAGGTAACTATTCAGGTTATCTAATCAGAAGATAGTCAGGTTTTGACTTTGTGCAACATTTGTGATCTCGATAGCTTTTGAAACTCTGTGTCCCTCTGTGACTGCTCTCTGTGGTACTCTGTGTAAAGAAAAATAAATTTCACTGAGGTTCACAGAGTAGTCACAGAGGGACGCGAAAATTCACAAAGTTAGAAGTGTTTATTGCTAGGAAATTAAATTTTCAGAGCAAGTAATTTATAAATTCATCAATTTTCCTTCAGCCAGATAGCCAGCAGCCTAAATAACCTGAATAGTTATGTTTCAAATAATAGTAAATTAACGAGTCAATGTCGTTTACTTAAGGGTGTCCGAACTCGGGAGGTTGGGGTGGGGCATTTTTCAGAATCGGAAAATTTCTTAAGTCAACGACATTAAATTAACGAGTTATAAACCGTTGGAAAACAAGGAATGTGCTTTGATTGCAAAACATTTTATGGAATGAGAGAATCAATTAATTACCACCGTATCAATAACCAAGGAGCATCCTGCAAAAAAGCCCAGGGTATTTTCTCCAAAATTTCCTTTGGGATTTCCAGGCTGAACATCAAATAGTCCGCCACGCCATTCAGTTTCAGAAAGAATGGCTCTGATATAGGCCTCGTAGTCCGGATTAAGAGAATATTTTTTGCGAATTACTTTGCTTCCGGCAGGGAAGGAGAGGCTTTCTCTTTTCGGACTGAATATCTGAGGAATGTCAAAGCTGCTTAGAATATATTCATCGAATTGCATAGCACAAAAATCATCTCCAGAACAACCGGTTGGAGTAACAAAGTAACGGATCATTGCCGGGTCAGAACTATTTTCCCCCGAAATAAAAAAATAACCGGGTTTTGAATCATCGGCTCTGGTTGTAAACTCATTCAAGGGTGTCACGGGAATCAGATAGGTAAAAGCACTATCGATATATTCACCGACCTGAATGTAAATCATGTAAAACTTCCCACTTACTCCTTTGATACCCGGTTCGGGTCGGTAAATCCCTGAATGTGTGGAATCTTCAGAAATTATTTCGGTATTAACACCATCGCTTACTACAACAAATGCCCCTGAAATACCTATCGGTGTGTCGTTTGGACTTGCCATGGGTAAGCTAAGTTTCACATAACTTTCACCGTCGCGGTTTGTGATCATGGCTTCTGCAACTATTTTCAAGGGAGGAGTGTTGCCAAAGTCTTTATCTATAGGTTTTTCGCAGGAGCTGAGGCATAGACACAAGATTGCTACTAAACAAATGGATTTGATTCCTGTCAGAATGCTCCCTTTCTCGACAATTCTTTGCAGTTTAGCTTGCACTCCTAAAATGCACCAGAAATGATTAATATCTAAGCTTTTCAGGTCGTTTTGTTTTTTCTTTTCCATTTCAAGCTCCTTTTCCATAATTAAAAACTAAATGAATATGAGAAGGAGGGAATTGCTCCAAATAAATAGGTCATGGTATTAATGAGATCAGGCATTACAGCATGATTGACAGGCACGAGAATTGTTCCGTTTTCATCTGCTATTTTATTATAGTTTATAGCAATCGGATTTTTTCGTCCATAGGCATTAAATAGTGAAAACTTTAGCTTATGCTCGCTCTTTGCACCGGGTTTATTAAGCTGCAATTCTGTAGATAAATCTAAACGATGATAAACTGGAAGTCTTTCATTATTTTTTAATTCATATACAGGGATTTGCTGATTGTTGTAAACATAAAATCCTGTAGGTGAAGTATATGTGCCGCCCGACATAATGATCCAGTTCGCAGAAACAGTCCATCGTGGCTTTATTTGATACTGACCTGAAAAACTTAATACATGCGGACGGTCGTGGCTTGCAGGAAAATTTTTCCCACTATTAATTCCGGCAAAATTCATATGGGTAGAGGAAAATGTATAAGCCATCCATCCAGTTAAGTTTCCAGAAGTTTTGGAAACCATAAGCTCAATGCCTGTAGAATTTACCTTGCCAAATCTCAGTTCTCCCTCTATAAAAGGATTAAAAAGCATTTGAGCATGATCGGTATACTCGATCTGATTATGCATTTTCTTGTAAAAACCTTCGAGAGAGCTTGTAAACTCACCGTTTCCAAATATTTGCTGATAGCCAAGTACAAATTGCTCGCAAACCTGAGGTTTAATGTTTATCGATGCCGGCAACCACACTTCCATTGATGTAAATGGACTAATTGAATTACTCAGAAGATTTACAAACTGGCTGGTTCGTGAAAATGCTGCTTTAATACTGGCCTTTTCAGATAGCATAAACCGCATGGAAAAGCGGGGTTCAAGCACAAGATATTGTTTGTACTTTTTACCGCTGGGATAAAAACTGGTGTCGATGGCCTGCATATTTTCATCGTAAACAACTTCGATGGCTTCACCAACATTACTCCATCCGGATAATCTGGCCCCGTAACGAAGTGAAATATTGTCGCTTATTTGTTGCTCGCTACTAAAATATAATGCCTGTTCGCGCGTATTTTTCTGAGGGACTTTGGGTACATCGGGATTTGTATTAACGCCCGATTCGAAGTTTCCCGGGTTGAAATAATAATTCCCAAGTAGAAAGCCAAATTTCATCGTGTTTTCAGGCTTTTGGTACCATGTAAAATCGGTTTTCAATGCAAAATTCGAAATATGGGAATTCCACATTTCGCTTCGCTGCGACGATGTAATAAAATCGTAATCGTACCGGCTCCCGGTAAAACTCAGATTAGAAAAAAGTCTCTCGCTAAAAAGATGGTTCCAGCGAAGGGTGCCGGCAACATTCTCCCACTGAATACCGTTTGAATTGCCGCTATTCCCGTTCAGATATTTATCCTTTCCTGTGTAACTGGAAAAGAATAAGCGATTATTATCATTCAGTCGGAAATTAAATTTAAAATTCAAATCCGAAAAATACAGGTCTTCAAGATTTGGCGAAGTGCTTCGAAAAATCCATTTGAGCTGTGACCTTCTTGCCGAAATAAAATATGAGCTTTTATCTTTCGAGAATGGACCTTCAACGCTCAGACCTGTTGCGAAAAGCCCTGTATTCCCGCTGAAATGAAACTTTTTCATGTTTCCTTCCCTGGTTTTTATGTCGATCAGTGAAGAAAGCCGGCCGCCGTATTCAGCGGGTATATCGCCTTTGTAAATTTTTATGCTGTTTATTGATCCTGGACTTAAAGATGAAAACAATCCAAGCATGTGAGAAGGATTATAGAGAATGGCCTCATCAACCAGTATCATGTTCTGATCGCGGTTTCCTCCCCGTACATAAAAGAGAGTGGAGCCATCACCAAAAAACTTTATGCCCGGCAGTGTTTGCAACGATTTGATGACATCCGATTCGCCCATGAATGCTGGCATTTCACTAATTGCACCAGCTTTTATAACTGATTCGGAAGTCTGGGTGCTAGTTATATCCTTTATTTCGCTATTCGCATTAATAACAACTTCTTCAATTTCTGTGGCATCAGAATTTAGTTCAATGCTGTTGCGTGTATCGGTATTTAAAATGAAGGTTTTAAGAATTTTTTCATACCCGATAAAGGAATAAGATATGCTATTCGGTCCGGAGGGAAGGCGAATTGAATAAAAACCGTATTCGTTGGTTGTTGTTCCAATTGGCGTTCCGGGAACCGTTATGCCGGCTCCAATTAAAACTTCCCCACTTGCTAAATCTGTAATAAAACCGCTAAGTGTGTAATAGGCCTGAGTTGCCTGAATATTCTGGTTTACGCTTTTCTCTTTTGCTTTTTTTAGTACGATTTTGTTTTCAATAAAGAAGTATTCAAGCTCCATTTCAGGGAGAATTTTCTGAAGTATTTCATCAATTGTTTCATTATTGGCATCAATATTGAGAGTTTTTTTAGAATCAATTTTATCAGGATTGTATGAAAAACTTGCACCGCTTAATTTTGTTAATTCTTCCAAAATAAGTGGAAGGTTAGCTTGCCGAAGGTGAAGAGAAATAGTGGTTTGGGCGGGGAAATTCTGCGCCATCACCAGACTTGATATGGTAAATAGCAGCCATGAAAATAAAATATTTTTCAGAAAAGTCATTCGCATGATCTGGATATGATTCCTTAACAACCGGGACCGTCAACCTGCATTATTCCTGCATTTTCCGTGAATTCAATATCGAGAGTGGTTTCAAGTATCTTTAATACGGCAGGCAGTTCCTGATTTTCAAAGCTTACTGTAAGCCGGCAGTTCTTTATTTTTTCTGAGCTAATAATAAATTTCTTATGATAAACCGATGAAAGTACTTCCAAAACTTCCGAAAGCGGGCTTCCATCAAAGATCATTTTTCCTGTTGTCCAGGCTAAAAAGTTAGGATTAGTATTTTCAGATACCGATATTTTATTCAGAGTTTTATAATAAACTGCTTTTTGTCCTGCTATAATATTTTTCTCATTTTTTCTGTCTGAACCTTCATACAGGGCTACTCTTCCGGTATTTACGATTACTTCAATTTCGGGGGAGTCTGGTTGCGCCTTTACGTTGAAACTGGTTCCAAGAACGCGAAT
>Ga0105047_10017516_pt1 | contig 11161 bp, 9 predicted proteins | sample MAT04_FD_78384 | JGI IMG/M metagenome (GOLD analysis project Ga0105047, IMG submission 78384) | Freshwater microbial communities from Lake Fryxell liftoff mats and glacier meltwater in Antarctica - MAT-04 (megahit assembly) | ecosystem: Environmental > Aquatic > Freshwater > Ice > Liftoff...
AGCCTTGACGCGCCCACCCAACCCCTTGATCTTGCCTCCAGAAAAGGGGCTGCGTCGGGGCCTGCCGCTACCCCGCCACAAACATCCCGTCCGCCTTCAGCCCGGCATAGCTTTCGTCCAGCGACAGCTTGGCGCGGTCCATCAGGATGTCGATCTCGTCCGTCGTGATGACCAGCGGCGGCGAGACGATCATCCGGTCGCCCACCGCCCGCATGATCAGATTGTTGGCAAAGCACCGCTCGCGGGTGCGGTAGCCTACGTTGGCGTCATGCGCAAACTTCGCCCGGCTGCCCTTGTCGGGTGTCAGCGCGATAGAGCCCATCAGCCCCACCAGCTTGGCCTCGCCCACCATCGGGTGATCCGTCAGCGCGTGCCAGCGTTCGGCCAGATAGGGGTGCGCCACGGTCCGGACATGCTCGACAATGCCCTCTTCGTCAAGAATCCGCAGGTTCTCCAGTGCCACCGCCGCCGCGACAGGATGCCCCGAATAGGTGTAGCCGTGGAAAAACTCGCCACCCTCGGCGATCACCGATGCCACCTTGTCGCTGACGATCGAGCCGCCGATGGGCTGATAGCCCGACGACAACCCCTTGGCGATGGTCATGATATCGGGGCGGATGCCGAAGGTTTCCGAGCCGAACCAGTTGCCGGTCCGCCCGAACCCTGTAATCACCTCGTCCGCGATCAACAGGATGCCATACTTGTCGACGATGCGTTGAATCTCGGGCCAGTAGGTTGACGGCGGCACGATCACCCCGCCCGCGCCCTGCACCGGTTCGCCGATGAAGGCCGCGACCTGATCGACCCCCAGGTCGAGAATGGTCTTTTCCAGCTGCTGCGCCCGTTCCAGCCCGAAGGCCTCGGGGGTCATCGTGCCGCCCTCGCTCCACCAGTCGGGCTGGTCGATATGGACGATGCCGCTGATCTTGCCGCCGTGCGAATGGATCGGGCTCATGCCGCCCAGAGACCCGCCGCCCATCGTGGAGCCGTGATAGCCGTTCTTGCGGGAAATGATCACCCGCTTTTCCGGCTGGCCTTTGACATCCCAATAGCGCCGCACCAGCCGGATGTTGGTGTCGTTCGCCTCGGACCCAGAGCCCGCGAAGAACACATGGTTCAGATCGCCCGGAGCCAGTTCCGCAATCCTGGCGGCCAGCGCAATGGCCGGCACATGCGTGGTCTGGAAGAAGGTGTTGTAATAGCTCAACTCTTCCATCTGCCGCGCGGCGACGGCCGCCAGTTCGCGGCGGCCATAGCCGATGTTGACGCACCACAGGCCCGCCATCCCGTCGATGATCCTGTTCCCCTCGCTGTCGGTCAGCCAGACACCCTGCCCCCGCACCATCACCCGCGCGCCCTTGGCGGCCAGACCGTTGGCATCGGTGAACGGGTGCATGTGATGCGCCGCGTCCAGCGCCTGCAACTCGGCGGTCGGCATGTGGTTGGTGATCTTGTTCATCGGGAGCCCTCGCTGGAATCAGGCGGGAGTGACCCGCGATTGCGGCAGGATATGATCAAATATCCCGCGCGACAAGGAATTTGATCAAATTTCGCCGCGCGCCAGAGCCAGCCTGACCTGATCGACCCCCTGGGCGATGTCGCGGCCCATCGCGGCGGCCAGAGCCTTGGCATCCCCGGCCCGCATCGCGGCAATCGCCTCGACATGGCGGTCGGGCAGGCCCAGATCGGCCGCCGAGGCACAGACCACCCGCAGGCTGGGCCCGAACCGCAGCCACAGCGACCGGGCCATGTCGACCAGCACCGCGGCCCCCGACAGATCGTAAAGCGCAAAGTGAAAGGCGTGGTTGCTTTCCAGATAGTCGCCGACCGCCCCCGCCCGGATCGCCTGATCAACGGCGCCATCCAGCGCCTCGAGCCGGTCGATGATCGCGGGGGTCAACTGGGCGCAGGCCATCTCGGCCAGCCTGGGTTCGATGGTCAGCCGGGCAAAGGCCACCTGGTCAAGCAGGCTGTCGGTCAGGTGCGGCACCGTCACCCGCCGGTTGCCCTGCGGCATCAGCGCGCCCTCGGCGGTCAGCCGGCGGATCGCCTCGCGGACCGGCGTCATGCCCGCGCCAAGATCGGTGATCAGCCCCTGAATGGTCACCGCCTGCCCCGGTGCCATGGCCCCGAACAGGATCATGTCGCGCAGACGCGCGTAGGTCACCTCGTGGGTCGGTATCTTGCGCAGGTCGTTCATGGCGGCTTTCGGATGGATGTGGCCCTTTATGACCAAGCGCCCCCGGCAATCAAGCGGTCAGTTCGGCCGGCGCCTGGGTGAACCGGGTGAAATCCGCCGTCCAGCCCCGCCCGGTCAGGTCATGCGCGAACATGCCGACGAAGGCGCCGGTGAAACTGGCATGCTCGCCCTTGCCGCCCTCGTCCGGGATGATCGACGCATCCAGGGCCGGCCCGCGGGGCGCAAGGGCATCGCCCTGCCCCCGGAGAAACCGCTGGGTCGCCCCGTTCACCTGCACCGCCAGCGTGATCGGCCCGTCGGTGATCGGCCTGTCAATGATCGGCCCGTCGGTGATCGGCCCGTCGGTGATCGGCCCATCGGTGATCGGCCTGTCAGGGGCAGCCTCGGTCGCCGTCCATGTCAGGGACTGGCCCTGCCAGTCGCGGTTGCAGGACCCCGCCCGCAGGCACCTGCCAAGGCCGGGCTCGTGGGTCATCAGGCAGGCGGGAAACTTGTGGCTGTTGTCATAGGGGACCAGCCCCGCCGCGCGCTGCCAGTTCGGCGGATCGGCCTGCACAACCGTCGCGGCGTCATAGGCGTGATGCTGCGGTCGCCGCGCGACCAGAACCTGTTCGAACCACGACCCGATGCTCTCGCGGCCCGTCGTCCGCAGCGCCGCGCCGGTCATTGTGAACAGACGTTCGGGATAAGGGGTGCGAAGCCACTGAAACTCGATCGGCGGGCGGCCCATTGTGAACACGCGTTCGGTTAGCACCTCGGGCAGGCAGTCTGGCAGACCGCCAACCGTCAGCGGCGGCACCAGGCCGCCACCCTAGAGATACCGCCAGCCGTGGTCCGCCGATTCGCACCGCGCCAGCCCGGTCTTGCGATCTCGCGCAACTGTGCCATCGTCACCGCGTCTTAGCCCGGGCCCCCCCAGGCGGTGGTCAGGGAATCCGAGCCGCCGCGCTTGAACAGATGCGGCGCCTCGGTTGTTTCGCACAAAAATCGCCCCGGTGCCGCCCGGGGTTTCAGGCCAGCAGTGCCGCCGCCTCTGCCAGACCCAACGCCGCAGGCCGGGTGCAGGTGGTCTGCAGGGTCACGAACTGCCCCGTCTCGCCCGAGTGCAGGCAGGCGGTCATCACCTCGACCCCGTGCAGCGCCCGGTCGAGCGAACAGCGCGCATCGCGCCCGTCCATGATCGCGGCGGCCATGTCGGCCAGCCCGACGGTGCGATAGTTGGCCAGCGGCCCGCGCGACGGGTGGTCCTGGTTCGGCACGCCCAGCGGGTGATCCCAGGCGGCAACCTCGGTGATCACCTCGTCCTTGCCGCCGATTTCCACAACACCGCCAAAGAAGTTCGGGTCGGGCAGATACAGCGTGCCTTCGGTGCCATAAAGCTCCATATGCGCCCGCTTGTGGCTCCAGACATCCCACGAGGTCGACAGGTTCACCGTGGCGCCATTGGCGAACTCCAGCAGGGCGTGGATGTTGGTGGGGGTCTTGACCGGAATGACCTCGCCCTTGCGGGGCTCAGAGGCGATGGTGCGTGTCGGCGTCGCGGACGAAGTCAACGCTCCCACCCGGCGCACGGGGCCCAGCAGGTTGATCAGGTTGGCAACGTAATAGGGGCCAAGGTCCAGCATCGGCCCGCCACCGGGCAAAAAGAAGAAGTCGGGGTTCGGATGCCAGGCTTCCATGCCGTGGTTCAGCACCCCCGCCGATCCGGCGATGATGGTGCCCACCGCACCGTCATCCAGCAGCGCGCGTGCCTGTTGGTGCGCCCCCCCAAGGAACGTATCCGGCGCGCAGCCCACCGACAGCCCCCTCGACGCCGCCAGATCGCGCAGGGCCAGACCGTCTTCCAGCGACAGCACCAGCGGCTTTTCCGAATAGGCATGCTTGCCCGCCTCGATGATGCGGCGGGTGATCGGGTAGTGTGCGTCGGGAATGGTCAGGTTGATGACCATGTCCACCTCCCGATTGGCCAGCAGATCATCGACCGACTGCGCCTTGGTGCCGAACTCGGCCGCCCGCGCCTCGGCCGCCGCCATGTTCACATCCGCCACCGCCCGCACCTGCAGGCCCTTGAACAGCGGTGCCAGCCGCAGATACGCGGCCGAGATATTGCCGCAACCGATGATGCCTATGCCCAGATTTGCCATCTCAGAACCCCTTTACCGATGCCAGCGACCGCTGCGCAAAGCGCAGATCATCTGCCGGATTGTCATGTTCCATTACAAAGATATCGCAGCCGACGCCGCGCAGCGCCGCCATGATGGCGGGCCAGTCCATGGTGCCATGGCCGACATCGGCCCAGCCATCCTCGACCGTCGTGCCAGCAGGCGCGATGTCCTTGACATGCGCTGCGGTGATCCGGCCCGCGAATTCCTTGATCCACCGGATCGGGTCGGCCCCGCCGCGCACCACCCAGGCCACGTCCATTTCCCATTCAAGATCCGGCCCGCCGTCAAACATCGCCGCCTGCGGAATCGTGCCGTCCGGGGTCGCCACGAATTCGAAATCATGGTTGTGCCAGCCAAAACCATAGCCCGCCGCCCGCAGCGGCGCCCCCGCCGCCTGCAACCGCGCGCCGAACGTCTTCCAGCCGGCCCCATCGGTTGGCCGGTCGGCCGGCATCACATGCGGACAGAAGATCCTTTCCATTCCCAGCGTCTGCGCGATGGTGATCACGAAATCCGGGTCAGTCTCGATCATCGCAAGGGCGAAATGCCCGGTTGGCATCGTCAGCCCCGCCGATGTCAGCCCTGCCGCCAGATCGGCCAGTTTCGCGGCATCGGCGTAAAGCCCGCCATAGCCTTCGCAGGCGGTGTAGCCGGTCTTCGCCAGCATCGCCAAAGTCTCTGCCAGCGGCGGGAAATTGCGCGAGGAATATAGCTGATAGCTGATCATGTCAGACTCCCTTGTGGTCCGGCGACCCGTAGGTGGCCGAGTGAAGATCGCGTAGCTGGAAGGTCGGCTCTGCCGCCGGGCTGGCGGGGGTGAAGGTCAGGGTGGCGGGATGCCCGGGAACCAGCGTCACCGCGTTGTCCGAGAACCGCCCCGGCTGATCGGCCTCGACAGCCACGAACAGCGCCAGTCGTTCGGCCGAAATCGTGATCTGCCAGCCGGTTTCGACCTGCGTCACCGACGCTGACAGGGCCGGTGCCTGCAGGTCATAGGTTTTCCACGGGCGCGGCGCATGCAGATCGGTGCCAAGCCGCGCACCGTCGGCCTCCCACGACCACAGCAGCATCTCGCCCGCCGACACCTCGAACGCGGCCACCTGCACCGCCGTAACGGCGGCATCAGGGTCAACGACACAAGCCTCGCGCCGCAACTCGCGGGTGCGGCCCGCCATGTCCACCGCCATCGCCGTCACCGTCAGCGCCACCGGCGTGGCCCCGTCATTCACTGCCCTCAGGTCATAGCCTTTTGCCGTCGGCACCGCCGTTACCAGCACCGGCGCGTAAAACGCCTTCGCCATGTGGTGCAGCAGCTTCCAGTTGCCGCCATGATCGAGGCTCGCCCAGGAACAGACCGGCCAGGTGTCGTTCAGTTGCCAATAGAGCGTGCCCATGCAATGCGGCTTGTTCGCCCGCCAGCCGGTGACGGCGGTCTTGATCGCCAGACCCTGCTGGACCTGGCTGAGGTAGACGAAATTCTGAAACCCCACCGGAAAGCGGAAATAGCGGAACATCGTCTCGGCAATTCGCGCGTTGCCGCCGGCGTTCTTCTGGTGGCTTTCCATCACCGGGCTTGCGATGTTGAAATCCACCGGGGCGGCGAAGTGCCGGATGGCGGACATCGACGGATAGCTTTGAAAGCCGAATTCCGAACAGAACCGGGGTTTGACATCGCGGTAATGGTCGAAATCCCGGCCCTCGTGCCAGACAGACCAGAAATGCATGTCGCCCGAACTGTCATCATGCCAGGCGTCGCCAAAGGCCATCGGCCCCGGTGACGGGCTTGACGGCCACCAGTTGGCCCCCGGCAGCACCGCCAGCAACCCGGCCTCGATCGTGCGGTTCAGCCGGTCATAGGACACCAGATAACGGTCCCGGTCCTTGCGGCTTTCCTCGAACCAGGTCAGCGCGCCGATCAATTCATTGTCGCCGCACCACACCGCGATGCAGGCGTGGTGATTGATGCGCGCCACCACATCGCGCACCTCACGGTCAACCTCGGCCAGAAACGCCGGGGTCGATGGATAGAGGTGGCAGGCAAACATGAAGTCCTGCCAGACCATCAGGCCCATCTCGTCGCACAGGTCATAGAACCAATTCGGCTCATACCGCCCGCCGCCCCAGATGCGGATCATGTTCATGTTGGCATCAACCGCCGATTGCAGCAGCCCCCGCACCGCGTCCGGCGTGATTTGCCCGTTCAGCGCATCGGCGGGTATCCAGTTTGCGCCCTTGGCAAACACATCGCGGCCATTGACGCGAAACCCGAAGGACCGCCCCGCGGCGTCAGGCGCCGACACCAGATCAAGGGACCGCAGGCCCAGACGGCGGACAGCCACCACTTCGCCCATCGTCACGGTCAGGGTATGCAGCACCTGCGCGCCCTGCCCCGCCGGCCACCACAACTGCGGATCGGGCACCGGCAGCACCAGCCGCGCCACACCGGCGATGATCGCCGCCGACCGGGTGACACCGCACAGCGTTGCGGTCACGTCCGCGCCATCGCCCTGCACCTCGACCGCCACCTCGGCCAGGCCCGGCGAGTGGGTCTGCGACACGACGATATCGGCGATGCGCACGCCCTGCGGCTCCAGCCGGATCGCGCCCCACAGGCCGAACTGGCCAAGCGCGATGTTCCAGTCCCAGCCGAAATCGCACTGCGGCTTGCGCAGCATGTTGGCGTTGGGGATGGGGCCGTTGACCTTTTGATAGGGCACCGGAAAGGGCATCGACGCCTGCAGCTCTGCCGCCGCGCGAACCGGAGAGCGGAACGTGATCTCGATCTCGTTCGCGCCGGGCCGCAGGTGCCCGGCCACATCGACCCGGAACCGGCGGTGCGCATTTGCGGCCGACAGCACCAGCGTGCCGTTCAGCCGCACCTCGGCCACGGTATCCAGCCCGTCGATCACCAGATCGGCCGCGCCACCCTCATGGGTGAAATTGCGTCGCGCAACCCAGTCGCGTTCGCAGATCCAGCGCAGGTCATATTCGTTGCGCCCCCAGTAGGGGTCGGGAATGACCCCCGCCCGGTGCAGCGCGGTCACGCCATCGCCGGGCAGGTCGAAGTCAACGTTGTGCGATCCGCTTTCATCCGAAAGCGTCCATGTTCCCGCAAGATCACCCATCATCAGACCCGCTGTTCGGTGCCCGTGTCGAAAATCGACGCCTTGGCAATATCCACTTTCAGGTGCACTTCCGTTCCCGGCCGCAGGCGGTGTTCCACCGGCACCCGCACCGACATCTGCACCCCGTTGGCCACCAGCCAGATCAGGCTGTCGGCCCCCATCGGCTCGTCAATCTCGACCACTGCCGGAATGGTATGGCCCGGCTCGGCCTGATGGTGGATCGTCAGGTGTTCGGGACGCAGGCCGAGGATGGCCTTGTGCCGCTCCATCACTGCGCCGCCTTCGTAATCGACAAGGTCGATCTTTGTGTCGCTGAATTGAAAGTAGCGGCCGTTTTCCACCGTGCTGCCGTGCAGGAAATTCATCGACGGGCTGCCGATGAACCCGGCCACGAACAGGTTCAGCGGCCGGTTGTAGATGGTCTGCGGCGCATCCAGTTGCTGGATGATGCCGCCGCGCATCACGGCGATCCGGTCGGCCAGCGTCAGCGCCTCGATCTGGTCATGCGTCACGTAGACCATGGTGTTGTTCAGACGCGAGTGCAGGCGCTTGATTTCGACCCGCAACTCGGACCGCAGCTTGGCGTCGAGGTTCGACAGCGGCTCGTCGAACAGGAACACATCGACATCGCGCACCAGCGCCCGCCCGATGGCCACCCGCTGCCGCTGACCACCTGACAGGGCCCCCGGCTTGCGATCCAGCAAAGGCTCGATCTGCAGGATTTCAGCCGCCCGCGCCACGCGCTTGTCGATCTCGGGCTTGGGCACCTTGGCGTTCTTCAGACCGAACGACAGGTTGCCGCGCACCGTCATCTGCGGATACAGCGCATAGGACTGGAACACCATGCCGATGCCGCGCTCGCTGGGTTCGGCCCAGGTCACGTTCTTGCCCTTGATCCAGATCTGGCCGTCGGTGATGTCCAGAAGGCCCGCCAGACAGTTCAGCAGCGTGGACTTGCCACACCCCGAAGGCCCCAGCAGCACCACGAACTCGCCCTCGGCCACGTCGATGTTCAGGTTCTTCAGCACGGCAGCGGTGCCGAATTTCAGGGTCAGGTCCTTGACAGAGATAGAATGCTGCATGGCTAGCCTTTCACCGCGCCGGCCGCGATGCCACGCACGAACAGTTTTCCAGAGACAAAGTAGATGATCAGCGGCACAAGGCCGGTCAGCAGCGTCGCCGCCATGTTGACGTTGTATTCCTTGACGCCCTGCACCGAGTTGACGATGTTGTTCAACTGCACCGTCATCGGGTAAAGGTCGGGCTTGGTGTAGACCACGCCGAACAGGAAGTCGTTCCAGATACCCGTCACCTGCAAGATGATCGCCACCACGAAGATCGGCAGGCTCATCGGCATCAGGATGCGGGCGTAGATCGACCAGAACCCCGCACCGTCGACCCGCGCCGCCTTGAACAATTCCTCGGGAATGGTCGAGAAATAGTTGCGGAACAGCAGCGTCAGGATCGGCATGCCAAACACGGTGTGCACCAGCACCAGACCCCAGAGCGTGCCGTAAAGCCCCATCTCGCGCAGCAGGATCACGATCGGATACAGCATGATCTGATAGGGAATGAAGGCGCCGAAGATCAGGATGGTAAAGAACGTGTCGGCACCCTTGAACTTCCAGAACGTCAGGGCATAGCCGTTCACCGAGGCCACCGCGATCGACAGGATCACCGATGGAATGAGGATGCGGACCGAATTCCAGAACCCGCGGGACAGCCCGTCGCAGTTGAGCCCGGTGCAGGCCTCGGCCCAGGCCTTGACCCAGGGCTGAAAGGTGATCTCGACCGGCGGGGCAAAGATGTTGCCCAGACGAACCTCCGGCATGCCCTTGAGCGAGGTCATCACCATCACCCACAGCGGCAGCAGGTAATACAGGCTGAACACGATCAGCGTGCCGTAGATCATGATGTTGCGGCCCGACAGGATGCGGCGCGGTTTTGCCCCGCGCGGGCCGGCCATGGCGTCGGACCGGGCAGTGTTCCCGGCAAGTGTCGCGTCAGCCATGCTTCTTGCTCCCGAATTCCAGATAGGCCCAGGGGATCAGCACAACCAGCACCGACAGCAGCATCATGGTCGAGGCGGCAAAGCCCTGACCCAGGTTCTGCGCCTGAAACATGTAGTCATAGACATACATCGCCGGCACCTGACTGGCGTTGCCCGGCCCGCCCGAGGTTTGAGCGACGACAAGGTCGTAAAGCCGGATGATCCCCGAGGCGATGATGACCAGCGTGGTGATGAACACCGGCCGCATCATCGGGATGATGATCTTGTAATAGGTTTTCCAGGTCGGGATGCCGTCGACCTTGGCGGCTTTCCAGATGTCCTCGTCGATGCCACGCAGACCGGCCAGCATCAGGCACATCACGAATCCGGTGCCCTGCCACAGCCCGGCGATCAGCAGGCCGTAGATGACGATGTCCTGATTGTTCAGCGGATCGAAGGTGAACGACGTCCAGCCAAGGCCGCGGATGATCGACTGCACCCCGAATTGCGGGTTCAGAATCCACTGCCAGACCAGCCCGGTCACCACGAAAGACAAGGCAAAGGGATACAGCATGATCGTGCGGAACGTATCCTCGTAGCGGATCTTCTGGTCCATCGCCACGGCCAGCAGAAAGCCGATGACAAGGGTGAAGATCAGCGAGAAGAATCCGAACACCATCAGGTTTTCGATCGAGATCAGCCAGCGGCTGTTGGTCCAGAGCCGCTCATACTGGTCAAAGCCGACAAAGCGTTCGCGCGGTAGCAGCTTGGAATCCGTGAACGAATACAGCACCGTCCACAGCGTGCCCCCGAGAAAGACGACCAGCGCCGTCAAAACCATCGGAATGGCTGCGATTTTGGAATTCAAGTTCCGCAGGATGCGGTTCGGGCGCGTTTGCGCGGCCATGTGGTGCCCTCTCCCCAACGAGATCCGTAAGACGACAAGAGCCGCCCTTTCGGGGCGGCTCCGCCAATCGTGCAGCGATCAGAGACCGGACTTCAGGATCTCGACCCACTTGGCATGGGCATCGGCCGGGGCCATGTCCGACTTCCAGAATTCGACCATCAGGTCTTCGTTCTGCTTTTGCACGTCCGGCGACCATGCCTGGTCACCCGACGGCACGATGTTGCCCGCGGCAAGCAGCTCGAGACCCTTCTTCATGCAATCGTTGGCTGCGGACAGATCGACGTCGCCACGGATCGGCAGCGAGCCTTTCTTCAGGTTGAACGCAACCTGCACTTCGGGGCTGACCAGTTGGGCGGCCATACGCTTTTGTGCGGCTTCGATTTCCGGATCGTCGTTCTTGGGGAAGTAGAACGCGTCGCCACCGGTCGACAGGTAGGCGTTCAGGCCCAGACCCGGCAGGCAGGTATAGTCGGTTCCGGCAACCTGGTTGGCCACCTGGAATTCGCCCTGCGCCCAGTCACCCATGATCTGGCCGCCGGCTTCGCCGGTGATCACAAGGTTGGTCGCCTGGTTCCAGTCCTGCACGGTCGACTTGGCCGCCAGCAAGCGGGCTTTGGCGACAGCTTCGAACACGGCTGCATATTCCGGGCCGGCGGCCACGTCCATGTTCTTGTCGACGTTCACCTGTTTCCAGATGTCCAGACCGGCAACGGCGATCGCGAGTGCGCCAAAAGCCAGATTCGACTGCCAGGGCTGGTTGCCCAGGGCCAGCGG
>Ga0105047_10017517_pt1 | contig 11161 bp, 6 predicted proteins | sample MAT04_FD_78384 | JGI IMG/M metagenome (GOLD analysis project Ga0105047, IMG submission 78384) | Freshwater microbial communities from Lake Fryxell liftoff mats and glacier meltwater in Antarctica - MAT-04 (megahit assembly) | ecosystem: Environmental > Aquatic > Freshwater > Ice > Liftoff...
CAGGTGCAGGCGCGTTTCAGCGCCGCGTTCAGCTGTGAACGCGAGCAGGCGCCTCCGCGTCGCGGTGACGCGGGGGAACAGGCGCCACCACGTCGCGGTGACGCGGGGGAACAGGCGCCACCACGTCGCGGTGACGCGGGGGAACAGGCGCCACCACGTCGCGGTGACGTGGGGGAACAGGCGCCACCACGTCGCGGTGACGCGGGGGAACAGGCGCCACCACGTCGCGGTGACGCGGGGGAACAGGCGCCACCGCGTCGCGGTGACGCGGGCGAGAAGTCGCCGTCTGCCGCCGCTGCGCCAGCGGGCGCCACGCCCTTGCAGACCGCCTGCATGCCGCTGCGGCCGCTGACGCTGAACTTCAGCGCCCCGGTGCCGCGCGCCCAGGCGCTGGCCGCACGGCTGGTGCCCGACAGCGGCGCGCCGATCGCGCCGCAGCTGCGCGAAGACGAGCGTGGCGAGATGCTGCAGTCCGTGCGCTTCGCCGCGCCCTTGCCCGAGAACACGCGCTTTCGCCTCACGCTGCCGCAAGGCCTGCAGGACGACGCCGGCCGCGCGCTGGCCAATGCCGGCAGCTTTCCGCTCGCGGTGGCCACCGGCAGCCTGCCGCCGCTGGCCAAGTTCGCCGGTGCACCCTTCGGCATCCTGGAAAGCAGCAGCGACGCCGCGGCGCCGGCGCTGGTGCCCTTGATGCCGCTGACGCTGCGCCACGTGCAGGCCGACCTGGCGGGTGTGGCCACTGGCGGCCAGGTGCGCGTGAAGCGACTGGGCGCCGAAACACCCGACCTCGAACTGCTGCGCTGGCTGGCCCGCCTGCGCAAGGATCACGACGAACAGTTCAAGACGCGCGGCCAGTCGTTGCTGGCCAGCGAGCCCGGCGTGCAACGCGCCGAGCTGCCGCAGCTGAAGGACACGGCGCCGCGCGCCACCGAAGTCATCGGCATTCCGCTGCCGCAGCGCGGCTACCACCTGCTGGAAGTGGAGTCGCGCCTGCTGGGCGAACGCCTGCTCGCCGAGCGTGCGCCGATGTATGCGCGCACCGGCGCGCTGGTCACCAACCTGGCGGTGCACTTCAAGCGCGGACGCTCGTCCAGCCTGGTCTGGGTGACGACACTCGACCGCGGCCGCCCGGTGGCCGGCGCCCGCGTGGCGGTGAACGACTGCCACGGCAAGCCGGCCTGGAACGGCAGCACCGACGCCGCCGGCATGGCCCGCATCGAGCGCGGCTTCGACAACGGCGACTGGGACGCGCGCCAGAAGTGCCTGAGCCGCGAAGGCTGGTTCGTCACCGCGCGTGTCAAGGGCAAGGACGGCGACGACCTGGCCTTCGTCTTCAGCGACTGGACACGCGGCATCGAGCCCTGGCGCTTCAACCTGCCGCAGTCGCTGGAAGGCACGCCCGACCTGCGCGTCCACACGGTGTTCGACCGCACGCTGCTGCGTGCGGGCGAAACGGTGTCGATGAAACACTTCCTGCGGGTCGAGACCGAGCGCGGCCTGGCCCTGCCCGAGCCCGCCACCCTGCCCACGCAACTGGTGCTGACACACCAGGGCAGCGGCGCAGAAACGAAGCTGCCGCTGGCCTGGCCGCGCGGCGCACGCGCAACGGAAAGCACCTGGGCAATACCGAAAAACGCCAAGCTGGGTGTCTACGACGTGGCGCTGCAGCAGGGCGAACGCACGCTCGTCAGCGGCAGCCTGCGTGTCGAAGCCTTCCGCGTGCCGCTGGTCGACGCCCGTCTGAGCGGCCCCGCGGGTGTGTTGGTGGCGCCGCGTGAAGTGGCCTTCGCGGCGCAACTCAACGCGATGGCCGGCGGGCCGCTGGCGGGCCGGGCGGCGCAGCTTTCGGCCTTGCTGCGGGGCGCGCCGGTGCAGTTCAAGGGCCACGACGACTTCAGCTTCAACCCGCCGCGGCCGCGTGGCGAAGGCGAAGCAGACGAGCCCGAGACCCGGCAGCAGCTGGTGGCCGACAAGGTGGCCGCCACCACCGACGCCCAAGGCGCCGCGCGCCTGAGCGTGGAAGCGCTGCCGCCGCTGAAGGCCCCCGCCGACCTGCTGGCCGAGCTGCGTTTCGACGACCTCAACGGCGAGGTGCAGACCGTGGCACAGCGCCTGCGCCTGTGGCCCGCCGCTGTGGTCGTGGGCCTGCGCGTGCCGGGCTGGACCGCCACGCGCGGCGACGCGGGCCTGACGGCGGTGGTGCTCTCCAACGAGGGCAATCCCTTGATGGACCGAACGGTCGAAGTGAGTGGCAGGCTGCACCAGACCCTCAGCACGCGCAAGCGCATCGTCGGTGGCTTCTATGCCTACGACAACCGCCACGAGGTGCGTGAACTGGGCACGCTGTGCAGCGGCAAGACCGATGCGCTGGGCCGCCTGCGCTGCGAGATCAAGCTCGACGCCGTGGGCGAGGTCGAACTCGTCGCCCGCGCCCGCGACGATGCCGGCCGCGAGAGCGTGGCCGCGAGCTCGGTGTGGGTGAGTGGCCGCGGTGAATGGTGGTTCGGCCAGGACAACGACGACCGCATCGACGTGCTGCCCGAGCGCCGCGAAGTTGAGCCCGGCCAGACCGCGCGCCTGCAGGTGCGCATGCCCTACCGACAGGCCACGGCGCTGGTGACGGTGGAGCGTGAAGGTGTGATCGAGGCGCGTGTCGTGCAGTTGACAGGGCGTGAGCCGGTGATCGAACTGCCCATTCCCGCCGGCGCCGAGCACTCTTGGGCGCCCAACGTCGTGGTGGGCGTGCTGGTGCTGCGCGGCCGCCTGCGCGAGGCGCCGTGGTGGAGTCTCTTCACCTGGGGCTGGCGAGAACCCGGCGAGTGGTGGCGCGCCTTCCGCTACGAAGGCAGTGACTACCGCGCGCCGACGGCGGTGGTCGACCTGGCCAAGCCGTCCTTCAAGTTCGGCGCCGCGCAGCTGGACATCGGCCGCGCGCAGCACCGGCTGGACGTCAAGGTCACGCCCGAGCGCACGCAGTACAAGGTGCGCGAAACCGCGATGACCACGGTGCAGGTGAGTTTTCAGGGCAAGCCGCTGGCCGGCGCAGAAGTCGCGTTTGCCGCCGTCGACGAAGGCCTGCTGGCGCTGCAGGCCAACACGTCCTGGGAGCTGCTGCCCGGCCTGCTGCACACGCGGCCCTGGGGCGTGGAGACGTCCACCGCGCAGGGCGAGATCGTCGGCCGCCGCCACTACGGCCGCAAGGCGCTGCCGCCGGGCGGGGGTGGCGGTAGCAACCCGACACGCGAACTCTTCGACACGCTGCTGCTGTGGCGCGGCACGGTGCAGCTCGACGCGCAGGGGCAGGCGCGCATCGCGGTGCCACTGAACGACTCGCTGACCAGCTTTCGCCTCGTGGCGATTGCTGACGCGGGGGCCGGTACGGCGGTCGAACGCTTCGGCACCGGCAGCGCCAGTGTGCGCGTGACGCAGGATCTGCAGATGCTCTCGGGCCTGCCGCCGCTGGCGCGCGAGGGCGACCGCTACGACGCCAGCTTCACGCTGCGCAACACCACGGCGCGCGCGCTCACGGTGCAGGCCACGCTCGCCGGGCAGGCCTTGGGCGCGGCCACACCCGCCCTCACCTTGCCAGCGCAGACCGTGACGCTGGCCGCCGGTGCGGCGCAGGAACTGCGCTGGCCGGTGCAGGTGCCCGCGGGCGCCACGCGCATCGAGTGGGACGCGGCCGCGACGGAGACGGCAGGTGCCGCGCCCGTGCGCGACCGCTTGAAGATCGTGCAGGCCATCGCACCCGCGGTGCCGGTGCGTGTGTGGCAGGCCACGCTGCAGCCGCTGGAAGGCAGCTTCACGCTGGCCGTGGCGCAGCCCGCCGGCGCGCTGCCCGGTGCGGGTGGTTTGTCGGCCACGCTGCAACCGAAACTCACCGGCGCGTTGCCCGGCCTGCGCCGTTACTTCGAAAACTACCCCTACAGCTGCCTCGAACAAAAGACTTCGCGCGCCCTCGGCCTGCGCGACGTGGCAGCCTGGGCCACGCTGCAGGGCGAAGCCGGGGGCTATCTCGACAGCGACGGCCTGGCCGGCTACTTCCCGCCCACGCCGGGCAGCGCGCCGCGGGGCAGCGACCGGCTCACCGCCTACCTGCTTTCGGCCGCGCACGAAGCCGGCTGGACCTGGCCCGAGGCCACGCGCGACGCCATGCTCGGCGGTCTGCAGGCCTTCGTCGAAGGGCGCATCGAACGCCGCTTCAACACGCCGCGTGCCGACCTTGACGTGCGCAAGCTCGCCGCGCTCGAAGCGCTGGCGCGCCATGGGCGTGTGCAGGCGCGTTGGCTCGGCAGCGTGGCGTGGACACCCGCGGCCTGGCCCACGAGCGCGCTGCTCGACGCCTGGGGCCTGTACCGGCGCGTCGACAGCCTGCCCGAACGCACGGCGCGGCTCGACGAACTGCAACGCCTGATCCGCTCGCGCCTGATCGCCGGCGGCACGACGCTGAAGTTCAGCACCGAGCAGAGCGACGACTGGTGGTGGCTGATGGACGGCCCCGACGCCAACGCGGCGCGGCTGCTGCTGGCCGCCGTCGAGAGCCCGGCGTGGCAGGCCGAGCTGCCGCAGATCCTCAACGGCACGCTGGCGCGTCAGCGTGGGGGCGCCTGGGCGACGACCACCGCCAACCTCTGGGGTGTGCTGGCGCTGGAGCGTTTTGCCGCGAAGTTCGAGGCCACGCCGGTGGCCGGCCGCAGCACGCTGCAATGGGGAGCGGCGACACGCACACAGGACTGGCAGACGGCGCCGACCGGCAGCACGCAGAGCCTGCCCTGGCCGAGCGCGGCCGCGGCCTTCACGGCGCGCCACGAAGGCGCGGGCCGGCCCTGGCTGGCACTGCAGACCCTGGCCGCCGTGCCGCTGCAGGCGCCGCTGGCCGCGGGCTACCGCGTCAGCCGCAGCGTCAAGGCGGTGGAGCGCAAGAAGCCCGACGCCTGGAGCCGCGGCGACGTGCTGCGCGTGCGGCTGGAAGTCGAGGCGCTGGGCGACATGGCCTGGGTCGTCTTCAGCGACCCCGTGCCCACCGGCGCCACGCTGCTGGGCAGCGGGCTCAAGCGTGATTCAGCCATCGCCACGCAGGGCGAGCGCCGCGAGGGCCTCGCCTGGCCGGCCTTCGAGGAGCGCGGCTTCGACACCTGGCGCGCCTATTACGAATGGCTGCCGCGCGGCAGACACGTCGTCGAGTACACGCTGCGCCTGAACGCCAGCGGCCGCTTCGGTCTGCCGCCGACACGTGTGGAGGCGATGTACGCGCCCGAGACCTTCGGCGAGAGCCCGAACGCAAGCTTGGAGGTCGGCCCGTGATGGGGCGGCGTGCTCGGCTTCGGCTGATCGTGATGCTCGTCGCGTCGTTGATGCCGTTGCGGCCATCGCCTGCCTCCGCCCAGGCGCTGCCGAGTTTCGAGGCCGTGCGCGCTGCGCATGCGCCGTCCGACGTGCCGCTGCTGGCGCGCGATGGCACGCCGCTGCAATGGCTGCGCACCGACGCCACCGTGCGCCGCGGCCCCTGGCTGGCGCTGGCCGGCATCTCGCCCGCGCTGCGGCTGGCCATCGTCTACAGCGAAGACCAGCGTTTCTGGCAGCACGGTGGCGTCGACTGGCAGGCGGTGGCGGCCAGCGCCTGGGCCAACGCCTGGAACACCCGCACACGCGGCGCCAGCACGTTGACGATGCAGCTCGCCGGCCTGGCCGACGAGACGCTGCTGCGCCCCGCAGGCGGCCGCAGCATCGGCCAGAAGCTCACGCAGGCCTGGCGCGCGCAGCAGCTGGAAGCGCGCTGGAGCAAGGCGCAGATCCTCGAGGCCTACCTCAACCGTGTGCCGCTGCGCGGCGAGCTGGTGGGCGTGGCGGCGGCGTCGCTGCTGCTCTTCGACAAACACGCCAGCGGGCTTGACGCGGTGGAAGCCGCGCTGCTGGCCGCGCTGGTGCGCGCGCCGAACGCCGCGCCCGCCGTGGTCGAACGCCGCGCCTGCGAAGTGCTGCGGGCGCAACAGCTGGCCTGCGACGGCCTGGCCATCACCTGGGCGCAGGCACTGGCTCGGCGACCGGGTGCGCTGCGCGCGGGCAGCGGCGAGGCGCTGGCGCCGCATCTGGCGCAGCGCATCGCCAGTGCCCAGCCGAAAGGCGCCGCACCAGGCCAGCCGCTGCGCAGCACGCTCGACGCCGGTGTGCAGCGCGTGGCGCTGGCGGCGCTGCGGCAGCAGCTGTCGGAACTGCGTGGCCGCGAAGTCGAGGACGGCGCCGTGCTGGTGCTGGACAACCGCAGCGGCGAGGTGCTGGCCTGGGTGGGCAGCGCAGGGCCGCTGCAGTCGTCCGCCGCCGCGGTCGACGCGGTGCTGGCGCGTCGCCAGCCTGGCAGCACCTTGAAACCCTTTGTCTACGCGCAGGCGCTGCAGCAGCGGCTGATCACCGCCGCCAGCGTGCTCGACGACGCGCCGCTGCAACTCAGCAGCGAAGGCAGTGGCGGCGGCGCCTCGCTCTACCAGCCGCAGAACTACGACCGCGCCTACCAGGGCGCGGTGGGCGTGCGCACGGCACTGGCTTCGAGCCTGAACGTGCCGGCAGTGCGCCTGGGCGCGCTGCTCGGCCCCGACGCCGTGTTCGACACCCTGGTGCGCGCCGGTCTGCGCCCCAGCGAAAGTGCCGGCTTCCACGGCCATGCGCTGGCGCTGGGCAGCGCCGACGTCACGCTGCTCGACCTCACCAATGCCTACCGCATGCTGGCCAACGGCGGGCGGCTGGGCGCAGTGCGCTGGCAGGCCGAAGGCCAGGGCACGAAGGCCGCACGGCCCGTGTCACCGTCGGCCGTGTTCGACCCCGCCGTGGCCTACATCGTCGCCGACATCCTGGCCGACCCGGCTGCGCGCGCCACCACCTTCGGCCTCGACAGCCCGCTGGTCACGCGCGGCTGGGCGGCGGTCAAGACCGGCACCAGCAAGGACCTGCGCGACAACTGGTGCATCGGTTTCACCGACCGCTACACCGTCGGTGTGTGGGTGGGCAACGCCAGCGGCGCGGCCATGCACGGCGTCAGCGGTGTCAGCGGCGCCGCGCCCGTGTGGCGCGAGATCGTCGCCTTCCTGCACGCGGGCGCACCTTCGCGTGCACCGGCGGCGCCGCCGGGCGTGGTGGCGCAGGGCGGCGAGTGGTTCGTGGCCGGCACGGCGCCGGCGCGGCCGGCCGGGGCGCTGGCCTCGGCCTTCGGCATCCGCTCGCCGCGCGACGGCAGCCTGTTTGTACTCGACCCCGACATCCCGATGGCCGCCCAGCGCCTGGTCTTCGAAGGTGCACCCGGCCGCTGGTCGCTCGATGGGCAGCCGCTGGGCGCGGGCCCGCGTGTGCACTGGCTGCCGCGCCCGGGGCGCCACGTGCTGCAGTGGCAGGGTGCCGATGCGGGCGACGCCGTGCGTGTGGCCTTCGAGGTGCGCGCTTCGGCGCCGCCGCGTGCGCGGCCTAGGGGTTCGAGCCGTTGAACAGGCGCTCGACCGCGACGTCGATCACCATGCCGCACAGGCTGTAGAGCAGCGAACCGATCAGCGCCGCGCCGAAGCCCGTGACGTTGAAGCCCGACAACACGCTGGCCGAGGCGTAGAACATCGCCGCGTTGATGACGAAGAGGAAGAGGCCCAGCGTGATCAGCGTCACCGGCAGCGTCAGCAGCACCAGCAGCGGACGCACCAGCGTGTTGAACAGACCGAGCACCAGCGCGGCCACCAGGGCCGACCCAAAACCGGCCAATTGCACGCCGTTGTAGAGGTTGGCCACCAGCAGAAGGGCGGCCGCGAGCAGCATCCAACGCACGATGATCTTCATGGTCACAGCATAACGTGGCGCAAAGCGTGGTGCGAAAGCCGCTTTTACCTAGGAAAACGCCTTCTCAGTGCCCCTCGCACGCAGTAGCATCGCGCCTGCACGTTTCCCAGGAAAGACAAGTCCGCGACAGAACATCGTTTGCGAGGCTTGCACGGGAAGCGGCATCCCTCATCCACTGATGGAGAACATCTAAATGGCAACTGCGACAAAAGCTCCCGCGAAGAAGACCGCTCCGGCCAAGAAGGCGGCCCCGGCGAAGAAGGCGGCTCCGGCCAAGAAGGCGGCCGCCCCGGCCAAGAAGGCTGCACCTGCGAAGAAGGCAGCGGCACCGGCGAAGAAGGCGGCTCCGGCCAAGAAGGCGGCGCCTGCGAAGAAGGCCGCTCCGGCCAAGAAGCGCACGCCCAGCGCGGCCTTCATGAAGCCGCTGACCCCCAGCCCGGCGCTGGGGGCCATCATCGGCGACAAGCCCCTGCCGCGTACCGACGTCACCAAGAAGGTGTGGGAGTACATCAAGAAGAATGACCTGCAGGACAAGGCCAAGCGCACGATGATCAACGCCGACGCCAAGCTCAAGGTCGTGCTGGGCAAGGCGCAGGTCTCGATGTTCGAGATGACCAAGCTGATCAGCAGCCACCTGAAGTAAGCCGGTTCGGCGACACTGCAAAAAAGGGCCCCTCGGGGCCCTTTTTCTTGGTTCGCGCCGCTTCAGGCGCCGCGGGCGGCCTGCAGTCGGCGCTGCACGAAGTCGAGCCGGTCCTGGCCCCAGAACAGCTCGCCGTCGATGACGTAGCTGGGCGCGCCGAAGATGCCGGCAGCGATGGCGTCCTGGGTGTGGGCATCGCAGACCGGCTGCAGGCCCGCGGATTCCTCGAGGCGCGATGCCGGCAGGCCGCTCTCGGCCAGCAGCTCGGCCAGCGTGGCGGGATCGGCGATGTTGCGTTCCTGCGCCCACACGGCGGCCAGCACGCGGCCGGCCAGCGCCAGCGCGGCGGCAGTGCCGTTGGCCGCGTCGACGCCGACGATGAGCCGCGCCGCGGCCGCACCCGGCACCGGAAAGAACTTCGGCTTCACGTTCAGCGGCAGGCCCAGCGCGTCGCGCCATCGCGCCAGCTCGACGAGCCGATAGGCCTGGCGCTGTGGCGGCCGCTGCGCCAGCGGCAAGCCGCCCGAGACCGGGAAGACCTGGCTCAGGTCCACCACCTTCAGCTTCACGCGGGCCCCGGCCTCGGCCGCGATGCGCAGGAAGCGCGCGTGGCCCAGGTAGGTCCAGGGCGACTGCGGCGCGAGGTAGTAGTCGACGGTGAGGCTCATGGGGTGTGCGGCAGGCGGGTTCGGGCGTCGCAGTCTAGGGTCGGGGCCGGCACCGCGCCGCGTGGGCAACCCTTACGATCCGCCGCGCCAGCGTCCACCGCCTACCCGCTGCCGGAGACCCGCATGCTGATCCTGCTCGACCCGCGCCACCGCGACCCGGCCGTCCCGGCACACGGCGAGATCGAGTTCGACCGCCACCAGATCCGCCGGCGGGAGCCGCAAGCACGGGCCGCCGAGAGCGTGGAACACGCGCGAGCGGTGGCAGCCTGAGCCATCGGCACCCATGAGCCAGCTGCTGATCCATCAATACCTGCGTGAACTGAGCCGCCTGAAGCAGGCCAGCGGCAGCACGCGCGAGACCATCGTGCGCGAGGCCTTCAAGGACCTGCTCAAGGCCTGGGGCCGCGCGCAAGACCTCATCTTCGTTGCCGAGTACCCGCTGAAGACGGTCGCCCGGGCCAACATCGCCGTCGACGGCGCGCTGCTGCACAGCATCCGCACGCCGCTGGGCTGGTGGGAGGCCAAGGACGAGGACGACGACCTCGACGAAGAGATCGCGAAGAAGTTCAGGCGCGGCTACCCGCGCGACAACATCGTCTTCACCGACGACGCCACGGCGTCGCTGTGGCAGGCCGGTGCCGAGGTGCTGCGCTGCGACATGACCGACACGTCGCAGCTGGAAAGGCTGCTGAAGCTGTTCTTCGGCTTCGAGCGCCCCGAGATTGCCGGCTTCCGCCGCGCGGTGGAGCAGTTCAAGACCGACCTGCCGGCCGTGTTGAAAGGCCTGCGCGAGATGATCGACGCGCAGCACGTGGCCAACGCAGCCTTCCGCGAGGCCGCCGCCGCCTTCCTGCAGCATGCGCAAGAGGCCATCAACCCCGCGCTGGTGGAAGCCGACGTGCGCGAGATGCTGATCCAGCACATCCTGACCGAAGAGATCTTCAGCAAGGTTTTCGACGACAGCGACTTCCACTGCCAGAACAACGTGGCGAAGAAGCTGTACGAACTGGAGGGCAGCTTCTTCACCGGCGGCCTGAAGAAGACCACGCTCAAGGGCCTGGAGCCGTATTACGCCGCCATCCGCGCCGCCGCGGCGCAGATCGGCAGCCACAGCGAGAAGCAGACCTTCCTGAAGGTCATCTACGAGAACTTCTACAAGGTCTACAACGCCAAGGCGGCCGACCGGCTGGGCGTGGTCTATACGCCGAACGAGATCGTGCGTTTCATGATCGAGGGCGCCGACTGGCTGTGCGAGCAGCACTTCGGCCGCAACCTGGTCGACCGCGACGTCGAGATCCTCGACCCGGCCACCGGCACGGGCACCTTCATCTGCGAACTGCTGGAACACTTTCGCGGCCAGCCGAAGAAGCTGGAGCGCAAATACAAGGAGGAGCTGCACGCCAACGAGGTGGCCATCCTGCCCTACTACGTGGCCAACCTGAACATCGAGGCCACCTACGCCGCCATCACCGGGCAGTACGAGGAATTCGCGAACCTGTGTTTTGTCGACACGCTGGACAACGTGGGCCTGCACACCGCGACGCACGGCAGCACGGCCGACCTGTTCGGCAGCGTGAGCGAAGAAAACGTGGCGCGCATCAAGCGCCAGAACAGCCGCAAGATCAGCGTGATCATCGGCAACCCGCCCTACAACGCCAACCAGGCCAACGAAAACGACAACAACAAGAACCGCGAATACCCGGGCATCGACGCGCGCATCAAGCAGACCTACATCCACGAGAGCACGGCGCAGAAGACCAAGCTCTACGACATGTACGCGCGATTTTTCCGCTGGGCCAGCGACCGGCTCTCAGCCGACGGTGTGCTGGCCTTCGTGACCAACCGCAGCTTCATCGACAGCCGCACGTTTGACGGTTTTCGCAAGACGGTGGCCAGCGAGTTCGCCGAGGCCTATGTGGTGGACCTGGGCGGCGACGTGCGCGCGAACCCGAAGTTGAGTGGCACGAAACACAACGTCTTCGGCATCCAGACCGGCGTGGCCATCAGCTTCTTCGTCAAGCGGCAGGGCGCCGCGGGC
>Ga0105047_10017521_pt1 | contig 11159 bp, 4 predicted proteins | sample MAT04_FD_78384 | JGI IMG/M metagenome (GOLD analysis project Ga0105047, IMG submission 78384) | Freshwater microbial communities from Lake Fryxell liftoff mats and glacier meltwater in Antarctica - MAT-04 (megahit assembly) | ecosystem: Environmental > Aquatic > Freshwater > Ice > Liftoff...
GCGCAAAAGGCGACGATCTCGGCGGAGTAGGTTTCCTTGAGCCAGGCGACGAGCACGGACGTGTCGAGGCCACCGGAATATGCGAGGACGATTTTCATGAGCGGGCGGGGATTGAAGCAGAACGCGGTGGGGTCACAAGTGAGATGGTGATCGGCGAATCGGTGAATGGAGAATGGTGAATGGAGAATCGAGGGACGCTCGCGCGGGGCGGCGGCTTCCGTTCACGAATCACCATTCACGAATCACCATTCACTTCACCGTCTTCAGCGTCTTGAGCAGCCCCGGCCGCGTGCTCGGGATGCGCTGGTAGACGCGGCCGATCGCGACGGCGGGGGTGACGCCCTCCTGGCCCTGAATGCCGAGCAGGCGGGTGAGCTCGCTTTCAAAATGGAGCAGCGCCCGGAGCGAAGCGGGCTGTTCGTTGAGGAAACCGAAGGCGCGCTGAAGCAGGTCGTAGAGTTCGGGCGCGGGGTGGTCGGACTCGGTGACGAGTTCGATGAGCTCGACGAAATACGCGGCGAGGGCGACGCGCGGGTAGTCGCGCCGGAGCGCCTCGTGCGGCTGGTGGAGGGCGACTTCGCGGAGCTGGTGCAGCTCACTGCGGCGGCTGCGGGCGTATTGGATTTCGCAGTCGAAAAAGAGGTCGAGCACGCCGGCGAAACGGCTCTTCGGCGCGCGCGCCCCCTTCGCGACGGTCTTCACTTTCCCCTGCGTGGCGGTGAACCAGGTGACGATCAGGCTCGTCTCGGTGAGCTTCGTCTTGCGCAGCAGGATGGCGGGCGTGATCTCCACGGGGCCAGCTAACCCGCGCGGCGGTGCGGCGGGAACCGAAATGATCCGGGGATCGCGTCTGGTTTTCCGCTGACAAACGTGGGGACTCTGATAGTTGCATTCGATCGCCAGGTGAGGAGCGCCATCGGTGGCATTCCTTTCAGGTTGAGGTTCCGCCCAATCGCAAATTCCCCATGAAACTCGTCCGCAATTTTCTTCTCCCAACTGTCTTCTGTCTGGCGCTGCTGCAGGGCCACAGTCGAGCTCAAGAAAAGCGGCAGGTGTTTTTTGACATTCGCACCGAGGCGACGGAGACGAGCCAGGCGGCGTTCAAGACGCTCCGCAAGGCGAACGCCAGCAAGGCGAAACCGACGGCGACGGTGCGCGCGACGATGGCGGCAGCGCAGGAGAAGCTGGCCGCGACGATCCCGGGGCTCACGGTGGAGAAAAATCCTGTGACGCAGGCGCCCGAGGTGGTGGAGCTTTCGGCGGCGGCCCCGGCGGGGACCGCGCTCTCCGCTGCGGCGAAGGTGGCCCCGGAGGCGGCGTTGCGCGGATTCGTGACGACGAATGCGGCGTTTTTCGGGCTGACGAAAACGCAGGCCGGGAAGCTGGAAACGGTGGCTAGTTATGCCAATCCCGCGGGAAATCTTTCGTGGGTAGAACTGAAGCAGTCGCTGAATGGCATCCCAGTTTTCCAAGGCACGATCCGCGCGGCGATTCGCAAGGATGGGGCGATCGCGCGGACGACGGGCAATCTGGCGGGTGGCCTGAGCGAGGCGAGTCTGGCGACGGAGCCGAAAATCAGTGCGGCCCAGGCGGTGGTGGCGGCCGCGGCGACCGTGGGCGTGGTGCTCGATCCGGCGGCGGTGGTCGAAGGCTCACCGGCTGGGAGTGGGCAAAAGCAGAAGCTGACCGCGCCGCCGTTTGTAAAAGAGGTCGAGGTTTCGCGGGTCTATTTCCCGCTCGAGCCGGGGACGGCGACACTGGCGTATGCGATGGTGCTCTGGGAAAAAGCCACGGCCTGGTACGCGCTGGTCGACGCGCAGTCGGGGCAATTGCTCTGGCGCAAGAATATCACCAACGACCAGACGCAGACGGCGACGTATTCCGTCTACGACAGTGACAGCCCGGTGCCGAACAGCCCGACGACGGCGACGCCGGGGTCGGGGATTCAGGGGACGCCGGCGGCCCGAACGACGTTCACGCTGATCAGCGAACTGCCGGCTTTCAACAATCTCGGGTGGATCACGGATGGTGGGAACACGACTTCGGGCAACAACGCGGATGCCGGGCTCGACATCGATGGCGTGAATGGGATCGACGCGAATGGGCGCGCGACGGGGACGAATCGTGTCTTCGATTTCACCTACACGCCGGGCGGGCAAACCGGCGGACAGGCCCCGACGGGCGCGGCCTATCGCAATGGCGTGGTCACCAATCTCTTTTTCTGGAGCAACCGCTTCCACGACCGGCTCTACCAGTATGGATTCACGGAGGCGGCGGGGAATTTCCAGGCGAACAACTTCGGCCGCGGAGGGGCGGCGAATGACCGCGTTCTCGCGCAGGCGCAGGATTCCGGCGGGACGAACAACGCGAATTTTTCGACGCCGCCGGATGGGCAATCGGGCGTGATGCAGATGTATATCTTCACCCAGCCGAACCCCGATCGGGACGGCGATCTCGATCAGGAGATCGTGATCCATGAACTGGCCCACGGCCTGTCGAACCGGCTCCATGCCAATGGCAGCGGCCTGACGACGGCGCAGGCGGGCGGCATGGGGGAAGGGTGGTCGGATTTCTACGCACGGGCGCTGCTCGCCACGGCGGATGAGGATGTGAACGGGGTCTACGCATCGGGGGCGTATGCGACGCGGGATTTCTTTGGCCTCGGGACGGACAATTCTTACTACGGAATCCGTCGGTTTCCCTACGCCGTGAAGACGACGGTGGGGCCGAACGGGAAGCCGCACAATCCGATGACCTTTGCCGACATCGATCCGGCCAAGGTCTTCACCGCCGATGGAGCCTTTGCGCGGAGTCCGGTTTTTTCCGACGCCGCTCTCGAGGTCCACAGCGTGGGCGAAATCTGGTGTCTGGCGCTGCTGGAGGTGAGGGCTCGGATCATCGCGCGCCTGGGTTTCGCGGCGGGCAATGATCGCGTGCTGCAGATCGTGACGGATGCGATGAAACTGGAGGCGGCATCGCCGACGCTGATCCAGGCGCGGAACGCGATCATCGCGGCGGACAACGCCGGCTTTGCCGGGGAAGACGTGGCCGATATTTGGGCGGGCTTCGCGGTCATGGGCATGGGTTTCAATGCTGCGATCACGAATACCGCGCAGTTGCCGGGGGCGGTGATCGAGTCCTTCATCACGCCGAATCTCGTGCTCGGGGCGGTGACCTTCGACGACACCGCGGGCAATGGCGATGGTTTCCCCGATCCGGGCGAGACGCTGGTGCTGACGGTGCCGATCCGAAATCTCCTGTCGACGACGGCCACGGGCGTGACGGTGGCAGTTTCCGGTGGGACGGCGATCAGCTACGGCACGATCGCGAACGGGACGACGACCACGCAATCGATCACTTACAAAGTGCCGTCGGCCACGCCGAGCGGGACGCGGCTGAAGCTGCCGGTGGCGATCGACAGCAGCCTCGGGCCGGCCGGACCGGGCGCGCAGACCTTCGAACTGATCACGGGTCAGCCGGTCAATGGATTCACGGAGAATTTCGACGCGCTGGCCGGGACGGCACTGCCGACGGGTTGGACCACGACGAGGACGGGCGCGGGCTCTGCCTGGACGGCCTCGACGACGAATGCGGACACGGCACCGAAGGCGGCGTTCTCCGCAAACGTGACCACGACGGGTAGCGCGGAGATGGTCACTCCGTCGATCCCGGTGACATCGGCTACGGGGCAGCTCACATTTCGCACGGCTTACAATCTCGAAGCCTCGGGCGGTTCCTATTTCGACGGCATGGTGCTGGAGGTCAGCGTGAACAATGGAGCGTTTGAGGACATCCTCGAGGCAGGCGGCGAGTTCCTGAGCGGGGGCTACAATTCGACGCTGGATTTCAGCAGCAATCCGCTGGGCGGACGCAACGCGTGGAGCGGGCTCTCGGGTGGCACGACTTCGACGCCGGCGCATGTGGTCACGCGGGTGCTCCTCCCAGCCTCGGCAAATGGAAAGTCGGTCCGCTTCAAGTGGATCCTGGCCTGTGACGGCAGCGTGGCGGCCACGGGCACGGCGCCCGGGGCGCGGGTGGACGGGGTGGTCGTAGGCAACGGGACAAAAATCGGGCAGGCGCTCAACAAACCGCCCGTCATCGACGAACAGACGTTCGGCGTGGCCTACTCGCGACCGGTCGGATTTTTGATCGGCAATGTCGCGGCGAGCGATCCCGATCCCGGCCAAACGCTGACGTATTCAATCGAGAGTGGAAACGCGTCGGGATTCTTCACGCTCGATAGCACGACGGGAGCCTTGAAGATTGGCGCGGCGCTGTCGCAACAGGCGGCGGCTTACCTGCTGGTGGTGAAGGTGCTCGACGATGGAACCGTGGGTGGCGCGCAGTCGGACACGGCGAACATCACCGTGAACGTCCGGGCACCCGGCGTGACGCCGCTGATCAGCGCGCAAAACCCGGTCGCCGTGCTGGAGGATGGCAGCGTGACGATCCAACTGAGCGACCTGGTCATCGACGATCCAGATTCGCTACCGGCAGATTTCACGCTCACGGTGCTCGATGGAAACGGGACAAATTTCACGCGCGTTGGGGCGACGATTTCCCCCGCGGCGAATCTCAACGGGACGATCACCGTGCCGGTCCAGGTCACGGACGGTGAGACGGATAGTGCGGTTTTCAATCTGACGGTCTCGGTGACTTCAGTGAACGATGTGCCGGCCTTCGCGAAAGGGCCGGATCAGGCGATCACGGCCGATGGGCTGACGCGGACAGTTTCCGGATGGGCGACGGCGATCGTCACCGGTCCGGCCGATGAGCAGGCGGGCGGGACGAACGCGCAGTCGCCGAGCTTCCTCGTCACCACGAGCAACGATGCGTTTTTCACCACGCTGCCCGCCGTTTCGGCGGCGGGATCGCTGAGCTTCACGGGCGGGGCGGGTGTGCTCGGGGCGGTCACGGTGACGGTGAAGGTGCGGGACGATGGCGGCACGGCGAGCGGCGGAGTGGATACGAGCGGCGGGCAGAGTTTCACGATCACGAGCACCGCGGTGACGAACGATCCGCCGTCGTTCATCGTCGGCTCGGATCAGTCCGCGGCGCAGGATGCGGGGACGCAGACGGTCGTCGATTTTGCCACGGCGATCGCGGCCGGGCCGCTGGATGAGGCGGGACAGGCGGTGACGTTTGCGGTGCAAGCCGACAATCCCCAGATCTTCACGGTGCTGCCGGCGATCTCGCCGGAGGGCGTGCTCACTTACACCCCGAATCCGGCAGCCAACGGGACGGCGACCGTCACGGTGACGCTGAGCGACAACGGCAGCACCTCGCAACCCGGCGACGACAACCTGAGCGACGCGCAGACATTCCTGATCGCGGTCACGACGTTCGCCGGCCATGACGGTGTCTATGCCGGCCTCGCGCTGCCCGCGCTGGATACGCCGCTGGGTGCGGAGAAGACGGGCCTGCTTTCGATCAAGGCAACGGCCAAACGCACCTTTACTGGCAAATTGACTCTCGGAGCGGCCACCTTCTCGCTTCGCGGCACGGTGGACAATGCGGGCGTGCTGCACTTTGGGAAAAACGGAGAGATCGCGACGCGGCTCACGCCGAAGGGTTTCGACCCCGTGCTGCTCGAACTCCGCATCGACGTGGTGGGGACGTCGGAAAAAATCAACGGCTCGCTGAAGGCCACAACCGGGGACATTTCTTCGACCGTTGCCGGGGATCGCTTGTTTTACTCAAAGGCCGTGCCGCCCCCGTACAAGGGTTCGTTCACGGTGGTTTTCGACCAGCCAAAGTCGAAGACGCTCCTCGCGAGTGCGCTGCCGCAGGGCGATGGTTTCGGCTTGGTGACCGTCTCAGACAAAGGCGTGGTCAAGCTGGCGGGAACGCTGGCGGATGGAACGAAGGTAAAGTACGCCAACGGTCTCTCGAAGGCCGACGCGTGGCCGGTGTGGATTCCGTTTTCCAAGGGGACAGGGACGGTCGCCGGACAGGTTATTTTCCGGGTGGTGGTGGCGCTCAGCGATGTGGATGGTCCCGATCTGCTGTGGTTTAAACCGGAGGCGATCGGCGCTAAAAAGGTGCTCTACCCCGGTGGGTGGCCCAAGGGGGTCACGACGACGCTGATTGGTTCGACCTACGTGCCGGGCTCCACCGTCGCGCTCAGCTTCGACCCGACGCTCGTCCCGGCCGCGTCGAACAACGCCAGCGTCGTCCTCACTCAAGGTGGCCTGAGCACGACGCTGACGCGGGCGCTGAAGCTTGAGGGAAAGAAAGTCACGAGCGTGATCGAGAAAGCCGTGATCACGAGTTTCACGCTGAAAACCGGCCAGTTCAAAGGGACCTTCGTCCACCCGGTCTCGCAGAAAAAGGCCACGTTTCAGGGCGCCGTGCTGCAAAAGCAGAAGCTGGGCACGGGGTATTTCAATGGCGACGGTTTCAGCACCAGCGGCGGGGCGGCACTCACCCTGACCCCCTAGTTTTGTGGGAAAAGAATTCGATTGCCGCAGCCCCCGAGCTTCTCTACGCCTCGCGTTTAATATGCCAGATCCCACGCCCCAGAATGTCCCCACGGTCGATGCGACGAACCTCAAGGCAAATTACGCGAACGTCTGCCGGATCGCGCAGACGCCGAATGAAGTCATTATCGACTTTGGCCTGAATCCGAATTTCTTCGGCCAGATCCTCGATGAACCGCTGAAGCTCGAGCAGCGGGTGATCCTCTCGCACGACGCGGCAAAGCGGCTCTGCCTCCACCTCACGGCGACGATCCAAAACTTCGAGGCGAAATACGGCCCCATCGAACTCGATGTGTCCAAGCGGCTCAAGCAGCCGCCGCAGAGCTGAAACCGAAGGCATCGGAGTCGTCGATTCGCCCGAATCTCTCCTGCCGCTAGATCGACCTTATAGGTCGGCAAGGCAGGATTTCAGTGGACTCCCCGGCAGCCGCGGCTTTTCATTCGCGCAGATCGTTTGGCGTTTCGGATCAGTGACAAAATGCGGGCCGGCGCCTTTTTGATAAACATTTTAATCTTTCCCTTGCCACTAAGCGGGAAGGCAGATAAACATTTTCACCAGACCCAAGCGCTCCGTCCCCATGAGTTCCTACATTCCCGCCCAACAGATCGAAATTCTCGAAACCCGGATCGCCCCTGCGACGATCTTCGTCGGCCACACCGTGCCAACGGGTGGCGATCCGCTGAATCCTGCGTTCAATGATTCCGAATACGTGGAAGGACCCGGTCTGGAGGGAACGCAGGAAGACCCGAATTTCCCGAGCCGGTTCTTCAACACCGAAGCGGGAATTGCCGATCCGATCTCGGCGGTGGTGGGAACGGGTGGTGTCGGAGCCGATACGTTTTATCTCAAGCTGAGCAAGGGGGACAGCGTGTTGATTTACACCGATTCGGGCTACGTGCCTTTTATCACCGGCTTGGGTGGTTTGGATGCAAATGGGAAACCGATCGGCATCACGGGCAACGTCATTGCCTTTTTCGTCGACAAGGCGCACGGCGCGAATCCCCCGAACAACGAGGTCGATGCAGACGAGTTGACGGGTCTGGCGCTGGGCAAGGACGTGAGCGTGCAGATTTCCGGCAACGTCGACGGGGATATCATCTCGAACTATAACGATGTTTCCTTCGCTCTGGGCGGCACGGCGGAGTCGGGCACCGGCAATGCGGTGAATCTGCTCGTCAACCCGATCAAAAATCTGGTGGTGAGTGGCAACGTACTGGGCAGTGTGATCAGCGGCGGAGCGATCAGCGGATTGAAGATCGTGGGCAGCGTCGAGCAAGTGCTCGCGGGGAAAGCGGCGAATGGTTTCCAGTACAATTTTCTGAGCAACGCCGGTGGTGGTCTGGATGGCGGTGATACCTTGACGGTTGCTCCGGCGGCGGGGGTGAAGGGCGTGAGCATCAGCAACGCCACGATCGGCGCGCTGGATCTGCCCGGCCCAGGTGGTACGGCCATCGGCGTGATTGCGGCGGGCGGCGGCGGCGCGGGGGCCGAGGGTGGGGCGATCAGTAATTTGACGATCGTGTCTGATTTTTCAGGATTTCAGGTGCTGGCCGGGTCAGGCGGTGATGGGGTGGCGGGCAAGGTCGGAGGCGGCAAGGGCGGCAAACTGACGAACATCGTAGTCAATGGCTTGGACGAAAATCAGGGTGACGATCCGTTAGCGAATAACCCGATTACCATCCGCGGCGGGAACGGTGGGTTGGCGTTTGCGGGTTCTACGGGCGCCGGTGGCGTTGGCGGGACGGTTTCGGGAGTGTCGGTCGGCTACGAAGCGGTCGGTTCAACGCTGGTCATTTCCACTAACGCGCTCCAGGACACCGTGTTCATCGCCGGTGGCCACGGAGGAAACGGCAAGAATGGCGGTGCCGGTGGCGCTTTGACCAATGTGAACGTGGTGGCAAATCCCACGGGCGCAGGAAACGACATTCAAATCCTCGGTGGGGTCGGTGGGTCGAACGTGATCGGGGTGAAAGGAAGTAAAGCTGGTGCGGGCGGTTCGGTGACGGGCGTCGACGTCCAGAATCCGCCGCAGGAGCCGACGACATTCCTCGCGATCAAGGCGTCGAAAGTCATCGTCAAGGGTGGCGACGGCGGGGCGACGGTGGCGACTTTCGGCGCAGGTGCGGCGGGCGGTTCGGTGACGAACTTGCATACGGTCGCTTTCAATGTGGATATCCGCGCGGGGAACGGGTCGTCGGGCGTGAGTGGAGGCGCGGGCGGCAGCCTTCGCAGCCTGGTGATCGACGAGGGCTTCGTGACGGTGCGGAACGAGGTGGCGGTTATCGAGGCCGGTCGTGGCGGATCGGGTTCGGGCACGCGAGGCGGGAATGGGGGCGCGATCACCACGCTGAAGGTGAACAATGCGGACCTGACCTCTCTTCAGATCAACCAGACGGCGGGCGCCGCTGATGGCGGCAGCAGCTTCAAGGGCGCCGGGGGCAACGGGGGATCGCTGTCGGATTTCGACATCGTGGACATCGATAGCGTCCCGGTGCAGGGGATTAACAACGAAGCTCTGATCAACGTCCGGGCCGGCTTGGGTGGTGCCGGCGGTAGTGGAAACGGCGGTTCCGGAGGCTCACTCACGGGGGACAATACGATTTTTGCGGTGAACGCGTCGCTGACGCTGGCGGCTGGTGCCGGTGGTTCTGCCGTGGGTAAGGGTGTCGGTGGCAAGGGAGGCGACGTCTCGGGTTTTGGTTACTTCGGCTCCGGTTTGGTGGCGGGCAATCCGGGAACGGCGACGGTCACGGCAGGGACCGGCGGCAACGGAGCCGCTACGGGCGCCGGCGGCGCGGGTGGAGCGCTGCGGATTCTGAGCATCAATACGGACGGTGCGCTCAACGCCACCGCCGGAGCGGGCGGCATCGCCGGTGCAACGGGGGCCGCGGGCAAGGGCGGCGAGGTGGCGACCTTCGTGGGTCTCTCGCGGACGGCGTCCATCTCCCTCACCGGCGGTGATACGGCTGTCGGTGGGACGAAGGTCGGTGCGGGAGGCGCGATCACGAATATCTCGCTTCAAGCCGCGACTTCCGTCGTGGTGGGCGCTGGCGATGGTCGGAATGGTGGAGCGGGTGGTTCGGTGAATGGGGTAAGCTTTACGAATGCGAACGGTGAGATCTTCTCTCCGGGAGGTGGCGCGCCCGTTCCCGGGCCGGTGGGTCCGGTGTCGATCACGGGCGGAACCGGTTCCGCGGCCCTCGCACTCGCCGGGGTAGGCGGCAGCGTGACGAATGTGAGCGGGGTGATCGCGAGTACGGGCCTGACGTTGATCCAGGCGGGCGGAGTCGCCGTCGTGGGCGCTGCGACCAAGTCGTCGAATGGCGGGTCGGTGGCGGATATCAATCTTTTCGGCGGCGGCGGTGCCGGAGCCGAACTGCGGATCGAAGCCGGCGACGCGGCCGACGTGGCCAACGCGAAGAAGGGCGGAATCGGCGGTTCGGTTTCCGATGTTTCAGTCGGCGACCCCTTCAACCGTGCGCTGATCGATCCGGCCACAATCATCCGCCGAATTGCCGCCGGTGACGGTGGTGACGTGACCGTCGCGAGAGGCGTGGGGGGTCTCGGTGGCAGCGTGACCGAGGTGCGCGTGGCCGAGGACATTGGCGTGCGCAGTGGCGTCGCGTTCGGCTACAACACGATGGGCGGCATCTTTGCCGGATCTGGCGGGACCAGCGGTGCCGGAGGGAAGGTCGCCCTGGCTGGAAACGTCATCGGAATTAGCGCGGATTCGATCGCTTCGATCGTCGCGGGCAAGCCGCTGAGTGGCGCGGCAATCACGGCCCGTAATCTCGTCCAAATGGTCGACTCGGTCGTCCTCAACGATAGCGTCTCCTCACGGACCAACGCGAATGGTACGTTCACCAACTTTGCCACCGCAAACATCCTGGGCGGCGTCGTCAATCCGCTCGCTGTCGGTGTCGCCTATCCGGCCACCGGCGCTCCGCTGAACCATCCGCATGCCAACACCTTCGACCTAGCGGTTCAGGGGGCTGCGGCGGATGAATACGGAGACGTGGATGGCAACCTGACTTTCAGCTTCGGCGATACCACGAACGCGAACACCGACGGCTTCGTGGCGGCGGTCAAGTACGTCAACGATACGAACTCGCCCAACAACGTGCGCGTCGAAGCGCTGCTCACGATCGACGCCGTCACGGGCGCGGGCGTCTTTGTCGATCTCAATAATCAGAACGGCCAGCTTCGCGCCTGATGCTCGGCTGACCTTGAAGCTTCTCGAACCTCCAACTCTTCCCTTCCCATGAAACTCCGGCCCGCTTCTTCCAACGAACGCCTCATCGAACCCCTTGAGGCGCGTATCGCGCCCGCGCTGACGGGCGTCTTCGCCCCGGCACCGCTCAATACTGCTATCCTCCTCGATAGCGATCCGAATACGACGGCACCACAAGGTCTCACCGCGTCCGAGGACAGCACTTTTCTGATTTATATCGAGAGCGGCTCCGCGCTGGTTTTCACCAAGGATCTCAATTTCAATAACCGCGTTGATTTCAACGAAATCACCGGCATCGCCGCGGGGGATAATTTGTCCCTGATCTCGTTTGTGGACATCCACGGCGACATCGTCACGAATCTCAATGCAGACGGGACGTTGACCGATAGCGATAACGACGCGGCAAACGGTCGCGATGGACGGGTGCTGCTCGATAGTAAGATCAACA
>Ga0105047_10017522_pt1 | contig 11159 bp, 10 predicted proteins | sample MAT04_FD_78384 | JGI IMG/M metagenome (GOLD analysis project Ga0105047, IMG submission 78384) | Freshwater microbial communities from Lake Fryxell liftoff mats and glacier meltwater in Antarctica - MAT-04 (megahit assembly) | ecosystem: Environmental > Aquatic > Freshwater > Ice > Liftoff...
AAAGACGATGCGTTCTTCGGCGCGGTAGTAGGTCCCGGCCTTGGCGACCAAGGTCGCCTTCTGGGTCGCGGAGACGGGAATTGCGGCCAATATATCCTCAAGCACAATCACATCGGGTGTGGTCAGATCCTGGATGGCGCGCGCCGCCTTGAGCCTGTAAGGCTGGTTTTCCGAGCTTTGGCCGGTCATCACCGGATTGCGCATGACGATCTTGCCATTCTCAATGGCCGTCGATTCCACCGAAACGCCCTCGGGCAGCGCAATCCCCACCCAGGAGACGCCAACAAAAGCGCACAGAACGGCCAGACACAGGACGGGCAGCCCGATCTTGAGACGTCGGACCCGGCGCGAATGCCTGACCGCCCTGCCGTATTCCACGTGGGAGCGCCCCGCGAAACTTTCGAGTTCGGCCATGTCGTGGGTTGCTGCATTGCTCATGGGCATCCACCGATCCGGGGGCTTGGGACGGCGGTCAGGCCCGCAGCCCAGTGGCCACACTGCGGTGGCAGTCCAATATGGTGTTTTTGCGATGACTTGCCAATCGGCCCCAACGGTTGGGGTTTGAGACCGGTGCATGGTTGCGCTATGAGTGGGTATGTAAAGCAACAGGAGGCCTCGTACATGGACAGTCAGGGACTGATCGACCGCCGTCGGCTGCGGCGGAAACTGGGCTTCTGGCGGATCGCCACTTTGGTCACGGTTCTCGCGCTGGTGGCAGGCCTTGTGGCCTCCAACCTGCCGAAGACGACCCGGACCGACCATATTGCGCGGATCACCGTCTCAGGGCTGATCCAGGACGACGAGAGGTTGGTGGACCTTATCAAGGCGGCGGGCGAAAGCGCCTTCGCAAAGGCGCTGGTGGTCTCGATCTCCACACCAGGGGGAACCACCTATGGCGGAGAGCGATTGCACAAGGCGCTTGTCGAAGTCGGCAAGGTCAAGCCGGTTGTCGCCGAGGTGCGGACGCTGGCCGCGTCTGCGGGCTACATGATTGCGGCTTCCACCGACCATATCATCGCCGGCGAAAGCTCGATCGTGGGATCAATCGGCGTTATTTTCCAGTATGTCCAGGCTGGCGAACTGCTCGACAAGATCGGCGTGCGGGTGGACGAGATCAAGTCGGCACCGCTGAAGGCCGAACCCTCGCCGTTCCACGAGGCTAACCCGGAAGCCAAGGCGATGATCCGCTCCATGGTTCTCGACAGTTTCGACTGGTTTGTCGACCTGGTCGCCGATCGCCGCAAGATGGACCGCGCGCAGGTGCTCGCCCTTGCCGATGGCTCGATTTTCACCGGTCGGCAGGGACTGGCCAATGGTCTGGTCGACGAATTGGGCGGGGAAAACGAAATCAGGGCTTACCTCAAGACCCGCGACATCGATTCCGATCTCGACATCATCGACTGGGAAGTCCAGACCGAAGCTCGCGGCATCCTGTTCTCGCAGGCTGCGCCCGCCCTCATCGAGTATCTGACCGGGTTGCCGTCAGACGTTTCGGGCAAACTCATCCGCCTGGGCGACGGGAACTTGTTCCTTGACGGTCTGTTGTCTGTTTGGCAGTTTGGCGGGGATGGGACGCGCGACAATTGAGGGGGGTATGAGCATGATAAAATCGGAACTGGTTCAAGCCGTTGCAGCGCGGAACCCGCATCTTTACCACCGCGACGTCGAAAACATTGTCAATGCCGTACTTGACGAGATCACGGACGCACTTGCCGAGGGAAACCGGGTGGAACTGCGCGGTTTCGGTGCGTTTTCGGTCAAGAACCGCCCACCCCGTTCCGGCCGAAATCCGAGGACCGGCGATTCGGTCTTCGTGGAGGAAAAGTGGGTGCCGTTCTTCAAGACCGGCAAGGAGTTGCGTGAACGGCTCAATCCGAATTCCGGAGATGCGGAGGACGGGGAGGACGAGGACTAATCCGACCATGCTCCAAAAAAAGCGTGGCCCTGAAAAGCGTCAACGGTTTTCGAACAAGGCCATGTTCAGCAATGGCCACCAGACCGCATTTGGTGAATTGGCCTGCATCAAGCGCAATCGAGATGGCTTTCGCGTTTCCAACATTTGCCTGGAGGGTCAGGCAACGGACTGCGTATGTCGGTACCAGCCGCCAGGATTTTAGCGGGTCCCCGGGCCCGCGCCACAAACGCGCCACCTTGATGGCTTGAAACACATCTGCCAGTCCGAAGCGGTGCCACCAGGCTTCGTCTCTCGCGGTGGCCAGACCACGAAACGGATCCCTCATGTTCAAGCGCATCGTCAATATTCTCGTGCTCGTGCCGGTCGCAATCGTCCTGATCCTCATGTCGGTGGCCAACCGGCAGTCGGCGACGCTTGCGTTCAACCCGTTCGATCCGTCCGACGCCGTGATGTCACTGACGGCGCCGTTTTTCGTTTTCCTGTTCATGGCGCTGATGATCGGCATGGTGCTCGGCTCGCTCGCCACCTGGGTCAAACAAGGCAAGCACAGGACCAGGGCGCGTGACAACGCCCATGAAGCGGTGAAGTGGCATACCGAAGCCGACCGACAGAAGGCGCGGGCCACAGAACTTGCCAAGATCCCAGCCCTTCCCGCGCCCGACGGGACGCGGGCCTGAGACCGAACCAGGCTTTCCAGAGCCTCAGAAGTTGGTTCAGGCGTCGGCTCCGGCGCTGACCACCTCGTTGAACTTGGAAAAGAATTGCCCTGCGAGTTTCTTCGATGTGGAATCGATGAGGCGCGATCCCAACTGAGCGAGTTTGCCGCCGATCTGGGCCTTGACGTCATAGGTCAGAATGGTGCCGTCACCGTCCTCGATCAGCCTGACATCAGCACCCCCCTTGGCAAATCCCGCGATGCCGCCCTTGCCTTCGCCTGCGATGGTGTAGCTTTCGGGCGCCTTTATATTCTCGAGCACCACATCTCCTGCAAAAGTGGCCGATACAGGCCCGATCTTGATTTTGACCACTGCCGACATCTCGGTGTCGGACCGTTTGTCGAGCGACTGGCACCCAGGGATGCACAGCCGCAGGATCTCGGGATCGTTGAGCGCCTCCCAGACCTTGTGCCGCGACGCCTGGATGCGTTCCTGACCGTTCATTTCCATAGGTGTGTCTCCCTCGGGTTCTTCCTGCCCTGTCTTTCACCGCGCCTAATTCGGCTTTGCCAAGAGCATAGCGTGTTGCTATGTGATCGCCCACAGGAAACTGTTCATGTTCTGGAAGCGATTGCGTCCCGATCCGGGACCGAAAAGGGACGGCGTGGCCGACAAGCGCAAGCAACAGCCGGGACGGCGCGGCGGCGAGGGCGATCGGCCCGGTCCGTTGACGAAGGCCGACCCGTCGGTGGCGCCTGGCGTCCGCACGGCACCCACCAAAGCCAAGCCCGCGCGACGACCGGGCGAAGCGTCATCATCTGCGCAGCGAGACCTGCAGGCGGCGCGGGACGCGCGCGACACGGCGGCACCATCGCCAGCCCGGCCGCTGTCCAAGCCCGTCGGCGCGTTGCCGGAGGGCCGGGCACCGATCATCCTCGAAACCGGCGTCACCCCCGGTTATGCGCTGGTGGACACCGGCGGAGGCGAAAAGCTCGAACAATACGGTCCCTACCGCATCGTCAGGCCCGAAGCGCAGGCTTTGTGGCCGCGACGGCTGCCGGACAGGGTCTGGGAGGCTGCCGACGCGGTCTTCACCGGCGATACCGATGAGGACGGCATCGGTCGCTGGGCTTTTCCCAAGATACCACTCGGCGAAACCTGGCCGATGCGCCTGATGGGGGTCGACTTCTGGGGCCGCCTCACTTCATTTCGGCATGTGGGCGTCTTTCCCGAGCAGATTGCCCACTGGCAATGGATGGCTGAGAGCATTGGGGCTGCAATGCGCCCGCTCAAGGTGCTCAATCTCTTCGGCTATACCGGCGTCGCCTCGCTGGTGGCCGCACGGGCGGGCGCGGAAGTCACCCATGTGGATGCATCCCGCAAGGCCATCGGCTGGGGGCGCGAAAACCAGACTCTCGCCGGGCTCGACACGGCACCAGTGCGTTGGATCTGCGACGACGCGATGAAATTCACCTTGCGCGAAGAGCGCCGGGGCAACCGCTACGACATCATCCTCGCCGACCCGCCGAAATTCGGGCGCGGCCCTCATGGCGAGATTTGGCAGCTCTTCGACCACCTGCCGCTGATGCTCGATGTCTGCCGGGCTCTGCTCAGCCCGCGTCCTGTCGGGCTCGTGCTGACAGCCTATTCAATCCGGGCGTCTTTTTACTCGATCCACGAACTCATGCGGCAGACAATGCGCGGAGCGGGCGGGCTGGTGGAATCGGGCGAACTGATCATTCGCGAGGCCGATGCGGGCACCCCCGAGGACTGCCGGGTGCTGTCGACCTCGCTTTTCAGTCGATGGACGCCAGGGTCATGAGAGACGAGCAGACACCGCGCGTCGGAGAGGTCAAGGACATCACCAGCCTGGCCAACCCGATCATCAAGGACATCAAGGCGCTTGCGCTCAAGAAGCACCGCGACGAGACCGGGACTTTTCTCGCGGAAGGGCTGAAGCTGGTCATCGACGCTTGCGAACTGGGCTGGACCGTCCGCATCCTCATCTATGCCAAGGCGCAGCGCGGCACGCCACTGGTCGAGGCGATCGCTGCCCGAACGGTGGCACGTGGTGGCCTCGTGCTCGAGGTGAGCGAAAAAGTCTTGACGGCGATCACCCGCCGCGACAATCCGCAGGCCGTCATGGCGGTCTTCGACCAGCGTTATGCCGACCTTGAAACGCTCAGGCCCGGCGTTGACGATACCTTTGTGGCGCTCGACCGGGTCCGCGATCCGGGCAATCTCGGCACCATCATCCGGACCGTCGATGCGGCGGGGGCTGCAGGCGTGATCCTGGTGGGCGATTGCGTCGATCCCTTCGCAATGGAGACCGTAAGGGCCACGATGGGCTCGGTCTTTGCTGTCCCGATCGTGCGTACCGGCGTGCAGGCATTTCTTGCCTGGCGGGCGATGACCCGTCCGTTCCTGGTTGGAACCCATCTCAAGGGCAGCGTCGACTACCGGACGCTGTCCTACAAGGAACGACCGGTGGTGCTGCTGATGGGCAACGAGCAGGCAGGCCTTCCAGACGCGCTGGTGCCCGGATGCGACGCGCTGGCCCGGATTCCCCAGGCAGGCCGGGCGGACTCGCTCAATCTCGCCGTGGCGACCGGCGTGATGCTCTACGAGGCGCGGCGGCACCTGCTTGCGCTTGGAGGACCGCTGCAGTGACCGACCGACCGCTTTCCAGGCCAATGCCGCTCATCCTGACGGTCCTGACGCTGGTCGGGCTCGACCAGGCCATCAAATGGTGGGTGGAGGCGACGCTTCCCTTCCAGCAGATGGTGCCGGTCGCGCCGATGCTGGCGCTCTACCGCACCTGGAACGAGGGGATCGCGTTCTCGTTCCTGGCGGGGCTTGACGACCTGGGACTGGTGGCGCTGACCACAGGCGTCGTCCTTTTCGTGCTGTATCTGTGGTGGCGCACGCCTGCGGACCGGCGCATTGCCCATCTGGGCTACAGCCTGATCATCGCTGGCGCTCTGGGCAATCTCATCGACAGGGTCACCTATGGCCATGTGGTCGACTATGTGCTCTTCCATACCGCCACCTGGTCCTTCGCCGTCTTCAACCTGGCCGATGCCTGCATCTCAGCCGGCGCGGGCCTTATCGTGCTCGACGAGGTTCTGGACTGGCGACGGCAACGTCTGGCGGGCAAGTCCGACCAAAGCGGCACATCGTAGGGCTTGATCCCACCCAACAGGCAGTCCAGACTTTTGGCCTGATTTACCCCGGAAGGACCGTGACCATGCAAGACCGATTCAAGGGCATCCTGCTCACACGCGATGATGCCAGGACCCTGCATGTCAACGTGACCGAGCTCGGACTCGCCGATCTCATGGATGGCGACGTCGTGGTTCGGGTCGACTGGACGACCATCAATTACAAGGACGGGCTTGCCATCACCGGCAAGGGCCCGGTCGTGCGGCGCTGGCCGATGGTGCCGGGGATCGATTGTGCGGGAATCGTGGAGACCTCCTCCGACCCGCGCTTCAAGCCTGGCGATCAGGTTATCCTGAACGGGTTCGGCGTGGGCGAAACCCACACCGGCGCCTATGCCGCCTATGCCCGGCTCAAGGGCGACTGGCTGATCCACCGGCCGGAAGGCATTGACGGCCGCGCAGCCATGGCGATCGGGACTGCAGGCTACACGGCCATGCTGTCGGTGATGGCGCTTGAACGCTTCGGGCTGGCGCCGTCGCGCGGCCCTGTGGTGGTGACTGGTGCCAATGGCGGCGTCGGCACGGTGGCAATCGCCATTCTGGCGCGTCTGGGCTACCATGTCATCGCCTCCACCGGCCGACCGGAGGAAAGCGATTTCCTCAAAGGGCTTGGCGCTGCCGAGATCATTCACCGTGACGAATTGTCGGGTCCCGCCAAGCCGCTCGCCAAGGAGCGCTGGGCGGCGGGCATTGATGCGGTTGGCAGCCACACGCTCGCCAACGTGCTCTCGATGACATCCTATGGCGGCGCGGTGGCCGCCTGCGGTCTCGCTCAGGGCATGGATCTGCCCTCCTCGGTCGCTCCCTTCATCCTGAGGGGTGTCGCCCTCATCGGCATCGATTCGGTGATGGCACCGCGGGCGTTGCGCGAGGAAGCCTGGGCGCGGCTGGCCCGCGATCTCGACCGCGACAAGCTCGCCGCGCTAACCACTGAAACCGGCTTTGACGGGATCATCCCCGGCGCTCACGCTCTCATCGACGGCAAGGTGCGCGGGCGGATCGTGGTCAACATGGCACAGTAAATCGATCAATCGTTAAAATGCGATGGATCGGCTGAAATCTTTGCAAACCGGGGCTGTGCTATCTTCAGGATCATGAGCACAGAACCGCACCGCCTCCAGCTCGATCTTGAACGGGCACTCACAGCCGAAGCCCGGCCTGTCCCGGTTTCGGTCGTCCAGCCATCAGTCCGCTACCCGGTCTCCGGGATGCGTCTCGGCCAAAGTATGCCGGAGCGGCAATCGGGCCTGCGCACGTCGCGCAACCTGATGCTTGCCTCCGGCGGCATGGCGGCGGCGGCGGTTGCCCTCGCCTTCAACGCCCCCGCCTTGCTCCTGGCCTCGGTGGCGGGCATCGCGGTGCTGGCGGCGGCACCGATGCTGATATACAAACCGAAACCGGCCACTGCGAGTGGCGAGGCATCCGCCCGGAAACGGCCAGGCACGAAAGAGCCTCCGCAGCAGGCCGGAGACGTCCATGAGCGGCGCTGGGAGATGGGCGAGGCGGGAAGTCAGATCACCTCGCTGTTCGATGCGCTCGGGGACATGGTGGTAACGACCGACATCCACGGAAGAATCCTGTTTGCCAACGCCCCGTTCCGCAAGGCGACCGGTCAGGAAAATCCTGTCGGCAAGCAGATCGCCACCGTTGGCATTGCACCTTACGCAACCGTTGCTGGACGGGAGATCGCGCTCGGCTTTGGCGCGGACGAAACCGTCTGGGCCTGGCATGAGACGACGGCCCGTGAGCCGGGCAGCGGTGGGCTTGTGATCCACGGCATCGGCCGCGACATCACCAGCGAGCGGCGCGCCTGCCAGGCGCTCATCGAGGCGAGAGAAAAAGCCGAAGCCGCAAGTCACGCCAAATCGCGCTTCCTGGCGACCGTCAGCCACGAGATCCGGACCCCGCTCAATGGCATTCTGGGCATGACCCATCTGCTCGGCAATACACCGGTGACGCCAGAGCAGGTGAGCTACCTGAAGACGGTGCGCGAATCGGGCCATTCGCTGATGGCGCTCATTGAAGACCTGCTCGACGTGACCTCCATCGAGGCCGGGCGCTTTGATCTGCGTCAGGCGGATGGCGACCTGCATGAGCTCATCCACGGCGTGACCGAGTTGATGGCCTCGCGGGCCCATGACAAGGGGATCGAGATTGCTGTCCACATTGCTCCCGACGTGCCGCAGCGCATCGTCACCGATCACGGCCGGCTGCGCCAGGTCCTGTTCAACCTGATCGGCAACGCCATCAAGTTTACCGACAAGGGTGGCGTTCTGGTGGAAGTTGCCTGCGAGGAGACATCGCTCCGGGTGCGGGTTTCCGACTCCGGCCCGGGGCTGAAGCTCGAGGACCGGGCGCGGGTGTTCCAGGAATTTGAACGCGGCGACCACGCCAGCACCCGGCGACATGGCGGCGCGGGCCTCGGCCTTGCCATCTCGGCCCGTATCCTGGACGCCATGAAAGGCGACATCAGCGTCGATTCGACACTTGGCAGGGGAAGCACGTTCACCTTCCGCGTGCCGCTGGCTGTGGGTGAAGCCAAAGCCGTTTCGACCCTCAATGCGAGTTTCGGCGACGCACCGCTCGAGTCCAAGATTGTGCTCGTGCTGGCACCACAGGGGCCGGTGGCCACATCGCTGGTCTGGTCGATCCGGGACCTCGGCGGTGCCGCAGAGGCCGCCGATGACCACGACAGCCTGCTTGCAGCGCTTTCGCGCTTCACCCGCGCCGGACGCATCGTGACGGATATCCTGATCGACCGACGCATCTCCGACCGGGCGGCCGAACTGATGTCGAGCACACCCGTCGATTTCACCGATGACGTGGCACGCACCCTCGTGATCGCGCCGGAGGACAGCCGCGATATAAGCCTGTCCCCGGAAGCGGCGGCGAGCGCCTGGCTCGTCCGTCCGGTGCGGGTTCAGTCACTCGTCAGCGTGCTGACTGGTCGCGACGACCGGGCTGACCGCAACCGCCTCGCCTTGACCAAGAAAAGGGTTCTGCAGGTGCGTCCTTCAGATGCGGTCACCCATGACATTCTTCTGGCCGAGGACAATCCCGTCAATGCGCTGCTGGTGCGGACGATTCTTGCCCGGGAAGGCCACCGCGTCACCGTCGTCACCAATGGTTACCAACTCATCGAGGAAGCGATGAAACGACCGGATGGAAAGCCGCTGTACGATCTCGTCATCACCGATCTGTCCATGCCGGAACTGGACGGAAAATCGGCTCTCGTCACGATCCGCAACCAGGAGGAAACCAATGGCTATTGCAGGCTTCCCGTGATCGTGCTCAGCGCGGACGGACAAGCAGGCACAAGGGATGAATTGTTGTCGGCCGGCGCCGACGGGCACGCGGAGAAACCTGTTGATCCGGCCTGGCTGGTGTCGCTTGTCGCCATGACTGTACACGGGGCGGAGAAAGCGCGCGCCTGATCCCTGGCCTGTCTGCGGGTCGAAGTCTGGGGGTTTCGGTCTTCAGGTTGAAACCTCCGGGGCTGGCAATTGTCACCGTGATGTCGCAGACTCATGGCAAGAGACCCACATCTCAAGCCATGTGCGAGGCGACCAGCCATGAACCCGATCATCGACGACATCCGGCCAGTCGATCCTGCGCAAGCGTTTGCGCCGGCACTCTTGACGCCGGTTCTCGGGCGCATCGGTTCGCTCACCGTCCGGCTGGCCATGAGCCGCAGCGAGATCGAGGCGGCGCAATCGTTGCGTTACCGGGTGTTCGTCGAGGAAATGGGCGCGGTCCTGTCAACCGAAGCCATGCGCGCGCGCCGGGATTTTGATCGGATCGACAGCTACTGCGACCACCTGCTGGTGCTCGACACGGCGATCGAAGGGGATACCGAAGACCAGATCGTGGGAACCTACCGGCTGCTGCTGCAGAAGACCGCCGAGCGCCATGGTGGGTTCTACTCGCAGGGCGAATTCGATGTCGAGGCGCTGATTGCCCGGCATCCGGGAAAGCGCTTTCTCGAACTCGGCCGCTCCTGCGTTTTGCCCGCCTACCGCACACGGCGCACGCTGGAGTTGCTGTGGCAGGGCAACTGGGCCTACAGCCTGACCCATTCTGTGGATGTGATGTTCGGGTGCGCATCGTTCCCGGGCGACCGTCCGCACGCGCATGCTCTGGCGTTGTCGTTCCTGTCAAGCGTCGCCGCCGCGCAAGGCGATTGGCGGGTCTCATCGACGGAGGGCCGTGGTCTGTCGACGGACATGATGCCGGTCGAGGCCGTCAACCCGCGGGCCGCGCTGGCGGCAATGCCGCCGCTGGTCAAAGGCTATCTCAGGCTCGGCGCCATGGCTTCCACCGAGGTGGTGGTCGATCCCGCCTTCCGAACCTCCGACATCCTGGTCGTGCTGCCGACCGCCCGGATCAGCGAGCGCTATATCAACCATTACGGGCCCGACGCGCGGCGCTTTGCCGCCTGATTAGCCGCCTGCCCGATCGCTCCGGTCAGCACAGCTCTCCTCAGCTCACCGTATTGTAGGCCGCGATTGCCGCCATATTGACGATGTCGGAATCCTTGGCACCCATGGAAACGATCTGGATCGACTTGTCGAGGCCGACCAAGAGCGGACCAATGACGGTGGAGCCGCCAAGCTCCTGCAGCATCTTGGTGGAGATCGAAGCCGAATGGAACGCCGGCATCACCAGCACGTTGGCCGTGCCCGAAAGTCGGCAGAACGGGTACTGCTCGAGCACCTTCGGATTGAGCGCCACGTCGGCGGCCATCTCGCCGTCATACTCGAAATCGACGCGGCGTTTATCGAGGATCCGCACCGCCTCGCGCACCCGCTCCGAGCGCTCGCCTGTCGGATGGCCGAACGTCGAATAGGCGAGCATCGCCACCCGTGGCTCATAACCGAGCCGGCGCGCCATGCCTGCGGCCTCCTCGGCGATGTCGGCCAGTTCTTCGGCATTGGGCATGTCGATGACCGCCGTATCGGCGACGAGAACCGTGCGGCCACGGCAGAGCGCCAGCGACACGCCGATCATTCGGTGACCCGGCTTGACATTGACGCAGCGGCGGATGTCTTCAAGCGCGGTCGAATAGTTTCGGGTGGTTCCGGTGACCATGGCATCTGCGTCGCCGAGCGCCACCATACAGGCACCGAAATGGTTGCGGTCGGTGTTGATGAGACGCTGGCAGTCCCGGTGCAGATAGCCCTTCCGCTGCAGCCGCGCGTAGAGATAGTCGGTGTAGGCTTCGACCCGGCGCGAGATGCGCGCGTTGATCAGCTCAATGCCCGGACGGTCAAGATCGATGCCCGCCACGCGCGCGGTCTCGCGGATCTGGTCCTCGCGCCCCAGCAGATAGGCGGTGCCGAGCCTCTCGTTCACGTACGACACGGCGGC
>Ga0105047_10017523_pt1 | contig 11159 bp, 8 predicted proteins | sample MAT04_FD_78384 | JGI IMG/M metagenome (GOLD analysis project Ga0105047, IMG submission 78384) | Freshwater microbial communities from Lake Fryxell liftoff mats and glacier meltwater in Antarctica - MAT-04 (megahit assembly) | ecosystem: Environmental > Aquatic > Freshwater > Ice > Liftoff...
CACTGCGAACCCCGAGTCTGGATCGCAGTATTTCGCTGATGGCACCGCGTGGCCGTATGATTTTCATGGCTGGCCGGGATGCACGTCCCGAATTTCCTGTCGGCCCGTTCTATGTAAAAGATCTCCGCGCGATCGGGTTTGCAATGTTCAATGCATCTCCGGCAGAACAGAGAATTGCCGCGATGGCACTCAATACGATGCTCGCCGATGGACGCTACAAGCCCCTCATCGGAGCGAGATTTCCGCTGTCAGAAGCCGCGAAGGCTCACCAGCTTCAAGAGGACAACACGCTCAGTTCTGTCGGCACGCTCACAGGGAAGATTGTGCTGAAACCATGATCTCCATCAACCAACTCACTTTCACGTATGGAGACGGAGCGTTTCGGTTGCGGATTCCGCAACTGACGCTTGAATCAGGTCGGTCTGCAGTGATCGTGGGGCCGAGCGGTTCAGGAAAAACCACGCTGCTGAATCTGATCGCCGGCATCCTGCCTGGTTCCGGGGGTGAAATACGGGTGGGCAGCATCGACGTCCATCGCTTGAACGACAATGAACGTCGACTTTTTCGGCTGCAGCATGTTGGCCAGGTCTTTCAGGATTTCCAGCTGATTGATTACCTGAACGTACTCGACAACGTCCTGCTTCCGTGCCGCATACATCCGGCTGTCAACGTGACAAAAACACTCCGCGAACGCGCGAGCATGCTGTTGCGCAGCGTTCACATGTCGAGCTTCGAGCGGCGATCCGTAACGCGTCTCTCACAGGGTGAACGTCAGCGCGTTGCGATTTGTCGAGCACTTTTGTTGTCGCCTGAGATCGTGTTGGCGGACGAGCCTACGGGAAACCTCGATCCGGTCAATGCCGAGAGAATTGTCCGTCTGCTGCGGACGGAAACAAGTCGTTCCGGTGCGACACTGATCATGGTGACGCACGACCATTCGCTGCTGCCGCAGTTTGATCAGGTCATTCCATTCGAACAGTTCCTGGAACGAACGGCTGCCGACAGCAATGATCATCAGTCAGCGCGGGGCGACACATGAAAAACGCCCTGTACCTTGCGTGGAAGTCGCTGCTATGGCATCGAGGTCGCTCCGTCACGATTCTACTTAGCCTTGCCATCACAATCTGGCTTCCAGTGACTGTTCGTCTGGTGCTGGATCAATTCCGCCGTGAAATCTCTGAGCGTGCAAACGCAACGCCTCTCGTGCTCGGAGCGAAAGGCAGCCGCATCGATCTGGCACTGCATGCCTTGTATTTCGGTACGCGGCCACCCGCAGACACGACAATGGCCGAAGTGGAATCGATCGATGAGATGTCAACCGCAAATGCCGCAGCTTATGCGATTCCGTTGCACGTCCGATATCGCACTCAATCACGGCCTGGAATTGAAGGAGCTGTCATCGTGGGCACGTCTCCGGAGTACTTTGAATTCCGGCGATTGAATGTCGCCGCTGGTCAGACAATCAGTTTGCTCGGTGACTGCGTCGTGGGCAGCAATGTGGCGACGAAGATGCATTTGCATCCCGGCGATTCGATTCTTTCGGCACCTCGCAATGCGTTCAATCTGGCCGGGGACTATCCTCTCAAAATGAAGGTCGTCGGAGTCTTGTCGCAATCGCATTCACCCGACGACGATGCCGTGTTCACCGACGTTCGTACGACATGGGTCATTGATGGGATCGGGCATGGTCATCAAGAATTGAATACGCAGACAGATTCGCAGTTACTGCTGAAGAACGACAGTGACACTGGCATCGTCACCGCGAACGCGGCTGTATTGCCGTACACGGAGATCACGGCGGACAATATTGACTCATTCCATTTCCACGGAGATCCGGCATCGTTCCCGCTCACTGCGATCCTCATTGTGCCGGAAACAGAAAAAGCCCGCACGCAGATTCTGGGCCGCTATGCTTCGTCACAGGCGGCCTCTCAATGTCTGAAGCCTCCGGAAGTGATCGATGAATTGCTGAGTATCGTGTTCCGGATTGAACAGCTTGCATGGGTGTGTTCAATCGCGGCGGGAATAGTCACCAGTCTGCTGCTGGGCCTTGTCGTCAACCTCTCGATGCGGCTCCGCGAAACAGAAATGCTGACCATGTTTCGTCTCGGCTGCAGTCGCGCGACGATCGCCATGCTGCACGGGTCTGAGATCGTCCTGCTGCTGTGTTCCGCGTCTGTTCTGGCAAGTGCTGCGGCACTGCTGACGCTGCGATTTGCGGCCAGCGTGTTGAGGTCGTTGTTGTTTTGAGGGCCAGAGTCGATTCCAGTACCTTGGACATTCTTGTCCGAGACTTCATCATGACTCAGCGTTTCTTTAGGCGAGCGGCAGATTTCTGGTTACCGTCGAAAACGGGGCTAGCGCCCTGCGGCTAATAAAATCAGCCGCCACGCGCGAGCGTCCGGTTGTTCAGCCTGGTAGTTCCTGATCTGCCGCTCGCCTTAAGACATGCAGATTCTACTGTCCGTTGCGGTGGGTCCGATTTCCGCGCCGATCTTTCTCCCGAAGTGGGTACGATTTGCATACCGATCTCTATGCGACCGTGAAGTGTAATCGCGGCAGAGCGACCTACTCTCCGTCCGTCTGTTTGCCGCTCGTTACGAACTCGATCTCGCTGAGCGATCCGTCACTGTTCTTATCGAAGCGAGGAAATCGTTTCGGAGCTTCATCGGGATCGGGTTGATTCGCCAGGAATTCTTCTCGTGACAACACTCCGTCGCCGTCCTTATCGCGTTTGCGAAACATGGCGACGCGATCCTGCGGCTTGTTGTTGCCTTTTGTGCCAGCCGATTTCTTTGACGTGTCGCTATTCTTCTTTGCCGTGATCTGAGGCTTTGCTTCCGGATGGTTGGCAAGAATGTCCTGCAGTTTGTGCAGCAGATCAGGTTGCCTGGCAGCGAGATTTACGGTCTCAAGAGGATCGGTCTGATAGTCGTACAATTCGTATTCAGCTGTCTCTGCGGGTGTACCGGGTATCTTCCATTCCACCATGCGATAGCGATCCGTTCGGATCGCTCGACCAAGACGACCGCCGCGAGGATAAACATGAATCACGCTTTCACGTGTTCCCGTCTCAGGCGATTTCAGGGTGGTGGCGAAACTGGTTCCGTCGAGTCCGACAGGAACGGGCAGACCCGCCAGTTCGCAAAGCGTTGGATAGAGATCGACTGTTTCGACGAGAGACTTCGTTTTCTGCCCGACTGCACAACCGGGCGACGCCACGATCAAAGGAATTCGAGCTGCCTGTTCGTAGTTCGTATGTTTGCACCACATGCTGTGATCGCCCAGATGCCAGCCGTGATCACCCCACAAGACAACGATCGTATTTTTGGCCAGCCCATTTACTTCAAGTGCCTTCAACACCTTTCCGATTTGAGCATCCGTATAACTTGTTGCAGCGTAATAGCCATGAATTAATCGACGCGTGTCTTCGGGTGAGATCGGACCCTGCTGCGGCATGTCGCTGTACTGTCTCAATTCGCCACCAAATTGCGGCGCGTAGGACGGAGCGTCTTTCGGTGGTTCGAGAACCTGCGGCATTGGCAGTTTGGCCGGATCGTACAAATCCCAGTACTTCTTCGGAGCCACGAACGGCAAGTGCGGCTTCAGGAAACCGACCGCAATAAAGAATGGCTGATCCGACTTCGCTGCTGCATGATTGATCCGTTGCACGGCCTCCAATGCAATTTGTCCATCGCCGTATGCGTCATCATCGACGTCGGCGGATTCCGTCGCCGTACCACGCGGACCGTTTTTCGAATCACGCTTGTCGGATGTGCTTTCTGCCAATTGATATTGCGGTGCCTTCGGGCGCCAATGAGGCACGCTCCAGGACGCTTCGTCTTCTGTGTTGCCGTGACCAGTGTGCAGAATCTTTCCCATGCCCTGCGTCTCATAACCGTGCTGCCGAAAGTACGCGGCCACAGTAACCGCATCCGGGGCGGCGAGACGAAAATGCGTTGGCAGATCATAGATCCCCAATGTCTGCGGTCGCAGTCCGGTCATCAAGGCATTACGTGAAGGCGAGCAAACTGCCTGATTGCAATAAGCTGATTCAAACAACACACCTCGCTTCGCCAGCATGTCAATGTTCGGGGTTCGAGCCACAGCGTCGCCGTAACATCCCATCACCGGTTTGAGATCATCAACGCAGATCAGCAGAACGCTGGGACGGCCAATGTTTTGTTCTGCAACGCCAGGTTCTGCCGCTTTGCATGTCTTGTATAAGGATACGAATCCAATCATTGCAGATAGAACGATCATTGGAAACGTCGCTGAACGCTGCTCGCCAAACCGAACTCGGAACCGTGATTGAACCTCAACTTCACGTCGAATCATTGATCTCAACTCCCACATGACCGTCAAAATACATCACCCACACAATTCGTCGCCACCACATGATGATAGGTCACTATGGGATTCAACCCACCGCTGCTTCCAAAATGACCAATCTCTCAATCTATCAAAGATCTGGAACGATGGAAGTGAGGACAGGCGATCGGTATGGCGGCAAATATCACACGACGTCACAAACTTAATAGCATACAATCTGTGACAATATAGGAAGTGGGGACGACCCCACCGCTCCAATTTCAACCAGGGACGGCCCTGTTTTACAAGGAGTACGTCCATGGCTTGGTTCATTTTGATATTGGCGGGGTTGTTTGAGATCGTTTGGGCAGTTGGTCTCAAATACTCAAACGGATTTTCAAAAGTCGTACCGACCATTTGGACTGTTTCGGCAATGGCAATCAGCTTGATACTGCTGGGTATAGCATTGCAAACACTTCCGGTCGGAACTGCATATGGGGTGTGGGTCGGAATAGGAACAGTCGGTACCGTGATCTTTGGAATTGCGTTGTTTGACGAACCCGCTAGTGTCGGACGTCTCTTGTTCGCTCTATTGATCATTATCGGTATTGTGGGGCTCAAATTTACAACCCCAAACCAGGCCAACAAACGCCAGATAACCCCAATGCCAAATGCGACTGATCCCGGTCCGGGTCATGGCTTCGGGGCTGTCGTCTCATTCATGCGATACAACGGCAGCAGGCGGTAGTAGACCTCCAGCGTCAGCGTGGCCAGAGCGGTCGAATACAGACGTCCGCCATAGCGGCCCCATTTATCGCTGGGATCCCAGGTGCCGGACATTGGGCCGGACTGGACCTGCAATTCAATCAGCATATCGCGCAGGCTGGCATTCCAATCCCGCCATGGTTTGCCACCGTGCTGATACATTGCCAGTGTACCGTAGTACCAGTAATAGAAGTTCATGTCCGAAAGTCGCGGGGGATTGCGCATCAGATACGCGATCGATTCGGTACTTGCGGCAGAATCTCTTGGGTAGCCAAGCATCTGCTGACAGAACAAGGCTTCTGCAGTCATCGTGGGTGAGACTGGTTCGGGCTTGCGACCGCTGGACACGACGTTGCGACGATACCCAAAGAGCCCGCCACTTTTTCCTTGGCGCACGGTCTCAACGAAACTCTTCATCCGTGTGCGAACGGTCTCCGGGATTTGCACGCCTGCAATCTCAGCGCTTTTGAGCGACATCAATTGCCAACCCAGCATGCTCACGTCGCCTTCCTGCCACTGCTTATAGCGCCAACCGCCGCCTTTGGGGTCCTGCTGACTGATTGTAAATGCCACTGCCTTTGCCAGTGCCGCTCGCAGCCGCAAATCATCAACGCGCCGCATGGAATACGCAATCTGATGGGCCTGCAGACTACGGACCGCACCGTTCATTGCGATGACGCTCAGGATGTTCTGCGATGTGGCAGCACTGGACAGGTGAGCGGAGGCAAGTTCACCATTGTCCATGGCAAACCGTAACGCTTCGGGGTCAACGATCGGGCCGAGAACCACTTCCTTTTGCATGCCGTACGCTTCGGCCAGCGAATATGTCGCCATCGCATGGCAATACATCCTCGCAAATTTTTCGGCATTGCCGCACAGATTTCCGTCAGCACCTTGCTGACTGATCAGCCAGTCGAGAGCCCGATCAACTTCGACCGCATAGCGACCTTCTTCGTGCGTGTAGCCCGCACCCAGGAAGCTGAGCATGACAAGTGCCGTCAATCCTGTATCCGCTTCCTTGCCCGCGAATTCACGATCCACGTCATTTTCATCCCGGCCTACCTGACCAGCACCGAAATCTTCCGCATCCCAGCGACCATTTATCGATTGATTCGCCGCCATCCAGCGCAGACTGCGTTCTACGGCCGATTCTGATTCCTTCGTCCCTCCAAACCGCTCGGCAGCGTCCCGGCGCGCCTTTTCAGCACGCAGTTTGTACGTCAGCGGTGGATTGTCAAGACGTCGAATGGTGGGAAGTACGTTGTCTGATAGTGGTGCGCCAGACTGAAGTGAATCGCTGTATTTCGGAGCCAGATCGCCGATCCGCACGTCGTCATAACTGTCGGTCAATGGTGTCGTCGTGCGCGGAGTATCATGGGTCATGCGGGAGTGGCGTTCGGCAGGATCGCGGTCGGGGACCGAACGGGAAGGGCGGGGCAGTCGCGATTGAAATGTACTGGCGCTGGATTTTTCAGTGGACTTTCCCCGCTCGGCATTGTTGCCATCGATCGCTTCGTCATCTGCCATCGGAGCTGTCCGGCGCGCGATTGACTCTGCCGGGTCAATGAGCACAGGTGGCAATTCGACTGCAGAATCCGCAATGGTTGCGACGTTGATCGCAACCTCTTCCGGATTGATTTCAAACTTCATATCCGGAGCCGTCAATGGCCGCGAGGGATCTGCCATGCGTGCGGAATCGTCCGGACGTCCGGTGATCGGCTGCGTACGCTGCATTTCAGGTTTGAAGACGTCCGCCTGGCTTTGTTCGAACGCGGTCTTGAGTTCAGCAGCTGGATCTTCGGCCGCTACCTGCTTTGGACCTTTCACACCGGAGTCTGTCGGAAGAGCCAGTTCGGTCAGCTGCTGTTGCTGGAACTGTGTGACGTCGTCAACCGACGTAGTCAGTGATTCAAGTTGGTCGGGACTACGAACAGGAAGTTCCGATTTGGTAATTTCCCGAGCGATGTGTTCAAAACGATGCAGTTCAATTTCGGGCTGAATCGGACGGTCGGCGATCGGGGTGTTACCCGATTCAGGCAGTCTTACATCCTGATCGCTTTCGACCAGAACTTCCGTGATCACCTCCGGTGGTTCCGGAAGTAACTCATTCGCCGCCACTTTTCGTAACGCCAGAGGTTCAAAGACTTCCAGTCCGAGAAAGCAAACGCCATGAATCAGGATTGACGCCAGCAACGACTTGAACGCGATGTTCCTGTCTCCCCAGCGCGTCGCGAGCATTGTCAGCAGATGTGCGAGTGATGCAATCATCGTCAGCAGTAAAGCCAGCGCAATGACATCATCGCCGCTCAGTGGAGCGCCATCGGCGAGTTTATCGAGGAGCTGACGCAGTGCATTCATGGAGAACCCAATGCACCTGTTTCCAGAGGCTGAAAGGCCAGTGAAAACTTCTTGATCTGAACCTGATGACAGGCGTTCATCACATCAATCACCGCCTGATATTGCCCTTCACCATCGCCGCGAATCAGTACGGCCTGATCGGCGTACGCTTCCTTCGCGGCCCTCAATTCCTGAACCAGTTGCGCCTGATCAAGTTCTCGATCCTTAATTGTGATGCGTCCCGAGCGGTAGACCGTAATCACCAGTGGGTCCGGCGTGCGACTCATGGTTTGCACGGCGCTGGCAGTCGGCAGCTCGACATCAAATTGCTGATCGTGCTTCTCTTCCGTAAACCTCGCACCCACCATGAAAAAGATGATCAGCAGAAACACAACGTCGATCATCGGCGTCAGGTTCAGGAGCGGTTCTTCGAGCGTGTCAGTCTTGAGCGGCATGGTGGCGTTGAACGCATCGGTGATGGAATAGTTGTTGGCGTCAATCACAACCGGAAGTATACCGAAAAATTCGCGTACGACAGAAGCCCTTATGGAATCCAGTCAAAAACAGGGGGAAAGTCCGCTCAGCGCGGCAAAGATGGTGCTGGCGAGGGAACTGGCCGAATGATAAAATCGCCCGACTTCAAAGGAACCTCACATGCCACTTCGCGACCATTTTCGACCTCCATTGAGTGACCATTTTTCCTGGGACGTGGTTCATGGGCAATGGCCAGCCTTGATTGTTCAACAGCTCGGCAAGTTGCTGCCGCCTCAATACGTCGCTGGACCGCGCGTGCACCTGGGCTCTCAGGCGGAGATTGACATCGCTGCGTTTGATCGCAGTGATCGCGGGTTGGGGCAGAGCACTGGTGCAGGTGGACTGGCGACAGCCGTTTGGGCACCTGCGAAACCGACGTCCGAATTTGAGACGGAATTGGCGGATTTTGATGAATATGAAGTTCGCATTTATGATACTCAACGAGGTCGGCATTTGGTTGCCGCCATTGAAATCATTAGTCCATCCAACAAAGATCGCCCTGAAAGCCGACGTCAGTTCGTTGCAAAGTGCGCGGAGCTATTGCGACAACATGTCTCGGTCGTGCTGGTCGATATTGTCACCATTCGCGATTTCGATTTGTACGCGGAAATGCTCGAGTGGATTGGTGAGAAACCTGAATCCGCCAACGGCCATCATCAATCGACGTACGCGGTTTCCTGCAGCTGGCGCCCGCGGGGAATAAAGCGATGGCTGGAATCATGGAACAATCCGCTCATCGTCGGAAGCCCGTTGCCGACGCTGCCACTTTGGTTGAGTGACGAACTCGCAATCCCGCTGGACCTGGAAGCCAGTTACGAACAAACCTGCCGCGATCTGCGAATTGCCTGAATGCATCGACGAGAACGCGCGCGTTCGATAAAATCCGACGATGGCAACTCAAAAGCTCTTCTCCCAGCCAGACCCGCAACAGCGTAAGACCCTGATCATTGCGGTGTTCGCGCTGATCTGCATCGCCGCCCATCTGGCCCTGCGGTGGACAGTGATGTCGCCGATGCTGGCAGGACATCCACCTGCCGACTGGCCGCTCATATTGGGCTTGATCATGGGAGGCCTGCCGCTTGTCTGGGATCTGTTGAAGCAGGCATTCGCCGGAGAGTTCGGTTCCGACCTGCTTGCCGGACTTGCGATGGTCACCGCGCTGCTGCAAGGCGAGTATCTGGCTGGCGTATTCGTCGTACTGATGCTGTCAGGCGGCCAGGCGCTGGAAGCCTATGCGGTTCGCAGCGCATCATCCGTGCTTGATGCGCTGGCGAAGCGACTGCCGCAAACGGCTCATCGCAGACTTGCTGACGAAAAAATTGCCGACGTTTCACTCAGCGAAGTCGGTGTCGGAGATACGCTCGTGATTTTCCCGCACGAGATTTGTCCCGTGGACGGCACCGTGATCGAAGGTCATGGTTCGATGGATGAATCCTATCTGACCGGCGAACCGTATCTGATGCCGAAAGCTCCCGGAGCGACCGTCTTTTCCGGGGCGATTAACGGAAACGCGGTGCTGGTGATTCATGCAGATCGCCTGGCAGTGGATTCTCGTTATGCGAAAATCATGGATGTGATGCGCGCAGCGGAGCAACGTAAGCCCCGCATGCGACGCCTGGCGGATCGACTGGGAGCGTTTTATACGCCGTTGGCGGTTGCGATCGCAGTGCTGGCGTGGACGCTGAGCGGTGAGGCCCAGCGATTCCTGGCGGTCCTGGTGGTCGCGACTCCGTGTCCGTTGTTGATTGGAATTCCGGTGGCAATTCTCGGCGGTATTTCACTCAGCGCACGGCGCGGGATTATTATTCGTGACCCCGGCGTGCTTGAGCGTATTGATCAGTGCCGTGTCGCTATTTTTGACAAAACCGGAACGCTCACTTATGGTCGTCCGGCAATGACGGAGTGTGTGACACGGCCGGGCGTGACGGAAAACGAAGTACTGCGACTGACGGCCGCCCTGGAACGTTACTCCCGACACCCGCTTGCTGAATCCATCGTGAAAGCTGCTCACAAGCGCGGCCTGGTGATACCGGAAGCATCGCAGGTCCACGAGCCTCCCGGTCAGGGGCTCACAGGACTGGTTGACGGGCACCAGTTGGAAGTCACGAGCCGTAAGAAAGTGATGACGTCCGGCATTGCAAAGCCGGAAGATCTTCCAGCGCAGTCCGCTGGACTGGAATGTGTCGTGGTGATTGACCGGCAGTTTGCGGCAGTTCTGCGGTTCCGCGATGAACCGCGCAAAGATGGGAAGTCGTTTGTCGGCCATCTGCCGCAACATCATTTTTCACGGGTGATGATTGTCTCGGGAGATCGCGAATCGGAGGTTCGTTATCTTGCCGATGCCGTCGGAATTCAGGAAGTCTATTTCAGTCAGTCACCTGAGCAGAAGCTGGAACTTGTGCGCGAAGAGACTCGCAAAGCAAAGACGATGTACATGGGCGACGGCATCAACGACGCACCGGCACTCACGGCAGCTACGGTCGGAGTGGCCTTTGGTCAGTCCAGCGATGTGACGGCCGAAGCCGCCAGCGCCGTGATTCTGGAAAGTTCCCTTCAAAAGGTCGATGAATTTTTCCACATCGGCCACCGGATGCGCACGATCGCGCTGCAAAGCGCCGTCGGTGGGATGCTGTTGAGTCTGATTGGAATGTTTGCTGCGTCGCTTGGATATCTGCCACCTGTCGCGGGTGCAATCTGTCAGGAATTGATCGACATCCTGGCAGTCGTGAATTCGCTGCGGGTCGCGTTTTATCCCGGCGCTCTGAGTGACATGCAGGATTAGTTGCGATGTCTGGTTGCGGATAAGTCGATTCGGATTCAGACTCGCGGCAGCCGAAAACGAAAGAGACTGCGGCCGGCGATTGAAAACACACAGGCCAAAGATGCAACAAGGGCTGTCACAAAAAAGCCGACATGCAATCCGACGCCGGTTTTGTTGGCAATGAAGGTCAGGTGCCCGATACCGATCATGAAGAGCGATACCTTCGAACGGCCGACTGAACACTGTAGCCTGACAAGTCACTCTCCAGCCCGTTGCAGTCCAGCATTCTTCTCCAGATCCGCCAAAAAAGTTCGCGGTCAGCAGGCGAGATTATGATCGCCAATCGGTGCTCACTATGATGAGCAGCGTTGCGAGCCCGCGTTTGGCGAAAGTGGAAGACACCATTAATCACCATCCCTGGACGAGCCAGTCGAAATTGTGAGGGCATGAC
>Ga0105047_10017532_pt1 | contig 11155 bp, 11 predicted proteins | sample MAT04_FD_78384 | JGI IMG/M metagenome (GOLD analysis project Ga0105047, IMG submission 78384) | Freshwater microbial communities from Lake Fryxell liftoff mats and glacier meltwater in Antarctica - MAT-04 (megahit assembly) | ecosystem: Environmental > Aquatic > Freshwater > Ice > Liftoff...
ACCGGGACGACAAGCAGTACCCGCGTTCGATCGCACCGTTCGAGACCTGCCTCAGGGCCAGCCGCGCCAAAAACGGCGACGATCACGAAACCACGCTGAGCTTTCTGGGGAGTCTGGGAAATGCCCACCGCATGAGCGGGGATCCGAAAAAGGCGGTCCCCTATTTCGAGGAATACCTCGATCGCAAGAAAAAGCGACTCGGTCCCGACTACCCGGAGATGTATCTCCACCTGAGCAACCTGGCCAACTGCTTCCAGGATGCCGCCGAGTACAAGCTGGCAATCCCCCTTTACGAACGGTCCCTGGAAAAGCGACGCGCGGCGAAAGGGGACGAAGATCCGGGTACGATCCTGACGCTCGCCAGCCTCGCGTTCGCCTGCGGCCAGGAAGACTTCCACCCGCAGGCGATCTGCTATTACGAAGAGTACCTGGCGAATCGCCGAGTCAGTCCCGGTTCGGATCACGTCGATACGATCCGGACGATCTCGAACCTCGGACTGGAGTACAGTCGGGTCGGCGACCTGGCGCGGTCGGTCGAGTTACTCGAAGAAACCGTTCGGCGGCGCGACGCGACTCTGGGGCCGACGAACATCGAGACGCTGCGCTCGGTCGCCACACTCGCGAACAATCTGCAACGGATGGGCAAAGATGCCGACGCGGACCCGCTGAGGAAGCGATTCGTCGAAACCTGGGAGGGTCGCATCCCGGCCGCAGACACACTGACGCTCGCGGCCCACTGGCAGTACGCGGTTTCGCTCAATCGCAGGGGGAAATTCTCCGAAGTCGTCGCTCTGATGGTGCCGTACCTGGAAAAGGTGTCCAACGAAAAACCGACGAGTCTGTCGTACGTCTCGGGCGGCCAGATCGAACTCGGACTGGCATATCTCGGACTGGAGCGGACGAAAGAGGCTGCGGTCCTGCTCGAAAGGCATTTTCCCACGCTCGTCGGCAACGCGCCGAAGATGTACATCGCCTATCGGGGGGCGATGATCCACGCAGCCGAAGGCATGGTGTCGCTTTACGAGGCGACCAAAGAAGACCGAAAGCTCGCCCAGGCGAAGTCCACGCTGACCGACTGGAAGCGGAAGTACCCGGTGCCCCTCGCCCCGACGGCGAAGAGATAGCGGGGAAGTCGGGGAGAGTCGAATAAAGGCAATAAAGGCGGGTCGAACGACACAGGCTACCCTGCATCGTTCGACCCGCCTTTATTGCCTTTATTCGACACGCTGGCTTCGTTGGTCAGCTCAGGACTGCCGAAATCGGCTCGCCTTTGACCAGTTCGCGCGGCTGGTTGAGGTGGTTGTACACGATCGTCGATGGCACGATACCGATACTGTGGTAAATGGTCGCCAGCAGGTCGGTCGGGTGGACCGGGTTTTCCAGCGGGGCCGACGCAGTCTTGTCGGACTTGCCGTGAACGTAACCCCGTTTGATCCCCGCCCCCGCGATCAGCGCGGTGTAGCAGTATGGCCAGTGGTCGCGCCCGTCGTCGCTGTTGTCGTTGCCCGACGTCGAGATCCCGCGCTGCGGCGAACGTCCGAACTCGCCGACGACCACGACCAGGGTTTCCTTGAGCATCCCGCGATTTTCGAGATCGTCGATGAGTGCCGAGACACCGGTATCGAGGAGCGGGGCGGCCTGGTCCTTCATGCGCTTCGACAGACCCGTGTGGACATCCCACGAGTGGTTATCGGAGTTGGCGACCTTGGGCCAGTTGATTTCGACGACGCGCGTACCCGCCTGCACCAGTCGGCGGGCGAGCAGGCAGCATTGGCCGAAGGTGTTGCGACCGTAGCGGTCGCGCGTGTCCGCCGATTCCCGGCTCAGCTCGAATGCTTCCTTCGCTCGGCCCGAAATCACGAGGCTCAACGCCTTGCCGTAGTACTCGTTGAGGTCGAACTTCGACACGGCCTTTTCGAGTTCCGGCATCCCCTTCGAGACGGTTTCGCGCAGGGTGGCGCGGCGTTCGAGGCGGGTGGCACTGACATCGGAACGCAACTGGAGGTCGTCGGTGCGGACCTTCTCCATCTTGGCCATGTCCGTATCCTCGCCCGGCGGGTAGAGGGTATACGGATCGTAGGCTTTGCCGAGAAACCCCGCCGTACCGCCCTTACCGATGACGTTGGATTCCTGGAGGGGTCGGGGCCTCATGACGAACGGCAGCAGCGGTTCGGTCGGCGGCTTGAGGCGGACGATGTTCGAGCCGAAGTTGGGGAAGTCCTTGGGGGTTGGCGGTTCGAGCTGACCCGACGCGGATACCTTGTCGGTGGTGTACCCCGTGAGCATCTGGTAGATCGCGGCGGTGTGGTTGAACAGACCGACGGGCGTGTAGCTCATCGTCCGGATCATCGTGGTCTTGTCCAGGACCGACGAGATTTTCGGGAGCAGTTCGGTGACGAACGTACCGGGGATTTTGGTCGAGATCGGTTTGAAGATCGACCTGACTTTATCGGGGACGTTGTCTTTGGGATCCCAGAGGTCGAGGTGGGAAGGCCCGCCCTGGAGGTAGATCATAATGACCGATTTGGCCTTACCGAAACCGGGTCCGCCGGTAGCGGTGGCGTTGACCTCGGCGGCGTTGATGGCATCGCTGCGGAGGAGGTTGGCGAGATTCAGGCCGAGTAATGCGGAGGAGCCGACGCGCATAAAATCGCGGCGTGTGTAGCCGTCGCACGTGTCGCTGCCGGAAAAGCCGGGGACAATCATCATGTCCGGTTTCCTTGGTGAAAGGAGAGAGGTGAAAGGTAATATCGACGCGGAAAGATAGTCTGGATGTATCTTAGCGAACTTTTCATTTTCGATCAACCTCCGGGTCGAATCAAAATTTCGTTCGAGACGGTCTCCGGAGGTGGAGATCGCTCAAAATGACGAGCCCTTCGGCGACATCGGCACTCGCCCCGTCGGACGGCAGCGGTGTGTGCCCCTCGTGCGCGGTCGGCCAACCCGCCGCCAAAAGCGCGATCGCGAGCCAGCGCACGTCGTTCGGACGCGAAACTCGATCAGATCCCGGCATCGGTGGAGCCCTCCGGCCGATTCGGATCGAAACCGCGCCCGCTGCCGACCGCGACGAGCATGTCCGCTCGGCCGGGGAGCGCGCCCGTCCGGTTCAGGAGCCACTCGATGCACCGGGAGGCGGGGCTCAGTTTGAACCGGTACGGCAGCGGAAAGCAGGCACCGCGCAAGCGCACGCGGTCGAAAGCCTCCCCCATCGACCCGAGGAGTTCCGCAGGGGCGAACCGGTGGATGAACTGAACCTCCCCGGAGAACCCGCCCGCCTTCCCTTCTTTGGCGTAGCCGAGTCTCCGCCGCCGCGCCGAGTGCGCGTGGACGGAGACCACGACGCGCCCGCCCGGTCGGACCACTCTCGCCAGTTCGGAGAACGCGCGTCGCCGGAGTGCGTCGGTGGGGATGTGCTGGAGGGTGTTGGCGCAGACGACCGCGTCGAACGCACCGGAGGCGAACGGCAATCCGGTCGCACTCCCGCGAATGAAATCGATATTGTGCCCGGCGGGCACGGACCGAGCGGCACGACGCAGGGACTCCATGGAAAGGTCCAGACCCGCGATCTTCCACTCGGGCCGATGGTACGACCGCAGATTCATCCCCGTGCCGCAGCCGACTTCCAGGATCCTGCCGCCCGCGGGGCAACGGACTTCCCTGGCGACTGCCGCGATACCCGCTTCGTAGACCAGATCCCGCTCGCGACGGACCTCGTACCGAGGGGCCTGTGTATCCCACTGCTCGATCTCGGCTCGCGTGAACGGGTCGCTCGGGGGGAGCATATCGGCGATGCCTTCCACGACCGGGTAGACTGCGGCGCAGGTCGGACACCGCAGCCCGGCACCCGTGCCGTCGGCGGTGAGTTCCCCGGAACCCGGATGCCCGGGGCAACGGAGCGATATCGACACCCCGGCTTCGACCGTCATTCTCGTCCGACCCATTCGCAGACTCCGAAAATGGTCCCGGGCCGGGACATCGCCACCTCCCCGCCCGGGACCGACAGTTGATGCTATCTTCTCCTGGAAATCCGTATCGATGAATTGTACGGTTTTGGCCAGCCGGTACTGATTTTCGAGGACGAGTTATGGCGCAGGATGTTACTGTGCCTCCGGTTGTGCAGGAATTGTTCCCGGACCTGGATCTCGGAGACGTTCGGCGCAACCGGCGATTTCAGACCGTCATCGGCGATATCCTCGACCGACCCGGCCAGTCGCTGCCTCAGATCTTCCCCGATCCGACTCAGTATCGCGCAATCCGAACCTCTTCGACGCGCCCGAGGCTACCCACGAACGCATCCTCGCCGCCCATCGCGATACCGTCCTGAAGCGACTCTCCACCGTCACCCGACCGGTGCTGCTCATCCACGACACCACCGTCCTGGATTATTCCGGGCACACCACCCTCGAGGACGAAAACGGCCCGGTCGATCCCGCCGACCGGGGGGGCCGACATCTTCGAGTTCCTGGCCCACCTCCAGTCCCACGATCGTCGCTTCGTGGTGCGGTCGATTTGCGATCGGGCTTTGGGTTCCAATCCGTCGGACGAGAAAGCCGAATCGCTGCTGCACGACTCGATGCGTTCGCTTCCCGTATCGACGACCTGGGAGCTGAAATTGCCGGGCCGAGCCGGACAGAAGCCGCGATGTTGGGGAAGGTGCCGAAGGGGCCGATGACGGTGCGGGACTTCCGGGTGGGTCTGGCCCGCTCGGGCGGTTACCAGAAGAACCCGCAAAAGCACCCTTCGGGATGGATCAACATGTGAGGGGTGGGCCGCGTTCCGGCAGATGCTGGTCTACCGCAAGGCGATCGCCGGTGCGGAATGATCCGCACACACGAATCGGATGTATGGAACAGGAGTTACGCAGTCGGTTGAGTGGGGCAGGCTTCCATCCTGCCTTCGGGGTCCGATCGGACAGGCTGGAAGCCTGTCCCACCCAGCCAAAACCGCCAACTGCGTAACTCTTATGGAATACTAAATGGTGTACAAAAGATGATATCAATTGTCGGGCATCAGCGACGGCATTCTTCCTGGCGGGGCAACCGCTCCGGTCGCGTTCCCGGCACGTTACACGTCCTGGGTCAGGAACAGATCGACACCTCTTCCGTCGGTACTCAGCGTCGAACCCCTCGGGGCGAACGCCCGCGTTTCGTTCAACACTTCCCGCAATTCGTCCCACAACGACAACTGGAAATCGATGGTCGAACCCGCAATCCCGCGTTCCAGAGCGGTCTCGAACAACGATCGGGTCAGTTCGGCGAGTCTTCGCTCGAACAGTTCGCCTTTATCGGCAGGGGACGAATGAGCAACGGATCGGGCGGCGAGTATGGCAGCGGTCATGGTCGAACTCCGTAATGTCGTGAGTGTCATACTGTTATGACGCTTGCGATCGCAATCCGGTTCGCGCTCGCGGCTGGAAAGATGACCAATTCGATCAACGATGGAATCTTTGAGGCGATTCCAGCTTACCCGGCGAACGGATGCGGCACAAGGTCCGTTGTCGAAGGAGGTGCGGTCGCCCGGTCCCTCACTTGCCGATGCAAAAGCGCGAGAAGATGCGGTCCAGCAGGTCGTCGGTGTATACGGCCCCCGTCATCTCGCCGATGGCCTCCAGTGCCAGCCGCAACTCCAGCGCGAAAAGCTCCATAGGCTGATCGAACAGCACGACGCTGTGCCCCGATCGCAGGTGCGTCAGCCCCCTGTCCACCAGATGCCGACATCGGCTCAGGCTCGGGGCCAACGCCGAGCCCGCGAAGCCTTCCGCTTTCGATCGCAGCAGGGTTTTTAGCTCCGCGATGCCAGTCCCCGTCGTCGAACTCACCAGCGAGTCCGCCCGAAAGTCGGGTCGCAGGTCGCTTTTGGTGTAAACCCGCACGACTTCGACACCGGCTGCGAACTCGGCGTGCGGAACCGGTTGCGTGCAGTCCAGACACCACAGGATCAGATGGGCTCCGTCCGCGGTGCGCTTTCCCAGCGTCTGGGCCTGCGTTTCGATACCCGTCGTCGCGGTCTGCCGTCCGGCGGTGTCGATCAGTTCGATCGCGAGTTCGTCGATGGTGACCGTGCGTTTGAGGTAGTCGCGGGTCGTACCGGCCTCCGGACTCACCAGCGCAGCCCGCTTCCCCGCCAGTGCGTTGAATAAACTGCTCTTGCCCGCATTCGGCTCTCCGGCGAGCACCGCTCGAAACGCTTCCCCGCTGATGCCCCGGTCTTCGAGTTGTCGCCGCAGGTTCATCAGCAATGCTAATGCTTTTCCCAACCTCAACAGCGTTGCGGACTTGTCGATAAAGTGAATGTCTTCTTCCGTGAAGTCCAGCCCGGCTTCGACATCCGCGAGCAGATTCAACAAGTCTTCGCGCACCTCCTGCAACGGCAGAGAAACGCCGCCCGCGAGTTGCACCAGAGCCCGCTTCAATTCGTCGTCGCTGTTCGCGTGGATGACTGCAAACACAGCCTCCGAGCGGGTCAGGTCGCGCTTGCCCGCCAGGAACGCCCGCTGCGTGAACTCGCCGGGTAACGCGGGCCTCGCCCCTCCGTTCAACAGGTGCGCCAGTACGGCATCGACCAGAGGCGGAGACCCCGGCAGGTGCAGTTCCGCAGTGTGTTCCCCGGTATACGACCTGGGAGCGAGCGAGATGTAAACATCGACGGGGATAGCAGATGCGAGCGATTCCAGCGTCAGAGACCGGCGAATGAACCTCGGCAGGTTCGTCGGCAGTCCGGGCAGGGCCGCGCGGAGGAGTGTCGGCAGGCCGGGGCCGCTCAGGCGGATCAGCGATCGGGCTCCGGGGCCGGGCGCGGTGGCGATCGCGGCGATGGTGTCGTCGGGGGAATGCGTTCGCGGGAGCATAGAAATAAGGTCCTTGAGTGCCGTTCCTTCGATTGTAGGAGTTACACGACAAATGAGGTCCGCAATCGCTGCAATCGGGAGCGTCCCGACGAGCCGTAACACTCCACCACACTTGACTGGTTTATGTATCTTTCTCGGCTTGCCCGACTTTCACATTCCCCGTGGATGATGCATATTAACGGTGTAATGTCGAACGTAAGCATCGAACTCTCGCAATCAGGATTTGCGGGCGATGCAACGGGCGACCGCCATCGGAATCGGAGAGAATCATGTTTATTCGTCGTTTTCAGAAGTTTCTGTTCGCGGGTGCGCTCCTTGCTGTTGCCCCGCTTCTGGCTGGTGCGGATGAGCCGAAGAGGGTCGAAGTCGTCCCCGCTCCCAAAAAGGAAGAGATCAAGTCCGTGGAGCACGTTCATGCTCCTGCGGTGATCTCGACCAGCACCCCCGGCGGGTGTGGGACTGCGGTGGTCAGCTCGGCCCCGGCATCCGGACCCTGTGGCCCGACGGCCACTGCTGCCCCGGCATTCAAAACCGTCAAAGAGACGGTGATGGTGCCGGAACAGTACACCACGACCAGGACGGTCAACAAAAAGGAAACCCGGGAAGAATCCTACACGGCGTACAAGTACGAAACCGTGTCGGAAACCAAAACCCGCAACGTCACGGTCTACAGGAACGTCACCGAAACGGTGATGGAAGCTCGTACGACCACCGTCAAAGTCCCGGTCACCAGCACGGTGACGGAGATGGTGACGAAGAATCGGATCGAGAAGTACACCGAAATGCAGACCCGCACGGTGGACAGGGGTAGCTACCAGACCCACGAAGTCCCCGCCGGCCCGAGCCTGTGCGACCGTCTGTCGGCCATGAAGCCGAAGTTCGGCGGCTTCGGCAAGCACAAGGGTGGCTGTTCGGACCCGTGTGCGGATCCGTGTGCGGTGAGCTGTGCGGCTCCGGCCTGCGAACCGGCTTGCCCGGCTCCGGTCAAGATGAAGTGCGTCAAAGTCTGGGTTCCTAACTGCGTGACCGAGTGCGTCCCGGTTTGCAAGACCCGCTGCGTCAAGGAATGCGTCCCGGTCACGAAGACGGTTTGCTCCTACAAGTGCGAAACCAAAACCGAAATGGTCCCGGTCTGCAAGACGAAGTGCGTGCCGGAATGCAAGACCGAAACCTACACGGAATGCAAGAAGGTTTGCGTGCCTTACACGGCTAAGAAGATGGTCGAAGTGTGCGTGCCCGTCACCGAAAACGTGACCTGCACCCGGATGGTTTGCAAAGTGATCGAAAAGCAGGTCGCTGCCGATCCGGCCCCCTGCGGTCCGGCCGCCGATGCCTGTGGCCCTTCGGCTGGCGACTGCGGTTCGGCCTGCGGTTCGGCCGCCGGTGCCTGCGACCCCTGTGCAACCTCCGGCATGGGCCTGGGTGGCAAGCTCAAAGGTCTCTTCAGCAAGTTCGGCTGCAAGAAATCTTCCTGCTGCAACTGAGGTTAACCTCTAAGAATACCTCCGGGGCATCCCCCCGGAGGTTTCTTCGTTTCTACTCGGGACTATTCCTCAATGACACTTCCCATCCGACCCGTCCGCGTTAAGATCTGCGGGCTGACCCGCCCCGAAGATGTCCGCGCCGCCTGCGAACTCGGGGTCGATGCCCTCGGGTTCAATTTCTGGCCGCGATCCAGACGCTATCTCGACCCGCGATCCGCGATCCCCGTGCTGTCGGAACTCTCGCCCCTGACTGCGGGTGTCGGGGTGTTCGTGCAAACCCCCTTCCGCCGGATGTACGCGACGGCGTACCAACTCGGGTTGCGCGGGGTGCAGTGGGTCGGCGACGATGCCGACTTCGAGAACTCGTATCCGTTCAGCGTCGTTCTCGCGGTTCGCGTCCGCGACGGAGCCGACCTGATCGCCGCCAAACGCGAAGTCGAGCGGGCGAAGTCATTGGGTTGCACCATCTCTGCCCTTCTGATCGACGGATTCGCCGCAGGCGAGATGGGCGGGACCGGGCACAAAGCTCCGTGGGAAATGCTTCGGGATTTCGACGCGGGCGTGCCCGTGATCCTCGCGGGCGGTCTGACCCCGGAAAACGTCGCGGAAGCGATCCGGGAAGTGCGGCCGATGGCGGTCGATGTCGCCAGCGGGGTCGAATCCGCGCCGGGGGTCAAGGATGCCGAAAAGATGCGACGGTTTATCGATGCGGCCCGAAGTGCGTGATATCCATTTGTGGTCGGCCCATCGTTCTGGAGTTTCTCGCCCATGTCCCCGAAAAAGCCATCGAAGCAGCTCGCCGGATTCGTTCTCGGTCTCGTCGGCTTCCTGACCTACGGCGCGACCTGTCCCTGGGGCCTCGTGCTCAATGTCGAATGGTTGCGCAATCCCAAACGCCCGCACGATCGCTTTTTCGACCTCGTCGGGGCACTCATCTGCGTACCGGGGACGATCGCGTTCGCCGTCCTTTTGCTGTCGAGTTCCCCGGCGATCGTTCTGGCGTACTGGCTCCTCTGGCTCCTCTGGCTCATGCGACGGAGTCGGACGGTCTGGCCCGTTATCGCCCGCAACCGCCGCGAGGCCAAAGGCGATTTCTCCGGCTCGCGTCCCGAGAGTATGTCGATGTCTGCGATCCCCGGATCCGACCGACTCGAAGTCATCCGCCGCCGATTAACTCCAGCAAACGAGGCAACGTCTGCCCCGACGGACCGAATACCCCCACATCGACCAGGTCCGAAACCGCCGTCGGTTCCAGATTGAACTCCAGAATCGTCCCCGCCGGTCGGCCGCCGTAGTCTCCGCGGTCGCGCACGATGTCGATCAGACCCGCCGCCGGATAAACCACGGCACTCGTCCCCACGACCATCAGAATGTCGCATAGCAGTGCGTACTTCTGAGCGGCCTCCATGACCCCCGGTGGCAGCATCTCGTGGAACCAGACGATGTCCGGTCGCAGGAAACCGCCGCACGCCGGGCAAATCGGCCGATTTGCGAGTACTTCCAGGCCGCGATCGGCGACGACTTTGCACGACAGGCAGCGAGTCCGCCTCAGCGATCCGTGCAACTCCAGCACCCGTTTCGACCCCGCATCGAGGTGTAACCCATCGACGTTTTGTGTGGCGAGGAGGAAGCGATCGCCGAGTTCGGCTTCGAGTCGCGCGAGTGCGACGTGCCCCGGATTGGGCGACACGAGGGCGACGTTGGCGCGGCGGGCGTTATAAAACTGCCAGACCAGAGCGGGGTCGCGGGCGAAACCGTCGGGGGTAGCGACATCCTCGATGCGGTGTCCTTCCCACAAACCGTCGGACGCGCGAAACGTCGGTACGCCGCTTTCGGCAGATACCCCCGCCCCGGTCAAAACGAGGACGCGGGGCGAACCTTTGAAATAGTCGGCGGCTCGGCGGAGTTCGGCATCGGGCATCGGGCGGGTCATCGGTACGTTTCCTATAGTAAAGGGCAAAGGGTATGCTATCGGGGTTCCGCTCATGAATGAAGAGGCTGCGTTCCTGCGGGCGATCGCCGAGTCGCCCAGGGACGAATTGCTGCACCTGATTTTCGCCGACTGGCTCGAGGAAAACGGACACGCCGACCGCTCCGAACTGATCCGCCTCCAGGTGCTGAGTTCCCGCCTCGGCGACACCGACCCGCAGCGACAGCCGATGCGCAGGCAGGAGCGCGCTATCATCGCCCGGCTGGCGACTCAGTGGATCGTCGAGATCCCCGAGTGCCACGGGGTGGGTTTCAACTTCCGACTCGGGGTCCCCTCCGAGGTCGTGTTCCGGGGCTACCAGGGAATCAACGCCCATACGTTTCGACTGTTGGAAAACCTGCCGATCGCTCGTTTCGTCCTGGGCAACAGTTCCCGGGGGATGACCCGGCCCGTCGATTACCGGATCCCGCACGACGAGTCGCGTCCGACACCGACGATCGACCGCCGCTATCTCGAAGCGTTGATCTCGAATCCGTGGTTCGCCCGCGTCCGGGAGATCGTCCTGTGCGGGGTACTCGATTCGAGTATCAACCGCCGGTTGTATTCCGGGTCTTCACTCGAACGCATCCGCTCCCTGACGCTCAGCGATGTCGATGAGGTCGAGGGGAACGACATCAACCGGATCGTGCGAGGCAATGCATTCCCAAATCTGGAAGTGCTGAGACTCAACTCGACCTACTGGAACGGGCGCGGCGTGCCGGCGGTCGGGGATGTCTTCCGCAACAGCCCGATCCGCCTGCGCGAGTTGTCGATGGTCGGCGGATTGTGCCAGCGATTCGATCTTCCCGACATTCTGCGTTCGCCCAACCTCGAACTCCTCGAAACCCTCGAGAT
>Ga0105047_10017533_pt1 | contig 11155 bp, 10 predicted proteins | sample MAT04_FD_78384 | JGI IMG/M metagenome (GOLD analysis project Ga0105047, IMG submission 78384) | Freshwater microbial communities from Lake Fryxell liftoff mats and glacier meltwater in Antarctica - MAT-04 (megahit assembly) | ecosystem: Environmental > Aquatic > Freshwater > Ice > Liftoff...
CTCCACTCTCTCCACTCTCTCCACTGTCTCCTCGATCTTCCCCTCCCCGAAAGGTGTCCCATGGGCTGGCCCACTGAACGCGATACAGAGCTCTTCGACATGATCGACCGCGAGGTCGACCGCCAGAACACGGGGCTACAACTCATCGCCTCGGAGAACTTCACCTCGCCGGCCGTGATGGAGGCGACCGGGTCGGTCCTCACCAACAAGTACTCCGAGGGCTATCCCTTCAAGCGGTATTACGGCGGCAATCAGGTCGTCGACGACATCGAGACCCTCGCGATCGATCGGGTGAAGTCGTTGTTCGGTGCAGAGTTCGCCAACGTGCAGCCGCACTCGGGCGCCAATGCCAACCTCGGGGTCTACCTGGCGCTGCTCGAGGCCGGCGACACGGTGTTGGGGATGAGCCTCGACCACGGGGGCCACCTCACCCATGGCAGCCCGGTCAACATTTCGGGCCGCTTCTATCACTTCATCGGCTATCAGGTCACGCCGTCCGATGAGCGCATCGACTACGACCAGATCCGCGATCTGGCCATGGAGCACCGGCCCAAGATGATCGTCGCTGGGGCCACTGCGTACCCCCGCCAGATCGACCCGGTCATTCTGCGATCCATCGCCGATGACGCCGGCGCGCTGTTCATGTTCGACGCCGCCCACATCGCCGGGCTGATCGCCGGCGGGGCCCACCCCAACCCGGTGCCGCACGCCGACATCGTCACCTTCACCACCCACAAGACCCTGCGCGGTCCCCGGGGCGGGGCCATTCTCAGCCGTGAGGAATACGGGGCGGCCATCAACAAGGCCATCTTCCCCGGCCTGCAGGGTGGACCGCTCGAGCACGCCATCGCCGGTAAGGCCGTGGCCTTCCGCGAGGCAGCGCACCCGTCGTTCAGCGCGTACGCCCACCAGATCGTCGCCAATGCCCAGGCCCTCGCGGCTGCGCTCGGCAGCGAGGGCTTCCGCCTGGTGTCGGGCGGTACCGACAATCACCTGATGCTCGTCGACCTACGGCCGTTCGACGCCGAGCTCACCGGCAAGGACGCCCAGATCGTCCTCGACGAGGCCGGCATCACGCTCAACAAGAACACCGTGCCCGACGACCCCCGGTCGCCGTTCGTCACCTCCGGACTGCGCATCGGAACCCCGTCGGTCACCACCCAGGGCATGAAGGAGCCCGAGATGGCTCTCATCGCCGGCTTCATCGCCACCGTGCTGCGCGAGCGCGATGATGCCGCTGCGGTGGCTGCGGTGCGGACCAGGGTCCGGGAGCTCTGCGAACGGTTCACGCCGTACCCGGCGTGAACCGAAACCACACGGTCGTGCTCGATAGGGTGATCGTGTGATCCGTTCCTATGCGATCGTCCTGGCGGTCACCGCCGGGGTGACCGCAGCGTTGGTTCCGCTGATGGTGCGCCTCGCCGCCCGCTTCGGCGCCATCGCGGTGCCGAACGATCGCAAGGTGCACGAATCGCCGACGCCCACCTTGGGTGGGGGAGCGATGTTCCTCGGCATGGTCGCCGGCCTTGGCGTCGCGGCATCCCTCGGCCAGTTCGATTCGATGTTCGAATCGCCGGCCAACGTCGTCGGCGTCGTCGCCGCCGCACTCGTGATCTTCGTCACCGGTGTCATCGACGACATCCGCGAGGTATCCGCTCCCGCCAAGGTGGCGGGCATCGTGTTGGCCGGGTCGATCCTCGCGTTGGCCGGAATCTCGATCGTCAACGTGCCGCTTCCCATCGTCGGGTTCACCGTGCTGTCGCCCGACCTCGCTGCGCTGGTATCGGTGTTCTGGGTGCTGGTGATGGCCAACGCCGTGAACCTCACCGACGGCCTCGACGGCCTGGCCGCGGGGGTGATGGCCATTGCGTCGGGCGCCTTCCTTCTCTACGGCATCAAGCTCGACCGGTCCGGTGCGCTCTTCAGCGGCAACATCGGGCCGCTCATCGCCGTCGTCACCTTGGGGGTATGCCTGGGATTCCTGGTGTGGAACTTCCATCCCGCCAAGATCTTCATGGGCGACAGCGGGGCATTGCTCCTGGGCCTGTTGATGGCCTCGTCGACCATTGCGGTGGGCGGGCAGAGCGACGCGTCGTTCACCGGTCAGTCATGGTTCTTCTTCGCGCCGCTTGTCATCCCCGTGCTCATCTTGGGGGTGCCGCTGCTCGACATGGTGTTCGCCATCCTGCGCCGCACCACGCGACGAACAGGTTTCGCCACCGCCGACAAGGATCACCTTCACCATCGCTTGCTGCGATTGGGCCATGGCCACCGTCAGACTGTGGTCATCCTGTGGTGCTGGACTGCGCTGCTGTCGGCGTTCGCGCTCTACCCGGCGATCACCGGGCGTTCGACGCTGATGATCCCCATCGCCGTTGCGGCCGGTGCGCTCATGGTGTTCACGCTGCTGGCCCCTCTCGTGGGCCGCAAGCGTCGGGCTCTCGAGCCGACGCCGGCCGAGCCCATTGTGGTGGGGCAGCGGCTGGAGCCGTCAGCCGATGCTGACGGTTCGCGTGTCGCTCCCTGAGCGGATGACGCGCCCGGGCAAGGCATCGGTGGCGACGCCGTCGATCACGATATCCACCCCGGCAACCATGACCCGCCTCACGCCGATGGCATCGGCGACCAGGCGACCGGTTCCGCCGGGTAGGTCGTTGATCATCTCGACCGGGCCGGCATCGACCGTTTCGGGATCGAACAGCACCAGATCCGCGATGTAGCCCTCGGCGATTCGGCCGCGGTCGGTGAGGCCGAACAGCTGGGCGGGAGCGTCGGTGAGGTGCTGGACGGCCCGTTCGAGGGTGGCGAGCTTGCGGCCTCGTAGGCAGTCGCCGATCCACTGGGTGGTGTAGGGGGCGCCGGCCATGCGGTCGAGGTGCGCTCCGGCGTCGGAGCCGCCGATCATCACCGACGGGTGTTCCCAGGCCTCGCCGCGCAGCTTCCAGGACTCGTCGTCGTCATCGGTGGGCCCGGGCCACAGCACCGTGGCGAGATCGTCCTCGAGCACCACGTCGAGCAGAGCGTCGAACGGCTCGAGGCCGCGCTCCGCGGCGATCTCCGCGATGGATCGACCGGTGAGGCCCTCGTTGGCTGCGCAATAGGTGTCGCCGATGACGTAGCGCTCCCACCCCGTGAGGCGGGCGAACACGCCGGCCTCGGGGGAGTTGGCCCGTTCGAACATGTAGGCCCGCACCTCGGGGTCGCGCAGGCAGGCCTTGCGGGCCACCAGCGGCAGGCCGAGGATGGGACCCCAATCGGGCATCATGTTGAGCGCGCAGTACGTGAGGAAACTCATGTTCATGCCCACGAGGATGGGCATGGTCAGCGCCACCACTTTGGCGCCGGCTTCGGTGCATTGCTCCATGGCCACCAGCTGGCTCTGGTAGCGGTCGGGTTCGTGGGAGTCGACCGTGAGCACGTTCCAGTTGAGCGGCCGCTGGGCCGTGGTGCTGAAGTCGATCATGAACTTGATGTCGTCGTCGTTGAACCCGTCGAGGCAACCATCCGACGCGTATTCCAGCGTGGTTCCCTCGTGCTCGGACACGGCCTTGGCGAACGCCATCAGCTCGTCGTTGGGGGCCCAGCGCGACGCGACCGGCTGGCCGTCGCCGTCGAGGTGGGTGCGCGACAGCGTGGTGGAAAATCCGAGGCCACCCGCATCGAGGGAGGTGTGCAGCAGGTCGAGCATCTGCTGGAGCTGTTCGGGGGTGGCGTCGCTGCCGATCGCTGCGGTGCCCATCACCCGGCGGCGTAGGGCACAGTGGCCCACGAGGAAGCCGGCATTGACGGCGGTGTTGCCATCAAGCTTGTCGAGATATTCGGCGAAGGAGTCCCACGACCAGTCGACACCCTCCTCGAGCGCGATCAGCGGCATGCCTTCGACCTTGGCCATCATGCGGCGGGTGTAGTCGGCGTCGCCGGGGGCCAGGGGTGCAAGGGTGAACCCGCAGTTGCCGCCGATGATGGTGGTGACCCCATGCAGGTTGGACGGGGTGGCCTGCGGATCCCACATGAGCTGGGCGTCGTAGTGGGTATGGGGGTCGATGAACCCGGGCGTGAGCACGAGGCCCTCGGCGTCGAACTCGGTCGCGGCGCCCTCGGTGATGGCGGTGCCGTCCTCGAAGATGGCGGCGATCCGGCCGTCGGTGACGGCCACCGAACCGCGCCGTGCGGGGGCGCCCGTGCCGTCGACGATCGTGGCATTGCGAATGAGCTGGTCGAACATGCGGGGCCTCACTGGAGTGGTCGCGGAGATGGACATCACAAACCTGACGGGTCGTCAGAAACCATACCGGATACGCTTGCGAACTCGCGGCCGACGTGTTTGGATTGCGCCGTCTTAAGGAACCCAGGGGGAAACGAATGAAGCGTCGTGCTCTTGCATGTCTGATGGTTGCGGGGGTTCTGGCTTCGGCGTGCGGCGCCAAGGGGGCCGAAGATGCCGCAGACAAGGACAGCGCGACGGCGAGCACCGATGTCGGGTCCACCGAGACCACGGCTGCTGCCGACACGGCGTCGAAATTCGGCACCATCGAGTCGCCGTGCGGCAAGGGCAGTACCCCCGCCACGGTGAAGGCCGACGAGGCCGGCACCGGAACCGACAAGCTCTACATCGGCGTCGCCAACGACCGCGACTCCATCCGCCCCGGTCTCCTCAAGGAACTGTGGGACGGCACCAACGCCTTCGTGAACTGGTGCAACAAGCAGGGTGGCATCGGTGGCCTGCCCCTCGAGGCGGTCGACCTCGACGGTCGCGTGCTCGAGGTCGAGGCCGCCATGGCCAAGGCTTGCACCGACGTCTTCGCCATCGTCGGCGGCGGTTACGCCCAGGACAACTTCATGTTCACGGGCAAGGAAGGCTCCGACTTCCACCTCTGCAAGCAGATCGCCTTTCCCGGCTTCGCCGTCTCCACCGACTTTGCCGAAGGCAGCGACCAGGTGCAGGCCTTGCCCAACCCGGCGTACAAGAAGCCGACCGGCGCCTTCGAGGCCCTCGCCGGGCTCTACCCCGACGATGTCGAAAAGTTCGGAGTCGTCTTCGGCACCCTGCCCTCGATCATGCAGAACAAGGACCAGATCATCGGCGTCGCCAAGCAGACCGAGGGCTTCGGCACCTTCGCCGAGATCGGCTACGACATCATCAACCAGGACTGGGCCGTTCTCGCCCAGCAGGTGATGGACCAGGGGCTGCGCATCGTCAGCTTCGTCGGTGAACCGCCGAACATGTCGAAGTTGTCCCAGGCCCTCAAGGACCAGGGTTTCGACGGCGTGCTCATCGCCGATGCCAACCAGTACGACGAGCGCCTCATCGAGGCCTCCGGTCCCGACGCCGTCGAAGGCGCCATCGTGCGGATCGCCTATCACCCGTTCGAAGAAGCCGACAAGTGGCCGGCCACCAAGCAGCTCCTCGACACCCTCGACGCCGAGGTCCCCGACTGGACTCGCGCCGGACTCGCCATCCAGTCGTTCTCGGCGGCCCTCATGTTCGCCACGGCGGCCAAGACCTGTGCCGACGCCGGTGAGATCAGCCGGGCCTGCGTGCTGCAGGCCGGCCTCGACATCCACGAGTGGGACGGCGGTGGCCTCCACGCCCTCGCCGATCCGGGCGCCGAAGAGCCCGCCGACTGCGCCATGCTGGTTCAGGTCAGGGGCGGCACGTTCGAACGGCTCTACCCCGAGCTGGGTTCCGAAGCCGACAACGGTGAAGGCTTTTTCTGCTCCGATATCGTCACGCTCACCGGCGACTTCGGTGAAGGCAACGAGACCTCCTCTATTCTTCCGGCGTCCTAAGACGCTGATCCCAACGGCGTCTGAGGCCTCACTCTGATGACGACCTTCCTCAACTTCACGATCGTCGGCATCGCCACCGCCGCGGTGTACGCCATCTCGGCCAGTGGCCTGGTGGTCACGTACACCACATCAGGCATCTTCAACTTCGCCCACGGCGCGATCGGCATGATCTCGGCGTTCCTCTACTGGCAGGTCAGCGCCCCCACCACCTCGGGCGGTTGGGGGTGGCCGATCTGGCTGTCGTTGATCTTCGTGATCTTCATCGCCGCCCCGCTGCTGGGCGCAGTCATCGAGCGGGTGATCATGCGGGGGCTCGAAGGCGCCACCGAGGTGGTCAAGATCGTCGTGACCGTCAGCCTGTTGCTGGCCCTCGTGGGGCTCTCGCAGTGGATCTGGCCGGCCAACGTCACCCGGTCGATTCCCCGGCTGTTCGCCGGTGACTCGGTGCGGTTGGGATCGGTCAACGTCCCCTATCACCGCATCATCATCCTGATCGCCGCCGGCGTCGTTGCGGTCGTCCTGCGCCTGGTGCTTTACCGGTCCCGCTCCGGAATCGCCATGCGCGCCGTGGTCGACGACCGCAACCTCGTACGGCTCAACGGCGCCCGGCCCGGCCGGGTCTCCATGCTCGCCTGGGCGATCGGTGCCTCGCTCGCCGCCCTGTCCGGGGTGCTCGTCGCCGCCCTGCAGAACGTCGACGCCGTCACCCTCACCCTGCTGGTGGTCAACAGCTACGCGGCTGCGGTGGTCGGCAAGCTCAAGAGCCTGCCGCTCACCTTTCTGGGCGCCCTCATTCTGGGCCTGGGAGAGGCGTACTGCGCCGCCTACCTCACCGGCTCCAAGTCGATCGGCGGCTACTCGCTCGGCGGCTTCCAGTTCGCGCTACCCGCCATCATGTTGTTCGTCGTGATGGTCGTCCAGCCGCAGGCCCGCCTTCGCTCCGGCGGCGTACAGCGGGTCCGCGAGTCGTGGCGGGTCCCCACGATGAACACCACCTTCCTCGGCGCCGTCGGCCTCGTGGTTTCGGTGTACGGCATCACCGAACTCATCGCCAGCGACGCCCAGCGCCTTCCGGTGGTCAGCGCCATGTTCTTCGCCATCGTGTGCCTGTCGCTGGTACCGCTCACCGGTTTCGCCGGGCAGATCTCGCTGGCACAGATGAGCTTTGTCGGCCTCGGCGCCGTGGTCATGAGTCAGGTCGGCGACGACGGTGCCACCCCCGCCGGTGTCATTGTGGCGCTGGTCGTCTGCGGCATCGTCGGCGCGCTGGTGGCGCTCCCGGCGTTGCGCCTCACCGGCATCTACCTAGCGCTCGCCACCGCGGCGTTCTCCATGTTGATGTCCAAGATGGTCTTCAGTCAGACCAAGTTGGTTTCGGGCGGCACCATTCGTGTCCCCGGGCTCGACCTCGGCGTGTTCGCCCCGTCGGACAACCAGCAGCAGGCCGTCATGTTGGCGGTGGTCTTCGCCCTGCTCGGGGTATTCGTCGTGTGGTTACGGCGGGGCTCGTACGGCCGCCGCCTCATCGCCATGAAGGACAGCCCGGTGGCGTGCGCCACCCTTGGTCTCGACCTCACCCGCACCAAGATCGGCGTGTTCGCCATGTCGGCGTCCATCGCCGGCCTCGCCGGAGCGCTGGCCAACCGTTCGATGCCCACCACCGAGTTCGAGCTCCTCAGCTCCATGTCGGTCACCATGCTCGCAGTCGTTGGTGGCATCGGTGCCATCGGCGGGGCCGTGATCGGCGGCTTCCTGCTCGGCACGTTCCAGTCGCTGATCCCCACCCTGTTGCGGGAGAACACCGTGGGCGTTTTCCGGTTCGTGCAGGTGTCGGTTCCCGATCTCATGAAGTTCACCCCTGGGTTCATGGGCATCAGCCTCGGTCGCAATCCCAGCGGGGCCATCGGCGACATCGGCAACGCCTACCGGGCGGTCGGCGATTCGAAGGAAGCAACGGGGCTCGCCCTGTTCGGCCCGATCGCACTGTGGTTCCTGGCCCGCAGCGACACCATCAGCAATTGGACCTTCGTCGCCACGATCACTGTGATGCTGCTGGCAATCATCCCGCTGCTGCCGGTGCTCATCCGCCCGATCCCGGGTGGTCGGGCACTCCCCGCCGGCATCGTGCTCATCGTCGGTCTGGTGGCCACCGGCTCGCTCGACTGGGGCACCGCCCTCGACTCCACCGGCATGCGCCTCGTGCTCATGATCGTCGCCGCCATGGTTACCGCCGGGCTCGCCACCGTCGTGCACGGCGCCGTGCCCAACGATCGACCCGTCGAGGCGTCCCCCGACATGTTGGGCATCGATCGTCCGCTGTCGCGCAGCGATGTGTTCGAGGCCGATCAGGCCCTCGGTGTTACGGAGGCGGATTTCCATGGCGTTGCTTGAGACCCGGGCGCTCACCATCCGCTTTGGCGGTCACCTGGCTGTGTCCGAGGTTGATCTGTCGGTCGAGGCAGCGGCGGTCACCGGGCTGATCGGCCCCAACGGCGCCGGCAAGACCACCATGTTCAACATGATCTGTGGCGTACTCGCTCCCACCTCGGGCACCGTCTACCTCGATGGCAAGGACGTCTCCAAGCTCGGCACCCACAAGCGGGCCCGTCGCGGTATCGGCCGGACGTTCCAGCGGCTCGAGGTGTTCAGCTCGATGACCGTGCGCGAGAACATCCTGGTGGGTTGCGAGATCCGTCAGGGCTGGTCCCGCTCGACGCCCGCCGGCCCGCAGCTGCTCGCCCCCGACGGGGCCGACCTGTCAGCCTCCGACGAAGTCGAACTGCTGCTCGACCGCCTCGGCCTCACCGAATCCGCTGACGTCCGGGTCGGCCAGCTCTCCACCGGTCGGGCCCGATTGGTCGAGTTGGGCCGGGCGCTCGCCATCCGGCCCCGGGTGCTGCTCCTCGACGAACCGGCATCGGGCCTCGATGACACCGAGACCGAGGAGTTCGGCAACCTGCTGGGCGAACTGGCGCGATCGGGGTTGTCCATCCTCATGGTCGAACATGACGTGCCGCTCGTGATGAAGGTGTGCTCGCAGATCTACGTGCTCGACTTCGGCCGGATCATCGCCACTGGCGGCCCGACCGAGATCCAGGCCAACGAAGCGGTCCTCAACGCCTATCTGGGCAGCGTGGCCTCGTGAGCGCACCGATCGGACAGCTCTCCGTCGCCAGCCCTGGTGCCCCCGCCGAGGGCTACCTGCTCGAGTTGCAGGGTATTCGTGCCGCCTATGACGCTATCGAGGTCCTCCACGGCGTCGACCTTGCGGTGCCAGCCGGCTCGGTGGTGGCGCTGCTCGGTCCCAACGGCGCCGGCAAGTCCACCACCATGAACGTCGCCTGCGGGCTGATGGTGCCCACGGCGGGCAAAGTGATCATCGCCGGACGCGACGTCACCGGGGTCGCCCCGGAGGAGCTGGCGCGGCGCGGTGTCATCACCATCCCCGAGGGTCGCGGCATCTTCCCGAACCTGACGGTGCGCGAGAACCTGCAGATGGCCACCTACTCGGGCCGGCCACTCAACGAGGTCGAAGCCATGACCTACGAGCGCTTTCCCCGCCTGGGCGAGCGCCGTAGCCAGCTGGTCGGCACCATGTCGGGCGGCGAGCAGCAGATGCTGGCCATGGCCCGCGGCCTCGCCTCGAACCCCGCCATCCTGTTGCTCGACGAGCTGTCCATGGGCCTAGCCCCGTTGGTGGTCGAGGAGCTCTACAACATCGTCGCCCAGATCGCCTCGACGGGCGTCTCGATCCTGGTGGTCGAGCAGTTCGCCCGCACCGTGCTCGGCATCGCCGACCTGGCGGCCATCATGGTCCACGGCGTCATACGCGCTGTCGGTAGCCCCACCGACATCGAAGCAGAGTTGTCCGCCGCCTATCTGGGTGGAGAGAAGAAGGAGTCCAAGTCATGAACGACAACCCCGAGCGGATTGCCGAGTTCCAGGCCGAGATCGACAACATGAAGGTCAAGGCCACGGGCGGCAAGAACGAGTCCAAGCTGCTCGCCCTCGGTGTGCTGCTGGGCGTCGCCGGCCTCGCTCTGGCCGTCTTCGGCGGCATCATGGTGCAGAACGACGCCAACGAGTACAACCAGCGCGCCTTCATGGCCACCGGCAGCTACATCGGCATCGCCCTGATCATCGGCGGCGCAGCGCTGTTCGTGCGCTATTCGATGGCTCGTTACATGCGCTTCTGGCTGATCCGCATGGTTCACGAGAGCCGTGCCAACGCCGACCGCATCGTCGACGCGATCGAGCGCGCCGCCGGTCCTCGCTGAGTACGATTTGCGACCGTGGGGTGTGCCCCATAGATTGGGAAGCAATTCACAAGCGCCGCGAGACACCTCGCGCGCCTGACCGGGGCAACTTCAATGGCTGTAGCCGACAAGCGTGAACTGAACGAGCAGCTCGGCCGCTCGCATGGTTCGTTTGAACTCGTCGTGTCGCCGGTCATTCTGGGAGCCGGTGGGTGGTGGATCGACACCAAGGTCGGGTCCGCCCCGTGGTTCATGATCGGCGCCGTCCTCTTCGGTGTTGCCGGTGCGGTCACCAAGTTGTACCTCGATTACCGCGGGCGTATGGGTCGGCTCGCCGAATCTGCCCGTGAAGGCCGCGAGGCCCGCTCCGTCGAGCACGCCGCCGGCCGTGCCGAGGCTGTCGCCCAGCGCGCCGCCTTCGAGCAGGCCCTCCTCGACGAGGCGGCTCGGGCCGAGTCCCGCCTCGATCACGAGTCGGTCGCATGAGCGCTCCCGGCAGCAACGCCCTCCTCGAGCCCATGTCGGGCCCTGCTCCGGCCATGGAAATCGCGCTCGACATGGCCAAGCGGGCGGTATGGCTCATTCCGGTCACGGCGGTCATCGGTGGCTTCTGGGGCATCAGCGGCATCGCGTCGTCGGGCTACGGACTCGTCATCGTCGTCGTCAACTTTCTTCTCGCCGCGTGGATGCTGTCCGCCGCATCTCGCATTTCGTTCGCCCTCATGGCCGGCGCCGCCCTCTTCGGGTATCTGCTGCGCCTCGGCCTGATCTTCGCTGCGGTGATGTTGGTTCGCAACGCATCGTGGATCGAGATGGTGCCGCTCGGCATCACACTCATCGTGACCCACCTCGGGTTGCTGTTCTGGGAGCTCCGTTACGTGTCGGGCTCCCTCGCGTACCCGGGCCTCAAGCCCAAGTCAGTCTGATCGAACGAGGAGATTTGCGTGCTCGCTGAGGTGAAGTTCCCAGGCATCGAAGAGATGGTCGTGTGGCCTGAGTTCCTGTTCAAGGACACTCCGTTCGCTCTCAACAAGGTGGGCCTCATCTCGCTCATCGCGACCGCTCTCACGGTGGGCTGGTTCCTCTACGCCGGATCCAAGGCCAAGAAG
>Ga0105047_10017534_pt1 | contig 11154 bp, 9 predicted proteins | sample MAT04_FD_78384 | JGI IMG/M metagenome (GOLD analysis project Ga0105047, IMG submission 78384) | Freshwater microbial communities from Lake Fryxell liftoff mats and glacier meltwater in Antarctica - MAT-04 (megahit assembly) | ecosystem: Environmental > Aquatic > Freshwater > Ice > Liftoff...
ACGCACCCAACGTAGTGTGGCACCCGAAAACGAAGTCAAAAAACCATCAGAGTGCGAGCCACCAACCCTTCAAGTTCCGGGGGCGGCGTCTGGCCTATACCCGCGACATCAACTCCCGATAACCGCCGGCCTCACACTTCCAGTCGCCGTACACGGCCGTTAGCCCACACGCCGGGCAGCGGAAGCCGAGGTACAACCACTTCACGTCTTCGCTACCCTCGTACAACGCCACACCGACCGTGATCTCGAACGCCTCGGCCCCGCACGGGCACGCGCACTGCCCCAACTCGGCGTCGTCCAAGAACTCCTCGCTGTCGCAGATAGGGTGCTGTTCGCCGCATCCGATGCAAGTCCGGGCTGCCGCGCCCTGTTTATCGTCGAGTAGCACCTCGAAGACCCGACCGCCGCATGCGCACACCGCGTCGGCAAAGTGCTCAGCGGCGTAGGCGTTGGCCTTGCTGTACCGCAGAACTTCGTCGCGGATGTCGGCGTGCCCATCGCCGTATCGGTGCTTGCCGCGCTTCCGCAACGCCATCCGCCCCTCCATGCCTTGCTGCCGCCGAACGACCAGTTCAGCAGCCGGGGCCCATCATGAGGAGGCAGTTCGCCCCCCAGACGTGGCTCTCTGTACGAATTGTCGCCACCGGATTGCCCCCTCGCAAACCCGAATCAGACAGAATGATTTCTGTCTGATTCGGCTGCCTCTACTGTCTACCTTGGTCGACTTCTTTTTGGGGATCAAAGATCAGGATAGGCGAGGTAGCATGCTCTTAGAAAACCACGTTCACGGACGGGAGTGAGCATGTCAACAGAAAACTTGACCGCGATCGACACGACCTGCCAACTCATGGCTTCAACAAGCGCTTGCCGCCGAGTTTGACGTACTCGTCTTTCAGGGCCGGGGTCTCGTCCAGGAGGTCCGTGAAGCGGAGCTTGACGGCTTCGGCGAGGTCGGGGTTGGCGGCTTCCAGATCGACCATGGATTTGGCCAGCTTGGCCAGCGCGGCCGAGGTCTTGGCGGCGTCGCCTTTGAGGATGCTGATGTTTGCCTGCGTCAGGCAGCGGGTCGATTCGAAAACCAGGTCGTGGTAGAGCGGTTTGAGTTGCGTCTCGATGCGGGTGATCGTGTTGCGCATCTCCGCGACGTACAGGCTGTTCGGGGCGAGCAGTTCCTTGACCCACTCGGGCGGCTTGGCCTCGTTGAGACCATCGCGGATGTCCTTGTCCGTCTTGGGCAGCTTCGGATTCGGCGGAAGCTGACGGAGTTCCAAGAGGGCGAGGAAGGCGGACTTTTCGTCCTTTTTGCCCGCGGCCAGCTTGCGGAGGGGCACGAGATATTGGTTGGCCTGCTCGGTCCATTTGCTGCGGGCTTCCCCCCAGAGTTTGAGTGCCTCGGCGGGTGCCGCGGCTTCGGCCTTGGCTTCGGAGAGCATGGCGGATTCGCGCTTGAAGTCGCTGTTGGCCTGCCAGCCGGTGCCGGGTTGTTCGCGGCCGGCGGCATCGCGGGTCGGCAGCGCGGGTTTGAGGGTTTCCTCCGCTTCGGCGAACTTTTTGCCGAGGCGATAGGCCTTGGCCAACTCGAGTTGGGCGAGCTTGTAGCGACCGACGACCGGCTGCTCGGCTTCGGGGATTTCCGAGGCGCGCTTCTTGAGCACGTCCAGCGCCGGCGGTGCGGGAATTCGTTTCAGGAACTCCACGGCCTTGTCCGTGTTGCCGATGGAGGCCAAGCCGCGGCCGAGGACGAGCACGGTGCTGGGGGTGACACCCGGTTCGGCGGCGACCTTGTCCAGAATCAGGCCGATGCCGGCGACGAGCTTGTCGGCTTCCTCGGCCTTGCCTTCCTTGCGCAAGCTCTCGATCTGCGGTCGGGCGCCGTCGATGAGTTGGCCCAGCGTGCCGGCGCTGTTGGCGAGGTTGCCGCCGAGCTTCTTGAGGACATCGAGCAGTTCGCCGATCTTGTCGATACTCCCTTCGCGGATCCGGGTCTGGATGGCCAGCCCGAGCATCCGGTCGCGGCGGAAATCGTCGACCTTCTTGGCGAACTCGGCGACGGCTTCGGTCATGTCCGGTTTGGCGACCGCTCCGTTCTTGGCGGCTTCGGCGAGGGTGGGGCCGATCTTGGTGAAGACGTCCGCGAACTTTTTGGCCTGGAAGGCGAGCAGCCCTTGGCCGTAGGCGGCGCGCATGCGGGTCAGTTCGATGCGGAAGCCGAGTTCCTGTTTGTCCGCAGGCGTCAGGGCGAGCAGCGGGGCCATCTTCTTCGCGGCCTCGGCGGCGGCGGCTTCGGCCTTGGGAAGTTCCTCCGTGCCGGCGAGGAAGTACATTTCCGCGAGCTGAAGGTAAGTCAGCACCGCGAGCCGGGCGTCGTTAGGGGAGGCGTCCGCCGGGAGGGCCGGCAAGGCGGTGAGGTCGGCGACGATCTTGCGGTAGATGTCCGCCTTCTCGGCGGGTGCGAGCGGGTTGGTGGCTTCGGTGCCGGGGGCGGCGGGGCGGAGCAGTTCGTAAGCGGCCAAGGATTGGAAGAAGCGGCCGTTCCAGAGCATGGCACTGCCGGCGCCGATGTGGGACGTGAGATCGAAGGCTTCCTTCCAACGTCGGGTTTGCAGCAGTTGTTGGCCCACCTGCACGCGAACCGCATCGGTGTTCGGGTCCTGCGGGAAGGTGCGGTCGAGGAAAAAGCCGAGGGCTACTGCTTTCTCGCCATCGGAGGCGCGGGCGGCGACATCGGTCTCGTCCGCCTTGCCGGCGGATTGTCGATAAGCGTTCACGGCGTACAGACCGGCGAGCGCCGCCGTCCCCTGCGAGCGCAGCGTGCGTGCGAGGTGCTCGCCGAGCACGGCGGCTTCGTAGGGCCTGCCCGCGAGGATGTAGGCGTAGACGAGCTTGGCCTGGGCATCGGTCGCTTCGCGGGCAAGATCCTTGGGTACGGGAAGCTGAGCGAGGCGTTCGTAGAAAGCGACGACCTTGAGGGCGGAGGCCTTGCGTTCGGCTTCCTTGTCCGCGGGGATTTCCTTGATCGTGTTGTAAAGCTGAACCTGAGCGGCCATGAGGCAGAAGTCGAAGTCGGTCTGCTTGGCCGGGTCGAGCTTCGACGGATCGCCGATGAGCACACGGATGACCTTGGTGCGGTCCTCGGCGGCGCGGGCGGTGTAGTCGTTCTCCGGGTCGGCGAGTTTGCGGTAGTCCTTTTCGGCGGCGGTCAGCAGTTCCTTGGCGCTGCTGCCGAAGGTGATCTGCTTGGTCTTGTCGTCGTACTTGTAGGCCGCCTGCAGCTCCTTGGTTTTGGCGAGGTAGTAGCGGGCGGCGTAGAGTTCCGGCGTCGGCTTGGGGCTGCGGCCACCGTCCAGGAGCCAGGCCTCGATCAGGCCTTGAGTCCTGCGGAAGCCGGCGGTGCCGCCGCCCTTGAGAAACTCCGCGCGGAGTTCAAAGAAGCGGGCCACGCGCGCACCGGCCTGGGCGGCTGATTCGGCCTGGGCGGCTTTCTTCACTTCGTCGAAGCGCTTTTGTGCCTCGGTGAAGTTGTTCTTCTCCCGCTCGCATTCGCCGACCCAGGCCTTGGCGATCCACGGCAGCGGCTGCTTGGCGTCCTCGGCGGAGAGTGCCGAGAACAGCACCTTGGCTTCGTCGATCGCCTTGCCGCGGGCAATGGTATCGTTGGCGGTCACCGCGGGACCGGAGGACGGATAGGTGTCCGCCAGTTGGAACAGATTGATGGCCTGATCGAGCTTGGCTTGGAAGAGATCGGTCTGCAGCAGCTTGCGGGCCGCGGGCGGCAGCCCGGCTTCGTCGACCTTTTTGGCGAACTCGGTCGCGGCGGTGCCGAAGCGCTTGGCGGCATCCTTAAACACGGCCCGTGCGGCGACGCGCTGCTTCTTCGTCTCGTCCGCATTGTCGAGCTTGGCTGCGGCGGAGAGCATGCCTTTGGCCTGCACGCTGACCAGGCGGGCCAAGGACAACGCCGCTTCGGCGCGGCGCGGATGCGTCGGGTTCTTGGTCAGGAAGTCGTCGAACCCGAGCTTGGCTTCGGCGACGAGCCTGGTACGCTTGGCGGCATCGGCTTCGTCCTCGGCGAGCACGAGCTTGGCTCGAGCGCGTTCCAAGGGAATGACTGCGAGCACAGCCGCATTCGGCTTCGTCGCTTCGAGGTCGTTAAGGTATTCGAGTGCCAGGTCGGCCAAGTCGTTATCGCGCAGACCGCGCGCGAGTTCGATCGGGTCTCCTGCCTGAACAGCGGGAAGCGCGAACAGCATTAGGGCGAAGCTGAGGAGCAGTCGTGTCATGGGAGAGGGTCCATCAGGAAATGATCGTTGCTGGGTTTTCAGTTGTTGTTGCTTCGCCGCTTCGTGTCTTTGCTTTCATTCCGCATTCCGAAATCCGCATTCCGCATTTCTCCTAACCCGGCCGCGTCATCGTTTCCGGCCGGACAACGGCATCGAAGAGTTCGCCGGTCAGCGGGGTGCCGTCCTTGGTCTTGGGGGCGAGCCGGATGGCTTCCTCGCGGAGCGTCGTGCCGTTTTTGTGGGCGGTTTTGGCGATGGTCGCGGCCGCATCGTAGCCGATGTGCCGGTTCAACGCCGTCACCAGCATCAGCGATTCCGTCAGGATTTTGTCGATCTGCTTGGTGTTGGCGGTGATGCCGGGGCGGACCTTGCCGCCGGGCTTGGGCGTGATCGCAGCCTGATCGACTTCGACCAGCCCCGTGTCCGGGTTCACGGCGTAGGGCAGGTTCTCGTAGTCGGTCTCGGGCATGTCCGCCGCACAGTGCTCGCGGTAGCTGCGACAGGCATCGGTCAGCAGCGTGACCGCATGGAGGAAGTTGTGGATCAACACCGGCTTGAAGACGTTCAGTTCGAAGTTGCCTTGGCTGGCGGCAAAGGTCACTGCGGCATCGGCGGCGAAGACCTGGACGCAGACCATGGTCATGGCTTCGGATTGGGTCGGGTTCACCTTGCCGGGCATGATGCTCGATCCCGGTTCGTTCTCGGGGATCGTGAGTTCGCCCAACCCGCAGCGCGGCCCGCTCGCCAACCAACGGATGTCGTTGGCGATCTTCATCAACGCCACTGCAAGCGTCTTGAGCGCCCCCGAGGCAAAGGCGAGCGGCTCGTGGCCGGCGAGGGCCTGGAACTTGTTGGGCGCGGTCACAAAGGGAAGGCGGGTGAGGTCTGCGATGGCTTTCGCGGACCGCACCGCGAACTCGGGATGCGCGTTCAGCCCGGTGCCCACCGCCGTGCCGCCGAGTGCCAATTCGTGGAGCAGCGGCAGGGAGCGCCGCACCGCGTCCAGCCCATAGTCCAGCTGCGCGACGTAGCCGCTGAATTCCTGGCCGAGGGTCAGCGGCACCGCATCCATCAGGTGGGTGCGGCCGATCTTGACGATGGTTGCGAATTCCATCGACTTGATCGCGAAGACGTCCCGCAGTGCCGTGACACTCGGAATCAGTTTGTGCGCGATTTCCTCGACGGCGGCGATGTGCATGGCCGTGGGAAAAGTGTCGTTGGACGACTGCGACATGTTGACGTCGTCGTTGGGGTGGACCCAGTCCTTGTTGCCGAGCTCGCCGCCGGCGAGGTGGATGGCGCGGTTGGCGATCACCTCGTTGGCGTTCATGTTGGTTTGCGTGCCGGAGCCGGTCTGCCAGATCCGCAGCGGGAAGTGATCGTCGAGTTTGCCTGCGATGACCTCGTCCGCCGCGGCGAACACGAACTTCAACTTCGCGTCGATCTCGAGCTTGTCCGTCGCCTTCGGCTTGAACAGTCCGAGTTCGTGGTTCACTCCCGCGGCGGCTTTTTTGAGAATCCCGAAGGCCCGGATCAGGGAGCGCGGCATGACGTCCGCCCCAATGGCGAAGTGCGTGAGCGACCGGGCGGTCTGCGCGCCGAAGTAGCGATCCGCCGGCACGCGGATGTGGCCCATGCTGTCCGATTCGAGCCGAAAGTCCGCCATGATTCCTGACCCTTGGGGAGAAGCGTTCGCTGAAATTGTAGGCAAGCAGAAACCGATCGAACGCCCGAGGACCGAAGATGACGCTGCTCGATCACTTCCACCCGCCGCTGAGTAATCGTGCCCCATGGCAGGGACTCCATGCCGTTTGGGCTACATTGCTTAGCCTCAGCATCAACGAGTTGTTGCCTGAAGGCTGTTTTTCATTGCCTCAGGTCTATTCGGAGCCTCGCATCGAAGTCGATGTGGCAACTTGGGACCGATCGCCGATGACACCACGACACGATAAACTGTTTTCCTTGCCACGCGCAGTCCCGTTGAGCGAATGGCCGAAGAGATTCGTTTCGTAAGTTGCGGCGTCTTGTGTCGGTCGCGGCGTTTCCTAATGTAACCCACCGGTCGCGGTGCCGGCCCGTCGTTGCGGGCCGCAGACGTTCGGCCAAAGCCTCCCATCGAGTGATCCGCATGGCCTACTTCCCGGAAGTCTCTCCGATTCGGTTCGAAGGAGCGGAGAGTACCAACGCGCTCGCCTTTCGGCATTACAACCCGACGGAAACCGTCGAAGGCAAAACGATGGCCGAGCATCTGCGCTTCGCCGTCTGTTACTGGCACACCTTCCGCGGCACGGGCGGCGATCCCTTCGGACCGGGCTGCCACATCCGGCCGTGGGAGGACGGTTCCGGGTCGCTTGCGATGGACCTCAAGCGCGTCGATGTCGCCTTCGAGTTCATGACCAAGCTCGGCGTGCCCTATTATTGCTGGCACGACCGGGACATTTCGGACGAAGGCGCGAACCTCAGCGAGACCAACAAACGGCTCGACGCGGTCGTCGCGCACCTGAAGGTCAAACAGGCCGAGAGCGGCATTCAACTGCTGTGGGGCACGGCGAACCTGTTCAGCCACAAGCGCTACGTCCACGGGGCGAGCACGAGCTGCAATCCGGACGTGTTCGCCTTCGCCGCGGCGCAGGTGAAGAAGGCGATGGAAATCACCAAGGAACTGGGCGGCGTCAACTACGTCTTCTGGGGCGGCCGCGAAGGCTACCACAACCTGTACAACACGGACCTTCGCCGCGAGTTCGACCACCTCGCCAAGTTCCTGCACCTGGCGGTCGATCACAAGAAGAAGATCGGCTTCACCGGTCAGTTCCTGATCGAGCCGAAGCCGAAGGAGCCGACCACGCACCAGTACGACTCGGACTGCGCCGCCTGCATGGCCTTTCTGAAGACGTACGGGCTGGACAAGGACTTCAAGTTCAACGTCGAGACCAATCATGCGACATTGGCCGGCCACACGATGTTCCACGAACTGACCTATGCCTCCAGCTACGGCATGCTCGGCAGCATCGACGCCAACCGCGGCGATGAACTCATCGGTTGGGACACGGATCAGTTCCCCACGAATCTGTACCAGACCGCGCAGGTCATGCTCGCGGTGCTCAACCAGGGCGGCCTCGGCTCGGGCGGATTGAACTTCGACGCCAAGGTCCGGCGCGAAAGCTTCGAGCCGAACGACCTGTTCCATGCCCACATCGGCGGGATGGATGCCTTCGCCCAAGGTCTCAAGATCGCCGCCGCCATCCGCGCTGACGGTACCCTGAAATCGATGCTGACCAAACGCTACGCCGGTTGGGACACGGGGATCGGTGCCGAGATCGAGGCCGGCAACGCCAACTTCGAGACTCTCGAAGCCCTTATGCTGAAACAAGGCGACTCAAGCCCAAACGAATCGGGCCGGCAGGAGCTTCTGGAGAACATCGTCAACCGCTTCATCCGGTAGACGATGTCTCGGCGAGCCGGACGACGAGCCTATCTCTTCAGCCACTCCGCGCAGCGGGCCGGCCAGGTGGAACAGGGTTTGCCGTCGGGTCGCAGACCAAAGCCGTGGCCACCGGTGGCGTAGAGGTGCAGTTCACACGGCACCTTCACCCGCTTCAGTTCCAGCGCCAACCGAAGGCTGCTTTCCGGGGTGACGGGGTCATCGTAGGCATGCGCCAGGAACATCGGCGGGGTCTCGGCGGTGATCGGCAGTTCCTTGCGCAGGCCTTCCGGCTTGTTGGGGTCGAGCAGATACGCGGTATAGACGAGGATGGCGAAGTCCGGGCGGGCGGTGCGCTTGTCCGCGTCGTCGGTCGGCTCGTAAAGCTTGGCGTTCGGATTGGTGCAGGTGGTGACCGTCAGGTGCCCGCCGGCGGAGAAGCCGAGCATGCCGACCTTGGCCTTGTCCGGCATGCGTTGACGCAGCAGCCTCATGCCGCGGAGCGCGTCGATCTTGGCGACCATCGGTGCTTGGTCGTTCGCTTCGCCGGGGCGGCGCGGCACGCGATACTTCAGCACCCCGGCGGTGATGCCGATCGAGTTGAGCCACGCGGCGACTTCTTCGCCTTCCAAGTCCCACGCCAGGATATTGTAGCCGCCGCCGGGGGCGATCAGCACCGCGGTCGTGGCCCCGGCAACGGGGAAGAGATGCAACTCGGGCTTGGAGATGTTGCCGATGCGGCGGACGACCTTCTGTCCGGGCTTCTGCTCCTGATCGGCCTCGGCCGGGAGCATCGCCGTCTCGCCGGGGGCTACGTCGGCGAAGAGCGGCAGCACAGTCGGTTTGGTCGTTTTTTTGACCGATTCCGACGGATTCTCAGCGGTCGAGACCGCAGGCAGCGACAGACTTAACAGGAACATAAGTAACACTTTGCGCATCGTTTGGCCTCGGGAGAAGGTCGGCTCGGCCGTTGGGCCGCAGGGGCAATTGTAATCCGAATCGTATCATCAACGGGAAGTATTCTCTCTCCGGGTACGACCATGTTCTCCACCACCGTCGAGTACGCTCTGCGTGCTGCTGTCTATCTGGGAACGAAGTACGGCGAAGCCCTCACGACCGAAGAAGTGGCCATCCGCACCCAAGTGCCCGCGGCCTACCTGGCCAAGATTCTCCAAGGGCTGACGCGGCACGGCTTGGTCCGGTCCCAGCGCGGCGTCGGCGGCGGCGTGACCCTCGGTCGGCCGCCGCAGCAGATGACGCTGCTGGACATCATCGCCGCGGTCGAGCCGTTCAAGCGCATTCCCGTCTGCCCGATCGGCCATCACGAGCCTGGCGAGCCGCTCTGCCCGCTGCACGACGCGATCGACAAAGTCGCCGCGGCCGTCGAAGCGAGTTTCGCCGGCATCACCTTGGCTTCGCTGATGCAGGACGGTGCGAAGCGAGTCGAGCCGCTTTGCAAATGCCCATCGCACTTGGCCGAGACCGTGGTCATTCGCCTTCCCTTGAAGGTGGCCGCGAAGGTGGTCTGACCTCAAGCTGAGGCAGATTTCGTCTGCCTCAAGAGGTCGATGCGGGTTATGCAGCCGAGACGGCCGCACCACAATCGTCCTTTCCTCCGGGGCAAGCCCGGAGGCTCGTCATTGCAACGGCTGCTTCTCGACTTCGTATATCTTGCGGTGCGGCCGTCCCGGCTATAGGTACGACCGCAATCACCGGGAATTGACCTTACGGCCGCAGGCCGACGAGCCGTTCATAGATGGGTCGGAACCAATCGGGAATGAGCCGGGCCAGGCTGGAGCGACGCGTTTCGCCGACGACAATCTGGTCGGACGGTTCCAGCACGATGTTGCTCGTGTGGTCGCCGCGGCTCAGGACCGCAATCAAATCGACGTGGAAGATTTCGGGCTTAGCATTCTGCGCGAGATTCTCCCGAATGACGTACACTCGGCGCGGTTCGATACAGTTCGGCTTCCACGCTCCGGCCCGTTCCAGAAACGCCGTCGCCGGTTCCGGGCCAATATAGGGCACCATCCGGCGCACGTTGTTCTCCGGCCCGGACAGGTACAACTGCCTGGCCCGTGCTTCGGCCAACGTCAAAACGATCTGCGTTACGTCGCACTTGGCGGCGGCGGCAATGGCCGTGCGGGCCTCGGGGACCGTCCGCCCTTCCACCAGCGGCCTGCCGGCCGCACCCAGAGGCAAGCGGCCGTCGACGCCGACGCTGACGGCGCAATCCCATTCGGGTTTGTTCGCGAACGCCAGTTCCACCACATCCGCACAGCCGATTCGATAGCCGTCGAGCGGGGCCGCCGCGATCGGGGGAAGTGCGTTGCTCGATAGGCACGACGGTCCCGCCGCACATCCTGCGGAACAGAGCACGACGAGGTACAGCAGATGGTACTTCACATTGGGTTTATCGACTGGGACCACAATGTCGATTCAGCTTTTCCTGCCGTCAGCGCCGTTAAAATCGGAATTCTTCATGAACTCGGCAAATTGAACACGATGAAGTAAGGAGACGGCGCGCCGGTAACGGAGGGGCTTTACGATGGTCGATCTTCGTCCCACACTTTTGGCGGGTTTGTTGCTCACCTCAATGTCCTTCGCAACGGCACAGGACGCTCAACCGAGTGTACGCAACGCTCCGGCGTCGCAGCCCTCGCCGGAGTTTCTGAAGACGATTGCCGCACCCTATCGCGACGCTGTGGCCGGCGTACTCAGGGCACCGACGCTGACGGCCAAGGCGAAGGAGGACGGCTTCTTCGGCCATCCCGCCGTTTACGATTGGCTGCTCGATCATCCGGACCGGGCGTCGTTGGCCTGGCGCCGCCTCGGTGTGCCGTGCGTCGAAATCCGCAAGTCCGAGACCGGTCGGTTCCTGTGGAAAGACGAAAGCGGCAGCGAACTCTCGTGGGTACCGGTCGGCCGCTACGGCGACGGCGTGGTCTGGTATGCGACCGGCAAGGTCAAGCCCGCGGCACTCGTCCCCGCAACGACGGTAAAGGCCGTCGCGATCCTGAAGTCCAGCCGGACGCAGATCGACGCGAAGGGGGAATCGGCAACCCTGGAAACGACGGCCATCGTGCACATCCTCACGGACAGCAGTGCCGCCGCGGCCGCCCTTCGCCTGCTCGGCCCAGCGGTGCCGCGGATGGCCGAGCAGGGCGCCGAGCAGATCCTCCTCTTCTTCTCCGGCCCCACCCGCCACATCTTCGCCTTCCCCGAGGAAGCCCCAACGCTGCTGGCGCCGGGCAAGAAATAAGCTTGGTGAGCCGCCGGTGGCAACCGGCGGAGTCTTGGACCGTGAAAGACTCGGCGGATTACCATCCGCCGCTCGCCGGGAATGCCGAGCCGGTGGCAACCGGCGGAGTCTTGGACCGTGAAAGACTCGGCGGATTACCATCCGCCGCTCGCCAGGAATGCCGACCTTTGCTTGGCGAGCCGCCGGTGGCA
>Ga0105047_10017535_pt1 | contig 11154 bp, 10 predicted proteins | sample MAT04_FD_78384 | JGI IMG/M metagenome (GOLD analysis project Ga0105047, IMG submission 78384) | Freshwater microbial communities from Lake Fryxell liftoff mats and glacier meltwater in Antarctica - MAT-04 (megahit assembly) | ecosystem: Environmental > Aquatic > Freshwater > Ice > Liftoff...
CCGAGGCCGCAAGGTTACTTTGCGTGTCCTTGAGCGTTCTTAAAAGTGCACCGCACAGGACTACTCCTTGCGCTTGCGCGGGCTCGCCTCCGGGCTTCCAGCGGGCGCTTCGAGTTTGTAGTCGCCGATCACGCCTTTGACTGGGCAGACCTTGAAAATTGGGCAGCGTTTGCAGCCGCGGGCGAGGGCGATTGGGCATAAGGTCATGGGAATGGGCTCGTGGCTCAGGCAGATGGAGCCTGACTTTACGCCTTCGTCACAAAATGAGGGGGAAAAGCAGTTTTCTGCACAGACGGTTTTCTGCGCAGCTAATTTTCTACACAGATCGTTTTCTGCCCAGATCGTTTTCTGCACAGACATTCGGTTGGCGCTCAGTTAGCATTCGCGAACTTCACTTCGTAGGGTTCGATCGATGCGTATCACCACAGGTTTGGTCTCCATGGCGCTCTTAGTCAGCGGTCTGGCGATTGCTGATGAGCGGGTTTTTGTGCGGGTCGAAACCGCCGACCGCGCGGCCTTGGAGCAGCTTGATCTTGGCGCCGCAACGATTGAGTCCTACGGCAGCTTTCAGTGGCTCAAGGTCGATCCGAGCAGGCTCAGCGCGCTCGATATTCGGGGCTTGCGCTACCGCATCGACCAGAACGCGAAATTCGTGCAGATGGGTACGCAGCGCTTTGATCCGCTCGGCCCGCGCATTGCCATTGCGCCGCACCCGCCACGTTTAAACAGCCAAGGGCAGGGCCTATTTTGGCTGCAACTCAATGCGCCATCGCGCCAATCGACCGTCGAGCTGCTCGAATCCTCCGGCCTTGCGGTCTTGCAGTACTACCCAAGCAACGCCTATCTGGTCTGGGCCAAGCCTGAGGCGATCCAATCCGCGAGCGCCTTGGCGCAGGTGCGTGCAGTTGAAAGCTTCGATGATGGCTTCAAGCCGCAGGTCGGGTTGGCGGGCATCAGCGCCGGGACGGTTCAGGTGCAGGTGTTTTTCTACAACGATGGCAACGCGGCTTCGGTGCGCGCGGCGCTTGCTGCGCTCAACGCAAGCGAGACTGATTTTGGCCCCGCACAGCCCGACCAGCGCTTTTTCAACCTCACGGTGACAATCCCCGCCAATCAGCTGGCGCAGGTGTATGCCTTGCCGCAGGTGATTGCGGTCTCGCGCATCTTTGATCCGCAAATTGACGACGAGGGCGCTAACCAAGTTCTTGCGCAAAACACCGCTGCTGGAATTCCGCTCCCGGGTTTTCGCAGCTATTTGGATTCGGTTGGGTTGTCGGGCCAAGGCGTGACGTGGGCGGTGGCCGATTCGGGCGCTGATGTCGATCATCCCGATCTGGCAGACGCCTACATCGGCGGCTGGCCCGCGACGATTTGCGCCGGCCAAACGCGTGCAGGCGACGACGTCGGCGGGCACGGCAGCCACGTCGCTGGCGCCATCGTAGGGCGCGGCATTGGCGATGGTTCAGGGCCAGCGGTTGAAGTGGATCAGCGCGGCATGCGCTTTGGTCAGGGCATGGCGCCCAGTGCGAATTTGTTCACGGTGAGCTTTATCGGTCTGCCCGGCGGATGCCCTGGCACCTCAGATTCCGAGCGCACCAGAATCCCGCTGCAGGCGGGCGCCGTGGGTTCCAACAATTCCTGGAACAACTCCGGTTCAGCGCCGCAAACCAGTTATCTGAGCAGCGAGCGGCTTTACGACGTGCTGGTTCGCGACGGTGATTTCAACACCGCCGCCAATCAACAATTCTCGATTTTCTTCTCAGCCGGGAATGCCGGTGGCGGCGGCAATCCGGGCACCCTCACCGGGCCGCACGTGGCCAAAAATCCGGTTATCGTCGGCAGCTCAAGCTTGCGCTCGGGCACCGCCGCCGCTGTAAACACCTTCAACAACACTGAAACCATGGTCGGTTCTTCCTCGCGCGGGCCGGCTGCTGATGGCCGTTTGCTTCCAACCATCACCGCACCCGGCGGCTCAACTACTTCGACCCGTCGCGCCGAAGGCGGCTCTTGCGCATCCGCGATTCCGGGCACCGCCTCAGTGAACAGCGCAGGCGCGGCAACAGCCGCGCTCTACGCGCCCTGCAACGGCACCTCAATGTCCACGCCGGTGGCATCGGGCGCTGCGGTATTGCTTACCGAATGGTGGAAAAACGCCAACGCCGGCAGCAATCCGTCGCCCGCGATGGTCAAGGCGCTGCTGATCAACGGCGCGCGCGATATGGCGGGCGTGTCGAATGCGAACAATTCGGGCTTCTTGCCGATTCCCAACAACGACGAAGGCTGGGGCATGGTCAACATGCGCGGCATGGTCGACCCCTCGGTGCGCGGCGTGTATCGCGATCAAAGCCAAGTGCTGAGCAACACCGGCGAAGAAGTCACGCTCACTGTCGGGCGCGCCTCACGCGGCCCGATGCGGATCACCCTGGTATGGTCGGATGCACCAGGCGCGGTGGGCGCCAACCCCGCGCTGGTCAACGACCTCGATCTTCAAGTGGTCAACGGCGGCACGACCTATCTTGGCAACGTGTTCTCCGCCGCTTGGTCCATCGTAGGCGGCGACCCCGACCGCCTAAACAACATGGAAAGCGTGTACTTGAGCGCGGCGGCCGCGGGCCCGACCACAATCCGAATTCGCGCGACGGCGCTCAATGGCGATGCGCTGTCCGGCAACGGCACCCCGAGCCTCCCGCAGCAGGACTTTGCGTTGGTCTGCACGAACTGCGAAGAATCCACGTTCACGCTTGCTTCAAGCGCTACCCGCGTTGGCGTCTGTGCGCCGACAGTGGGCCAATTTGCGGTTGATGTCGGTTCACTGCAGGGTTTTACGAGCCCGGTGGCGCTCAGCGTGACTCCCGGATTCAGCGGCGGCCCGACGTTAAGTATCGTGCCCAATTCGGTGACGCCCGGCGGCAGTGCCAGCGTGCAGATGTCGACCACGGCGCAACCGGTCGGTGTATTCCCATTCACGATCAACGCAAGCAGCGGCGGCACCACGCGCACCCTAAACGGCAGCTTCTTCGCGTCAGCGCTGCTCGCAGGCAACGCCCGCGTTAGGCATCCCCTCAACACGACCGGCAACGTCGGCGTGCTGCCCACCTTCACCTGGTATGCCGCAGAGCGCGCCCGCAGCTATCAGATCCAAATTGCCAGCGATGCCGGATTTAGCGCGCCGCTGCTGGATCAAGTGCTCGAAGGGACGAGTTTTACCCCAGGCACGCCGCTGCCGGGCGACGCCAATTTGTTTTGGCGGGTGCGCGCGCTCAATCCCTGTGGCAGTGCAAGCTTTACCGCAGCCACCGCGTTCTCAACCGGCGCCGGCGTTTGCGCCAGCAACATCGCCATTCCCGACAATGACAACGTCACCGGCGTGGTTTCCAGCGTGAGCTTGAGCGGTGCTGGCATTCTGGACGGATTGGACGTTAGCCTGGATGTGGCGCACACGCGCGTTAACGACCTTCGTTTTGTCCTGCGTCAGCTTTCAAGCAACCGCGAGTTCCGCCTGATCACGCGCCCGAATCTGTGCGACGGCGACAACATCCAGGCCACGCTCAGCGACCAAGCCAGCGCCAACGTCTCCTGCACCAGCGCAACACCCACCTTGAGTGGCCGGTTAATTCCCCATGACAGCCTAGCTTCCCTCAACGGCACTGCCATGGCCGGCGCCTACGAACTGCGCGCATTCGATGCAGCCACTGGCGATACCGGCACCATCAACAGCTGGTGCGTATTGCCGACGGTCAAGGCAGAAGTGATCTTTGCCGATGGGTTTGCTAACTAATGCATTGAGGAACTTGTCGCCCTAAAACTTTCGCCCCCGCCGAAGCGGCCCACGGATCCGTGGGCTTCGGCGGGGTTTGCTTTAAAGCATCCGCCGACGGCCGACGCTGGGTATCCCGCAATTTCGGCAGTTCGACAAGCTGCGCGCCTAATCGATTGAGGGCCCGGCTTTCAGGGCGAAATCAATCGCCGCGCACACCGCCGCAACCTGCGCCGTGCTGCACTGTTCAGGCGTGGCGCGCGGGCTATCCGGGTACACCTCGGTGGTGGTGGTGAAGCGCGCATCAGTCATGCCGGCGCACAAGCCCAGCGCCCGATACGGATACAAGATGACGCCCGGCGCCACGACAGCGGATCCGATGATTTCGCCATTGGCATCACTTGGCGCGATATGGGTGATTTTGCTCACCGCCGTGTTCACCGCGCTCTGGAAATCCAACCGCGGGTTTTCACGGTCGCCGCATAAATAAAAGCCGTCCGGGATCTCGCCTGGCACGAAAGTTTTGCCATCACGCGCGGCCAGCGCCGGGCGAAATTCGCTTTCATCGGTGTCGGTAGTTTCGTGCAAATCAATGTGCAGCAGCACCTTGCCTTTTAGCGGCGCCAGCAGCCGCATCAGTGCTGCCGATTCCTCGACCGGGCTGTTTTCTTTGAACGAGCGGTTGGGATCGATCGCGTTGGCGTTCCAGCGCTGAACGTGTTCGAAGGCCCATGGGCTGACGCACGGTGCGACCAGCAGATTCACCCGCCCGGCATAAGCCTCGGCCTGCTCTTGCAAAAAGCCCAGCGCGCCGCGCACGCCGCTGCTTTCGTAGCCGTGCACGCCGCCGGTGACCAGCACCAGCGGCAGTTCATCGCGCCAGCCGCGGCTTTTCAACGCCAGCAGCGGGAAGCGATTCCTTACGTAATCGATCTCGCCGTATTCCATCACGTCGAAGCGAAAGCGCAGCCGCTCGATCACACTTTGAACTTCATCAGCGTAGCTGCGCTGGCGCAAGCGGCTGGAGAGCCAAAGCGCGCGTTCGTTCGCGCCCCAGGGCGGGTTCGGGGATGTTTCGGTCATTTGCATATGCTCCAGCGGAAAACGATCGATACCAAGGACGGCTGCGCGGCTGTTACGCCGCGCAGCGCTGCTCGTCTGTGACTTGCAATATTCCGATGGCCAATGTCGAAGAAGGAAACAGCAGCCCTCAATCCAAACCTTCAAGGCCAGCTTAAAACCAGCGCGTCAGACTATTCTTCCGATTCAGACTCGTCGGCTTCCGCTTCAGCGTCGGCGGCATCCGCTTCGGCGTCGGCGGCTTCCACTTCGGCGTCGGCGGCATCCGCTTCAGCGTCGGCGGCATCCGCTTCAGCCTCGGCGGCATCCGCTTCGGCCTCGGCGGCTTCCACTTCAGCGTCGGCGGCATCCGCTTCGGCGTCGGCTGCTTCCACTTCAGCGTCGGCAGCTTCCGCATCGGCGTTGGCAGAATCTAATTCCGCATCGGCGGCATCCGCTTCCGCGTTGGCTGCATCCAAATCGGCGTTGGCGGCATCCAGTTCAGCGTTGGCGGCATCCGCTTCGGCTTCAGCGGCTGCGACGTCCTCGTTCGCCGCGAATGCACTTGGCGTCAAGCAGGCTGCAAGCAGTACCAGGGCCAATAATCGGACGTATTTCAAAGTTTTCATGGTCACGCTCATTCGTTTGGTGGATGGAAATTTAGGATAGCAAGGCAAGGCGCCAAGCACTGACGAATTGAGGCGACATTTAAAGTCGCCGCGGAGCCTGGTCAACGCCCGTTCAGAAATCGCGCATGCGCACCGTTCACTGCAAGCTTGCGACCGTAAAACCCGCACGCATCCATGGTCACGCTATGCCTGAAGGTCCAGAAATTCGCCGCGCCGCCGACCAGATCGAGCGCGCGCTTTTAGGTCAAGAGTTAACCGCCGTATGGTTCAAATTTCCGGCGCTTAAACGCTTTGAAAGCGCGCTGGCAAAATCCCAGGTGCGCGCGATTGAGACGCGCGGCAAGGCGCTGCTCACGCATTTCGCGAACGATCTAACCATTTACAGCCATAACCAGCTCTATGGAATTTGGCGGGTTTGCGGCGAGCCTGAAAATGCTGTTGATGTGTCCACAGAAAGCAGCTTCAGCAAGCGCGACCTGCGCTTGGCGCTGAGCACCGCAGGCGCGACGGCGCGTTTGTACAGCGCGTCGGATATCTCGGTGCACCCCACAAACGAGCTCGCGCAGCACCCCTTTTTGTCTCGCGTTGGGCCGGACGTGCTGGATCCAGGCTTATCGGCCGAACAGCTGTTTGAGCGCATGCGCAGCCGCAGATTCGCCCGCAAAGCATTGTCCACGCTGCTGTTGGATCAGAAGTTTTTGGCCGGAATGGGCAACTATTTGCGAAGCGAGGTTTTGTTTGCCGCGCGCATTGGGCCCGATCTTCGACCAATCGATTTGAGCGATGCGGACGCGCGTGCGCTCAGCGTCGCACTGCTGGCGGTGCCGCGCCTGAGCTATCAAAGCGATGGCGTGACCAATTTGCGCGCGCTCACGGCGGACGCGAAAGCAGCGCTGGACTCTGCCTTGCCGGGCAGCGCGCGCAGGATAGCGAAAATTGCGCGCGGCAACGACGACTACGAAGCCCATCGTTTTGCCGTGTTCGACCGCGATGGCTTGCCCTGTTACGACTGCAATACCCGCATTGAGCGCATTGAGCGGGCAGGGCGCCGCCTGTATTTTTGCCCATCGTGTCAAAGCAGCAAGCGTCAGCATTGACCCGAATTGCATGTCGGATTGGGGATGCTGCCACGCATGCAAAATCTCCTCGCAAACGCGCCAGAAGCAAATGAATCCGCCCCCATCCGCCATCTGATTGTGGTGCTGGGTGATCAGCTTGATCCTGCATCCCAAGCGTTTGAAGAGTTCGATGCGGCGCGCGACGTGATTTGGATGGCGGAAGTGCGCGCTGAGTCCACGCACGTGTGGAGCCACAAGGCGCGAACGGCGCTTTTTTTCACCGCCATGCGCCATTTTGCCAGCGCCCAGCGCGCGCTTGGCCGCCGGGTGGACTATTGGGAGCTACCGCGCAGCATGGCGGCGGGCTTTGAGGACCTAGTCAGCGCGTTGACTGCCGGTATTCACACCTATCAACCGCAGCGGGTGGTCTGGGTCAAGCCCGGCGACTATCGGGTAGAAACCGAGCTGAAGGCCGCCCTCAAACGCTTATCGGTGCCGCTCATCGAACGCGCCGACACCCATTTTCTGGTCGATTTAGAAGATTTTTTCGACTGGGCAAAAGGGCGTCGAGAGTTCCGACTCGAACACTTTTACCGACTGTTTCGCAAAAAATTAGACGTGCTGATGGAGGCCGGTGAACCCGTCGGCGGCCAGTGGAATTTTGATGCCGAAAACCGCAAAAGTTTTGGCCGCAAAGGCCCTGGCGTCTTGCCGACACCCAAGCGATTCGCCCCCGATGAGATCACCCAAGCGGCCATCGCCGACGTCGAACGCTATTTTCCCGAGCACCCAGGCAGCACCGCAAGTTTCGCTTGGCCGGTTACGCCTGAACAGGCGAATGCGGCGCTGGATGACTTCATTCAAAACCGTCTGGCCCAATATGGTGTGCATCAAGACGCGATGTGGAGCGATGCACCCTGGCTGCACCACGCACTTATTTCGAGCGCTTTGAATTTGAAACTGCTGCACCCCATGCGCGTCGTGCGCGCGGCGGAGGCCGCATTTCATCAGGGCTTGGCGCCCATCGCCGCAGTCGAAGGGTTTATTCGCCAGGTGCTTGGCTGGCGCGAATTTGTGCGCGGCCTGTACTGGTGGCGCATGCCCAAATACTTAAGCGACAACGCGCTGAATGCGACGCTGCCGCTGCCTGATTTTTTCTGGACCGGCAAAACCGACATGCGCTGCATGGCGCAGGTGCTGGGCCAGACGCTGGAGCACGGCTACGCTCACCATATTCAACGGCTGATGGTGACCGGCAATTTTGCGCTGCTGCTAGGCGTGCAGCCGCAGCAGGTTCACGCCTGGTATTTGGCGGTCTACGTCGACGCCGTTGAGTGGGTTGAGATGCCGAACACCCTGGGCATGAGCCAGTTCGCTGACGGCGGTGTAATTGCCAGCAAACCCTACTGCGCCAGCGGCAAATACATCGAGCGCATGAGCAACTACTGCCAAGGCTGCCGCTATCAACCAGAGCTCAGCACAGGCGCATCCGCCTGCCCATTCACCACGCTGTACTGGGATTTCCTAGAACGCCACGCCGACCGATTCGCCAAACACCCGCGCTCAGCCCTGCAGTGGCGATCGCGCGAACGCTTGAGCAGTGAACAGCGCGCCGCGATTAAGGCGCAGGCCGAGCGCCTGCGGCTAGAGTTTTGTGGATTGAAAGGCTGAGAGTGGCCCGTCGCAATGTTTGGCTTTTGGAGCCGCTCAGCGCCCAAAGGAACCTGCGAATTCCGTCTGCGACATTGCCAATTGCGCCTAAATCGCCTTGACGTCCAAAGTGTCGAAAAGAAAAACACGGGCCCGCGCGCGCCCGCATGCCGCATGTGATCGCGTACGCCGAAATCGTTCGCGAGAGATTGCTTCGCTTGGCTGACATGGTGGCTCAGCAGGCGAGCTACGCAAGGTCCTGTGGAGCCGCTCAGCTCACTTGCGCAACGCGATACAGCGCGCAAAGCTTATTGCCGTCTGGATCGCGCACATAGGATAAGTGCAGGGCACCCAGCTTGCCCTCGCGCAGCCCCGGTTTGTCTTCAATTGAGGTGCCGCCGTGCGCAACTGCGGCGTCATGGAACGCCTGTACCTGCTCGGGAGATACACACTTGAAACCAATGGTGCCGCCGTTGGCGGAAGACGCCGTCTCGCTATTTATGGGTTCGCTGATGCAGAAGGTGCCGCCGTCGTGCCGATAGAACAAGCGCGTGTGGCCGGTGCTCGCTATGTTTCGCATTGGCTCACCAACGCCAAGCGTCGCAAGCGCAGCGTCATAAAAACGCTTCGAGCGCTCGATGTCATTGGACCCAATCATCACGTGACTAAACATTTTTTGGTCTCTCTGGTGCATGGAAAAGCGAGCGGATCATTCGCCGCGGGCCGGCAGAAGTCTTGCCAGTGTCCGCGCGTAGATTGCCGCAAAAAGCTATTTTTTGTGCGGCTCGATCCGCCGACGCTCAGGTCCGGGCCCCGTTCAGCAAACAGCGCATGATTCGGCTCGTTTCGTTCGCGCGATTTAACTTTGCCTGTTGGACGGCAAGCCGCGAGGGCTTTGAGTACGGCCTTTGGCTCCCTGACCAAAATCATCAGCAACACGCGAGCCTCGCCACAAGGCTGACGACCACCGCGCTCCCAACGACGCAGCGTATTCAGGCTGACAGTGAAGGAACCTGCGAATTCCGCCGGAGACATGGCCGGCGCAGACCATGGGTGTTAAAAGCGAAGGCCGTTAGCGTCGCATCGGTAAGCGCGGCCAGTTGCGTGTGAGGCAAGAGGAGTCAACCCAATGAGTGAGAAAAAATCAGTGATTCAGGCATTTGGCGGTTGGGGCGTAGTGATCCTGATAGTGCTGGGATTTGCAGCTGTTTTGGCCTACGAGAGGTGGCAGCGCCAAGGCAGCGGCGAGGCCCTGCAAGAAATCGCCAGCGAGCTTGGTCTCAGCGTGACTGCCGCGGGCAACAAGCGCTTTCAAATGCGCGGGCGCATAGACGACATAGGCGTGGCCGTTGACACCGAGCTTTTAGGCGGCGGGACTGAGCTAAGACACGTCGGGCCGAATTACTACACGTCGTTCAAGCTTTACGCGCCGGATGGGCCGTCTGGTCGGATCGTCGGCGTTAGCCTGCGACAGCAGGCGATTGACGGCTGGACCGGCGAGCAGCGGATGTTGACCGGCGATCACGCGTTCGACGAAGAGGTTTTTGTCAGTGGCGATCCGGCAACCATGCTGGCCTTCCTCAATGCTGAAGCACGCGCGGCAGTTTTGCCGGCCGCCAAGGCGGGCTGGTCGCTTGAGCGCGCGACCTGGAGCGCTCTTGAAGCGGGCCGCATGACTGATCCGGATGAAATACGCTCTTTGCTCACGCTTGGCCTTAACGCCGCACGTGCTACTCGTCTTGCTGGCGACATCAATACATCGCTTCAGGTTCAGGCCGAGCGCGATCCTGTCGCTGGCGTGCGCGCCGCCGCCGCTGCTGCGCAAGGCACGTTTATGCCAGCCGCTTCGGCGAGCGCTTTCGTCAGTCAGGCCGAGGCGCTGGCTGCGCTTGAGCAGATGGGCTCAGAGTCGGCCTTTGCGGCGGCGCTTTTTCTCGCCGAGCAGGGCGATGATCGTCAGGCGGTTCGGATGGCCTTGGTCGGCATGCTGGTCGACACGCAGCGCCAAGCGCGCGCAATCGAGGCGCTGGCAAACGTTGGAATCCGGCTCGACATCGCCATCCTGCGAGTGGTTAAAGGCGAGCATGAGGCGGCGGCAAAGGCGGCTATTGCGTCGATCGAAGCTCGACTGCCCTAAGTGACGCGTGGAACAGCCCATTTACGAAGCAGAGGCGAGGCAATGCACGACTCAAGAAAATGCTGACCATCGGCCTATATGCGCTGGTCGCCATACTGATTGGCGCTGCGCTGGTCTATTTGTACGGCCTAGCCCGGCGTCGCGCCGAACGCCTGCAGGCGGTGATTGCCCGAGTCGAGCAGCGCTTCGGGTTTCGAAACAATTCGCCAGGGGGCGTCACGCCAGATCTATTTGGCGAAATCGGTGGGATGACTGCAGCGGTGGATGTCTGCTACCAGTACTACGCGCGCGGCGGTGAGGCCCCAGGCGGTCTGCGGCCCTATACGCGGGTGCGAGTGCAGCTGCAGGACGTGTCAGCGTTTTCTGTGCCGGGTGCGGGTGCGGGCGCAGGGTTACGAGAGTGCGGCAGAGTGACCGACCCACGCGACGGGTGATTCAGCATTCGACGCCAGGTATCTCGCGTTGGCGCCCGAGGCTGCAGATTTGGAATTGCTCGACCCCGCGGTGCGCGCGGCATTTGTTGCCGCCGAGCAGCCGGTGAGCCTAAGGGGCAAGCTGGTGCTGTGGGTTGAACGCAATCACATGCTAGATGCTGATCGACTGGTTTCCGCGGTGCAGTCATGCGCCGATGTTGCGACTGCAATCAGCCGGCAGCAGGAGATTTCCCGGTTGAAACGTTCGCGCCCAGAGTAACCGCATCATCCGCTCCACGCGTCGCCTGCCGGGATCGCACAACAGGTGCAGAAAAAAAGGACACCTGGTTTCTGGTTTCTGGACACCCACTGGTTTCTGGACACCCATCAAATCGTTGAGTCCCGGGACACCTGAGTCCCGGACACCCACCCTGCACCCCACCCCCACCCC
>Ga0105047_10017536_pt1 | contig 11154 bp, 7 predicted proteins | sample MAT04_FD_78384 | JGI IMG/M metagenome (GOLD analysis project Ga0105047, IMG submission 78384) | Freshwater microbial communities from Lake Fryxell liftoff mats and glacier meltwater in Antarctica - MAT-04 (megahit assembly) | ecosystem: Environmental > Aquatic > Freshwater > Ice > Liftoff...
CAGGTCTCGGCCGGGGCCACGTTGACCGTCAACGCCAACCGGAGCTACGGCGTCGGCGCCACCTTCGTCAACTTCGGCACGGTGTCGCTGGCGGGCCTGCAAACAGCCACCACGCCGCTGACCATCCCCGGCACGGTGCAGTTGAACACGCCGCGGTTCGTCGGCAACGTCACGCTCACCGGCACCGTCACCACTCCCGGCGGCATCGAGGTGGGCGAGACCACCGGTGCCACGTCGGGCACACTCACCTTCTCGCCCACCTCGTCCGTGACGATCAGCAACTCCGTCTACGTCTACGGCGGCTCCGATGTGGTCACGCAGGGCACCACCACGATCCCGTCGCCCGCTTACGTGTACTTGGCCGACGAAGACGTGGTCGGGCCGGGTGACTGGACCAACTCGGGCACCTTCACCGTGAGTGGCAACTCGTCCCGCACGTGGCTCATCCGCACGTGGTGGGTCGCCGAGAACGTGGCGGCTGATCCACTGTTCCTCAACACCCCGGCTGGCACCGTCATCTCGGCCGGCACGGCCAGCGCCATCTTGTCCACCGACACCGTCCTCGATTTCACCAACCAGGGCACGTTCCGAGTCCTCGCCGGTGGCACCGCCACGCTGCCCAGCGGCGTGCTGACCAACCTCAACGCCGGCGTGCTCACCGGTGGCACCTACGACATCATCGGCACGCTCGAGATCGGTGGCGACATCACCACCAACGCGGCCACGGTGATCATGACCGGGCTGATCCGCAACGCCGGTGTCAACGCCGTGAAGCTCGGCACCAACAGCGGTAGCTTCACCCAGAAGCGAGCGCTCAGCACCGGTGCCAACCTGGTGAACACGGGCACGTACACGATCGATGGCGCCTTCGTCCTGACGACGACCAACAAGTACACCCAGAACGCCGGCGGCTCCACGGTCATCACCAACGCCACCGGCCAGATCACCGCGGCCGGGGGCATCACCATCAACGGTGGATCGGTGTCGGGCATCGGTCGCCTCAACGGCGCCGTCACCCACAACGGCGGCACCATCGCTCCCGGCATGAGCCCGGGCACGCTCACGGCGCTCAGCACCTACGGCGGTAGCAACGGCTCGAGGCTCCTGACCGAGATCGACGGCCCGACCGTGGGCACCCAGTACGACCGTCTCGCCGTGACCGGCGCGGCCACGGTCGACGGCACGCTGGTGATCGACAAGGACCCGGTGTACGCCCCGGTGAACGGCACCACCTTCACCGTGGTCACCGGCGTCACCCGGGCGGGCACCTTCGACAACGTGCTCGGTGGCGGCTTGCCACCCACCCAGGCGTTCGATGTCATCTACACGGCCACCGGCGTCAATCTCGTGGTGGCCGCCGCCAGCGGGGCCGACCAGGCCGACCTGTCGACCACGCTGTCGGCCTCGACCGCCCTCACGGGCACCGGCACCAACGTGACGTACACCCTCGGAGTGACCAACGCCGGCCCCCAGCGGGCCACCGGCGTGGCCGGCACGTTGGCCCTCCCAGCGGGCACGATGTTCGTCTCGGCCAGCGATCCCGGCTGCTCCGAGAGCGGCGGCACCGTGACCTGCCCCATCGGGCAGCTCTCGAACGGTGCGTCGTGGTCCACGACCATCACTGTGAACATGGGCGCTGGTGAGCGGTCGACCACGGCCACCTCGGGCGTCGCCTACTTCACCACCGACCCGAACCTGGCCAACAACGCGGCCCCGGCCACGGTGGTCGTATCCGACGGCAACGTCTTCCTCGGCGTCGACCTCTCCGCCGGATCTCCGGATCCGGTGGGTGTGTCCCAGCCGCTCGACATGACGGTGACCGCCGACAACACGGCGCCCATCGCCGCCACCGGCACCGAGGTCGAGATCACCATCGCCGGCGGCTACGTCGGCGCCACCCCCACGTCCGGGTCGTGCGCCTACTCGGCGCCGGTGATCACCTGCACGATCGGCACCCTCGCTCCCGGAGCGACCTGGAGCGCTGATCTCGACCTCATCTCGCCGGCCTCGGTCGGTGGCGGCGAGTTCGCCATCCTGGCCTCGATCAGCGCCAACGAGCCTGATCCCGAGACGGCCGACGACACCGACCTCACCAACACGGCCATCGAGGCCCCGGGCACGCTCGACGTCGATGACGTCACCGTGACCGAGGGCGATGCCGGCTCCACCAACGCCACCTTCACCATCACCCGGTCGGGCTCCACCGCCAGCCCGGCCTCGGTGCAGGTCGCCACGTCGGACGGCACGGCCACGACGGCCGGCGGTGACTACTCCGGGGTGTCTGCCACGGTGAACTTCGCCAACGGCGAGTCGTCGAAGACGGTCAACGTGCCGGTCAACGGCGACCTGCTCGACGAGGCCGACGAGACCTTCAACGTCGCGCTGAGCTCGCCCGCCAACGGCGTCCTCGGTGACGCCACCGGTGTGGGCACGATCACCGACAACGATCCGCTGCCGACCGTGTCGGTGAACGATGTCTCCATGGCCGAAGGCAACGCCGGCACCAGCAACGTCACCTTCACGGTGTCGCTGTCGGCGGCTTCCGGTCGATCGGTCACCGTCGACTGGGCCACGGGCAACACCACGGCCACGGCCGGCTCCGACTACGTCTCCGGTTCGGGCACGGCCACGTTCCCCGCCGGCACCACCTCACAGACCTTCGATGTGGTGATCAACGGCGATGTGCTCTTCGAAGCCAACGAGACCTACAGCGTGACCCTGTCCAACCCGTCGAAGGTCACCATCAGCGATGGCAGCGGCCTCGGTACCATCACCAACGACGACACCGCCCCGTCTGCGTCCATCGACGATGTGTCGATCACCGAGGGCAACGCGGGCACGACCAACGCCACCTTCACGGTGTCGCTGTCGGCGGTGTCGGGCCTCGACGTGACGGTTGCCTGGGGCACGAGCAACGGCACAGCCGTCGCCCCGGGCGATTACACGACAGCGAGCGGCACGGCCACGATCCTGGCTGGCGCCACGTCCACGACGGTGACGGTCCCCGTGGCCGGCGATCTGCTCGATGAGGTGAACGAGACCGCCACCGTGACGTTGTCGGCTCCCACGAACGCCACCATCAACGACGGCTCGGGCACGCTGACCATCACCGACGACGATGCCGCCCCGACGGTGTCGGTGGCCAACGTCACCGTCTCCGAGGGCGTCGGCAACGCCAGCGTGACCGTGTCGCTGTCGGCGGTGTCCGGGCAGACCGTCACGGTCGGTTGGAGCACGACCAACGGCACGGCCGTGGCGCCGGGCGACTACACGGCGTCGTCGGGCACGGCCACCATCACGGCCGGCAGCCTGTCCACCACGATCAACGTCCCGATCATCGACGACGCCGTCACGGAGATCGCCGAGACGTTGACGGTCAACCTGGCCAGCCCGACCAACGCCACCATCGGTACCGGCACGGCCACCGTGACGATCAATGACAACGACCTCGCGCTCCCCACCCTCACCGCCGGCGACTTCGCTTCCGGTGAGAACACGGGCTCGCCGGGTTTCCGCACGTTCCAGATGCCGGTGACCATCTCGGCCGTCACCGGTGCACCGGTCACGTTCGACTACGCCGTCACGGTGGGCACGGCGTCGGGCACCACCGACTTCTTGCCTGTCTCGGGTTCCTCGTCGATCCCGTCCGGCAGCACCCAGGTGAAGATCCCGGTCATCGTGGTGAGCGATGCCCTCGACGAGGTCGACGAGACGTTCAACGTCACGATCAGCAACGTCGTCGGGGCCGTCGTGGCCGACGGGGCCAGCGTCGGTACCATCCAGGACGACGATGCCCCGGTCACGGTCAAGGTGTCGGACGTGACCTCCGTCGAGGGCACCTCGGGGGCCACCACGTTCACGTTCTTCGCCACCTTGAACCGGGACTCGGGCAAGACGGCCACCGTGGACTACGCCACGGCGGCCATCAAGGCCACCGCCGGTGTCGATTACACGACGGCCTCGGGCACGCTCACGTTCCTGCCTGGCTCCACGTCGCAGGCGTTCAGCGTCACGGTGGCCGCCGACGCACTCGACGAGTACGACGAGACGTTCTCCGTCACGCTCACGGCGCCGACCAACGCCACCATCGCTGACGCCGTGGGCTACGGGATCGTGAAGGACGACCCCGCCGACCTGCCGCCGACGATCAGCGTCCTCGACGACACGGTGTTCGAGGGCACCGGTGGCACGGCGCGGGTCCGTCCCAAGCTGCAGTTGTCGGCGCCGTCGGGCAAGATCGTCAAGGTTCCGTACAGCACGTTCGACATCACTGCGGTCGCTCCCGGCGACTACACCTCGGCGTCGGGCATCGCCAACATCGCGGCCGGAACGACCCTCGTGACCATCGCTCCTCTGTTGACCACCGACGGCACCCCCGAGCCCAACGAGCAGATGGGCCTGCTCATCTACTCGGTCACCGGTGCGTCGATCGCCGACGCCATCGGCGTGGGCACCATCAACAACGACGACTGAGTCGACTCGCGCTCCGGTGCCCGTCTGCCGCAGTGCCGCGGGTGGGTGCCGGGACGAGCGTTACGGCAGGTATTGCTGTTGGATCAGCGTCGTCTGGCCGGCCTGGACCACGACCCACACGCGAACCTCGCCGGAGAGGGCGGCGACCGCCGTGCTGGCGGCTTCGAAGCCGGGGATGGGCGCACCGAGCTCGGCGCCGTCGCCGTCGAGCAGGTAGACGGTGGCGGTGCCGTCGTCGATCAGCGCGTAGGTGTCCTGGTCGGTCGGATCGGAGATGTGGTACCCGTTCGGCACCGGGATCTCGGCCGCCGGGTCTTCGGCCACGGCGGCCGCGTCGGCGGCCTCCCCGGTGGTGAAGCAGGCCAGATCCAGGCCAAAGGTTCCGGCTCCCGCGCCCGCGGAGCGAAGCGTCCCGAACCACGTGCCGTCGGGAATGAAGCCTTCGTCGGCGACCGGCGTGCAGCCGTCGCCGGCGGGAGCGGCGGCGTCGGGTGACGACGGCACGGGGTCGAGGGGGAGCGCTTCCTCGGACGCGGACGGCGAGCCGTCCGACGATTCGGATGCCGAGTCGGCCGATGACGGGGCCTCGCCGGCATCCGCCTCCGCGTCAGCGCGCGGTGTGCCGTCGGCTCGGGTGGCGTCCGGGGACGAGTCGTCCGCCGCGTCGCCGCCGTCCGAGCTGCACGACGCGACGCCGAGCGCGAGCGTGACGGCGAAGAGCGCCAGGCCCAGTCGGGCCGGCGTGCGGGCGGTTTCTGCGTGTGGTCGTGACATCGTTCCTCCGGGTTGTCGTCCTCATCCTGCCAGGCCCACCTTCCTCGGTGGCGGCGACCCCCGGTAGGGTCCCGGCCCATGGCCTCGTTCCCCACTGCCCCCGTCGTTGCCGGCTCGCTGATCGGCGGGTACCTCGTCGCCCGCGAGACGAAGATCCGCCCGCTCGGCGGTGCCGTCCTGGCGGTCGGCGGCGTCGTGGCTTGCCGGCAGTGGCAGCGCACTGGCGGCACGGCCACGACGGTGACGTTGCTGGCCGTCTACCTCGGCGGGTTCGGCGCCTCGCACCCGTTGGCCAAGAGGATCGGTGCCTGGCCTGCGGTGTTCACCGCCGCCGGCGTGTCCGGCGCAGCCGCCTGGGCGCTGTCGGACCGCAAGCGCTGAGGCTGCGACGTCTGGGGGAGCGAGATCAGGAGCCGAACAGGCGACTGGCGGTGAGGACGAGTCCGGTGTTGGCGGCCAGCGCGCCGACGATGGCGAAGACCAGCATCCGCTGACCGTTGCTGATCTCTTTGCGGAGATCGGCCACGGCCCGTTGATCAGGCTGTCCGTCCGATGTTCGGCGGCGTCGAACCGGTGATCGAGCGCGTCGAGACGCTGATCGACGGCCCGGAAACGGAGATCGACGGCCGCGAACCGGAGATCGAGTCGGTCTTCGAGGGCGTGCAGGTCGTGTTTGGTCGTGACGTCGGCCCATCCGACGGGAGGTAGGTGTTGAGCCAAGGTCAGGCGGCCTCCTTGCCCAGTGCTCGTTCGCCGGCGGTGAGCATCTCGTGGCGGGACTGTTCGGTGATGGCCATCGTGGCATCCTTCGCGGTGGTTCGCGTGGTTGGGTGCCGCTCGGGCCGGAACCGATGCCCCGACAACACGGTACGTCTTGGGTGTGACTGCTTCCGATGGGATGCCGGCTGGATTCGTCACGATCCGACTGGAGACGCCAGCGCGACCTGCTTGTACCCTCGGAGCAGCAAGCGGCACGCGGCGTCCGTCGGTGCCCACGTCTCCAGGGGGATGCCCATGTCCGAGGTCCGCGTCTACGACAAGCTCTACATCGACGGCGCCTGGGTGCCGTCGACCGGCACCGACACCATCGACGTCATCGATCCGACCACCGAGCAGGTGTGCGGCGTCATCCCCGAAGGCACACCGGCCGACGTCGACGCCGCCGTGGCCGCGGCCAAGGCCGCGTTCGAGGGTGGCTGGGGCCTGACGAGCCTCGAGGAGCGCCGGAAGGCCATCACCCGCCTGTCCGAAGCCCTCGAGGCCCGTTCGGGCGAGCTGGGCCAGGTCATGAGCGAGGAGATGGGCATGCCCATCACCTTCGCCGGGATGATCCAGGCCGGGCTGCCCGTGGCCAACATGAAGCTCCAGCTCGATCTGATGGACGAGGTGCAGTGGGAGGAGACGATCGGCAACTCGCTGGTCGTGCGCGAGCCTGTCGGCGTCGTGGGTGCCATCACGCCGTGGAACTACCCGCTCCACCAGATCGTGGCCAAGGTCGGCCCGGCGCTGGCCGCCGGCTGCACGGTCGTGCTCAAGCCGTCCGAGGTGGCACCGCTCAACGCCTTCATCCTGGCCGAGGCCGTCGAGGAGGCCGGGCTGCCGGCCGGGGTGTTCAACCTGGTGACGGGCATCGGTCCGGTCGTCGGCGAGGCCATCGCCGCCCACCCGGACGTCGACATGGTGTCGTTCACGGGATCGACCCGCGCCGGCAAGCGGGTGTCCGAGTTGGCCAGCCAGACGGTCAAGCGCGTCGCCCTCGAGCTCGGTGGCAAGTCGGCCAACGTGATCCTCGACGATGCCGACCTCGCCAGCTGCATCCCGCCCAGCGTCACCTTCGCCTGCTTCTTGAACTCGGGCCAGACGTGCACGGCGCTCACCCGCATGCTCGTGCCCCGGGCCCTGCAGGACCAGGTCGTCGAGTTGGCCCGGGCCGCAGCCGAGAGCGTGGCCCAGGGGCCGGCGTCCGACCCTGCCAACCTCCTCGGCCCGCAGGTGTCGGCCGCCCAGCGCGACCGTGTGCGTGACTACATCCAGCAGGGCATCGACGGCGGGGCCACGCTCGTCACCGGGGGCGTCGAGCCCCCCGAGGGCCTCGAGACCGGCTTCTTCGTGCGGCCCACCGTGTTCGCCGACGTCACGCCCGACATGGTCATCGCCCAGGAGGAGATCTTCGGCCCGGTGCTGGCCATCATGCCCTACGACTCCGAGGAGGAGGCGCTCGAGATCGCCAACGGCACCCTCTACGGCCTGGCCGGCGGCGTGCAGTCCGCCGACCAGGATCGCGCCGTGGCCTTCGCCCGCAAGATGCGCACCGGCAAGGTCGACGTGAACGGTGGGGCCTACAACCTCCTCAGCCCCTTCGGCGGCTACAAGCAGTCGGGCGTCGGTCGCGAGATGGGCCGCGCCGGCCTCGAGGAGTGCCTCGAGATCAAGTCGCTCCAGCTCCCCTGACCCTTCGAGAGCTGGGCACTGGATTCTCGGCGTACCAGGGTTTCGGTGCCGGCGGGCTTGACGATCGGGTCGAGCCGGCCGGCGTCGAACGTGTCCTGCGTCAACCTGTGGATTCCCTCAGGTGGCGTCGAGCCAGGCCGACACCTGGGCGACGAAGGTCCGGAACACCTCGAGTCGTCGACGTCGATCGCCGAGTCGGCCACCACCGATCGACGTCCTGCGTGATGCGACGGAGGAGCCGGGTGACGCGCTCCTCGTCAACCACCGGCGACCGCGTGGCGGAACACCCGCTGGTTCTCGAGGATCTGGGGGTGCTCGTCGAGGTAGCGGAGTCTGGTCTCGGCCTGCCAGCGGACGCGGGCGGGCGGGTCGTCGTCGAAGAGCACGCGCCCCTTCTGTGCGACCCTGCCGGGCAGCCACAGTGGGGCACCATCGAGGACGACGAGGTCGACACCGTCGGCCGCGTCGACGTCCCAGGCGTTGGGTCGAGCCGACGTACCCCACCACGCGGCGACGTCGATATCGGATCGTGCCGTAGCGGTGCCCTCGGCGCGGCTGCCGAAGAGGAAGGCGAACCGCGCCCCGGCCCGGCGGAGCGCGTCTGCCAGCGCGGACTCGTCTACAGGCTTGATGTCGGTCACGTGGCCATTGTGTCGCAACCGGCCCGTCGCTGGCAGGTATCAGGCCCGCACGCGCTCGAGCAGGGCGTCGGCCACCACGTCGGGGGCCTCGAACGGGAGCATGTGGCCGAAGCCGGGCAGCACCCGCAGCTCGGCGTCGGGGATGGCCGCAGCCATGGCCCGGCTGAGCGGCACCGGTGTGAGCGTGTCTCGGCTGCCGACCAGGATGGTGGTGGGCACGGCGATGGAGGCGATGCCGTCGCGCAGGTCCATCTCGGACATCGTCCGGGCGAAGTCGGCGCGCACGCCGGGCGGGGTGGCCGCGAAGTCGGCTCGGGTCGCTTCGAGGTGGTGCGGGTGGGCGGTCTTGCCGAACGTGGCCCGGACGAGCCGCTTGCCGACCCGGGGCGAGGCGAAGGCCCGGCCGACGTGGCGGTGGGCGACGAGCTGGGGCGTGAACTTGTTGACGGGGTTGCGCAGGCCGTTGGCGGCTGTCGACACCAGCACGATCCCGCGCACCCGCTCGGCGAACACGTCGGGGTGATGGGCGGCCGCAGACTCGATGGTCATGCCGCCCATGGAGTGCCCGCCGAGCACGACATCGCGCAGGTCGAGCTCGGTGAGCACGACGGCGAGATCGCCGCCCAGCGCCTCGACGGTGTGGCCGAGGTCGCCGGCCACCGACGCACCGTGGCCCCGCTGGTCCCAGCGCACGACCCGGCAGCCGGCGGCCACCAGGCGGCGGGCCACGGGCGACCACACGTGGCGCGAGCCGGTCCAGCAGTGGGGGAGCACGACCACCGGGCCGCCGGCCGGGCCGGACTGGGTCACGAACAAGCTGGCGCCGTCGAGGCCGGCGAGAACGAGCTCGTCGCCGTCGAGGTCGTTCGAGTGCCCGGCGTGATCGAGCGCGTGCAGCTCCTCGACCAGCTTGCGTCCCCGCGTGGCGGCGATGGCCGCGCCAGCGACGGCGGCGCCACCGAGCAGGAGCTTCGTGCGGGTTCGCATGGTCGGGCTTCCTCGGGTCAGGCGGCGGCGAGCTCGGCGATGGCCGTGGCCTGGGCCACCGTGCGTCGGGCCTGCTCGACGTGCAGGTTCTCGATCATCTTGCCTTCGAAGGTGACGACGCCCTTGCCCTCGGCCTCGGCTTCTTCGAACGTGGCGATGAGGGCGTGTGAGCGCTCGATCTCGGCATCGGTGGGAGCGAACACGTCGTTGCACGGGTCGATCTGCGCCGGGTGGATCAGCGTCTTGCCGTCGAAGCCCATCTGCTTTCCTTGGAGGCACTCGGCGGCGAAGCCGTCCTCGTCCTTGATGTCGTTGTAGACGCCGTCGAGGATGACCTTGCCCGAGGCTCGGGCGGCCAGCAGGCACAGACCGAGCCCGGTGAGCAGGGGCTGGCGACCGGGGACGTGGGCGGCGTGCAGCTCCTTGGCCAGGTCGTTGGTGCCCATGACGAGCACCGTGAGCCGATCCGATGCCGAGGCGATGGCCACGCAGTCGAGCATGGCGATCGGCGTCTCGACCATGGCCCAGATCTTGGTGTGCTCGGGGGCACCGGCGGCCTCGAGGGCGGCGACCACGGCCAGCACATCGGCGGCCGAGTTGATCTTGGGAACCACGATGGCGTCGGGGCCGGCGGCGGCGATGGCCAGCACGTCGTCGGCGTGCCAGGCGGTGTCGAGGCCGTTGGCCCGGATGGCCAGCTCGCGCTTGCCGTACTCGCCGGACGACACGGCCGCGCACACCCGATCGCGGGCTTCGGCCTTGGCATCGGGCGCGACGGCGTCTTCGAGGTCGAAGATGATGGCGTCGGCGGCCAAGTCCTTGGCCTTCTCGAGCGCCCGTTCGTTGGCGCCGGGCATGTAGAGCACGCTGCGGCGGGGGCGGAGGTCATCGCTCATGGTTCGGGTTCTCCCAGATCAGACGGCGTAGCGGGCGGCGAGCTCGGGGTCGCGGGCGGACAGCATCTTGGCCAGCTCGACCACCACGTGGCACTGCTTGACCGAGGCGTCGTCTTCCATCTTCCCGTTGAGCATGATGGCGCCGGTGCCGTCGCCCATGGCCTCGATGACCTCGCGGGCGTGGGCCACCTCGGCCGGGTCGGGGGAGAAGACGCGCTTGGCGATGTCGATCTGCACCGGGTGCAGGCTCCAGGCGCCGACGCAGCCGAGCAGGTAAGCGTTGCGGAACTGGTCCTCGCAGGCCACGACGTCCTTGATGTCGCCGAACGGTCCATAGAACGGGAGGATGCCGTTGGCCGCGCAGGCGTCGACCATGCGAGCGATCGTGTAGTGCCACAGGTCCTGCTGGTAGGTCGTGCGGTCGCTGTCGATGTCGCCGGCGATCGGGTCCTGGCGCACGAGGTAGCCGGGGTGGCCGCCGCCCACGCGGGTGGTCTTCATGCGGCGGTTGGCGGCAAGATCGGCCGGGCCGAGCGACAGGCCCTGCATGCGGGGGCTGGCGGCGCAGATCTCCTCGACGTTGGCCACGCCCCGCGCCGTCTCGAGGATGGCGTGCACCAGGAGAGGCTTCGAGCGCTTGGCCTTGGCCTCGAGTTGGGCGAGCAGGCGGTCGACGTAGTGGATGTCCTCGGGGCCCTCGACCTTGGGGACCATGATCACGTCGAGGGCGTCGCCCGCATCGAGGACCGCAGCGGTGAGGTCGTCGAGCGCCCACGGCGAGTCGAGCGAGTTCACGCGGGTCCACAGCTGCGTGTCGCCCATGTCGACGGTGCGGGCCACCTCGACCAGGCCGGCGCGGGCGGCTTCCTTCTCCGAGGCCGGGACGGCGTCTTCGAGGTTGGCCAGCAGGATGTCGACCGTGGGGGCGATGG
>Ga0105047_10017537_pt1 | contig 11154 bp, 7 predicted proteins | sample MAT04_FD_78384 | JGI IMG/M metagenome (GOLD analysis project Ga0105047, IMG submission 78384) | Freshwater microbial communities from Lake Fryxell liftoff mats and glacier meltwater in Antarctica - MAT-04 (megahit assembly) | ecosystem: Environmental > Aquatic > Freshwater > Ice > Liftoff...
CTTCCACTTCCCCGACCGCGCGCACTGCACGTTCACCCCATCAAAATACAGCACCACCTCCCGATCCAGCTCTTTCGCCTTCCCCGCCAGCAGCGTCGAGATATCCCGCCCATCCACCGGCCGAGTCGGCAGCGCCGCCCCGGTCATCTGGCAAATCGTCGGCAGCAAATCCATCGTCGACACAAGGCCGTCGCACACCACCCCCGCCTTCACCCGGCCCGGCAACCGGGCCAGCAGCGGCACCCTCACCCCGCCCTCCCAAGTCATCCCCTTCCGTCCCCGCAACTGCCCCGGGCTCCCCTGGAACCAAGGCCCGTTGTCCGAGCTAAACAGCACCAGCGTGTGCTCCTCCAGCCGATGCTTCTTTAAGGTGGCCAAAATCTGTCCCACTGACCAATCCAGCTCGGTCAGCACGTCTCCATAGATCCCCTGCTTCGACTTGCCCCGAAACGCTTTCCCCGCCCCCAGCGGAATATGCGGATACGTATGCGGCATGTAAAGGAAGAACGGCCCGTCCTTGGCGTCTTCTATGAATCGAACCGCCCGCTCCGTATACTTTTGTTGCAAAGTCTCCAAGTCCGCCGTCTCGACCACCACTTTCTCGTCATCCATCAGCCATCGCGGGCTCATATCGTTCGAGTAGGGGATCCCGAAATAGTGATCAAAGCCCTTGTAGGTCGGCAAATGAGGAGCCAAATGTCCCAGGTGCCACTTCCCCACGCACATGGTCTTGTAGTTCTTAGCCTTCAAAAGGTTTGCAATGGTCTGCTCGCCCTCGGCCAGTCCCGTCTTGTCCACGGGAAACAGCACCCGGGGAACGGCGACCCGCGTCGGATAGCGTCCGGTCAGCAGGGCGGCCCGGGAAGGGCTACACACGGGATTGGCGGAAAGGCAGTGGGTAAACCGAGCCCCTTCTTTGGCCAACCGATCGATGTTCGGCGTAGCGATCGCCGAGCCGTAACAGGATAAATCGCCCCAGCCCAAGTCATCACAGAAAATCAAAATCACATTCACCGGCTTAGCCGGAGCCGCCGCAGCCACCGACGCGAGAGACGAAAGGAAAATTCGACGAGTCAACATAAGCCTCCGGATCATAACAGAATCCCCGTGAGGAATTTTGCCCGTTCCCCTCCCTTTCCGACTAGACTTTCCTTATGAATAGCTTTCCGGTAGCATTCAGCTTCCTCCTTCTCCTTTGGTTTTTCACCGGTCTCGGTTTCAGCTTCCTCCTTACCCGGCGCACCCCCCTGTTTCGGTACTTTGTTGGACTGAGTCTGTTTTTCTCCCAACTGTTGATCGTCCTCGCCTTGTCCTTTCTGGGCACCTACCAGCTCAGCCGGTTGACGTTGACGATGCTGATCCTGGTTCACGGCGCGGGCCTGTTAGCCACTGCGATGGTGTTTAAGCGGTTAGGGTTAGCGCGCTTCTGGCGGTTCGCCAGATACCGGATGACGCTGCCGCTGGTCTGCGTTTTGGTGCTGTGCATCGCCGTCGGAATCGCCCCGTGTCTCGAACGGGGGCAGGCGTGTTTTGTCGTTAGCAATAATCACGAGTTCCTGAACTACTCGTCCAGCGCACAGTGGCTGAACGGCCAAGCGGAGGGGCACCGCTTCGAAGGGATTTGGAAGGCGACGACCTTCGGACGATTTGGCGCGGAACTAATCCTTGCTGGCGCGGCACGGATTCTAGGCGTCCCGGCAGTTTATGCTATCGTCCCACTGCAGGCGATCGTGAAGCTGGAGTATGTCTTGGCGTCCGTGATGGTTTTCCATCTGCTGTTTCCTGGTGTGGGATGGCGGCGGCGCTGGGGCGCGGCGGCAGTTGCGCTCTTTATGGCGCTCTCGCCGCTCGAGTTACAGAACTATTTGCTGGCGTTTCTGGCCCATCACATCGCGGCCACCGGGCTTGCCATTCTTTGCGGCACGATGCTGTTGCGACCGAGCCTGTATCTGGCGCTATTGCAGGGTTGTCTGATCCTGTACATGGACGTTGCTTATCTCGAAATTGTCCCCGTAGTCGCGGTTTTGCTGGCTGTCTATTTTGTCTGGCATGCGCTGAGCGCGCGCTCGGCGCGGCCCATCGCTTATTGGGCCGCCATCGTCCTGGCGACGTACGTTTCCATTTCTCTTCGCGATTCTACGTTGCCGGCACGGTTCCTCATCGGATTGGGCAACGGAGCGGGGTCGGGGGGCTTTGATCTGTTTGGAGAGCCGCAGCACGGACCGGTGTCGTATCTGGCCAATTTTCTATCGCTGCGCGCTTTCCATATCAATGCAATCTTCAGCTTGAATCCCTGGATTCAGGGCATAGCGGTTCTGGCCGGAGTGGCCTCCGTCGTCATCGGGCTTTACTGGACGGGCGTGCGCCAGCGGCATTTGTGGGTCCTCCTGGTGGCCGCGATCGTCGTGGTCGCGCATATCGACCGGGGAGCCTTGTTCGCTGGCAAGCTCCAGCTATTGAGCCCTATCTATCAGGGGCCCAAGGCGTTCCTGTATTTTCACTTTCTGTTCGTGGGCATGGCGGTGGCCGGGGCACTGACCATGCGATTCCGGGCGCTGCCGCCCGCGGCCACGCTGGCGCCCATGGCGGTTTGGTACCTGCCGGTGATTGTGACAGGGCTGCTGTTCGTAGTCAGAGAGCAGGCTTGGCCCGCGATTTGGAGCGTCAACGACGACTTGGCCTTAGCCGCGAAAATACCGGTGAGCGGGCGAGTAATTTTGGGGTCGAACCGGTCGGCCGAAGATAATCTGTGGGCGCAGCTACTAGCTTATTCCGGCTCGAAGGGAACCATTCAAATGGCAGCGGACAACAAGGGTGGAACGCCCGCGGGATATCTGGTGGCCAACCAGATCTACGCGATCGAAAGTCGGGGTCAATTCTCGGCCCGGAGCCTACGATCGCCCTGCCCCTCGCCGTTAGGCCGATCGCAAGGTTTCACCCTTTGCCCCAGCCTGCCGAACACGTTGGCGACCGACCTGCGGCTACGGGGCACGCTGGCGGGGTGGGATGCACCGGTACAACCAATCGCCACTTGCGGAGACCAGGGTTACGCGGTCTACGTGGGTTTGAAAAGGGTAGCGCCCGGAAAGGCGGCATTCACCATCAATTTCGGGGCGCAGCCGGCTGACGTGAGCGAGGCGTTCGATCTGCAAGAGGGGCGGCCCTTCGAGTTCGTCTTGCATCTGAAGCGCACGGGGGACGCTGTGAGAATTGAGAATGGAGCCGGCACGGCGGTGGAGAAGACGATTCCCGGAGCGTTCTTCTTCAAGAACTGCGCGCTCGTAGTGGGGCAGAATCTCACCGAAATCGGCGTCGTTTCCAAACAATTTAATGGACAACTTGAGGGCGACATTCAGCCCTAGGCAATGACCGCGCCACGACGCTGCGCTCCATTCTAAGTTCCGGAGTTGAGGGTGGAGCCGTGGTGTCGCGCCAACAGTTACTCGGCTCAGGCTTTCCGAGACCGGGTCGGATGCGCGAAAGCGTGCCCGGCCCTTTTCGCACAGTCTTTCGATAACAGCCAACGGGAAACTTCCACGACAAGCCATTCGGCCAACTTTCCTCGAACGCTGTTTTCGACCAACCTCCGGATTGCCGGACTACTTGGCCGGGATCTTACAACCAGATCTGCGAGTAAGGCGTCATACTTTGTGTTGAGATAATTACTCAAAGAACTATTAGCGCAGCCAAACTCTTTCACTAATCGGATGACGGCCCAGGACGGCCCTGCGCGATGGTTTCTTCTACACAGCCGGACTTGTAAAAGAAGCCCACTTCCGCCCGCCGGTCAGCTTCCGGAAGCTCATTGGCACCAGGAATATCTGGCCTAGAGGCGTACACCCCAATGAACCGGGTAGCATTGGGGTGCTCAACGACGATTCCAGCTTCTGAGAGATAGTGTGTCCTTTCACGAATGATGACCGGAGCGCCAGACATGCCTTGACGTGTAGTAGCGTCAATAAGCACTCGACGTTGCGTACGCTCAGTTTCAAGGTGTGGTTCTGATGCAATGGCACCACTCTTCCAGATCGGCGTCTCGACAAAATGGGTAAATCCAAGGGGGTAGCCGAGCACAAACACTTGGGACCCAACGCTAATAGCCATGTCGTTCTGGCTTGCGATCTCATTGATCCCGCGAATGTAGTAGTCTTCGCGATTGAGGTCCAGTCGGAGCACGCCGACGTCAACCGCAGGGCCTGTTTTGTGTTGATACCACTTTGCCGAACCCTGATCGTCAAATAGTGAAGCAGACAGATCTTGAATTGAAACGTCCGAAGTACCTTCGGAGCTCCTCTGGTTCCTGATGAGCCGGAAGACGATTCGATCGGGAGCGCATGGCCTTCATGCAGAGGCTGGTTCGGTGGGCAGGCGCTTCGCCCGGACAAAACGTGCCAGTTGGTAACCAACCATAGGGCGTCGTCGCCGCCAACTTTTCCGGTATAAAAGAACCCTGTTGCGCTACCAAGCCTCAACTCGCCACGATACGGCTGAAGGCGTACAACTGCGAAGTTGAGGGCATCAACATTCGACAATGGGCTGTTGTGGTTCATAGAAAAGATTGAAAGCTCCTGTTGAAGAACATTCCGCTTAAACGGGTGATCGACAGAAAAACAACGCTTTCCGTCAGGGTATTTGTACGTACTTTGCGCAGTGGCTCGAAAGGCGTTGCTGACGAGTGTCGCTAAGGGTCAGTCTCACATTCCCGGGGACGGTTTACGTGCAATCCTAACGCGTAGCTCTAAGCGTCTATTCGCAATGCAAGAGCTAGAGCGCAATACCGGAAGGATTCGAGCAAAGCTCAGTTGAAGAGTTGCTCTTGCTCGCGGTAGATGTGACGCCGGCGAGCAGGGCATACCTCAATGCGCCGGCTCAAACAGACGGAAACACTTCACTTTTGGGCTGGCTTTGGGGTTGGCGATTTAACGGTATCGAATCGGTGTGATCGAGTTGAATTTCGCGTCAGGTGGCGGTTTCACTTGGACAGATAGTCGGCACGTCGAACCGCACTTTGTCCGAATTGCTCTTAGATTCAGTGATATTCGGAAGTTGGCCATAAGTCCCGCTCTAGGAAACGAAGAAAGCCCCAATGGCGAAAAAGGGGCCCCGCCTCGTTAAATCACCGCCGTTACAGGGGAACCAAACCTACCCCCGCCCTCACCCCGGCCGCTCCTGAGCCTCGCTCGAATCGCTGAAAATCTCCTCCCGGATGATCCGGTCCGTCGCCTCCCGCAAGTACTGCTCCAACGCATCCCGCAACTGACAATACTCCGGCCACAGCACCCGGTCCAAAAACGAACGATCCACCTTCAACATCAACGTCGTATGCCGCTGCCGCCGATACCGGAACGGCGCTAACCCATACCGCCGGCACAACGCCGACAGCAGACGCCGCTGCCACTGGTCGCTCAACGAAAACTGCATCTCCACGAGCGGCTCTTCAAAAACGACCCGTGGCCCGCTTCGCGTTTCCGGTTGCGACGACTTCAACGCCTCCTTCACCCGCGCCATCGCCGCCCCCGCGGCCTCTCGCTCTCCGGCGGTCTGAGCCCCTTCAAACAACGCCGCAATCTTCCGCAGCCGCTCCCGCAACTGCTCCTCAGTCATCGCCACGCGAACACCGTCACCTCACCAGTTTCCAAAAATACAAATCCCGCCCCTCGGCACCTGTTTCCCATACCCCATCATATTGCCAACCCGGGGGGCGAACTTCGCGCGCGCCCCCCCCGGCCCCACAAGCGTTACTGCGGCAACCCGGCCTTCTTCATATCCCCAGCTTTAAATATGCTCAGCGCTCCCAAGTCAATATACTTCTTCACCGCCGCATTAACCTCCTCCACCGTCAACGCCGCCACCTTCGCCTCCATCTGGGCCGACCAATCCATGCGGCGTCCATGAAACTCATAGCCGGATAACATCCCTAACAGCGTCTGATCCTGCGTTCGCTGCACCTGTTGCGCCTGCAACCAAGCCTTCTTCCCCTTCGCCACTTCCTCCGCCGAAAATCCTTCCGTCAGGATCTTGGTGAACTCTTCCTTCACTCCATTCTCGAGCTTCGCCAGATTCTCCGGAGCCAGAATCGCAAACACCTGCATCGAACCACCGTTCTCCTTCGTACCGGCCCCCAGACTAGAGCCCGCTCCGTAGCTCCAGCCCTCCTTCTGACGGAGACGATTAAACAAACGCGAATCAGCGTTCTGCCCAAACAGGTAATTGGCAAAGGATATCGCCGGATAGCCCGGGTCTTCGTCCGTCAGGGCGATGTTCATGCCAGCCATAAACATGGCATTAGCCTTGTCGGGAGTGTTGATCGTCTTGTTCACCGCTTCCGCTTTCTTATAGACAGACAAGGTCCGCGCATAACCCTTCGGCGATTTCCAATCACCCAGCAGTTCCCGCAACTGTTTTTCCACCGCGGCAGGATCAAAATCGCCCACCACCGTAATCACTCCGCCGCTCGTCCCCCCGAAGAACTGCTGGTGAAACGCCTTGACATCATCCAACTTGGCCGCCTTCGTCGCTTCGATGCTCTCTTCGAAAGTCTTCACGGCGCGGATGTCGCCCTTCGGATACGGACGCAAATGCTTAGCCAATTGCAAACCCGCCAACGCTTGAGGCTCTCGCAGATTCGCCTCGTAACTGGCCAGAATCGATTGCTTCAGGGTGTCGAACTCCCGCTCCTCAAAACTTGGCTGCCGTAACACCTCCACCGCCAGACTCAGCGCCCCAGCCAAATTCTCGCGCGTCGTCTCCACATTCGCGGCCCCGAAAGTGGCCCCCCCTCCTACGTTCAGGCGCAACTTCAGCTTGTCCGCGGCGTCTTGAATCTGTTGCCGCGTCTTGGTCTTCGTACCGCGCATCAACATCGACCAAGCCAAACCAGCCGAATCCTCGATGCCAAACAGAGACTTCTCGTCACCCACCCGCAGCGTGATCCGTCCATAAACAGTATTGCCCCGATTCTTCTTCGGCATCATCACCAATCTCATGCCGTTCGGAAGCGTCGCGCGCTTGGTGCGGCCATCAATGTTAGCCGGACTCGGGTCAAACACCTCTCCCTCGGCCATGGCCGCCCGGCCCTTGTAGTTCGTCACTAAATCGGTAAAGTCCGGCGGAGGCGGAATTTCGGCGCGGTCCGGCTTTTCTACCGGAATAAACGAACCCACAGTCCGGTTATCGTCTTTCAAATACGCCTTAGCCACCCGCTGCACATCCTCCGGAGTAACCTTCTGTAACCGGTCCCGGCCGACAAACAGCATCCGCCAGTCCGCCATCGAAGCAACCTCGCTCAACGAAATCGCGATCTGCTGCGAATTGGTCATCATCAGCTCAATCTGTTTGTTCAGGTTGCCTTTCGCCCGGTCCACCTCTTCCTTGCTCGGTGGCTCTTTTACCACCCCTTCCAACGTGGCGTACATCGCCTTCTTCGCTTCGTCCAGGGACTGATCTTTCCGCACCTGCGATCCGAACATCAGCAACCCCGGATCCGCCCCCTGCAGGCCGAATCCAAAAACTCCCGCCGCCTTCTTACTCTCCACCATCGATTTGTACAAACGTCCCGACGGGTTATTCCCCAGCACCGCGGATAAAACTTCCAGCGCCTCGGAATCAGGATGGATACCGGAGGGAATATGGTAAGCCGCCAGCAACATCTGCATGTCCCCTACCCGGCGCACCGTTACCGTGCGTTCTCCATCCTGCGTCGGTTCCGTCGTCCAAATCTTGTCCAGCTTCCGTTCCGGCCGTGGAATTGCCCCAAAGTTCTTTGCCACCAATGCCAGCGCTTTGGCTTCGTCAAATTTCCCGGCAATCACCAGCACCGCGTTATCGGGCTGGTAATACTTGCGGTAGAACCCTTGCAACCGTTCAATCGGTACATTTTCGATATCGGCCCGCGACCCGATAGTCGTCTTGCCATAGTTATGCCATTCGTACGCCGCCGCCTGCGTCCGCTGCATCAGCACCCGCATCGGGCTGTTTTCGCCCGCTTCAAACTCATTGCGGACCACGGTCATCTCCTTATCCAGGTCGCTTTTGGCGATCAGCGCATTCACCATCCGGTCGGCTTCCAACTCAATCGCCCATTGCAGATTGTCATCGGAAGCGTTCACGGTCTCGTAGTAGTTGGTGCGATCGAGCCAAGTACTCCCGTTGAACTGCGCGCCATGGTCGCTTAGCTCTTTAATGATGTTGCCCCGGCTCTTCGTCGGCTTAAAGACCATATGCTCCAGCAGGTGAGCCATTCCGGTCTCCCCGTAGTTTTCGTGCTTCGATCCGACAAGGTAGGTGATGTTAACGGTCAGTTTCGGGCTGGAAGCATCAGGAAACAGAAGCAACCGCATTCCGTTCGTTAATCGATATTCCGTAATGCCTTCCACCGTCGACAGCTTTTGTAAGCCGCCGGGGAGAGCGGGTTGCCCCATCAGCAACCCAACCGAGGAAAAAGTCAGAAATAAGAGCATTGCCGACAGCGGAGTTTTCAGTTTCATAATCGTTGCTTCTGTTCTGTAGAATATCGTCATTTTCGTTTTGCGTTTGGAGGGCGTCGTCTATAGGAACTGCGCAAGTCGCCGGAAAGGGGGGCCAACGCTCTACCGCACAACCAATTCTGCGTGCCTCCTCTGCCTGAGAACCATAAAACCCGAATCTACAATCAAAAGCCTTCAGCCCAATTGCCCGGTCAGCCAACTCTTGGCGAATTGCCAGTCCCGCTTAAGCGTGGCGACGGAAATCCCAGGTGCTTCCGCGGCTTCGGCGTCGCTAAGGCCGCCGAAGAAGCGCAGTTCGACGGTCTTGGCGGCCCGGGGATACAGTTCTTCGAGCCGTCCTAGTGCTTCGTTCACGGCCAGCAACCGGTCGTCAATTGCAATGGCGGGGGCGTCGGAATCCCAGAGCGAAAGTTTCACGACGTCTCCTCCACGCTTCTCGCTTTGGACCCGGCGGGCATGGTCGACTAAAACTCTCCGTAACTGTTGCGCGGCCACGGCGTAGAAGTGGGCGCGATCCTTCCAATCGATCGGCTCGGAGCGGCAGAGGCGAATATAGGCCTCGTGCATCAGGGCCGTCGTTTGCAAAGTGTGTTCCTTACTCTCCCGGCGCATCTCGCGGGCGGCCATCTCGTGCAACTCACGGTAGACTACTTCCATAAGTTGATCGGCGGCTTTCGCATCGCCGAGCCGCCAACCGTGAAGCAGTTCTGTGATGGCTGGAGAATCGTTGGGATCCATTGCAGACGATTATGAGCTACTTTTTGATAGTGCCGCGCTAACCTACGCGGAGAGCCTTCCAATGACGCCCGACGAACTCAGCCGAATGTGCGCGAGACGCCAAATTACGGGACCAAGTCGAGTTGCTCGTGCACGCTCACGCCAACATCCCGACGTGGTTGCACCGGCCCGCCGTAGCGCCCGCATTGGTACTCCCTCAACTGGAAGGCCGGCGTTTGAACGGTTACACGTTGCTTCGCGAGATCGGGCGGGGCGGCATGGGGACGGTCTATCTGGCGGAGCGTTCCGACGAGATGTTCCACCGGCAGGCGGCCATCAAGCTTGTCACGTCGACCGTCGACGCGACCCGGTTCCAGCACGAGCGGGAGATTCTGGCTTCGCTCGATCATCCGAATATCGCTAAATTGCTGGATGCGGGCGTGACGCAGGAAGGTTGGCCGTACTTCGTGATGGAGTTCGTCGACGGTCAACCGATTCATCGGTGGTGCGAGGAGCGGAAGCTGAACACAAGCCAACGGGTGGCTTTGTTCGGCGGCGTTATTGATGCTGTCCGTTACGCCCATCAGCATCTAGAGGTGCACCGCGACTTAAAGCCGAGCAACATCTTCGTGACCACGGAGGGCGTCGTGAAGCTGCTCGACTTCGGAATCGCGAAGGTCCTGCCTCGCGCGATCAGCGAGGAGCCGCCGGAGACCGAGACATTTTCAATGTTGATGACGCCCGAATATGCGAGTCCGGAGCAAGTGAAGGGCGCGCCGGTCACTACGCTTCCGATGTGTATTCGCTGGGGGTCGTCCTTTACGAATTGCTAACAGGGCAGCGGCCCTACCGGTTGCAGCGGGCGGCGAAACAGGAGATGGCCCGGGTGATTGCGGAAGATGAACCGGCTCGTCCGAGCCAGGTCGTGGACCGGCAGATCAGCGAGGGATTGGCCGGTGATCTGGATTCGATTCTGTTGATGGCGCTGCGGAAGGAACCGGAACAGCGGTACAGCTCGGCGGAATCATTCGCTGATGATCTGAAGCGGCATTTGGAGCAGCGTCCGATCCAGGCGCGGGAGGCGACTCCGTGGGAGCGGTTTATGCGGTTCCGGCGCCGCAATCCCGGCGGATTCGTCGCCGGGGCTACCGTGGGAACGTCATTTATCGCCGGACTGGTGGCAGTGGGTTGGCAAGCCCGGAACGGTCTTCAGGCCGCTGCGCTGGATTCAGGCACGAAACTATTCTTCGCGCCTTTTTGGCTGTTCTTTTGCGGTTTCGGCGTGAGTACCGTTTGTGCGGTGGCCTATTTTTCGAAGGCGAGGAAGTCCTTGCAGTGGGGTGCTGCCGTCGGCGGCCTTTTTCTAGGACTAGGAATGGTTGGCCGGGCGCGCTTCGAAAACAGGTTGGGCTGGTGGAGCAGCCGCGTTCCAGGGCAAGAGGATCCGCTTATGCTTTTTTCGCCGTTGAGCTTCTTGGCCGCCTCGCTCGTGGGCGCGGCTCTGCTGTTGCTTCTCTCCGTCGTCGGACGCCGATTTGGCTGGCGGGGCCAAACCGCCTCGCTGGTAGTTTTGGCCTCTTGCCAGGTCGTGCGAGAGCGTATTCGGTTTGGGGAGTTGATTCCGGGACTTAGTTTTCAGCCGGGTGTGTTCCCGATGGTCAGCGGTGCGGGCACCGTTGTCGCCTTTGGAGCTGTAGCCTTGCTGGTGATGAACCTGATAGCAGGCCGGGAGCACAAATGACGCCGAAGGACCTCAGCCGCATCCGGGAAATCTACGAGCAGGCGTTTGCTCTGAGCACGGAGGAACGAGAAGTTTATCTAACCGCCGAATGTGCGGACGACGCCAAATTACGGGACCAAGTCGAATTGCTCGTGCACGCTCACGCCAAAATCCCGACGTGGTTGCATCGGCCCGCCGTAGCGCCCGCGTTAGTACTCCCTCAACTGGAAG
>Ga0105047_10017538_pt1 | contig 11154 bp, 11 predicted proteins | sample MAT04_FD_78384 | JGI IMG/M metagenome (GOLD analysis project Ga0105047, IMG submission 78384) | Freshwater microbial communities from Lake Fryxell liftoff mats and glacier meltwater in Antarctica - MAT-04 (megahit assembly) | ecosystem: Environmental > Aquatic > Freshwater > Ice > Liftoff...
ATCGAGCACTTCATCCATCGCTTCAACCGAATTAAGGAGAAAGAGGTTGCGGGCGTGTCGGAAACCGCAATGGCGATCTTGCTGGATCATGACTATCCGGGCAACGTGCGCGAAGTGGAGAACATCATCGAGCACGCGTTTGTGCTCTGCCGCGGCGGGCTCATTCAGCCCGAGCATCTGCCGCAGGAGTTACGGCGAAAGTTCGGGGGTGATCTTGCCCATGCACGGTTTACTACCCTTCAAGACATGGAGGGAACGATGTTGCGCGATGCCCTGCGAAGGCACAATGGCAACCGAACTGCTGCGGCTCGCGATTTAGGGATTCATCCGACAACCCTGTTACGCAAGGCCGAGTCGCTTGGAATCACGCTCCCGGTCGAAGATGGTCGCAACCATCATGAACACACCTGAACTGACCGCTGCATTTTGCGTTGGTGTTCGGTGGCATACCACTGCATTTCGCAGCGATCGTCAGCGCTTACCCGCTGCACACATCGCTGCTAAGATCCGTCACCATCAGGCTTTGTAATACAATCGCTAAGTTGGCGATCTCTGGTACGGCTTCTGCTTATCCGAAGAGGATGAAAGTCGCAGTCCCGATCTGGGAGGGCCGGGTTTCTCCCGTACTCGACGTTGCCCAGCGGATTGTCCTCGTAGAGTTCAGGAGTGAGGGCGAATGCTCCCGTGAAGATCGACGGCTGTCCCAACAGGTGGCGAAGGCGGAGGAGTTGGCGGCGTGGGGCGTTGAAGTTGTGCTCTGCAGCGGCGTTTCAATGGAACTGGTGCGCAAACTCAACGGCCTTGGCCTCTCTGTCATACCGCACCTGTGCGGTGAAGTGGATGAGGTGCTCACAGCCTTTCGATGCAATCGCTTGGGCGATCAATCCCTGACGATGCCCGGCTGTCACCATCGGCACGATCACGGGGAACCGCTAGCAAAACAACCTCCGAAGCGCCGTCGATCTGCACGCGGCACAAAGGAGGGGAGATGAACAAATCCCACACAAATCGTCAGGGAGCATCCACTGATCGGCGATTGGAAAAACTGGTGGGCATCGAGGTGGTTTATGTCTGATGCGCGTGCCACATTGGGTCCACCCGATCAACCAGACGGGATGCCAGCAACATTGCGCGGACGGTTTAGAATGACCCTTGCGGAATTGCGAAGGCACGCGCCTTTCACCCTGCTTGGCACTGTAACTGGCATCATCCTGATGCTGGTGTTGGTGATGGCAGCGGTGCCACGGTCGATCTCCGAATCAGCGTTCTGGACGCTGCATCCTCTGCATGTGCTGCTGAGCGCGATTGTCACTGCGGCGATGTACCGGTTGCATGGCGGGCGAGGTTGGTGGCAGATTCTTCTGGTCGGCTACTTCGGCTCAGTTGGACTCACCACTGTCAGTGATTCTCTGATTCCATTCGCGGGAGAATGGCTGCTTGATCTTCCGCGTCGCGGCGTCCACTTGGGCTTCGTCGAGAAGTGGTGGCTGGTCAATCCGCTGGCCCTGGCGGGGATTGCGATTGGTGTGGCCTGGCCGCACATGCGTGTCTCGCATTCAGCACACGTTTTGTTGTCCACCTGGGCGTCGCTCTTCCACTTGATCATGGCACTTGGCGGAAGTTTGGCTTGGACGCTGCTGCCGCTGGTGGCTGTTTTTCTGTTCCTGGCCGTGTGGGTTCCCTGCTGCACGAGCGACATAGTATTTCCTCTTCTCTTTCTGCCTCGAAGATCCATCCGGGATGTTGGGGCAGCACGTGCAAGGCATGAAATGCCAGAATCAATGCAGCCGGAGCATAAATGATCTCAGATTCCCATCAGACCGATGTGATCTCGATGGAATCCAGCCGCGACGTTGCGCGACTGGAAGCAACTCCCAAATTGAAAGGTAGAAGCATCTCATGCGTATAGCTGTTCCCATACTCGATGGACTCTTGTCTGACCACTTCGGCGAATCGCCGATGGTGGCATTATTCGATGTAGACGAAGCCGCGAAAAACATCCTGTCGCGACGTGATCTGCCAACACCGCCGCACCGACCCGGCGTGTTGCCGGTGTGGATTGCCGAGCAGGGCGCTCAAGTGGTCATTGCCGGCCGCATGGGCGAGCGAGCACAAGCCCTCTTTGCACACAGGGGAATTCTTGTGGTCGCGGGCGCATCCGCTCAACCGCCCGACCGGGCGGTCATGGACTGGTTGCAGAAGCAGCTGGTCACCAACCTCCAGGCGTGCGGGCACGACCACCACGCCGGCGAGCACGGCTGCAACGACCATGGCGACCACGGACATGACCACCACCGCAACCACTGATCTGCGAACGCATCATCATCCCGACTGCTTCGTGTGCAGCCCGACTTGCGCGCACGGGTTACGACTGTGTCTCACCTTGGATGAGAGCGGTGTTGCGGCCGGCGAGTTCGCGTGCGATTCGCAATATGAGGGCTACAGCGGCGTGTTGCATGGCGGGATCATCTCAGCGTTGCTTGATGGGGCAATGACCAACTGCCTGTTCCTCCACGGACAAGTGGCGGTAACGGCTGAACTGGCGGTGCGATTCCGTCATCCGATCCTGCTCGAAAGGCCCGCCCATGTGAAAGCATGGATCACAGTCGCTGAACCGCCCGTTTTCCGGTTGAAGGCGCGGATCGAGCAGGACGGGATCGTGAAAGCGGCAGCCCAGGCGGCATTCATGTTGCCCGGTTCGTGTCTACAACGAATACAGGAGGCTCAACGATGAACTGCAGACTGACCGTCCTCGTTGAGAACACCGCTCGTAAATCGGGACTGGTGGCGGAGCATGGTCTTGCGTTTTGGATTGACACTGGCACGCACCGCGTGTTATTCGATACCGGTCAGCATCACGCCCTTGCTGACAATGCCAGTCGATTAGGCATTTACCTTGACACCGCCGACGCCATTGTGCTGAGCCACGGTCATTACGACCATACTGGCGGCCTGCACTACGCGTTCAATCTGGCCCGGCATGCCAGATTATTCTTGCATCCACAGGCACTGATCTCCCGGTTCGCGGGACGAGATGGATCGGGGCGCGAGATTGGTCTTGCATCCATCACGGATCAGGAGCTACGTCAGGAAGAACAACGCCTTGTTTGGACTACTCAGCCAACTGAGATCGTCCCCGGTATTTTTACCACTGGCGAAATCCCCCGCCGCACAGACTATGAGGACACGGGTGGCGACTTCTTCCTCGATATCAACTGCCGCGTTGCAGATCCGATCCCAGATGATCAGGCAATTTATATCGACACCGCTTCCGGCGTCGTTGTCGTTCTAGGTTGCGCTCACGCTGGCGTGATTAATACGCTGGACTACATCCATCAGATCACGCACCGGCCAATTCATGCAGTCTTCGGGGGCACTCATCTACTCAACACTTCCAAGGAGCGCTTGAACAAGACCATTGATGCCCTGCGGGCGATGGATATTTCGATTATCGCTCCAGCGCACTGCACCGGACCTCGCGCCACTGCGGCGTTGTGGACGGCGTTCCCCGAGCAAATTGCTGATTGCTCCGTCGGCACGCAATGGGCATTTCCCATGATCTCAGCGATGGGTGTGCAACAATGACTGCATTTACGACAATTGATCAGTGCACCACCCACAACGCCGGCCTCGGACGACTGCCCGCAACTGCCTCGGAAACTGCACGAAGCGACAGTGTGTGCTTTTCATCAGAGTACGGAGAAAGAGTTCCATGAAACGATCCGCTCTCAACTTCATCGTCGATGCCATCGCAACAGCCATCATGCTTGGGATGATCGCCACCGGCATTATTATTCGCTTTGCTTTGCCCCCGGGCAGCGGGAGCGCCAGGGCCTTGTGGCAACTGACCCGTCATCAATGGGGCGATTTGCACTTCTGGCTATCTCTGGCCGTCGTGGCGATTGTGGTTCTGCATCTGACCCTGCACTGGACGTGGGTCGTCTCGATAGTACGTGGCTGGATTGTAGGATCCAATCAAGGCGCACCCAGCCCGCGGCTGCGCGCGACGGCGGCTGTCGCCACCATGCTGATCGTATGCGGGGCTGTTCTAGGCTTCTGGTGGACTGCGGTCCGGTCGGTTCAGCCTGTCGGATCCTTTCAAACGAATGCTCCAGAACATCGGACCGAAAACACGGGCATTCGAGGCAACATGTCACTGGCAGAGACTGCCACCGCCCTGGGATGTTCTGTGGAACAAGTAAGACAACGCCTGGGCTTGCCTGTCAGCGTGCAGGAGAGTGAGCGACTGGGCCAGATCGCCAGAGAGAGAGGAACAACGATGCAGGAGATGCGACAACGGCTGGACGCGCCTGTCGCAGAACCACAACGGTGAGGTAAACATAATGATCAATCGAAATGCAGTACTGGAAATGGAATACCTGAACTGCCGGTGCATGCTGTTGGAACTGGCGGCCGCGCTGGATCGTTACGATCGAGCCCCCTGCTCACCCGGCAAAGAGACGCCAGCCGATGAACGCTTGATGTTGCTGCGGCAGGTCATCCGGATCCTCGCTGAGCCCAGCGACCAACCGGATCGCGCCAAACGAATGCTGCAACTGATGTCCGACCCAGTGGATTGAATTTGTCGTTGACTGCTTGTACGCGGAGGATTTTGTGTATTACATCCAACCTCACTATCACGGTATCTCGCGGACCACCGATGACTACGAACGCATGGCGCAGGCCGGTGTGGTGGCAGTTGGCGAGCCCTCGTTCTGGGCGGGTTTCGATCGTCACTATCCTCAAACGTTTCTCGACTACTTCCGCCAGATCAGCGAATTTGAGCCGACCCGCGCGGCGCAATACGGCATTCGCCATTACTGCTGGATCGCCGTCAATCCCAAGGAATCGGAGAACCTCTCAATTTCGCGCGAGGTCATGGCGGCGATGCCAGACTTTCTCGACAAACCAACCGTTCTGGGCATCGGCGAGATCGGCCTGAACAAGAATACGCGCAATGAACTGACCATCTTTCGCGAACAGATGGAGATGGCCATCAGGCGGCATGAACTCGTGCTCATCCACACTCCGCATCTGCGAGACAAACTGAAGGGCACGATGCTTACGTTGGATCTCTTGCGTGAGCTGCGCGCCGATCCCGCGCGGGTCTGGATTGACCACGTGGAAGAGCACACGATCAAAGCGGTGCTTGACGGCGGCTACTGGGCGGGCATGACGCTCTATCCGCAGACGAAGATGAGCCCACGCCGGGCGGCAGACATGCTGGAGGTCTACGGTGTCAGCCGGCTTCTGGTGAATTCCTCGGCCGATTGGGGACCAAGCAGCCCATTCACGCTTCAGGAGTGTGCGATGGAATATCGCCGTCGCGGTCACACCGAGCAGGAACTCATCGAGATCTTCCACAATAATCCGGCCAGATTCCTCGGCCAGAATCCGAAATTTGACATTTGCCCAATACGAATTGGCTATGAGGCGATCGCAGCATCATAGCAGAAGCACATAGGCACGCATTGATTGAATTCTCTCCCATGACACCTCGGCACGGGACAGTGCTCTCGCTGATCGGCAACACACTCTGGATACCGCTCCACTTCAAGCCCGACAGGGTCGACGGATAAACGAACCTGGCAACTTCTTCGCAAGGCACAACGCATCGAAGTGTGAACCGGGTAATCCGCCACCGCGCGTCTCCGCATGCAGCTATGATGACTCTGCACTCAAATCCAATCTTACCAGCCCACTGATATTCACTGGTAGCGGCAATGCAATGTTCCTTCCGCCATCGCCCGCAGATTCTCCACCGGGGCGTCAAAGAAGTGATCGCTCGCGGAGCAGATATACCCGCCGCCCAAGCCGAACGACTCGAAGAGGCTTTTTACTTCTTCTTTAACTTGTACCGCCGTGCCTTTTGTAAGAATGCCGTGCTGGTCGAGTCCGCCGATAAGGGAGACTTTGCTTCCCAAAACGCGTTTGACGGTGCTTCGGTGTTCCCGATGGATGTCGCCACCAACACCAGGCGGGCTCAGGGTCTCGCTGGCATCACACCCATTGCGGGGGATGTTGTTCAGAATCGCCATCATCCCGCCACAGGTATGATAAACGACGGGCAATCCCACCTCGTGCAGCGCTGCGATCACGCGTTCGTCATAGGGGACACAAAATTCGTCAAACATCGTCGGGCTGATGACCGTGCTGCTTGCGGTTCCCCCACCGTGTTCGATCAGGTCGTATCGCGCGCCAGCCATTTCGCGCTGAACATAATCCGCTTTCCATTCCGCGATGGTATTTAGAAAATGATGCACAAACGCCGGCTCGTCCATCGCCCAGAAGATTGCCTCCTGCGTGCCGAGAAGGGAACAAAAATCCTGCCACACCCCCGGTTGGCCCCACATGTCGACAAATCCGCGGACGATGCCGGCATCACCCGTGCGGTCGTACCAGCGGCTGAGCAAAGCGCGGTCAAGTCGCTGCGGCGGGCGGTGAGACAGATAGATCTCGGCGTCCTGCCGATTCTTGATCATGTGCTCGGTCACATAGGTGGTAACCGGGCTCGATGCAGTGACGAAAGTCAGTTCGCCATCAGGAGTTGCGATGCTGTGTCGCGTCACCTGGTGGCCGTCCTGCACGCCCATCGATTCTTCATTCACACGCCAGCTTGGCGAGTCGTCAAACCGTGACAGCTCGGACGGTGTGATCGAAGCATCCAGCCCGACCGCGAGAAACGCCTCGAGTTGATCGACGCCCTTCATATAGCGATCCAGGTGATACTGCTGCCACTGGTGGATCGTCACCGGCAGGCGGTCGGGCACGCCGCCACGCAACGCTGTCATCATCCGCTCTTTGGAGGTCATGGACATGGAATCTGACTCCCCGTGTTAATGAAAGTTCCGGGACTGGGATTCACGATAGCGTGCCATCTCAGGATAGCATTTTCCCGGATCGGCGTATTTGTTTGCGCCATTACTGCGGTCGCGTCCGCGGGCAAGATAGACATGGTGCACCTTTGAATAGTTCGCTGCATTAAGCACCACGTAGCTTGGCATATACCGCATCGTATACCCACAGCGGCGGATCGAACTGGTGTTGGCCTCCGAGCCGTGCATCAGCTTGCCATCGTGCAGACTGGCCTGGTTCTGCTGAAGCTCGATCGCGACCGCCTTTGCAGGGTCGAACTGATGCTTCTGAATTTCGGTGGGAAAGACGTTCTTTGCGGGATCCACCTGCTCGTACTCACTGAAACCGTGGTCGTGCGTCCGAGGGATGACTTTCATACAGCCGTTCTCCAGCGTGCTGGCATCCACCGCCAGCCACACGGTGCAGACTTCCATCGGGCTGAGCATATCCCGCCAGTAATAGCTGTCCTCGTGCCAGGGGACGCGTTTGCCGTTGCCCTTGGGCTTGCAGATGAAATGACTTGAAAACAGCACAATGTCGGGCCCGATGATCGGTTCGACCAGGTCCAGCACCTCGTCCGCAAACAGCCATTCGAACAGCTTTGTATCATTGAAGTGCGGCACGTCCATCGCCTCCGGTCTGACCTCGGGCGCAAGCGCTGCGAGTTTCAGATCGAAGTGCCGCCGCAAACCTTCAAACTTCGCCTCCGGAAAGATCCGCTCGCCGTACTTGAGATATCCCTCTGTCCGGTATTGCGAAAGCTGTTCCTTGCTGAGCCGTCCGCCCCGAGTTGCGATTGGTGTTTCCATGACCTCACTATGATGTACATGGCAGATAATGTCCTATCACTTATTGATATTACTTATGTTATATTGATGGAATGCAGCGGCTGCTTCTGCGGGATTTTTTGCGGCGCGGGGAACACTGTCACTTTGCTGGTGTAACACTCTCCTCGATCTCGCGACGAAACGAACACACGCACGATTTCGCGGAAGCCTTCCTCGTTCTCTCGGGATCTGGACGCCATGCGATCAACGGCCAGTTCCATCCGCTTCAGAAAGGAATGCTGGTCGCGGTCAGGCCGGAAGACGCCCACTACTTCATGTTGCCCGATGATGATGAACTACAGATCGTGAACGTGGCATTCCGCATGAACTCGTGGAGACTGCTATGGAGGCGGTACTTTGATGCCAGGGACCCGATGTCACGGAATGCCTCCGCACGTCATCGAATGCTGTCTCCGGCAGAGGGCAACGCCATCATGCTCGCAACGGAGGACTTGCGCGACGGCAGACGCTCGAAACTGCAGACCGATCGGTTTCTGCTGCAGATAATGGAAATTCTGGCGCGGTCCTCTGAGCGCGCCCAGCCTCACGTTGCAATGCCGCGATGGCTGGCGGTCGCCTGCCAGCAGATCGAGCGGCCGGACAACTTTCGCGGCGGAACACCTGTGCTGGCTGAACTGGCAGGACGCTCTCCCGAACATGTTGCCCGCACGCTGCGACGATGCATCAACCAGACCCCAACCGATGTGATCAACGCCGCCCGCCTCAAGTATGCAGCCGATCGTCTCGCAGGGGGAGACGCGAAGATTCTCACGATCGCGCTCGACTGCGGGCTTTCGAACCTGGCGCATTTCTACAGCCTGTTCAAACGTCAGTACGGCGTTACCCCGCGTGCCTATCGGCTGCTGCAAAACCGTGTGGTAGGCGGTTAGGCGTTTACTGTTAGCCACGATCACGGCCCGTTCATCCGCACAACTGCTGGTCCTCGTGTCACCGGAGCTAATCAGCAAGCACCGGCAGTGCCGGTGGTTTGAGGAAGCCCTCTAAATAAGGATTGGGTCTCACTCGAATTCTAACTCTCCCCGGTCCAGATCACGCTGAAATATGGATGCTGACATATGGCGTATCTCCTCCTATGAAAGGCTTTTGATATGAATAAGTCGGAAAAACCAATAAATTTAGGGGGGGGGTTGCGTTCACCTTTAAGAAAGCGGGCGAAGGGGATCGAACCCTCGACATTCACGTTGGCAACGTGACGCTCTACCACTGAGCTACGCCCGCAGTTTCTGGGCAAATCTTGCGACAGAATTACCCGTTGGTGGAAAATATATACACCGGTCGGCGGAGGTTGTCCAGTGTGCGGCAAGGCGTTGCCAGCATGAAAACGGGGTCTACGCAAATCAAGGCTGGATGTTAAGATGTCGCTTGCCGGTGGCTCCACTGGCTTGGCAAGGGACTGTCTGAATTAAAGAGGAAGCGGATTGAGCAACCAACAGAGATCAGGCTGGCTGAAAAGGGGTTTGTTGTCGGGCGTTGCGGTCTTGTTGGTTGTTGCGCTGGGTGCGCTGACGGTGCGTGGGTGGCTGGTTCCGCCTTCCGACTCTTCGGCTCATGCGGGACACAATCACACCGGGCAGGCGACCCCGTTTTTTTCCGATCTCCTCAAAACCTACACGCCCCGCCAGGTCTGCATGTTTTACGAACAGCCCGTGATCTGGCTACACCTGATATCAGATCTGATGATCGGGGCTGCATATTACTCGATTCCGCTTGCCCTGATCTCGTTCATCCGTCGCCGCCGCGATCTGGCGTTTCACTGGATATTCTGGATGTTTGCGGCGTTCATTCTCGCGTGTGGAACAACCCATTTTATTGCCGCCGTCGATCTGTGGAAGCCACTTTATAGGGTGGACGGGCTCATCAAGCTGGTCACTGCGGCGCTTTCGGTCGGCACCGCGGTCGTGCTGTGGCCTCTTATTCCCAGGGCGATTGCCCTGCCCAGTGCGGCGCAGCTGGAGAAACGAGTTCAGCAGCGGACTTCGGAACTGGCGGAAGTGAACATCGCGCTGCGGCGCGAGATAGAAGCCCGGCGCAGCGCAGCCGAAGACCAGGCGCGGTTGGCCGCGATCGTGGCGAGTTCTGAAGATGCAATCATCGGGAAAAATCTCAAGGGCATCGTCACCAGCTGGAATCGCGCCGCCGAGAGGTTGTTCGGATACACCGCGGACGAGATGATCGGTCAGCCGATGCTGCGGATCTTCCTGCCCGAGCGGGAGTACGAGGAGCCCGACATCCTCACGCGGGTGGGTGCCGGTCAAATCGTCGCGCCCTATGAAACCGTGCGGACTGCGAAGGACGGACGCCGGATCGATTCATGGATCACCATCTCTCCGATCAAAAGTCACGATGGCGTGATTATCGGCGCATCGACCATCGTGCGCGACATCACCGCACAAAAACAGCATGCCTGCGAGCGTGAGCAGTTGCTGGCAAACGAACGAGCCGCCCGCGCCGACTCCGATCGCGCCAATCGCCTGAAGGATGAGTTTCTCGCCACGGTTTCGCATGAGCTTCGCACGCCTCTGACAGCGATTCTTGGGTGGAGCCAGATCCTTCGTCGGAGCCCGGCTACACAGTTGCTTGACGAAGGTCTGACCACCATCGAGCGTAACTCGCGCTCGCAAGCCAAGCTGATCGAAGACCTGCTTGACATGAGCCGCATCATCTCCGGCAAGCTGCGACTTGAGATCGCCGAGGTGAACCTGGTGGATGTGATCAACGACGCCGTCCGCGCCGTCGAGCCCGCCGCCATCGCAAAAGACATTCGGCTGCAGAGGCTCCTCGATCCGAAGACTCCGCAGCTTTCCGCGGATGCCGCAAGGCTTCAGCAGGTGGTGTGGAACCTGTTGACCAACGCCATCAAATTCACCCCAAAGGGCGGACGGGTGCAAATCTTCCTGGAGCGCAAAGACTCGCAATTGGAATTGTCCGTCTCCGATTCGGGTGAAGGAATCGACCCGGCATTTCTGCCCCACATCTTCGAGCGGTTTCGACAGGCGGATTCCTCAACCACGCGGCGTCACGGGGGCCTGGGCATCGGCTTGGCGATTGTACGACATCTGGTGGAACTGCACGGCGGCACCGTCGAAGCGCGCAGCGAAGGGAAAAACAAGGGCAGCACTTTTGTTGTCAGTCTGCCGATCAGGCCGGTGTTCGAGACTCCATCTCGAACCGCGATTCCGCAGGTGGGGACATCGCCGCAGCCGGAACAACCACGACCGTCGCTCGAAGGATTGCGAGTGCTGGTGGTAGATGATGAGCCCGACTCCGGCGCAATCATTCAGCGCCTGCTTGTTGCGAGCGGCGCTGAGGTCAGCACTGCCATTTCCGCTGCAGAGGCGTTTCAGCTTGTTCGCACCGGTCGCCCCGATGTGCTGCTGCTGGACATCGCGATGCCCGATGAAGATGGATACAGCCTGCTACGGCGTGTGCGAAGGCTCGATCCATCCGAAGG
>Ga0105047_10017539_pt1 | contig 11154 bp, 4 predicted proteins | sample MAT04_FD_78384 | JGI IMG/M metagenome (GOLD analysis project Ga0105047, IMG submission 78384) | Freshwater microbial communities from Lake Fryxell liftoff mats and glacier meltwater in Antarctica - MAT-04 (megahit assembly) | ecosystem: Environmental > Aquatic > Freshwater > Ice > Liftoff...
GCATTCCCTGTCATTGCAGTTGTGCCGCCTGAATTAGTTCCGCTTATAGTATATGTACCTATAGTTTGGTTACCAAATGTAATAGGTCTACCTGTTAAACCTGGAACTGTAGGAACCTGCGCAGCAATACCTTTAAAAAGGGTGTACGTTACGCCGGTTTCTGAATTTGCAAGTCCTACTGGTAAGCCTAAGCCACCTTGACAATAAAAACCCGTTCCGGTTACATTATATGTAATCGGACTGGAAATAGCATTCAGTATGGGATTTGAAGCATTACTGAAGCAAGAGGTTGCATCTGCCACAAGAGCAGTATTAGTACCTCCAATATAAGCTGAAACTTTGGTAGGATAAGGAATTGGAGTAAAGTTAAAAGTGAGGTTAGCAGCGGCAAGGGCAAAAGCTACTGAATTTGTAATCTGCAATCTGCAGACCCTGTTGCCAGTGGAGGTCGTATTAAGAATTGTTCCACTACCTGCTCCCGGAGGTGCCTTGGGAGTTAACTTTAAGGTATTCTGTCCTTGGGACCAAATAGTGCTAGTTGGTTGTTGATTACTAGGCAATTGAGAAGAGCCAGGAACAATTATAACAGTAATTGTTCCACCATTGTAAATAGCAGGGTTAACCAGAATCCCGGCTTGAATTGTTGCCAATTCAAAAGGTGTTCCCGCATTGGTATTAACAATGTTTAAATCAAATTCCAGAATACGATCTGAAACCTGAAGATCATTATTAATAGTGAAATGGAAATTCTGTGCATTCACATGCATAAAAGCCATCATCAAGATTAGAAAGAATCCGGCTTTGGTCCGTTGATTGAGTAATTTTCTCATAATGATTTTTATTTTTTATTATTTTTATTTTTTCAGATTATTGGTATTAAAAGACCGACCTATCCCTAAGTAAAGTCGAGGGATCTCCATGTTAAGTTAAGGTGTAATTACACCGATTGCCTGACTTGCATTATTATCAACAATAATCATATCAGAGCTATCGATTAATCCATCGCCATTTGCATCTTCCAGTAAATAGCCACTAGCAGCAGATGCTGATAAGTTGTCAACCGCGATCATATCGCTTGAATCGACAATACCATCACCATTCACATCTCCAGCATATATACCAAATAAACCGCTACCCAAAGACTTCATATTACTTCCATAGACCTGTGTGACGGCAGTGCTGAAGGCATAGTTTATTGTACTCCCGGCAAATGATACAGCAAGAGCACTTACCGTTTCTAAACTATTCCTGTGCTTAATGGTAATGTAGTATGAAGCATTAAAGGCAGCCGGAATTATTACCGTTGCGGTTCCGGTTGTACTCAGATTAACGCCTAACGCAGTATGAACTATATTGGCATAGTTCGATGCATCATGCAACTCAACTGTAATTTGGTCGGAAACCAAAGGATCCGGAAAAACTGGTCCAAGATCATTAAATGCCTTTCTCATGGTGCCTGGTAGAGCACTATTATAAAGTCCCTCAAGTAAAATTGATGTGAGATTCAATGTTTTTTCGCATGCATTAACTGTTACCGTTACAGGCTGGATATCAATACAACCAGTTGCAGCAGTGCCTTTAATATAATACGTACCACTTGTGGCAATTGCTGCCGCGTTTAACAATGATATTTCTGTAGTGGTTGCTGTGGCATCTTCCCAATAAGAAAAGGTAAGACTTGCATCACTTCCTGCTGTAATTGCTCCGGAAGCTATATTAACGTTTGCGGGTGAACAAACAGCCGCAGGGTCAGTAATAACAACTAATGGTATCGGATTAACTATAATGTTTACCGGAGCTGATGTTACCGGGTTAACCGATGCACAAGGCGCATTCGACAACATTTCGCAGGAAATAACATCGGTAGTTTGAGTAAGGTAGTTTGTAGCAATATATGTGAATCCAGGACTGTTTGTCCCTGCATTATTGCCATTTACCTTCCATTGGTAGGTCGGCGCATTTCCTTCATTCGCTTTGGATATTACTGAAAAGTTAAGCGAATTTCCGCCACAAACTGTGGAAGTTGTTGTACCAATGGTTATAGATGGAAGAACAGTTGTATTAACAATCATAGTTATAGGATTGGAAAAAGCAGGATTTACACTTGGGCATGTAACAGTAGAAGTCAATTCACAAAGAACTATATCGCCATTTTGTGGTGTGTAAGAATAGTTATTCGTATTGGTTCCTACAATATTGGTATTTACTTTCCACACAAAAGTTAAAGTGGAACCGATGGTGCTGGCTGATGGTGTAGCAAAGAAATTAACCGTTGATCCGGCACAAACCGGGTTCTGGGTAGCGAAAACAGACATACTCACCGGAATGATTGGATTAACAACCATGGTGATAATGTTGGAAGTGGCAGGACTGGAGGTGAGACAAGGTGTGGCATTCGAAGTCAAAACCACCTTTACCTGATCGCCATTCACAGGAGTATAAGAATAAGAAACACCCGTACCAACTGATACGTTATTCTTAAACCATTCGTAAGCAGGTGCAACACCGCCATTGACCGGGTTAGCTGTAAAAGTAACGGCGCTACCTGAACACACTGGGTTGAAATCCGCGGCCACACTTACGCTTGCCGGAAGAAGTGGATTTACAGTGATGGTGCTCACATTCGATTCAGCCGCACCATTCCAGTTGACTTTACAATCCACACGGGCCAAACGTTTAAAATACGTGGTAGCTGTCAAGGCTTCAGGGGTATAGCTGGCAGTAGTAACGGCAGGCGTAATATCCGCAAATGTAACATTGTCAGCACTGGATTGCCATTTGTAGATCAAAGTTCCGTTTTCACCAGAAGGCAGTGAAGCTACCAGCTCAGCGGGTATGTTACCACTACAGATGGCAGGTACCGCAGTAATTGCTCCACCAATGGTTGGATTGGCACAGGGAAGGTCAAATTCGTAAGCGCCAATATCTGTCATCGTCGGAAGACTCGTGCTTCTTAGGTTACCCAGAATATCTGTTGCAATGGATGCGACAGGAACTCCAAGACCATCAAGGTTGGCAGCAAGTGGGTTGGCCACATCGGGTTGTAGGGTCGTAGTTGAAACAAATCCGGGATTGCCACTAAAGTTATTACTTTGAGTAGCAGGAGCGTCCAATGAAAGGGAAGAATTTACACTACCAGATCGTGCGATGTAAACTACATTGTTGCGAACATCAGCAGTACCGCCTGCTGCTTTTTCAATTCCACGGGCAATCGCACTGTTTGTGCTTGAACCACCGATATAAATAGAATTATAATGGATATTTGAAGTTCCGGCATTTGCAACACTGATACCATACCAGGCCTGAAGTGGATTGTTCGTATTTGCATCGAAAGAGATCACATTGTTATAGATATTTGTTACATCGCCGGCAGTATTTGATGTATTAATTGCCGTAACACCGCCACCAGCCATCGTATTAAAGCTCACATTCAGATCGTGTATCTTATTATTAAAAATACTTGAATTACCAGTTGTACCTTCCAGCCAGATACCTTTGTAATACTGCCGTTCACTAACAGGTAAGGTATTGTAAATCTCGTTGTTTGAGATGGTAAAGTTCACAAATTTGCTGGTAGTAGGGTATGCCTTGTGAATAGCTGCATAGCCAAAATTTGTGAATATATTATGGTCGATTACATTGCCTGTACCAGTAGAAGCAGTACCTGTGAATAAAATTCCCTGGTAGGGGAAGTAGGTCGTGGCAGCGGAGGTAATGGTACAATAGCTTATAATATTGTTGTTGCACGGTGTAGCAGTTGAATTGTTCACCACTATGACACCGCCACCGGAGGATGATTGTCCCTTGATGGTTGTTCGGGTAATGGTATTGTTGGAAGCCCCGGCGCGCAAATCGACTCCAGCAGCATAAACATTGTTAAGGGTCAATGAGTTGGTACCGTCGTTTAATCCGTCCAACGTAAGACCTTGAGTGCCATTAAAAGTCAATCCCCCGGTATAGGTGGTAATGGTTCTTGCGCCAACTGGGTTAATGGTAACCGTATATGCACCGTTTGCATCATTGGTCCAGGCATTCAATACAGTTCCGGCAGTTTCTGTAATATCTGAAATGATATTTACAGTAAGGTTACCGGTTAGCTGGCCTGCATTGATTTGTTCAAACAACCCGCCAGGACTTGTTAAAGAGGCAAAATCACCGCCTGTACCAACAGTTTTTGTACCTGCAAAGCTGGCCCCAATGGTGTACTTATTCGGGGTGGTGGGGAATGTTGTAATAGCATTTACATCCGTGGCAAAAGCTCCTGCCGGTGTAGAGAGCATGTTGGATATGCCAATCGTATTATTGGCCTGATCCTGGGCAATCACAAAATAATTGATCTGTGTCCCTTCAACAACAACGCTTAGTAACGAATGGTCAATAGTAAATATCCAGGAACCACTCGTACTTGTTCCGCTTTGCAAAGTACCAGGGGTAGAAACATAACTGACATCAGTAGTCTTCTTGAAGTAAATACGTGGAACAAAACTTCCACTGGTTGGAATACCGGATTTTGCGTCTCCGATGTTGGCAGTTAAGGTTCTGTTTGCAGTTCCAAAGGAACTGGGGATAGCAATATAAGTAAGGGTAGGATTTGTGCGGTCGGTAGATACATAAAATCTGTTATAGACTCCCATCGCCCTGGTATTGATATTACTGGAAGTTCCATAAGCGGCAGTTGCAGCCGTAGCGCTTGTTGGAGTATAGCTTACAAAATCAGTGGAAGATTTTCCAACTCCTATGGTATATCCGTTGGCGTTTATAGGTACAGCAGGAGTCCCATAAGTAAATGTGATGGTCCCAGCAGTTTCAGATAGTTGAAGCTGTATGGTAGAATTGGCAGCGCCGCCTGCATTTTTGGGAACAGTAACAAACCAGTTAACATGCAAAATCCTGTTGGGCGCAGTTCCAATTACCTCGTAAACCACACTCCCGGATGTACCGGTAGCCAAATCGTCCCAATAAGGAGCAATCTTAACGGGTGTTACAGTGGAAGCCATGTCATTGTTAAAATCAGTCCCACTGATTTGTGTTGAACCCAAGGTCAATAATCCATTTTCATTGACTGAAAATTGAGTATAAGGAGTACTAGCAAACCAGAACGTAAATCCTATATCTGTTACGGCGGAGGCAATGTTATCAGCACCTGATCCAATGAGTGAAGTTGGACTGGGAAGTGTTGCTGGTGCAAAGCCACTTCTTCCGTAGTAATACGTGTTGATATTAATACCAACTTGCGCATACAAATTACCCGTTAAAAACAGGGTCATTGTAAATAAAAAAAGTAATGTTTTTTTCATAATTTCATTTTTAAAATTATTCTGTTAAATTTTTAATTAAGATTTTATATTGAAGGCCAATGGTTTCCATTAAGCCGTGAATGTTTGATTTTTCAAAAAAGCCGTCAGCGCCCAGTTCAATACAACTCTTTTTAAATTCGCTTGTACCGTAATTCGTAAACATAAATATGGGTAAATGGGGCTTCTCTTTTTTCATTATTCGAAGCAGGTCCACGCCACTGCCATCGGGAAGGGAAATGTCGAGTATTACCAGATCGGGATTGACTTCTGCAAAAAACCGGTTAGCCTCTTTGCAATCCGTTGCTTTATAAATGACACAATCTTCATATAGCTTTTGTATTGACCTTGAGAGCCTTAGCTGTATTAATTCATTATCGTCAACAAGCAGAATTTCCATGTGAGCAGATATTGATTTTTGTTTTTTATCTTCTTGTCAAACATAGAAATGCCATCACCCGGAAAAAATAGGCGCGAATCCAAATCATAACTAAGGATTTTTTACTTGGGGCATAGGAGTTTGTCTGATGGGGTTGTTTTTAAAAATGTTCTATATTTTTTTTTGCACCGTTGCTTCAGCACGGTGATTATCAGTAACAATAGATTTTGGCTTTAGCATTTAATTGCTTTTAAAAATCATAGACAAATGATTAATGGCTAAAGCCGGTTGTTCGTCCATCATTTTATTCGCCAACGCCAAGCTAAAGCTTGGCGCAAAACAAAAATGAACTTTGAACCTACCCGACTTCGTCATTAAGGACAGTCTTTATACTTTAAACCTTAAACCCGGAACTCGAAACTCGAAACTCCGATCTGTCAGCTTACCAGATTATTTTTAAATGCGTAATACATCATCTCGGAGTTATTTTTGAGGTTCATTTTTTTAAGGATAATCGACCTGTAAACGCTAATGGTTTTAACACTAAGGTTAAGTTCAGCGGCAATATCTGAAACACTTTTCCCTTTAGAAATATACAGAAATACCTGATATTCACGATCTGACAATGTTTCGTGGGCTAGCTTGTTGCCCATGTTTCCCTGAAGTTCGCTGGTTAATAATGCTGCAACAGATGGAGTAAAAAAATGATCGCCGTGAAGGATTCCGTTGATTGCCTTTTCAAGTTCTTTGGCCGAAATGTCTTTTGAGAGATAGGCAGAGGCCCCGGCTTTAATACATCTCACCGCAAACTGATCTTCGGGGTACATGCTAAAAATTATAACGGGAATCTTCGGATTGCTTGTTTTAATATCCTTAAGTACCTCAAGTCCGCTTCTTCCTGGCATCGAAATATCGAGGATAACCAAATCCCAAAAGTTTTTATTCATCTGATTTAAAACTTCAGCAGCATTTTCCGCTTCGCCAATAATCGTATTTGGAAAATTTGACAGCAGGGAATTAATGAGGCCTTTTCTTACAATACTATGGTCATCAGCTACAAGTATTCTTAATTCCTTTAACTTCATATTTAAAGACTATTGTAATATTTGTTCTAAATATAAGCCATTATTTTTTAACCAGCAATAAAGATATAGAAGTCCCTTTTTCAGGTGCACTGTCGATTTGAATTTCCGCTCCGATCGACAAAGCCCGTTCATTCATTCCCATAAGCCCAAGTGATCCGGATTGAGTTTTGTCAGCCACCATAAAACCTACCCCGTTGTCTTTAACATTCAGCACAAAGAGATCATTTTCCTTGTGAGCCGAAATTTCAACCTTATTTGCTTTTGAATGACGAGCCACATTGGTGAGCATCTCCTGGAGTAACCTGAATATATTGGTGGTTTCGGTTTTGTCAAATGTTACATCCAAATCATCGGGAACAGTATAAATACAATTCATTTTTGTCATCATTCTGAATTGGTTGATTTGCCATTCCATAGCAGGGAGAAGTCCCAGGTGATCCAAAACACCGGGTCGCAATTCAGTGGCAATTTTTTGCACCGATTCGATAAGAGACTCAACCATGCTGAACATGTCGGGCAATTCATTATTCACCTGGTCAATGGTCAGTTGCGGATTATTTATTAAACTGTCGATGTCATATTTTAAAGCTGTTAGCATATGCCCAAGTTCATCATGAATTTCGCGGGCAATTGTTTTTCTTTCATTTTCGGTTAGTTCATTCATGTGCTGTGTTAATGCCCTCAATTTATCCTGTGAATTTACCAAAAAGCTTTCCGCCTTTTTTCTTTCAGTTATATCGCTGTTTCTTCCGCGCTGCCCCAACCATATCCCCTCTGTATTATATACAGGTTGACAACTATGCGAAATCCACCTTTCCTCCCCATTACGGGTTATAATTCTGAAATCCATTGCAATATCAGGATTATTAACCTTGCGTGGTTCATACCGGTGATTCTTTACCATTTCCCTGTCATCGGGATGTGCAATATTGCCATAGAGGTTTGGATCATTCATAAAATCTTCAACCTGGTATCCTGTTATCCGCAAACAGGAAGGTGAAACATAAATGTATTTCCCGTCAGTACCAAGCCAGGTTTCCCAGTCATAATTATAATCGGCAATAGTGCGGTATTTTTCCTCGGCCTTTTGCAATGCCAAATTGGATTTTAACAATTCCGACGTTCTTTTATTTACACGATCATCAAGTTCTTCGTTTAGTTTCTTAAGTGCTTCTTCTGCCAGTTTACGTTTGGTGATATCCTGAATTGTACCGATTAACCTAACTGGATTCATTTGATTATCATATTCGAATTTCCCGATTCCATATACCCATCGTTCTGCACCATCATTAACACGCCTAATTTTATATTCGTGCTCGAAAACGTTTTTTCCGATATTATTTTTATATAGATCTTTAATTAGTTTTGCCCGAAAATCGGGATGAACGCATTGCAACCAGCTATCTAACGTTTGCGGATAAGTTTCATCAATACCAAAAGTCTCATAAATTGCTGGTGTTGCTTTCCATGTTTTTTCGATGAGATCTGTAGAATAGCTTCCAATTTGAGCTGCAGCCTGCGATTCACGAAATAACCTCTCATTTTCCTGTAACGCTTCTTCTGTTCTCTTTATCTCAGTAATATCATGTGTCATGCCAATGGAACGAATAATTTTTCCGAAAGCATCCCGCACATGTTCGCATTTCTCAAGAACGTATCTAAGTTCTCCTGATTGTTTCCGGAAAATGCGGTGCACAATCTCGTAGTTGTTTTTGCCTTCAAGTATCGAATTTGTATATGCAGTATTAACAGCTTCGCGGTCATCAGGATGAACTGATTCCAGAAATCCCTCGTAAGTGGCAGGAAATTCATGCGGAAGTACATCAAAAATGCGATACATCTCATCACTCCATGTTAAAACATTATTTCTGAGTTCAAGTAACCAGGATCCTAAATGAGCAATTTCCTCTGCTTTATTCAGTAGCAAATCTTTTTCCAAGAGCACTTCTTCAATACTTTTTTGCTGTTCAATCGCTCTCGCCAATTTTATATTTCCGTAACTCAACTGTGAAATTGAACGCGCAAAATTCAGAAAAAATTCTTTGGCGTAATCAAGCTTATTTTTGTTTAGTCGGGGCACCCTGTCCAGTGCATCCAGATATGCCCGTTCGTCAAAACTATATTCACTGGCCTGTTTTCGAAATATTTCAATATCTACGGGTTGATCATCAAAGAAAAACTGACCCATAAAAAGGTTTCCTTTATGTTCTCCACCAATAATAATAGGGGTGGCCATATCCCACATGTTGTTTTTGCATTTATACAACTTAAATTCACCATCGGGGATACCCTGGGTAAGATGAACATCGCTTTCAAAACAATTCCTGCATGCTTTGCGATGTACCCTGTGAAATTTTGTGCAGATATCCTGCCAGCCCACCCCTACGAGTACCTTGCCTTTTTTATCAATAATCGCCATCGGAATTTGGGCAAGTTCATAGAAATTATCCATGAGCTTTTGTATGGAGGGTGCATCAATTATATCATTCAATTCAAGATCAGCTATACTTCCTTCGGGTGATAATATGGTTTGAAGTTTAATCCTTATGCTCTCCTCACTTTGTTTTAATGCTTCTTCTGTCTGCTTTCGCTCAGTTATATCGACAACAAACCCAAGAAATAAATTATCCGAAAGTTTTACTGCATCTACTGACCAATATCCTGTTGATTTGTCCTTTTTTAACAATGGAAAATCTCCTTTGGCAAAACCCTCTTTTGATAATTTTGTAAAATGACCGATTGCATCCTCAATTGATTCTTTTGGTACGAGGTCAGTTATTTTCATCGAAAGAAGTTCTTCTTTGCTATACCCTGTAATTTTACTGGCCGAAAAATTTACATCGATATATTCGCCAAGTTCATTTGTTACAAAAACACCGTGAGGTGCATAGTCAATAAATTTCCTTAATTTAAGTTCACTTTCAAATAATGCTTTTTCTATTTCTAAACGTTCAGAAATATCGTGGACTATGGAATAAATGAATGTCTTTTTGTTGAAACTTATGGGCACTGAATAAACTTCAACATCGCGGACAAGCCCATTGGCCAGCCGGTGTTTAAAAAGAAAATGGTTTCGTTTATCATTCTTTGCCTTTTGCATTTCATCAGCCACTTCCTGTTTAGAAAGTGTATTGAAATCGAAAATATTTTTACTGCAAATTTCAGCATGAGACCACCCGTAAAATTTAAGTGCAGCAGCATTGGCATCTTTGATTTCACCGTTTTCCGGATCGATTAGCAAAAATACAATATTGCTGTTCTGAAAGATTGATTTATAGCGTTCTTCACTTTGGCGCATTTCTTCTTCTTTCTGTTTACGGCTGGTAATATCGTGTAAAAATGCTACAAACCTTCCGCCATTGACCGGTTGATAATGTACATTGATTTCAACATCAAAAACGGTTCCGTCCTTCCGGTGGTGGCGGGTTTCGAAATGATCTTGGCCCTGATTTATGGTTTTTTGCATATGAACTATGGTCTCATGTTTCGATTCAACATGCTCCAGATCGGAAATGTGCATTATCAATAGTTCCTGCTCCCTATAACCGCTCATCCGGCAATAGGTTTCATTCACTTCCTGCAGTTTCCCTTGCAAATCAATCAGCCAAAAGCCGTCCATGGCAGTTTGTAAAATGAAGTTCCTGTTATTTTCCTCGCTCACTCTTAAAGCTTCCGCAATCTGCTTTTTTTCTGATACATCAACTGCAGTAATAAAGCATTGTTCTCCATAATCGTTAGGGATGCCTGAAAGATAAACATATACCGGCAGGTTTTCATCAGGAGATAAGATCACCTCGCAGGTTTGTTTGGTTTTGTAGTCAAAGATATTCTGCAGAAAAAAATTGAAAACAGATCGGGTATCGTTGGATACAAAAAATTTAAAATTGCTGTTTATTAATTCCGAACTATTTTTGCCGAGTAGTTTTGCACCACTGAGATTGATTTCAACTATCTCTCCTTTTTTTGAAAGTGTAAAGTAACCGGTTGGCGCAAAATCATATAATTCGGTGTATTTCAGAGAAGTAATTTCTACCACATCCCGTGCATTCCTGAGTTCTTCATTCTGCATCTCCAGTTCGATCTGATGTACCTGAAGCTCATGCACGAGTCTGAGTATTTCGGTTTCAGTCATTTGTGTGCCGGGTTTCAATGGCTTATTTTCAAGCACTTTTTCCGCCTTTTGACGGAGGATTAATGCAGCGGTTATTGTCTTTTTGGTTTTTTTCATTTTTGAGCGGATTTAGGAGCAAGTCAAATCATAAATTTATTAAACCTTTATAACTTTCAATATTTTTCCTTTGTGTCCTGCTATTGCAGATTTCAACAAAAATACTGTCACCTTTTGTTTTGCACAAATAAAAATCGGTATGCGGACTTTCAATATACCTCACAGTAA
>Ga0105047_10017541_pt1 | contig 11153 bp, 11 predicted proteins | sample MAT04_FD_78384 | JGI IMG/M metagenome (GOLD analysis project Ga0105047, IMG submission 78384) | Freshwater microbial communities from Lake Fryxell liftoff mats and glacier meltwater in Antarctica - MAT-04 (megahit assembly) | ecosystem: Environmental > Aquatic > Freshwater > Ice > Liftoff...
ATGCCGCACTTGCCAGCGAGCACGCCTGCCCAGATTGATTCGCCATCGACACCGAGAGATGCCGCAGCGGCAACGCCCGTGACGACGATCCCGTGGCTCGCCGCTCCTGGTGAGGATGGCTCACGCATGCGCCGCATCTTCCTCGAACGCCGCGCCAAGCACGAGCCACTGCTGAGGGTGCTTCGCGACCATCGCCTCGATCGAGCGCGCGACCGCCACAACCGACGGGTCGCTGGCGGCGGCCGCGCCGAGCCCCGGGCTGATCGCAGGAAACAGGTGCACCGCGAACCGTCCGGTCCCGAGCCGCACGGTGAAGACGGGGACGATGGGACTGCCTGTCATGCGGGCCAGGCGTGCGGCACCGGTCGGCACGCGCAGGTGCCCGTGCAGGAACGGAACCACCTCCGAGCGTTGCCCCGGCATCGCGCGGTCCGCCTGCATAACCACCACGTCGTCGTTGAGCAGGGCGTCGCGGAGTTCCATCCAGGTGGAGAGCCCATCATCGATCGGCGCCTCCAGCACGCCCAAGGTTCGGCGCAAGCGAGCCCGCATCGCTTCAAACGGTCCAGAGGCGTCCCGCTTGAAAACCACGTGCACGCGCCGCTCCACTCGCTTGAGGGCGGCAAGCCCCACCTCGAATGATCCCATGTGCGCAGTCACGAGCACGGCCCCTCGGCGCTCCGCCCTCGCCGCCCTGTAGGCGGTTTCACCTTCGACGACCTCGATGCGTTCGCGCAGCCGCTCCGCGGGCTCGCGGCTGGACCGACCGATATCGATCACGAAGTCGAAAAAGCTGCCCACCACGCCGCGTGTGAAGGCCCGCTGTTCCGGCTTGCTAAGAGACCTTCCAAAGATTCTCGTGGCGTTCTGCCGGGTGGAGGTGCGGACTTTGCGAGAGAACAGCGGCACCAGCCGCGTCGCGAGTGGACGGCAGGCTCGCGCAAAATTCGGTGCCGAGGCGGCCAGCCAGAAGAACGGCCCCAGCATCGGTGGTGTTCCCGACCGCGCTCTGTCCCCCGATCGCTCGGTGTCGATGTATTCTCGGGGTCGTGAGGTACGGCCCGGCACTTCGTCGGAGGAATCCAGCAAGGCCGCCATGATGCTGCTGAGTCTACACGCATCGCTCGACTGCCGCAGATGCCCGAGGAGTCCGCCCGATAGCATCGCTGTTCCATGGGATCCACGTTCTACCGAACCTGCAGAGCCGGCGGACGAGTCGTCAACTGGCTGACGATGCAGGAGGTCGTCCTGGACGCGGACCGTGCCGATCGCGAGGGCGGCTTCATCCTGGCCTGCACCCACCTAAGTCACCTTGAGCCGTTCGTCGTCTCTGCCGTCCTCGATCGTCACGTGCGATGGATGGCACGCATTGAGTTCTATCAGACCCACTGGCAGGCCGCGGCGCTACATCGCGGCGGTGCCTTCCCGATCGATCGGTTCGGGTGCCCGCTCTCGTCGATCAGAACGGCGATCCGGCTGGTCAGGTCGGGAGAGGTTGTCGGTATGTTCCCCGAGGGCGGGGTGACCCGGGGGCGAAACTCGGTGCTCCGCGGATCGCCGATCAAGCAGGGTGTCTGCACCATCGCCGTCGAAACTCGTCGGCCGGTCATCCCCGTGGTAGTGCTTGGAACCGACCGCCTGAACCGCATCGGTCCCTGGCTGCCTTTTCGTCGAGGGCGGTTGTGGACGGCTTTCGGCAACGATGTTCTGCCGCCGGAGCGTTCCGGGTCGCGGCGTGCAGACCGCGCGAACATGGCGCTTCGGCTGGGAGAAGAGTTCGTGCGTACCTATCACGGCCTGCTCGAACAATCGAAGGGCGGGGTTGCCGACGAGCAGGTCCCATGAGACGCGTGGCTGTATGAGCGATGTCTTCTACAGAGTGGCGCGTTCGATTGGCTCAGCGGCCTTCCGGGTCAGTGCGTCGCCCGTGGTCATAGGCGTCGAGCACGTGCCTCGCGTCGGCGCGTGCCTGGTTGCCGCGACGCATCAGAGCCCGTACGACGTTCCGTTGCTCATCCGTCACACCCCACGACTGCTCGACTTTGTCAGCATCACTGAGGTGTTCAGGAATCCGATCATCGCCCGGCTCTATGGGTCGCTCAACGCCTTTCCGCTCGACCGTTCGCGGCCGGACAGCAAGACCGTGCGAGTAATCCTGGACCGACTGGGGCGCGCCCGCGCCGTCGGGATCTTTCCCGAGGGCGGGCTCCGCAAGGGGCTCGACTCGGTCGTCCACACCCGCCTCATCCGTCCCGGCACCGGGCGGATCGCACACATGACCGGCGCTCCCGTGATCCCGTGCGTGCTCATCGAGTCGCACGTGTTTAGCCGCGTGCGCAGCTGGCTGCCGCTCCGCCGAACGCGCTACGGCGTGATCTACGGCGAGGCGATCGACCCGAGGCTTGAGCCGGGAGTCATCGAAGCGAGGTTGATCGATGCCTTTGTGTCGCTCCATGCCCGGCTCGCCGCGGACATGGCCGCCCTCAGTCGATCTTCCGCTTGAGGTCGGGCGCACGGCGGATGAGAATGGGCATCAGCAGGAGAAGCGCCCCCACGCCCGAGGCGATGATGCCCACCGCCGACACGAACCCGAGCGATCGCACGGCCGGCGTGTGGGTGAAGCAGAGTGCTAGGAACGCGGTAGCGGTTGTGCCGACCGAGAGCAGCACGGCGTGCGTCGTTGAACGCAGATGGAGCCGGAGTTCTCTCCGCGTGCCGCCGTGGGCCCGGTACGCCGAGACCAGGAACACGCCGGCATCTACAGCGATCCCGTTCAGCAGAGGGATGGCGACGCTGTTGATGGGGTTGAACCGCTGGCCCGTCGCGATGATCAAAAGTACGGTTGCTCCCCCGGCGAACGCCAGCGGCACGAGCGCCAGCAGCACGTCCAGCGGGCCGCGGAACACCACCATCAGCCACAGAGATACCATCACGAACGAGATCGCGGCCGACTGGGGCAGCCCGTCACGGGCCGCTTCTTCGAGTTCCTCGGACACGGCGGCGATCCCGGTGACAGTCACTCCGGGCAGCGACGAGACCGCGGCGTTGAGCGCATCCACGGCCGCCTTTCGCTGGACGCGATCCGCGAGGCGATTCGAGAAGCGGGCCACCAGCACGGTGCTCGTCGGGGGGGTTCCGCTCGCGATATCCGAGGTTGGGAAGACCTTCTCCGACACACCTCTGTAGTCGAGCAGGTCAGCGACGCTCGGCGCTCTCTGCGGCGACAGCAGCGTACGCAGAAACGTCCGGTATCCGGTGTATGCAGAAGGCTCGAACACGCTCCCCTCGAGCGCCGCGTCGAATGATCCCAGCGCACGGTCGGCGTCGAGTGCGCTTAGAACAGCGGCACGCCGCTCGGACTTGCGCGGATCCGGCAGGAGCGTCTGCAGCCCGATCACGCCGGTGACTCCCACGGCTCGACAGGCGGGCGACCCGAGCGCGGTGGCGGTGTCGTGTGCCAAGGCCACGAGGGCCTCTGGTGTCGCGGCGCGAACCTCGATCGGCACCAGCTCGCCCTGCGTTGAGAAGCGCCGAATGACTTCGCCCGTAGCGTCCAGAGCCTTGTTCGGACGCGGGTGCATCACCGTCAGGTCTGATTCGAAGCGCAGATCGAACCCTTGAAGCGCAGCGGCCACCACAAGGATGCCGAGACACGCGATCGATGAGGTCATGCAGACCCGGGGGCGCTTGGCCACCACGTCGGCCAGCCGTCCGAAGGACGACCGTTCGGCCGCCCGCGCCCCCGTCTTCCGGTCCATAATCGCCAGTGCGGACGGCATCAGCACGAAAACTGCAACCAGCGCACCGAGCAGTCCGGCCGTTCCCATCACGGCAAAGTCGCTCAGCATCTGGATCTTCGAGGGCCAAAGCGAGATGAACCCGAAGATGCTGGTGAAACAGTTGGTCACGATCGGCACCGCCATGTGACGGGCTGTTTCAACCGACGCCTGTACGCTGCCCAGCCCTTGCCTTCGGTATCCGTCGTAGTGCGACAGAAAGTGGATCCCGTAATCGGTCCCGAGCCCCGCGAGCAGCGCGGCGATCATCGCCGCGAGCGGCGACACCCGATCCATCACGAGCGAGAGCGCCCCGATGCCCGCCAGCATCCCCACCGCCGCGACGCCGCCGATCACCAGTGCGGCCGACCACCGGCGGTAGAACACAAAAAAGAGCACGTACAGGAGCCCGATCGATACCAGCGAACTCACCACCGAGTCGCTCCGGATGACTCGCGACGACGACGCCGCGATCGCCGCAAAGCCGGCCGGCTCGACGCGCAGACCTCCGGTGTTCAGGGCCGCCGAGTTGCGAACAACCCCGTCCAGCAACCGCCCTGCGGCCTCAAAGTCGTTGCCAACGCCTTTGGCACCGATGTGGACAAGCAATGCCCGGCCATCCTCTGAGAACTCGGGATTGCCCTGCGGTGCGGACGCTCCCTCCTGCTCGCCTTGGGACTTCATGGGCGACGCGGGGGGCCGAGGCCCTGCTCCGAACTCTGTTCTCCGTGTCCCCCCGGCCATGAGCTCCTTCGGCACCAGTTCTACCAACCGTAGCGGATCGCGCAGCACACTCCCGCTCAACGCCGACCCCGCCGGTCCGGGCGCCGCGATCATCGCCTCGTTTCGGGCGAACTGCTCGCGCAGTTGCTCCGGCTCAAGCCGCCGGGCAAGCTCGGCAACCCCCTCGTCGCTGAGGTAGTACGCCCCGCCGGGCAGCACGACCTCCCGTGCGAATCGGAGAAGCTCCGGGTCGTCGCGGAACCGTACCCACGCCAACAGCGGCGACAGCTCCGGATCGGCGTGCAGCCTTTCCGCGAGACGCTCTGCATAGTCGACCAGCTCCGCCCGACCCGCGTCATCTGCCGCCCGTGCCGTGGGCAGTTCGACCAGCAGCAGCAACGCGTCGCCCGAGCGATACTGCGTCGTTACGCGTTCCATCGCGGCAGCCGTCGGCGAGTTGGTTCCTAGCATCACCGCCAGCGAAGAACTCACGTGCAATCGGCTCAGCGATAGCAGCGAGAGCACGAGAATGACTGCGGCACCGGCCAGCACCCGGCGAGGCCGCAGCGCCGACCACTCGGCGAGCCGGCCAGCAAACGCGCCGATCCGCGGCACAAGCGTGTTCGACCCGGACGGTTCGCTCATGGCAGCTCCACCGCCCGTTTCGGCGGGACAAAGGCGCCCGCGGGAACGTCGCCGTTCAGATCGACCGACCGGACCACCACCAGCACCTCACCCATTGGGCCCTTGAGCGTCATCCGCATTGGCCACACCATGCCGTTCTCGGTGACCGCGTAGCCGTCCAGCATGAGCTCGCTCGCGCCGATGCCATCCGCCGTCCGTAAGATAAAGCGGCGTGCCGTCAGTGTTCGACGATCGATCTCGCAGATCACATCGTCGCGCCCGAGTGCCGAGCCTCGGACAATGATGATTCTCGGCCCGCCGGTCGGCTGAAGTTCGCCCACCGGCGTGGCGGTCCGGTAGAACGATGGCCCCAGCAGCTCGAACGCGTCGCCCAACCGGCGGGCCGGGATGCTCGCCGGGTCCAGCTGCCTGGCGGCCTGGCCCTCGTCGGGGAGCATCACCCAGCCGGCGTCGCCCGTCAAGGTCAGGTCGAACACCGTGTGCCCGAACTTCCACGCGCGCAGCCGCAGCTTTCCCGGGAGCTGCGCCACCAGCACGCCGTCCATGCTCACGGTCTGTCCCCGCGGATCGGTCAGGTAGAGGGTGCACTCCGCGCTGACACTCTTCAACGCGCCCTGTCGGTCGGCGATCGTTCTCATGGCATCGGCATCGCTCATCGCCGAATAGGCAGGCAGCGGCGTGGCGCTGCCGCATCCACCGATGACGGACACCACCAAGCCGAGCATCAAGAGCGGACACGCGTTCACAGCGACCTCCATTCGCTCACACCCGATCGCGGAGAACTTTGCCTGTCGGCGACTTCGGCAATGAACCCACAAACTCGATGATCCTTGGCACTTTGATCGGCGAGAGTCGCTCTCGAAGAAACCGCCGCAGCTCATCAGCGGTCGGCCGGGGCTCGGCGTCGCGGCTCGCAACGACGGCCCGCAAGCGCTGCACCGTCGCCGACGCCACGATCGGGACCACAACGCACTCGGATACACCCGGGTGGGTGCCGAGCACGCTCTCCACCTCGAGCGGGTTCACCTTGTACGCCCCCACATCGATCAGCAGCTTGAGCCGGCCGGTGATCGTGATCCGGCCGTCGGCACCGATCCTCGCGAGGTCCCCCGTCAACAGATGCCCGTCCACCAGCGGCACGTCGCCGTCGAGGTACCTCGAGAGCATCGACGCCGCACGCACAGCGAGCTGCCCCTCCTCGCCGACGCCCATCTCGCGCCGGCAGTCGCCGACATCGATCACTCGCGCGCTCACGCCCGCGAGGGGTCGCCCAATCGACGAAGAGTCGAAGCCTTCCATCTGCGGAGTGTCGATCGCGACGGTTCCGAGCTCGGTCGCGCCGTAGAGCTGCCCGACGTCGATACTCCAGGCGGCGGCGAACGCCCGCCGCACCCGCTCGGGCAGAGCGGAGCCGGCCGAGATCGCCAGCCGCAAGGAACCGCGACGCTTGCGTTCGCACCGCGCGAGCGCCTCAAAGACAAACGGCACCCCCGGCAGCACGGTTGTCCCAGAATCCAGCTCGCGGGCCACCGCGTCCGCGTCGAACTGCGTAACGACCCGGAGTGCCGCGCCCGCGGTCAGCGTTGCAACGAGCAGATCGACTCCGTAGGAATGGCTCAGCGGCGTCGTGGCCAACACCTGGTCATCTGCGGTGAGCCCCAACCCCGCGATCACCCCCGCCGCGACCGCGTCCAGCGACGGGCCTTCTCTCAACGCGAGCTTCGGGAGTCCGGTGGTCCCCGATGATCCGAGCACGACACCGCCGGGAATGATGGACGCGCGCGTCGAACTCGATCGTCCCGAGTGTCGTTCCTGTCGCTCCGACCGACCGGCCGTTCGGTACAGGTTCTTCAGCCCGTCGAGCGCCTCCGGTACCAATCCTGGCCCGACGACCGCCGCGAGGGCGCCTGCGCGAGCCGAAGCCGCCCGGGCCTCGGGCCCGGCGATCTGTGCGTGCATCGGCAGAATCCGCATGCCGGACGCGATCGCGGCACAGAACCAAGCGACATACTCAACGCCCGAGGGCAGCGCGGCGACAATCGCACTTCCTGCCTCGAGGTTCTCGGCCAGCGTTCGCGACCGATCCGTGGTCAACTCGGCGAGTTCGCGGTATGTGCAGCTGGCCCCTCCGAGCTCGCTGACCGCCTCCGCGCCGGGCCTTTGATCCGCGTGTCGATAGAGTGATCCGATCAGAGCGGTACACGTTTCGGAAGCGCGTTTCGGCAGGCGGAGCCCCGGACCGAAGGTGTCGTGCATGCGCGTACTCACTCAACGGCCGAAGGCGCGAGCGTCGCCTCGATCTCGACCAGCAGTTCCGCGCGGCACACCGCGGCCGGAAAGAACTCCACCGAGGCGGTCGCCGGGAATCTCGCCATGACGCCCGACCGCAGCGCCCGGCGGTCCGACGCACGCGGAAAGTACACGCGGGCGTTCTCGATCCCGCTCAGCTCAAAGCGTTCCTGGCCGCGAACGTTCCGAATGAGCCGGTCCAGGTTCAAGAAAGTCTCTTCGAGCTGCGCGTCCAGCGAACCTTCGTGCACCGAGTCCTCGCCCCGGATACTCGCCGTGCCGGAGACCAACAGACGCGTGCCGGCGGGCAATCTCGCGACGGTGGCCCGGGCAAAGCAGGGCGGCTTGGGGCCGTACACCCGCGAGTATCCGAACGACGGTATCTGACGAGGGTTGTCCACCGGCACCCCAGGCGTCATCGACCCCAGGGCGCATACGACCAGATGCTCCCCGTGATGCCCAACCGCCGACGCCGCCGGAAGTCTCTGTGCAAACGCTTCGAGCCGCATCCCCCCGAAACAGCGAGAAAACGCGTCGAAGCGTCCTAGGTTGAACACGCGGTATCGATCCAGGCCGTCTTCCATGAGTCCGTGGATCCCGGGCACAAAGTTCCACATGCGCACCGGGTGTGGGACCCCGCATTCGCTCAACCCATCGAGCACCGACGCGAACACTTCCGCCACGCCCGACCGAAACTCCTCTGCCGAGAGCCGTGTCGCGTTCTTCACGACGGCCGTCGCCATCCCCAGCCCGTCACCGCGAGCGAGCTCCACTCCCGCGCTGACCCCTGCCGACAGCGACATCATCCGGGAGTCGATGATGCACGGTACCAAGCCGCTCGCCCACGGCGGGATCATCGGCTTCGCCAGCGCGACCAGCGATTCTGAGGACATGTCCAGCATTGCCGGTTCCAGCCAGCGTCACGCGTCTCGGGCGCGGGTCCGGCCGCAGACACTCGCTGCGGCTCTGTAGATTCTCTAGGCCCCATCTTGACTATCGGGACGTCGCGGGCGCCCTCGTCGATCCCTTACCTTCGCCAAGCGGCCGGGAGATCCGGACGCCCTCGGGTAGTTTCAGATCCAACTCGTCGGCATTGACTCCCGCGTTCAACCGGACATTCGTGAAGCTGATCTCCGTCTCTTCACCCTCCGGATCGGTCATCACCACTTTGGTGGCCGCCGGGCGTGACTCATCGATCAGCAGCTTAACCGACGCCACGTGCTTTCGAAGCTCGTCGAGCTTTGGCGTCAGCAACACCGCCAACAGTCTCGGGTCTTCGTCGTTTACTCCCAAGTCTTTCGGCGTCAGTGGCGCGATGTCAAACCGGCGCTTCAGCACGGAGAGTCGCGGCAAGGGTGCGCCGGCGAGGTCCTTGAACCCCTCGCCGACCGGATACACCTCCAACAGCTTGTCGGCGGGATAGTACATCCTGATCTCGCCCGCGGCCATCACTATCGACGAAGCCCGCGGTGCAACCGTGTCCCAGCGCACGCGATCGTCCTTGGACATCACAACCCCGCTCGAAATAATCGGCTTCTTCAGCAGCGGTGTGTGGCGACGCTGCTCAAAGTCCGCCCGCAGGTCAAGCACCTTGGCGATCGCGGCATCCACCACCTCCAGCCGCCTCGCGAACCGGTCGTCCGCGTCCGCGTCGCCGCCCGCCTTCGCAGGCGCAGCCGGTGAGGCGGCGCCCGGATCAAGCTGCACGGGAGCGCTGGGCTGGGAAGCCATCCCGACAGATGCACACGCCGCGAGAGCGAGGACGACCCGGATCACAGAGCCGCTCCTTGAGCACGGTTTCCGACGATCGACTTCGCTAGTACGAGCGTCCCAGACGCGGCGACAACACTTCCGACATCGGCGCGAACATCAAATAGAAACAAGCCCGACATCTCTCTCGTCAGCACCGACTCAAGACGAATGGCCGCTGGCGGCACGACACCGGCATGGAACTTCACGCTCATCTGCGCAAGCCGGGCAGGCTCGAGGCGCCGTTCGCTCGCGGGCTGGCCCGCGCGATCGAGCCCGACGCCGTCGTCGCCGGCGAACGCCACAATGCCGGAGACCTGCGCCAATGCCTCGGCCAGCAGCACCCCTGGGACGAGCGGATTCCCGGGGAAGTGCCCGGAAAAAAAATCTTCGTCCCCGGCAACGTTCCAAAGCCCGACTCCGCGGCGGCCCGCGTCGAGTTCCAGAATAGTTGTCACGAACCTGAACGGTTGGCGATGCGGCAAGTGGTTCAACACGCTGCTCTGCATGGCAGTCAACTCACGCCGGCTGGCCCGCCGCTCGGGAGGGCATCCACAAACGCGCACAGCGACTCGATGTTCTCGAACGCCGCCCTGTTCATCGCGTCGTCCCGGATCTTCACGCCAAACTCTCTCTCCAACTCGGTGATGATGAGGAGAATGTCCAGCGAATCAAGATCGTACTCACCGCCAACGAGCGGCATGGTGTCTTCAAGCACCGCTCTCTCGTCCACTTTGAGGCACGCGCGGATGACTCCTTTGACCCGGTCTAGCGTCTCGGTGGTCGGCATGGATCCCCTTTGCGAGTCGTCAGTGTATGGCTCGGCCTCGGAACATCCACGCCCGCGGTGATCTGCCACAACCGTTTCCCCTTTGATCGGCCGCTGACCGGATGTTCCGGCACCAACATCGAGGTCGGGCGCAACGCTCCCCAGGTAAAGACCGTCGAGCAGGGGCATGGCGGTCAGCGTCGTCACGACCGCCATCACCACGCCGACAGCAAGCGATGTCGGCGCGATCAGCCCGCGCTCGCGGCCGATGTTCGGGGTGATCAGCGGCGTCTTGTCGGGCGAGCGGTTCTGTATACTACCGACTGTTCGGCGACCGATTCCGCGGAGCGTACCCATGGCTGACTCCCCCGCGCCGGCCGAGACCTCGGGCAGTCGAGTCGCTTCGCTTGCTCCCCATCCGCCGATCGCTGGCGCCTACTCCGCCCCCCAGCAGAAGCGCAGGTTCCTGAACGAGATCTTTGACGACACGGCACAGGACTATGAACGTGTCGAGCGGTGGCTTTCGCTTGGCTCGGGCCGCTGGTACCGGCGCCAAGCCCTCTTGCGGGCGGGTCTGCAACCCGGCATGCGCATCGCCGACGTCGCCATAGGCACCGGGTTGGTTGCCGGCGAAGCCCTCGCGATCATCGGCAGCACGGGCCACCTCGTGGGGATCGACCCCAGCATCCAGATGATGCAACGCGCGAAACAGCGCCTCGGCAGCGAGATCCAAACCGTGGCTGGCACTGCCGAGTCGCTCCCTTTCCCAGACGCTTCCTTTGAGTTCCTCTCCATGGGCTACGCACTTCGCCACGTCGACGACGTCGGCAACGCGTTCCGTGAGTTCCACCGCGTTGTCAGTCCGGGCGGGCGCGTCTGCATACTCGAGATTACTCGCCCGCGCACGGCCGTTGGCCGAGCCGCCCTTCACCTCTACCTCGGGACCCTCTCACGTCTGATCGGCACTTTCGGACAGCTTGCTCCGCGCACGCCCGAGCTGTGGTCATACTACTGGGAAACGATCGACAAGTGCCTCCCCCCGCACCGCGTCGTCGACGCACTGGCAGTCGCTGGCTTCACAAGCGTCAAACGTCATGTGGTCGGAGGGCTGTTCTCGGAATACACCGCCGTTCGCACCGGCAATCCGAACAGTGTTAAGCTAGACAAGGAGCTTGCGTTGCAGAGCGAGTAGTAGTAGCTGC
>Ga0105047_10017542_pt1 | contig 11153 bp, 9 predicted proteins | sample MAT04_FD_78384 | JGI IMG/M metagenome (GOLD analysis project Ga0105047, IMG submission 78384) | Freshwater microbial communities from Lake Fryxell liftoff mats and glacier meltwater in Antarctica - MAT-04 (megahit assembly) | ecosystem: Environmental > Aquatic > Freshwater > Ice > Liftoff...
CGGGTGTTTCCAGATAGCCCACCAACATGCCATCCTCGCGCAGGAAAAGCGAATAGTTGTGCCAGCCGGTCTCACTCAGCGCTTGCAACATCTCGTCCCACACGGCAGCATGGGCTTCTTTGTATTCGACAATCTTTTCTTGCTTGATTTTTAATAGAAAACAGACGCGTTGCATAGTCCCTCCCTGGGATGGATAATAATCAAAGTGCAGTCAACGGATTATATTTTCGTAATTCGCCGTTTCGGATAGGGCTGAAGAACGGATGCTCTCATAATCTGTTCAATCTGTTCCCAAAATCCGCTGACAGCGCGACCCTAGTTAATCGACAGTGGGCAGCCCATTTGTTGAATAATGGCACAAGCTGTCTCAATATGGCGCTTACCATCACGCAGGCTAAAGTTATGATGGCCGGGCAGCAGCGCATCAAAGTCATAGGTTGCCAGATGCTGGATCGATTTGTTGGTATCGGGCACGCTACAATCATAGGTATTCTGCCAGACAACCCGTCCACCATAAAAGATCGCATCGCCACCGATCAGATAGCGCTTGTCGTTACATGTTACCAGATAGGCCGTGTGATCATGGCTATGCCCTGGTGTAGCGATGGTCTCCATGTGGAGATTGCCAATCTCAACTATCTGTTTGTCCTGCAATGAATGGGCGACCGGACAAGCGCGGTAGACATAATCTGCTGGATAGATACCACCGGCGCGCGCTAGTGTCAACGACACCGCCGCTTCATCGCCGGTTGAAACGATCTCAGCGGTACGGGTTCTGGCGTACACTTGCAGCGGCAACCGATCGCACAGATGAGCCGCGCCGCCGCCATGATCCGAATGGGCGTGGGTGAGAAAGAGATGTTCAATGCGCTCCAGCGCAACTCCGTCGCGCTGGCAGACCGCGACGATCTGGTCTGCCCCCATGCCCGCACCAGCATCAAAGAGCACGTAGCTCGATCCGGCATCAAACAGGTAAATGTTACAATCAAAGGCATCGGTTAGGTCAAACCCCGCGTGCCCGCTGCCAACGAGATAGACATTCGGTTCAAGTTGCATAGCGTTTCTCGAATGATTGCTGTATAGAAGATCGAGTTAGACGGGGGAAAGCACCTACGCTGCGATCCCCATTGCGGCGTAGGCTACGGTTTATAACTTAATTGCCGTCGAAACGGACATTTCGCGCACTTCTTCGGCAGTCACCTCGCGCCCCAGGCGATCCGAGAGATAGATGCCTTCGGAGATCAGCATGGTGTTCAATGCAATTTCGTCCATGGGGATCAGTTCTACACGGCCTTGCAGCGCGGCCACCCAGTGATGTTGGGGGCTATCATAGACATCGCCCACTTCGTGCACGGCATGTTGCCGCCATTCAAAGCGATCCAGCGGGGTAGTCGTATCAAAATCAATATCGCCTACGGTGTGGAAATAGCCAAAGGGATCGAGGCGTACGCCGCCTTCGCTGCCCAGCACCACCGAGCCATCCATTTTATCCAGGTGCACCGCCCAGGCTTCAATAATATCGAGCGTCAAGCCGCCTTCCAAGCGCACAAAGCCCAAGCCCAACTCTTCCACATTGTAACCGCTGGCGCTCTGACGGCGCGCATCCATCGGTGTCTCTTGGTAGGTTTTGCCCGAGATACGCAGAATGTTGGGGTTGCCCAGCAAGAACAAAATCGTGTTGATATGGTAGACGCCCATATCATAGAGCGCGCCCCCGGCCGAGTTTTGTTTTTGCACAAAGGTGGGGCTGCCGTAGCCATCGACATAGGGCCGGCCACGGCGGCGATGACCCACCGAACGCGCATGATAGAGCTTACCCAGATGCCCACCATCGATCAACACTTTGGCCGCTTTGGCCGCGTTTAGAAAAATATTTGCACATTGAATATGCAATTTCTGCCCCGTTGTGCGCGCCGTCTGGAACATGCGCTCGGCGTCGATATAGGCACCGGCCATGGGCTTTTCGCAGAAAACATCTTTGCCGGCTTCTAACGCCGCAATCACGACGGGTGCATGAAAATTGTTGTGCAGACAGACATCGACTGCCTGAATATCATCGCGTTTGAGTAACTCACGGAAATCGGTGTAGACGTGGGGAATGTTATAGAGGGCGGCGACCCGTTTGGCTTCGGCTTCGTTGACATCGGCCACGGCCACCACTTCGGCTTGCTCGATCTTGCTATAGTTACTTAGGTGATATTTCCCAATTTGGCCGACGCCGATCACGCCGACCCGGGCTTTGCTTGTGCTCATGATCCCTCACAGGTTTATGATAGGTTGAACTGTCCGATAGAGAAATGGGTAACAAACTGCCAATGCCAGCACAGCTTGCCCGCCGGTTAGCCTTCCAACGTGCGCTTGAGCAAGGCCAACGTTTGGCGCGCAGCATCCGCCTCTTTGCCATTGTCGGGCGTGCTCTCAATGCCCCAGCAGCCTGTATAACCGGCAGCTTGCAAAATCTTGATCACGCGCGGGATATCCCAATTCGGTTCATTGCCATTGGCATCAAAGGAAAAAGTCTTGAAGTGGGTCAGGGTGGCATATTTGGCATATTGCTGCCAGGCGCGTTCATGAGTGTCATCGGGCCAATTGTACGAATCAAAGAGTAGCCCCAAGCCATCGACCGCATCCAGCAACTTGGACAGGTTATCAGGATGCTGGAAGGGTCCCCAATGATTTTCAATAATCACCTCGACGCCTTGCTTGCTTGCGCGGGCGATCATATCGCGGTAGCCGTCGACCACAATGTCAAAAATTTCTTCGGCGCTTTCCTCGTGGCCACCCGCATCAATGCGCACCTGGGTTGCGCCCAAAATTTCACAAATATCGATCCAGCGATAGGCGCGCTGGCGATTGGCAGCGCGCGCTGCGGCGGTCGGCTCGTAAATATGTGCACCGTCCACGGCGATGCAGCCAAAGGGCAGATCGACCGCCGCAGCCGCAGCCTTTACGCGATCCAAATAACGGTTATCCTCATAGCCATCCGCCAGATGATGCATCCATGGATCAAGCTGGGTAAAGCCGGCCTGCTTGCAAAAGTCAATGTAGCCAAAAATATCGATCTCGCCCGCCGCCGAGGTACGGTGGAAACTATACGAACAAAGACTGTAACCCATGATTTTCTCCTTTGGTCAATGGTAATAAACCCAGCCTTCTATGATAAACCGGGGTGCAGCCGCCACACTCTTTCGCCGCCCGTTTGCGTGGTAAATGTACGAATCTGTGTTTCCAGATCAGCATAATCTTTGAAGAAGGTGCTAAACTGTGATTGAAACGCGGCAATTGCGGCGATTTTGGCCTGGATAGCAGCTTCGTCCAATGCGGCCACGATGGCCTGCCAGCCGTTGCGATCAGCGGGGATCATGCCAGCCAGCGCATCCGATTTCTGGGCGTAGGGGTAATCTTCATAATAGGTGAGGATCGGCGGCGCAAAAGCACGCTCGGCGGCGGTGCGCGTCAATTGGTGATCGACATGGTGGCCGATGGTCAACGGCACATAGAGTTGGTGGTGGGCAGGCAAGGTTGCCATCTGTTCGATTAATGTCGCAACGAGGGGTAGTTCAGCCGGATGCACATCGCCGAAAATGTCGGGGTCCGAGAGATAGAGCGCAGCCCCCGTGGCGGGATGATAGCGGTAGATGCAATCGGGCAGTGACCAGTGCAACGTATCGGCCCCCAAGATTGCATTGGCGGCTCGATCCTCGGCGCGGCGCGCGGCGACCGCATCGGTCACCAATTCCCAGCGGTTGTGTAGACTTTGTGCATAATCCGAAACGGCAGATGGAGGCGGATCACCCGCCGTAATGGTCACGATCAGCACGCGCTGACCCGCGCGCGTTTGCTGAAAAACTTGTCCACCACAGGAAAGCGTTACATCATCGAGGTGGGGCGAAAGATAAATTGCATCGTAAAATGGTTGCATTGTGTTTTTGGCTTACAGTGACAATCAAGTGTTTATGGTAAAGTAATCTGCTTCATAGTAGTTTGTATTAGGCCATTCTAAAAAATAAAGTGTCCAACAGGATGGATGAAAGCATTCCGGGAAAGGGCCAGTATCATACGCAGCATAGAAAATTCGCGTGGCCCTTTCCCGGAATGCCGCGTGGATATTTATTTTTTTGGAACATCTTAGACATATCAGCGCGTCTGTACTGTCCGTAAAAAGGCTCCAGCCAGAGGAACGAATTATCATGAACGGTCTCTTTGCATCTCCTGTGCGGCGTGTCGCTATGCTCAGCGTCCATACTTGCCCGTTGGCCCTGCTGGGCGGCAAGAAAACGGGGGGAATGAATGTCTACGTACGCGATTTTGCCCGGGAATTAGGCTGTTTTGGCATCCAAGTCGATGTCTTTACGCGGTCACAGGATGATTGCCAGCCCCGCATCAAACATGAACTGGGACCCGGCGGACGTGTGATCCATGTACCTGCTGGCCCCGAAAAACCAATCGCGGTTGCCGAAATGGACCAGTATTTAGACGAGTTCACCGATGGCGTGCTGGCCTTTGCCGAGGCGGAAGGCATTGAGTATGATCTGATCCACAGCCACTATTGGCTTTCTGGGCTGGTGGCCGAACAATTGAAACAGGTATGGCACAACACACCCATTGTACACATGTTTCATACGCTGGGTCACATGAAAAACTTGATCGCGCAAGATGACCGTGAACGGGCACCCCAGGCACGATTGGACGGCGAAGCACATGTGATCCAGGTGGCAGATCGTATCATTGCGGCTACACCGGCGGAAGAACAGCAATTACTCGATTACTACGCCGCCGATCCCGCCAAAATTCGTGTGCTGCCGCCGGGTGTGGATCTAGGTCGCTTTCGGCCGATTGACAAGCAGGCCGCGAAAGCCAAGGTAGGCATTCCCTGTGGCAATGCGAACATCCTCTTTGTCGGGCGGATTGAGCCCCTTAAAGGGGTTGATACACTGCTGCGCGCCATGTCGATCCTCCAAGCGCGTCATCCTGCGGCAATTGCGGACACCTGTCTGGCAATCATCGGCGGCGACCCCTGGAATGATGACCCTAGCACAGAGATGGGGCGACTGCAACAGCTACGCACCGACCTGGGTATCAACAATCTGGTGACCTTCCTCGGGGCCAAGGATCAAGACATTCTGCCCTATTATTATGCCGCCGCCGAGATGGTGGTTATGCCATCGCACTACGAGAGCTTTGGCATGGTTGCCCTAGAAGCCATGGCCATGGGCACCCCCGTGATCGCTTCGGAAGTAGGCGGTCTGGCCCACTTGGTACAACCGGGCGTTAATGGCTTTCACGTACCCGTTCATGATCCAGAAGCACTAGCCGCGCGAATTCTCGATCTGTTGACCAACGATGCGCTACGTCAGCAATTGGGCCAGCAAGCACGCACCTATGCCAAGCAATACAGCTGGGAAAGTATTGCAGCCCAGATGATCGATATTTATCGGGAAGTCGTCACTGCACAGTAGCCAATAGGATAGAAATTACGCCTTTGTCAGAGCTGTAGGGCCTTGAAGACCCTACAGCTCGCCTGTGAATTTGCTGACCTGCATACCGTCTATAAACTATACCTGAACGCCCAACGCAGCCAGCGCAGCCGCCACATCCATGCCCGCTTGATAGTGAATGGCAGCCATACCCACGGCGCGGGCACCTTCAATGTTGTAGCCCATATCATCAATAAAGACGGCTTCTGCGGGCTGGCAATTGAGACGGGCCAACGTACGTTCATAGATGGCAGCAGCCGGTTTCATTATCCCTTCATAGGCCGAGCCAACGACCAGATCAAAGGCATCGGCCATGGGATGCTGCATGGTGATCACGTCGTGGAGTTCATCCATAAAGTTGCTGAGCAGCGCCGTTCGGTAGTTGTGGCGCAAGTAGCGAATCAGATCGACCAGTTCCTCGTCCAGCACGTCACCCGCCCAGAAATCATGGCGAAAGGCGGCCAACGTCGCGTCATCCAAGCCAAACTCACCCTGCACCCAAGTCCATAGTTCTTGGGTGGTAATCGCGCCCAGTTGGGACTGTTTGCCCATGGCACTGTTGAGCACAATGCGCTCGGCATCACCAGCCGCCAAGCCCAGCCGCGTTTCCCAACTGGCCCGCTTGGTTGGATCGACCGTGCGTACCAGCACACCACCCATATCAAAAATCACAGCCTTGATCAACAGATTTCCTTAGGCTTCGCATGAAGCGTAGGTGCGACACCGCGTGCCACACCGATGATAAATTTGGTTGACAAAATTGGTTCAGTCCAGTTTTTCCAACGGCACTTTGGCGTTGATCGCGCTGCCATCCCCATAGGTGTAAGCAGGTCCATTGGTCTGTGCGGCCCAGCGCGCGGCGTTGGCCAGCACCTTTTGCACTTCGGCTTGGTAGTAAATGGGGTGCGTCTCGTGGCCAGGACGGAAGTAGAAGATCTTGCCGCGCCCGCGATGAAAGCAGCAACCACTGCGGAAGACTTCGCCACCTTTGAACCAGCTAATAAAGACTAACGTATCAGGGGCAGGAATATCAAAGTGCTCACCATACATTTCTACTTCCGGAATATCAATGTAAGGGCCAAGACCTTCGGCAATGGGATGACCGGGCTCGATTACCCAGATGCGCTCATTTTCGCCGGCTTCGCGCCAGCGTAAGCTGCACGACGTGCCCATGAGCTTCTTGAAAATCTTGGAGTGATGACCCGAATGCAGCACGACCAGACCCATGCCCTCGAGCACGCGGCGATGCACGCGGTTGACAATCTCATCTTGTACCTTGCCATGTGCCATGTGGCCCCACCAGAACAGCACATCGGTCTTGGCCAGCACTTCATCGGTGAGCCCATGTTCCGGCTCATCCAAGGTGGCTGTCCCCACATTTTCATAGCCGTGGGCCTTGAGACCGTCGGCAATCACTTTGTGAATGCCATCTGGATAAACCTTAATCACGACTTCATGCACTTTTTCGTGTTGGAACTCATTCCACACCGTCACGCGAATTGACGAACTCACTTTGGGCTCCTTTATCTATTAGCAATTAGCACAAAAATCGCAGGAATTATCTTTTCAAAATTACGGGTAGATTTTTGTCAACAAAACGCTTGGATCGTATCCCATCTATTCGGCAAATGCAAACTATTAGGGCAACTCATCATACTCTGAAAGCGCGTCAGTGGGCGGCGCAGATGCTAGGGGAAGCCCCAAGGCAGTCAAAATCTGGGGAATCTGGGCAATGGTCGCCGTGTAGCCAGCCGCAATCAACTCGTCGATCCCTGTCAGATCGGCCAGACTAATGTGGCCCACCTTGGGTTCGATCATACAATTGGCCAGGGAAATATCGACCTGGGCGGCGCGAATCAACGCATAGATCGCCGTAATACTCACTTCGAGAATATTTTTCGGTTCGGGCACCGGGCTACCCACCGAAGGCAGCAGATCGACCGCGATCACATAGTCTGCGCCCATTTGTTGCACAGCCGAAACGGGTAAATTGTTACTAGCACCGCCATCCACCAACAGCCGCCCATTGCGGCGTACAGGAGTAAAGATACCCGGCACGCTACAACTGGCGCGAATTGCCGGCGCAATTGCGCCCTCATTGAGCATAATGCTCTGGCCGTTGGCAATGTCGGTGGCGATGGCAGCAAAGGGAATTTGTAAGTCTGCAAAGTACAGATCGGCGCCCAGCACATTGCGGATCCAATCGCTCAGGCGATCCAGATCTAGAATGCCCAGCGGCATGGTACGCGCGGCCAGGGTGGTCCAGCTAATGGTTATGGGCAGGCCGCTGATGTCGCGCCATTTCAGGCTATGGGCCAGCGTTGCCATGGTGGCGGGCGCGATACCCGCGGCATAGAGGCCACCCACTAGGGCACCGGCACTGGCCCCCACAATAAAGCTGGGACGTAACCCATATGTTTCTAGCGCCTGGAGCACACCAATATGAGCCACACCACGCGCTGCACCCCCACCCAAGGCCAGCCCAATGCGCTGTGGCAACGGGGGCTTCTCCCAGATCAGTTGGCGCGACAATTGATTGTCAGTGCTCATAATTAATTCCCGGCATCCAGCCTATAATGACGCGCATGGACCCCATGAAATTCCGCCGATTCGATCAGGTGGCCATGGCTATCGAGCCAGGCATTCATCAGGTGGCGCGTATCCCACATTTCAACCTCGCTGCTCAACACCCAAAGCGCTTGCGCGCCGGCAGTAATCCGCTGCATTTCCTGCTCGGCCATTACCACGGCTTCGGCATCGGGCAGGCCGTTATTGGTCCACAGTCCACCTTGCCAATTACCCAATCGTGCATCGCTGGTCGCAAAGACGGTTGGCTGCCCATCACCACTATAGTAGCGATAGCTGAATTCGATATGCGGTATCTGCAACACAAGCAGGGTCGCTGGATCACGGCGTTCGGCAACAAAGTGAATGGCGCTGCGCAGATCGTACTTAATTGTCTCCGTCTTTTGTCGCCAGCCCATTTGTGTCCACAAGCCCAGACTATAGATGACCAAAATGAGCACCAGCGGGATCGCCAGCCGGCCACTATATTGATAAAGGGCTTGCGCGCCCAAGGCCAGCAAAATCATAGCGGCGGGGGCAATCCAAATAATATAGCGATCCGTATAAACCGGTTGGCGCAAACTCAGCACATAGATGGTGGCAATGGGAATCAACAGCCAGCTAACGAGCAATAAATAGCGCCGCCAGTAACCTAAGCTCGGCGCAACTCCCGCCTCAGGCTCACTGCGCAGGTTGGCGATCACACCAATGCCAAACAGCAGACCGACGGCACCGAGAAAGAAGATCGGCAGCAGACGCAGCAGCGGCGGTGCGGGCAACAGGCCATAGCTGTGATTGATCAGCAGCGTGTATACTATCTCGGACAGCGGCGTAAAATTGAAGCCGCTCAATTTTTCCGCAGAATTTAACATTGCCCATTGCCACCACACAAAGGGCAGATAGGGCAAAGTTAACCCGGCGAGGGCCAACCCATAGCCACGCCAGTGCTGGCGGCTTTGCGGCCAAGCGATCAGGAACCAGAGCAGATGCAGCGGAATGATGATGATTGTCAACAAATGAATATAGAAACAGATGCTGACCGTGATCAAATAGACCAGCCACACGCGCCAGCCACCCTGGGTAATGCCGGTCAGCCAACACCAATGTGCCAACAACGTCAGGGCGATGACCAGCGTATACATCTTGCCTTCCTGGGCATACCACAGTTGATAGGGATTGCAGGCCAGGAAAAGCACAGCCAGCAGCGGGATGATCGAGTGGCCCACAGCGCGCGCCGCAACCGCCGCAGGTTCACGTGTGGCAACCCCCAGCAAGCGGCGTGCCACTTGCCAGGTCAGCGGAATGCTCACGATGCTGGCCATCACCGAGACATAGCGCAGGGCAAACTCGCTGGCACCGACCAGCGAAAACCAGCCGCGCAACGAGAGAAAATATAGTGCCCCATTCTGGGCCATCTCGACAAACATGGCAAGCGTGTCGGGCAAATTGCGCAGCGCAAAATAGATCGCATCAACTTCATCACGCCACAAACTTTGATAGGTGAGGCCAGTCACACGCCAAGCAAACGTGCCCAAGATCAGGAAGATCAGAAATAAACGCTGATAAGTCATAGTCAAGTCGTCATCGAATCGTCATCGAATCGTCATCGTAGGGAAGCGGGCCAATAATCTTCGTCATTGGGCGGGTTAGGATTGACGGGCGGCGCGGGGCTGGTAGCCGATGCGCTGAATTCATCGCCCGCCGTGTCATCAGCCGTCATCTCATAAGCGCCCTGTTGCCGATTGCGCTGCCGCAGCCAACTCAGCCCAAAGAACGCACCAGCTGTGGCAAAAAAGACAAGCGAGCCGCCCAAAAACCAGAGCCAGCCCAAGGTGGCCGTAGAGACTTGTAAGGCATGTGCAATCACAGCCACATAGCCATCGAGCAGTTGGGGCGTAGCGAGCGAAGGTATTGTCAAAGAGATGGGCAATGTAGCCGTTGGTAGGCTGTCGGGCACAGTAGGCGTTGGCAGCGGTGATTGAAGTGGCGACTCGACAACCGGAGCCGCGGTCAATGGCGGGATCGGCGTATCAACCACCGGCGGCGGCATCACGGCCATGGTGGTCTGTAGCGCGGCAGCCTCGACAGTCTGGGCAAAGAGTGTACTCTGGATGTCAACCGTCAGGGCGGGATCCAGTGGTGATATGGGTTGACCAAAGCTGTCCAGCACAGGAGGAGCCGAGCCAGCCCCCACCCCGGGCGTCGGCGTAGTGATATCGTTGACCCCAAATGGCTGGCCGGGTGTCGCCGAGAAAGAGAGCATAATCGGCGTTACAGTTGGCGTGGGAGGGATAATCGGCGTTAGCGATGGCGTCGGCGAAATTGTCGGCGTAAAGGTCGGAAAAGGCGTCAAGGTTGGTGGCAAGGTTGGGGTTGGGGCCACAATATTGACTTGGAAAGACGCGTTCGTAGTTACTGGGACGTTGGCTGCGGAAAATGATGTAAAGGCCAACGTCCCCGGCAAAGGGGCCGATGTGGTAAAGGGGCCAAGGCGTGCCGGCAATTGGTTGGCTGTCAGAAATGGGTTGGTCAGCGTAATGCGTTGTGCAGGCGCAATGGTATAGGTAAACGCGCCGGTGAGATTGATCGGCGAGCCTTCGGTAAAGGTATGGCGTACCAGTGGCACAGAACCGGTATTGGTGATGACAAGGCAATAATAAAAAGCTTGATTGCTGACAACATTCAAGGGCGCAGCAGTGACACAGCCATTGGGATCGGTGGTGGCATATTTAGCAAGGGTAAAGCTCTGTGTGCCAATCGTAATTTGGGCGGACGCGCCGTCGGTCGCAACAATTCCTTGGCTAGTGCGCGAAGTAACCGCAAAATTAATCGTCGTATTGGCAGTCACATTGGCTTGGGCCAATTGCGCAATCCGCGTATTGGTCAACACCAACGACTGACCCGGCTGGAGCGTCTCTGTAATCACTGTGCTGATAATGGGCGCGGTTGTCGAGCGAATCTCGTGGGTTTCCAGGGGAATCGTCCCCTCGTTTTTGATGCGCAGACAGTGGTAGATCGTCCGCCCCGTCACAACCGACAGCGATGTACTTGTGCCACAAGTCGCAGCATCGATCGCCAATGTATCTGTCACGGCGATGCGCGCGCTGCCAA